>Ga0351917_1050_pt1 | contig 57403 bp, 45 predicted proteins | sample TotcelHT113001N4_FD_206834 | JGI IMG/M metagenome (GOLD analysis project Ga0351917, IMG submission 206834) | Enriched cells from coal bed in the Powder River Basin, Montana, United States - Total cells T11 rep1 HSBNCT.T11.300.1.N4 ...
CCGGCGAATCCGCCGCCCGTGCCGCCGCCCAGTCCGGGCAGCAACAAACCTGTCGAACAGCCCTCGCAGCGCCCCATCGACTGGACGCCTCACGCCCGCTCCGGTCCTGTGGGATCCGGGGTCGCCGCCGCACTCGGCGGCAGCGTGCAGCCAGCCGCCGTCAAGACCCGCACCGCCAAGTCGCTTCGCCGCGAATCCCGCGCTCGGTCATCGGCGCTCGCCCTGGCCTTCCTGTTCGTGGCCGCTACGTTTCTGATCGGCATGGTCGTCGCCCTGCTCTTGTCCTTGGCCGGTTGTACCGCGCCCGGCTGAGGATGGCACATTCGTCGATCGTCGTTTCACCGCGACCCAACGGGGAGCGCGTGGGCGACGCGCTCCCCGTTGGGTCGCGGTGAAACAATCCCCCCGCAGGAGCTGTGGCGGCGGCCTGCTAGCCTTGCTGCTACGACCGCCGTATCGCATAAGTTCCGATTTGGCGTCATATCGCGTTTAACCCGGATCACTAGATGATCCGATAGATTAGCTAGGAACGTCAAACTCGGAATCGTTCTTGCCGTACAGACGGCGGGGAATCCAGTCGCCTGGACTGGAGATGAAGTCGATGCGTTGAGCGGAGGACTGGGAATGTTGAACAGGAAGGTTCGCAGGATGTGGCGAGGAGCGGCTCTGTGCATCGCTGGCTGGGCGAGTATCGCCCTTGGCGCAACCTTGGCCCAAGAGAAGACGCCTCTGGCCGACACGAATGCCCCGTCTGGGGCCCTCGTGTTCTATCTGTCCGATGATCCGCCACCCGCCCGAGCGGCGCCCCGTCGCGTGCTCCGCCTCCTGCAACTGCTGGGCATGCAATGTCCCCAGGAACCCGCTCGATTCCCGATTCAGAACGAGGCCGAAACGGACGCGCCAGCCTGCTTGGCGACTGCCGATCCGCCGCGGGAACTCGACGCCGTCGTGGACGGCCCCAACGGCTACCTCGCAATGCCGCTGGACGAAAAAACGCCGCAAGCCTTGCCTCCCCTGCCTCCGTTGCGTTTCTCGGGCAGCGCCCCTGCGCCAACCTTGCCCCGTGAACACCACGCGCCGGATGCCATCGCGGCACGCGGCGAACCCCGTTCCCAAGACGCCGTCCTGGAACCTCGGTCCACGCTCGTTGGCAAAGCGTTTCCTGCGGCCCGAGACGACGTCGACCAGGGACGGACCGAATGCTCGGTCACCGTCGCGTTCACCGGCATGGAACTGCCCTCCATGGAACGGAAGATATCGTCCGAACTGACATCACCGACCGTGCCGCCGCAAACGGTCGCAACCAGCCGGCGACAGCCGAACAAGGCAGGGACCGCGACACCCAACACGACGTCGCTGCCACAGCCCGTGAACACGCTGCGCGATCGCTCGCCGGTCGCAATGACCGCCAGGCCCAAGGACATCCCGCCGACGGCAGAGCCGATGTCAAAGCCGACGCCGACGGCAAAGCTGGCGTCAAAGCCGATGTCAAAGCCGACGCCGACGGCAGAGCTGGCGTCAACGCCGACGCGGTCCGCCCTGCCGGAGCCGCCCTCGTTTCTGACACCGTCGCCTTCGTTGGATCTGCGTGGAATGGAACCGCCAGTGGCTGGCGCCGAGGCGCCGCAGTTGCGCGTGGCCGTTCGAGAAGGTCGTCTGCTGCGGACTCCCGAAAACATCGTCCGGGTCGTCCCGGAGCACGACCGCTTCTGCGACGTGCTGATGTTCAACCCGCGCGAAGTTGCGGTCATCGGCAAAAAGCAGGGAACCGTTCGCGTGGAACTCTGGTACGACCAGCAGGGCCTGAAGCGGGCCAGTTATCTGGTCGCTGTCGACGGACAAACGAGTTCGGAAGCTCCCGAAGCAGATCTTCAGAAGATCGAACAGCTGATCGCGTACCTCTTTCCCGCCAGCCGCATAAAACTGGTTCGCGAACAGGACCGCTTGATCGTCCGCGGCTTGACGGTCAACCCGCGGCAGGCCGTTGAAATCATGTCCACCGTCCGGAGGTCTCAATCGATCCCGGTGGTGGACGAAATCGTGGTGCAACCCCAGGCAAACTGAATCGAGAGACTGAATCGCGCGGACAACGTGCGTATTGTACAAGGAGGAAGGGGCTGTGTGGAATCGAACGAGCATTAGAACGATACTCGCGGTGGCATTCACCTGGTGTGTCTGCCTGGCAATCCAATGGCAGCAGGCGTCTGCTCAAGACGTGATGGCCGCCGACCCGGGCCCAATCGCCGTTCCGGGCGGGCCTTTGGCGCCGATCCCGGACATGGCCGATGCGAGCGCGCACGGCTACGCCGCCCCTTACGAACCGGCCTTGCCCGCCGACTGTGGCCTGGGCTGCTTTCCGTCGTGGTATGTCCAAGGCGAAATGCTGTTCTTTACCAAAGGCGGCAACGGTCCCTGGTCGATGTCCAACGCGATTGATCTGCCGGAGTTCGACCACGAGTTGGGAATGCGGATCACCGTGGGACGCCGCTGGGACTGTGCCGAAGGCTTGGAATTCTCCTACGTGGGACCCTTCGAGTGGCTGATCTCCGGAGAGGCCAACGGATTTCCGCTGGACTCGTATTTCTTCGCGCCCGGCGGCGATGTCGATATCTCGGCCTTCAATCAAGCCCAGGCCCATCGTCAGACGCACCGTTCCGAGTTGCACAGCGTCGAGCTGAATCGGCGGTTCTGGGACTGGGATACGATGTCCTGCCTGTACGGCCTGCGGTATTTCGACGTGAGCGAGGAATTCCGCTTCGACTCGCTCGGCCCGTTGCCGTTGGCGGAACAAGGCGCGTTCCAAGTCGAGGCGCAGAACCGCCTGATCGGCCCCCAAGTCGGCCTCGATGTGATCCAGCCGGTCGGCGCGTCGAACCGCCTGACCCTGATCGCCAAGACGAAACTGGGCGTGTATGCCAACTTTGCAGAAGGCAACGCCCGACTGGTCAACGCCGGCGTCCAGCAGTTCAACAACCGCGACGACAAGGTGGCATTCGCGTTCCATGGCGAATTGGGCCTGGTGGCCAATTTCCAGATCACGCGGCGGCTGTCCGTCCGCGGCGGATACGAACTGTGGTACCTGGACGGCCTGACCTCGGCCGACGACCCCGCCGCCGCGCCGCTGTCGCGAACCACCGGCAGAGGACTGAACTGCAAACAGGATGATTGGTTCCACGGTGCCACACTGGGCGGCCTGTTCACCTGGTAGCAACGCTCACGGGATAACCCTCCCGATTTGCCGCTCGGCCCCTCTCCCCAGCCCTCTCCCCGGAATACCGGGGAGAGGGAGTTGTTTTGCCAACGCTGCTACGGCCCCGGCTGGTCGTCCTGCGGCGCCTCCCCCGGCGTCTCCTGCGGCGTCTCCTGTGGCGTCTCCTGTGGCGTCTGCTGCGGCGTCTGCTGCGGCGTCTGCTGTGGCGCCTCCCGCGGCGTCGCCGTGGCCGGCTTGCCTCCCGGCTTGGCGGCCAGCGCCCGGTGCTGTTCGGCCAGGTCGTTATCGCCCAAGGCCGAATAGACATCGGCCAAGACGGCGTGCAACTCGCCCGCTTGTCTGCTGACGGCCAACACCGCTTCCAAATCGGTCAAGGCGTCTTGCCAGCGCTCCAACCGCGCCAAGATCCGGCCGCGAGTCGCCCGCATTTCCGGCTGGTCGGGAGCCCGCTTCACCGCTTCGTCGGCCAAACGCAGCGCCCGTTCGAGTTCCGGCGTCTCGCTCTCGGTCAGCGTCCATGCCAATTGGCCCAGCAAGGCCGGCAGACGCGAGTCCAAACGATAGGCTTGCTCCAGATGCAATCGCGATTCGTCCCATTTTCCTTCGGCGGCCGCCGTCGACCCCAACAGCAGATGTACCGTGGCCGGCGTCTGGCCCCGCACCAGCAACTCCCTCAGCTTGACCCGCGCTGCCTCGGCCGGCGCGCCGGAGTAACGCACGAACATGGCCAGCCGATTCAGCACCTCGGGATCATTGGGCGAGGCTTGCAGGGCCTTGCCAAGCAACTCCAGACGCTGGCCCAAGTCGCGCAGATCGCGGGTGCCCAAACGGTCGGCCATCGCCAGATAGATTTGCGTGAGGGCTTGACGCAACGCGGCGTCGTCGGATACGGCCAACCCGTCCCGCAGGATCTTCTCGGCCTCGTTCAGCTTCCCCTCCAGTCGGCAGACGCGCGCCCACGAGATCCGCGCCGATACCTTCCGCGGCTCGATCACCACCTGCGCCTGGAAGTAATCCCGCGCCAGCTTGACCGCTCGTTGGAAACGCACGTCGTCCTGACGCTGCAATTGCACCTCGGCCAACGACAGGTATAACGCCGGCTGTTGCGGCGCGGCTTCCTCCAGATACTTGGCCGCTTGCTCCGTGTCGCCCTTGGCAAGGTACAACTGGGCGAGCCATTGATGAGCCTGCGGGCGATCGTTGGGCGACTGGAGCGATTGCTCCAGATGATGGATCGTCACGTCGCGCTCGCCGCTCGTCGGCTCGACGCCCGGCGAGGCGGGCTTCATCAACCGCTGGGCAACCCAAAAATGGGCCGCCGGATATCCGGAACCCAGGTTCGGCGCCAAGTCGGACATCAGACGTTCGGCGCGCGGCAGATCGCCCTCGTGTTCCGCCAGCCGCGCCAACGCATACCGCGTCCGCGGCCCCGGCTCGTCCAGCAGCACCAGCTTGCGGACATACACCTTGGCGCTGATCAGGTCGCCGTTGGCCAGCGCCTGTTCCACCGCCAGATCGTAGCGCAAGATCAAGTCGGGATCCGAGCCGCCGTGGGGGCCGGCCCATAGCACGCCCAGGCCGATCGCCAACAACAAGGCAGGCAGTCCCTGGGCCAACAGCGCCAGACGCCGCGTGAAGACCCACATGTGCAGACGGAAAACGGTCACGTCCAGCATCCGCAGGATACGGTCCGGCCACGACAATCGGTGATCGTTTACAGTCAACGCTTCCGCTCCTCTGTTTGTCTAGGCGACAGGGACAGCACACGCCCTGCGGCGAACCGAAAAAAAGCAAACCAAAGCGTTCGCACAGGGATGCGGCAAGGGGCTCGCTCCTCGCTGACGCTTCGGGTCTCTTCCGGTCGCCCTGGCAGCCTGTGTGCTGCGGGATTACTGGCTCGTCCTGGGCCACAGCTGTTCCGCAATTCGCGCCGCAGCGATTTGAAACGCTTGCCGCGCCTGGTTCTGCTGGTCCTCGTTCAACGGCAAGTCGCCCACAACCAGCAGCTGGACCTGGTACGTGACCGGCTCGTTGCCCGCTTCACCCAACCGGCTCAATACGCGATCGGCGGCGTTTCGGCACAATGCGGACAGCGACCAGCCGGCCCGCGCCGGCGGCGCGATCGCCTGGCCGGTGTCCGTAAAGCGGCGGACCAGCAGGTACCCCCGCCGACCGCTCGCGTCCCGCATCCGCACTTCCAGGCTTCGCCCGCCTGCCGCCTCGGCCGCAACCTCACCAGCTACCTCGCCCGCCACGTCGGCCGCTACCTCGTCCGCCGCCTCGGTGCGCGATTCGATCTCCCACCCTCGCAGCTCGAAGTCGCCAGCGGGATCTTGCCAGCTGGTGAAAGGAAAATCCAGCGAAAACACCGCGTCGTCCCTGGCGTCGGCATAGCACCAGGCCAGCGAGTAACGGCCCATGTTGTTTTCCAACGCACGCGTGGTCACGCGAAAATCGACCGACCGCCAGGGGCCCAGCGACGACGGCAGACTGGCGGCGCCCAGTACGTCCGTCAGCGGCACCCTGCCGTGGACGTCCGAACTCGGCACATGGACCGTCGCCGCACTCGCACGCGGACTCCGCACAATCCACGCGGTCTCCTGGAACACTCCGACCGCCACGAACGCAACGGTCAGAACCCCCAAAACCAGCCGCCTTGTCGCCGAATCGACCAGCACCGGCGGCTCCGGCTCCGGCGTCGGCACGGGGGGGACGGTCTCGTCCAACTCCTCCGGCACGCCGACCAGGTTGCCTTCTTCATCCTCCCCCGGCTGCAGGCCCGGCGACACCGTCAGGAACAACAGCAAACGATCCGCGCTCAGCAGGATCAGGAATTGGCTCAGGAACAATCCCGCGACGAACAGGTGGCCCGCCCCATTTGTGGCTACATCCGTCCCGCCCGACGCCAACACGACGGTCAAGGCCACGCCGATCGTATTCATCGCCACCGCCCAAAACGGCGCAGTGCAGACCAGCAACACGCCGACGACCCATGTCCGTCGCTGCCAAACCGCCAGCACGCCCGCGGTGGCAATCAGTGCAAACAGGGTCTGTAGCCCGCGGCCAAGCTCTTCAACCGGAAATTCCCGTCCGGGGATCTCCAGCACATAACCGGCCAGCACATGATTGTACCCCCAAGCATCCAGCAGCAGACTGCCCCCTTCGGCCGCCCGACCTTGGAGCCAGAGGACCAGTCGCTGGTCCCCGCGAAACGGCAACGGCAGCACCAGCCACAGCAGCGCCCAAACCGGCGCCAGACTCGCCGCCGCCAAAGGCCCGAACGACAGCAACACCGCCAACAGACTGACGATCGCCGCCACCATGCCCAGCCAAGGCGAACCGAGCAGCACGGCGGCCAGCAGCAGGCCCAGGCCGACCATCAGCGTCGCCAAACTGGCTCGCGTCGGCTGGCAAACGGGCCGAGTCGGCAGCTGACGCCAACGCCGATACAGCAGAAAAGCGATTACCGCCAGTAAGAACGGAACATACCGATAACACTCGATCTGCCATAATCGGTACAGCTGCGGCGCCAGCATGGGCGCATGGCACAAGCCGATCACGGCGTACTGCGCCACGTTCTGCCAGCCCCAGCCCGAATATCGAGGTTCCGAGTGCCCAACTGCCATTTCTTCTGCCATTCCAACAAAAAAACCCGGCACCCCCTCACGGGATACCGGGTCAATACAAGACCATACTCGCGCGTGGGGTTAACAGCTTACATCAAAGCACCGTCCCCCACAACCCGCCCGGCGTCGCATCCGTTGGCCAATCCGTCGCCGGTTCCAATTCGCGCCCGGTAATCGGGATTATACATCCAAAGTCCGAAATGGGAAATCCGACAAAAATCCAAACCTCCCTCAACCACGGATCAGAATGAACCACGAACGGCACGCAAACAGAGCAATCATTCCCCTGCCTGCAATTCCCCTGCCAACCCCTTCGCGCCTTTGCGTGAACCCTCACGAATTGAATCAGAACGCACACGGATAGAAACACACGGATAAGAGCAGGGGACAGGGGACAGGGGACAGGAGTCTTCGAAGTTGCGCGTTTGGCAGTCCGGCCAATGTTTGGCCGAAGGCCTGTTCCCACCGTAGCCTGGGGCAACGCCCCAGGACTACGGTGTCGTCCGGCTTTTTTTGGCCGAAGGCCATACTCACATTGCCCGCTGCAGGGCGGTGACTATGGCCTTCGGCCAAACGACCGATGTTCGCCCGTGTTCCTGGGGCGTTGCCCCAGGCTACGGTGAATGTGGCCTTCGGCCAGAATTTCGGGCCGAAAATGGGCAACTTCAAAGTCCCCGGTCGCCACCAAGGGCATCGGCGTGCGTCCGAAAGGACAGAAAAATGGCGGGATGTTTTTGTCATGCCATGTTTTTGTCATCGGGGCGTGTCGGGAACGACAAAAGAATGGCATGACAGAAACGTTTCGAGATCCCCCCTCGTACGAAATCGCAATATGACCCATTTCAAAGAACCTTCCGCATTCGCCCTTGACTGTCAATAGTCGGTCTTTTTCAGCAGGCTCCCCGCGGGGCGGTGGGTGGGGGGGTTGACAGCTTGCATCGCGCGCGAGAACCTCTCTTTTGGTGAATCGGTGGGAGCCGAATTCCAGCGAGGCCGAGGTGACTTGCAGTACCAATCGCGCGCCGAGCGATTCAGGTCATCGGGTCTTTTCCGAGCAGAACGAGATCCGCCCTTTGCCCGAGTCGATTCCCCACTGGAAAGCCATCCGCCGAACCCCATAAGAGCAAGGCCATGATCCAACAGAATCCCCCGCCCCGGGCTCCTGACGTCGCCCCAGCGGACACCGCCCGGCACCTAGGCTCGGTGAAGATGTACCAGCTAGCCGAAGAACGTGCGGCGGCGATGGAAGCTCAAGGGCAGGATCCCCTGTCGCCTGCAGAAACTCGGCGGATTCTGCACGAGTTTCGGGTGCAACAGATCCAACTCGAGGTGCAAAACGAAGAGCTGCGCCAGGCGCAGGCCGAATTAGATGTCATGCGGGCGCGCTACTTTGACCTGTACGACCTCGCGCCGGTGGGCTATTGCACCGTCAGCGAAGAGGGATTGATTCTGGAGGCCAACCTCACCGCCGCCACACTGCTGGGCCTGACTCGACCCCAGTTAGTTCGGCAGCCGGTCACCCGATTCATTCTCCGCGAGGACGAGGATATTTACGACCGCCACCACCGGCAACTGTGGGCAACCCGCCATCCGCAGACGTGCGAATTGCGGATGTTGCATCAGAACGGAGCCCCGCTGTGGGCGCATCTGGAGGCGACCATCGCGGAGGATTCCGACGGTGTGGCGGTGTGCCGCGTCGTGCTGAATGACATCACCGAACGAAGACAGGCCGAGAAGCTGCTGTGTGAAAGCGAAGCCAAGTATCGCGCGATCTTCGAGAACATGGCGGCAGCTTGTTGCTTGGATGAAGTGATTTACCGACAAGGGCGGCCGGTAGACTACCGTCTGCTGGACATCAATCCGGCATTTGCACGGATCACAGGCATCCCCCGCAGCCGGGCTGTTGGCGCTTTGGCATCCGTCCTGTACGGCACCGGTGAGGCCCCTTTTCTCGACGTCTATAGCAAAGTCGCCGAGACGGGCGTACCAGCTTCTTTCGAAGCCTATTTCGCTCCTCTTCAGAAGCACCTGTTTGTGACGGTGGGGTGCCCGGAGCCGGGCAGGTTTTCGACGGTCTTCAGCGACGTCACCGAAGCCAAGCGGGTGCAAGACGCCTTGCACGACAGCGAGGCCCGTTTCCGTTTGCTGGTCGAAAGTTCGCCGGATGCGGTTTTTGTCCAGACCGAAGGCCGGTTTGCCTATTTGAACGAGGCGGCCGTTCACTTGTTTGGAGCCGTTACGGCCGACGATCTGCTGGGGCAGCCGGTGACGGAACGTTGTCATCCGGATTATCGCGGCATGGTGGGGCAGCGGATCCGGCAACTGAATGAGCAGAAATCGTCCCTGCCTCGCGCCGAACTTGTCTATCTCCGTTTGGATGGTACTCCGGTCCCCGTGGAGGTTTCCGCTGGGCCGATGCGGTTTCAAGGCAGCGACGGCGCCTTGGTGTTTGCCCGGAACATTGCGGTGCGAAAACAGAACGAGGCAAAACTGACCGAGCAGCTTCACGAATTGCAGCGCTGGTATGACATCACGCTGGGGCGCGAAGGCCGCATCATGGAGTTGAAGCGGGAGGTCAACGAATTGCTGACCGGGGTCGGCAGGGCGCCGCGGTATCTGAGTGTCGTGGGCGAGTTGGCCGGGAGCGAACCGTGAACGGCAATTCGGCAGCGGCGCACCAAAACCGGCAACTGCGGGGCGAGGCGTCTTTGCCACAGCTCGTCTCGTTGATGCAGCGGGCGTACGATCGAGACCTCGCCGGATACGAGGAGACGTTTTTGGCGAGATCCCTCGAACGCCGACTGGCTGCCACCTCGCTCGATGCGGCCGCCTATCTGGCGCGGCTGGAGCAAGACGGTGTCGAAGCCGAGACGCTGGTACGTTCGCTGAACGTCGGGTACAGCGAGTTTTTTCGAAATCCGCTGACCTTTGCCCTGCTGGAGCAAGTCGTCTTGCCCGGCTTTGCCGACCAGCAGGCCGCGTCGGTCCGAGCCGCGATCCGGGTCTGGTCGGCGGGCTGCGCCGCGGGGCAGGAGCCCTATTCGATCGCCATCCTGCTGGCGGATCTGGCAGCCAGTCGAGTCGAACCGCTTCCGTTCCGGATTATCGCCACCGATGTTTGCGAAGCGGAACTGGCGTCGGCTCGCCGCGGCATGTACAATCAGCGGTCGGTACAAAACGTACGGTTGCGGCATCTGAACGAATATTTTTCCCGGCACGGCGAGCACTATGCCATTGTACCCCGATTGAGAGAGTGGGTGGATTTCTCCATTTACGATCTGCGGGATGAACGTTCCAACGGTCCGCCGACGGGCATCTATGGCGACTTCGATTTGGTCATCTGCTGCAACCTGCTGTTGTACTATCGGCCGCAGACTCGCCGCATCATCTTGAGTAAGCTGCGGCGTTGTTTATCGCCTCGCGGGCTTCTGGTCACCGGCGAGTCCGAACGGGCGATCATCGAGAACGAGGGAGGTTTTCGGGCGTTGTTCTCGCCCGCAGCCATTTTCCGTTTGGCCAGTCGAGGCCGCTGAACCATGAAATTGAACGACTTGAACATCGGCACGCAACTGCGGCTTGGCCTTGGCACCATTCTGGTGTTCGTGGTCGTCCTCAGCATCCTGGCTTGGCTGCAGACGGACCGGCTGTGGCAAGAAGCCCAAGGGCTGTACGAGCATTCGCTGCAGGTTCGGCGGGCCGTGGGCGAGATCCGAGCCAGTATCCTGACCATGCATCGGGAGATGAAAGACCTGTGCCTGCTGGAGGATGACCGGGAACGAGAATCCGTCCTCCAGATTATCGACGCTCGCGAGACTGACGCTCGGCGCGAGTTCGACGTCTTGTACGACCGTTACCTGGGGCCGCGGAGCGATATCGACGAAGCTCACCGGGCCTTTGTCCAGTGGAAGGTCATCCGCGACGAAACCCTCCGCCTGCGGCGCGAAGGGAAGGCTGCCGAGGCCCAGTCGCGCACTCGGCAGACCGGCGTTGGCGGCAGCCACGTCAACAAGTTGCTGGGCGTGATCGAGAAAATCAGCGAATTCTCCCGGACGCGGAGCGACACCTTCTACCGGGATGCCCAACAGCACAAGCAAGTTTTGGATCTTCGATTGGCCGTTGTGGCGTCCGTCATCCTGTTGCTGGCCCTGCTGATCGCCGCATCTTTGGAGAGAAGCATCCGGATTCCGTTATCGGATTTGGTGACTGCGACAGACCAGTATCGGCAAGGCAACATGGACGCTCGCAGCCGGTATCTTTCCACCAACGAGTTCGGAATACTGGCTACATCCTTCAACACGATGGCCGACACGATTCAAGTCGAGATGAACGTCAAGGCGCGGGCCGCCGAACTGGCCGGCGTGATGCTCCGCGAGATCGAGGCGCGAGCCTTCTGCCGGGAATTGCTCAAGGGATTACTCCAGCACACGGGCTCGCAGATCGGGGCCGTCTACCTGCTGAACCCCCAGAAAACGGCCTTCGAGCACTTCGATTCGATTGGACTGAGTCCCGGCAAACGAACGTCGTTTTCCGCAACCGAGGCCGAGGGCGAGTTCGGCGCGGCCCTGGCTACGGGCCGGATCCAACGAATCGCGGAGATCTCCGCGGATACCCGTTTCACCTGGGCGGCGGTCAGCGGCGATTTTCAACCGCGGGAAATCATCACCATTCCACTGTTGGTCGGACCGCAGACGTCGGAAGTATCGGCGGTGATCTCCCTGGCGAGCGTCCGGAGCTATGACGCCGTCACGATCCGCCTGGTCGAGGATGTCCTGCGCACCCTGAGCGCCCGCATGAACGGCGTGTTGGCCTATCGGCAGATCCAGGAGTTCGCCGAGCGGCTCGAGTTTCAGAATCGCGAACTGGAAGCCCAGAAGCGGGAACTGGCCGCGCAGACGGGCGAATTGGCCGCGCAAAACACCGAACTGGAGATGCAGAAGCGGCAGTTGGCCGAGGCCAGTCGGCTGAAGACCGTGTTCTTGGCCAACATGAGCCACGAACTGCGGACGCCGCTCAACTCGATTATCGGTCTGTCCAGCGTCTTGAACCGCCGCCTGCGAGGCGCGATCCCCGACGAGGAATACGGTTACCTGGACGTCATCGAGCGAAACGGGAAACACTTGCTCGGACTGATTAACGATATCCTCGACTTGTCGCGGATCGAGGCCGGCCGCGAGGAGATCCGCCGCCATTCGTTTTCCATCGGCGAGTTGATCGCCGAGATCGTGGCGATGCTCAAACCCCAGGCGGACCAGAAACAGCTGGCCTTAGTCCAGCAAGTGTCCGCTGGCCTGCCGTCCCTGGTGAGCGATGCCGACAAATGCCGCCACATTCTGCAGAACCTGATCGACAACGCGGTCAAGTTCACCGAACGGGGGCGGGTGGAGATTTCCGCCCGTCAGGTGGACGCGGAATGCCGGGTTGCCGTCGCCGATACGGGCATCGGCATCGCCGCTACCGACCTCTGCCACATTTTCGAGGAATTTCGCCAGGCTGACGACAGCGATTCGCGGCGTTTCGGGGGCACCGGATTGGGGCTGACCATCGCGAGGAAATACGCTTTGTTGCTGGGAGGCGACATCACGGTGGAAAGCGCTCCCGGCCAAGGCTCGACGTTCACGCTGTGCTTGCCGTTGGCGCTGGACGAGGCAGGCGGTGAAGCGGCGGGAACCCCATTCGGTGGCGGTCGGGACGCCAGCGTTTGCGCGGCATCTTTCCCTGCCGGCCAGGGACCGCTTCTGCTGTTGGTCGAAGACAGCGAGCCAGCCGTGGTCCAGATGACGGACGTCCTGACCGCCCGAGGGTATCGCGTCCTGGTGGCCCGTGATGGCCAGCAAGCCCTGGAGCAGATCGAATCCGTCCTGCCCGACGCCGTTTTGCTCGACTTGACGATGCCCGGCGTGGATGGGTTTCAAGTCCTGCGCACGATCCGCGGCACGGAGCGAACCACCCACCTGCCGGTCCTGATCCTGACGGCCAGGCATGTGACGCAGGAGGAATTGAGCTTCCTGAAAGGCAACAACATCTATCAACTGCTCCAGAAGGGCGATATCAGCAAGAGCGGGCTGTTGGCGGCGATTGCCCGCATGATCGCCCACGGGCAGAAGGCGGGCTGATCGCAGAGCACGCGGAGAAAGGGATGGAATCAGGCGTTGCCAGATGAAACCGTTCGTCGCCATCCTCGCAGCGTGTCCTCCCGCAGGCGTCCTCGGATTCTCTCACCACCCCCAATGTTATGAATTCTTGTTCTGCGGAGTTTCCTAACGCAACCAGAAAGGCCAACTCTTGGAATCGAACGAATTGAAGGTCTTGGCGATCGACGACAACGCGGACAACTTGACGTCATTGCGAGCCGTGATCCAGGATCTCCTTCCCAGCTGTACCGTGCTGACCGCACGGGATGGGGCTTGCGGCATCGAGGCAGCCCGCGCCGCCGACCCGGATGTGATCCTGCTGGACCTGATCATGCCGGGACTGGACGGGTTTGCCGTCTGTCGTCAGTTGAAAGCCGATGAACATCTGCGCTCGATTCCCGTGGTCTTTCTGACCGCGATCAGGACCGACCGAGAAAGCCGTGTACGAGCCCTGCAAGCCGGGGGCGAAGGGTTTCTGACCAAGCCGGTGGACGAATTGGAGTTGGTCGCCGCGATCCAGGCGATGGCCAAGATCCGAGCGGCCAATCGTATCCAGGGACTGGAGCGAGCGCAGCTGGCCGCGATGGTGGACGAACGCACTCGGAAAATTGAAGAGAATCGGTGCGCTACGCTGAACCTGCTGGAAGATCTACGAGTCGAAATCGAAGTCCGCAAACAGACGGAGAACGAGTTGCGGGCCAACCAGGCAAGTTTGCGCGAAACGCGGGACTACTTGGAGAAACTGTTCGCGCACGCCAATTCGCCGATCATCGTCTGGGACGCCGAGTTTCGGATCACCCGCTTTAACCGCGCATCGGAAAGGCTGACCGGAATCCTTGCGGAAGAGGCGCTCGGCCAGCGGCCCGACATCCTCTTTCCGCCGGAAAGCCGTGATGCCTCGATGGACATCATCCGCTTGACGGCTGGGGAATGCTGGGACGAGATGGAGATCCCCATCCTCGACCGGCGGACCGGCGAGGCGCACATCGTCCACTGGAGTTCGGCCAGTATCTTTCGCCCGGACGGCGAGACCTTGGAAGCCACAATCGTCCAGGGTACCGATATCAGCCAGCGGCGTCGCGCCGAGCAGTTGCTGCAGGCCAAAGAGAGCCGCCAGCGCGAATTCGTGTCGCTGCTGTCTGATTTAGTCAATGACAGCCAGTTCTTTTCCGGGGATCTCACGCACAATATCCGGCGGATTATCACACGATCCGCCGAGGTCATGAAGACCGCGAGGACCAGCGTGTGGGTCTACAGCGAGGACCTTTCGCGGATGCGTTGCTACGGACTGTACGAACGCGACTCTGGGGCATTCCGCGAGGGCGAAGTTCTGCAGTGCGAGGATTTCCCGGAGTACCTGGCCGCTCATCAGCTGGGCAGGGTGATCGCCGCCATGAACGTCCGCACCGATCCCCGTGCGTTGCAGATCCCCGCTTCTTATTACGATGCCCACGGCATCCAATCGCTGATGGACGCTCCGATTTGGATCCACGGTCGCCTGACGGCCCTGTTAAGCTTCGAGCACGTGGGGGACGTCCACTCATGGCTGGCCGAGGAAGAGCAACTGGCTCAAACGTTGGCCACTTTTGTATCGTTCTGTTTCGAAGCGGCCGAACGAAAGCGAACGGAAGAGGCATTGCAGAGGACCTTGGCCGAGCGCGAGACGCTGCTCAAGGAAGTCCATCACCGCGTCAAGAACAACCTGCAGATCATCAACAGCCTGATGAGTTTGCAAGCCCGAAAAGAGCCGACGCCGGCGGTCGTCGAAGCGTTCCGCACGATGCAGAACCGTGTCCGCTCGATGGCCCTGCTGCACGAAACCTTGTATCGTTCGGACGATCTGGCGCGGATCGACTTCAAACGCTACGTCGAACGCATGTGCATGCACTTGGCCCAGTCTTGCGGCCTCGACAGGATGCAAGTTCAATTGGAGACTCGCATCGGCAGCATCAAGCTGCCGTTGGATCGGGCGGTATCCTGCGGACTGCTGATCAACGAGCTGGTGACCAACGCCCTCAAGCACGCCTTTCCGGACGGCCGTTCGGGCAGGACGACGGTCGCCTTGGAATCGGCGGCGGACCAGCAATTGGTCCTCACCGTAGCCGACGACGGAACGGGACTGGCCGACGTGCAGGATACGGACGGGCGAAAGTCTCTTGGCATGGAACTAATCCGCAGATTGACAGAGCAATTGGATGGTACGCTGAGTGTGGACCGCGGTCCGCCAGGAACGGCCTTTCGCGTGGTGTTCCCCGCGTCGTAAAGGCGAGGACACAGTCAAATCGGGGACTAGCTCCGAGCAAGCACGGCAACAACGCGAGGAATTTGGCCGGTCGCGAGGTGCCTGTCCCCGCTTTTTCACAGCCTCTCCGGGTGAAACGAGTCCGGTCCGGGGCACGCGACGTGGGGCAGCCAAAAGCCAAACGTCGCGCCCCGACCGAGTTCCGCCGTCGCCCAGACGCGGCCGGCGTGGCGTTGAATGATCCGCTGTACCAGACTCAAGCCGATGCCCGTGCCCTCGAACTCGTCTGGTCCGTGCAGCCGCTGGAAGACATGGAACAGTTTGTCGGCGTATTTTGCGTCAAACCCCACGCCATTGTCCCGGATAACAAACGCGGTTCCTTCTTCCTCGACCGTTCCGTCCACCTCGATCACCGCCGGATCCCGCGACCGACTGAACTTGAACGCGTTGCCCAGCAAGTTCAGCCAGACTTGGCGCAACAGCGAAACGTCCGCCATTGCGGCCGGCAGGCTGCCCAACCGGAATTCGATCGCCCGCTCGGGCGCCGCCTGACGCAGTTGCTGGACGACTTCGCCAACCAGATGTTCCATGTCAATCTGCGTCTTCTGGAGCGGATGCCGTCCCAGACGCGAAAACCGCAGCAGGTCGTCAATCAACCGCCCCATCTGACGCGTCTGGCCCTGGACGACCCCCAGCACGCGGCGGCCTTCATCGTCGAGCCGGTCCCGATAGTCGCTGATCAGAATACCGGCGAAACCATCGACGGCCCGCAAGGGCGCGCGAAGGTCGTGCGAGACGGAATACGAAAAGGCATCCAGTTCCCGGTTGGCGGCTTCCAACTCGGCCGTCCGCTGCCGCACCCGCTGCTCCAGGTCCAAGTTCAAGCGGCGGATCTCATCCTCCGCCCGCCGGCGGCGCGCTTCGCCCTCGAAGGTGTCCAAGGCGAAGGAGATATCCATCGCCACCTCCTCCAACAGAGCCGTCTCGCGCTCGGCAAAAAAATCGGGCTCGGGAACGCAAACGGTGAGCACGCCGCAGACTTTGCCGCCGAATCGGATCGGGAACGAGCCGCAGGATTGAAAGCCAAACCGAGCGGGTGATTGTTCGATCGGATAGGGGCATTTCTGCTTTCCACAGCTGTTGCAGATGGACGCTTTTCCCGACACAACTGCCAAGCCGGGATTGCCCGCTTGCTCGCGGGAGTCACAGGCGAGGAAACTCGTCGAACCGACGTGCGTCTCTCCAGTCCCGTACTGATGGATGGGTTCGATCCGGCGAGTGGCTGGATCCAGCCACCCGATCCACGCCGTGCCCATTTGCCCGTGTTCGACGACCAGGCGACACACCAACGACAGCAATTCGTCCTGCGACTTGCAGCGCACAATCGCTTGGTTGACTTGGCTGAGCACGTTGTACAACCGGTTCAGCCGCCGGATCTCCTGTTCGGCATGGTGCTTGTACAACGCCATCTCGATCGTCGATTTCAGTTCGCGGTCGTCGAACGGCTTAAGGATATAGCCATACGGTTCCGCCCGCTTCGCCTGGTCCAAGGTCGCGTCTTCGGAATTGGCCGTCAGGAAGATCACGGGCAAGTGGAAGCGATCCCGGATTTGGCAGGCCGCGAGGATGCCATCCATCGCGTTTTGCAGGCGAATATCCATCAACACGAGGCTGGGACGCTCGCGTTCAACCAGGGCCAGGGCCTGCTCGCCGGTCCGCGCCCCCCCCGCCCAGGCGTAACCCAGACTCGTCAGCCGCTCCTGGATGTCCAGGGCCACGATCGTTTCGTCTTCGACAATCAGGATGCGAGGCGCGTTCACATGTCTTCCTTCCGACGTTCGCGGAAGCCGATGACTCGTACCCCGGCGACCCCAGGCCACAGGGGGCGTCTCCGGCTGGCGAGCCAAGCCAAACAATGCCCGATAAGAAAGCGACAGGAGCCATGTGCTGGGAACCGGCCCTCCGGGGCCTTCGCCCCCATGGCTCTCGATGCTTTCTTGTCGAGCGATCCTCCAAAGTTCAGGCGTTGCCCACGTCGCTTGATCCGATCGCCGGAGCGGCGAAATCGAGGGCATATCGCGGTTCCCAGCCTAGTTGCAGGCACAGTTCGTTCACTTCCCGCTTCAGTTCGATCATTCGCATTTCGCGGCCGACCAGCAGCCGGTTGAACCGTTCCAGCTCGTCGTTGCCGGCCTGCAAGGCTACATTCAGTTGTTCCAGTCGCTGTTGGCTTGTCTTGCGCTGGGTCACGTCCGAAGCGGTTACCAGCAACCGCGGCTCGTCGACGGCCTGCAACACGTCCCCACGTTCCAATCGTCCGCACAGTTCCACCCAGCGGATGCCGACGTCGGCGCAGGGCCAACGGCCCTCGAAGGTCCGGTCCTCCGTACCCTCCCAAAGGGCGCGGATATAGTCCAAGAAGTCGTCTCGATCCTCCGTGGCAAAGACGCTCGCCAACGTTTGCCCGACGAGTTCCTTCGCGGGCCGTCCCAGCAACTCGCCCACGGTGCGGTTGGCCTGCCGGATCGCCCCGGTGCGATCGAGGAGGACATAACCGATGGGCGCCTCGTTATACAGCTGCGCATACCGGTTGCGTGACAACTGCAACTCGCCCTGCGCACGGCGCAGTTGGTCGCTCTGGATTTCCAATTCGACCTGGTGGACCTGCACTTCGTACAGCAGTTGCTGTGCCTGGTCGTCGCCGAAAGGCTGCGGGCTTGCCGTCCGGTGTCGCAATAACGCCTCGGCCTTCTCCCGTAACGAGCGGCCCTTGCGGATTCCTCGCGCAAACGCCTCGACGCGCGCCAGCAGTTCCCGGTTGGCCACGGGGCGCACGATGTACCCGTCGGCGCCCGACTCCAAACCGCAGGACTGTTCGTCGCTGAGTGTGTGTTGGCCCGAAGCCATCACAACGCAGGTGTCCATCAACGCCGGATCGCTCTTGATTCGACGGCAGACTTCCAGACCATCCAAGTCGGGCAACTGGCGGTCAAGCAGGACCAGATCCGGGCGGTCGGCCTGCACTCGTGCCAACGCCTGCTCACCGTTGTATGCCCCCGCCGTTTCGTAGCCTGCCTGGTCCAATATGCGACGCGTACCGCGAACCGTGTTCGCGTCGTCATCCACCACTAAGATTCGCAGAATTGGTTCCATCAAGACACCCCATCGGCCTTGGGGTCCGTTAGATGATTCGTCCGCCTGTTCGCTCGGCTCATGCCGGGTATTATCGCCCATCGAGTACGATTGCTCAAGTCCCCTCGCCCCGCGGCTCCCTACCCATGCTGGGGTGTCTCGCTCAGGGCTTCGTGCAATTGGCTGTCGCTGATTTGCACAAACAGGGGAATATTGACGATCAGCCAATCGAAGAACGGGTAGACGGATTGAAATGCCGCCGGTGTCAACCGCTGGCGAAGGATCTCGACCAGTGTATCCAGATTCGCCGCCCAATAGGTTGTCCGGAAGCCGTGCGAACGGTAGGCGCGGAAGACCCACAATACCGTGTTGACCAGCACCACAGGCTCGTGGCCGCGAAAGATGGTGGACATGAACCGGCACAGGTTGCGGCTGTTGTCCTGCATCATGGCCAGATTGTCCGGCCCGATCAACTTGTCCAAGTCCGGGCGGACCGCCATCTGCCGATTCAACTCTTCGGCCAAGGTTTCCCGCCGCGATTCGAATTCCTGTGCCGCCTCCGCCGACGGCTGGACCAGCCGCCGCGCCGTGTCGATGAGATGGTCCTGGTTCATGCACTTGTCTCCTCGTAAACTGTCAACAACGAATTTCAAAATCCGAGCTGCGGAATCTGCCTCGGCTTACGCCTGCAGGGCCACGTAGAACGTGGCTCCGCAACCGACCGTACTTTCCACCCAGAGCCGTCCGCGATGCGCCTCGACAATTTTGCGGGCGATGGCCAGCCCCAAGCCGGTGCTTCGTTCGCCCGCCGTCGTGCAGACTCCCGCCCGCTCGAACGGCGTGAATAGCCGCCGCTGGGCTTCGGCAGGGATCCCCAGCCCTTCGTCTCGTACGACGAACACCAGTTCCGTGGCGTCCCAACGTGCAGACAGCCATACGCGCTTTCCCGGCAAGGAATGTTCGACAGCGTTGCCGATCAGGCCGGATCGACGGCCAGAAAGCGGCCTCAGGTGGGCGTTTCCGGCGTGCCCCAGGGTTTGGGCCGTTTGTGGCGGACGTCGTCGCCCTTGACCATGTAGATCACTTCCTTGCAGATATTCGTCGCCTGGTCGGCAATCCGTTCCAGGCAGCGGGCAATCAGGATCTGGGCCACGGCGTCGGCGATATCCGTCGCGCCGGACAGCACGTCGCGGAGCACTTCGTCGGTCAACAGCTCCTTCATCACCTGGTCGTTCATGGCGTCGACCACGTCGTCGCGTTGCCGCGTCAGGACGGCTTTGTCGGAATTCCGCGAGAAGTAGGCATCGAGCGCGTCGTCCACCATTTCGCAGACCAGGTCGGCCATGTTGCCCAGGTTGGGCAACAGCGGGTGGGCGGCGGGGTCGGACCGCATCATCTGCAGCGACTGGATGACGTTGACGACCTGGTCCCCCATCCGCTCCAACTGGGACGTGACGTGCGTACAAACCAGCACGAACCGCAAGTCCTTGGCCACGGGGCCGTAGACGGTCAACATGCGGATCGCTTCGCGGTCGATCCGCGTCTGCATCTTGTTCAGCCGATCCTCCTCGTCGTAGATCTCCGCCTGGACGTCGCGGGAACGGTCTTTGACGGCAGCGGCCGTCAAATAGACCATGGACCGAGCCAGGTCGGCCATGTCGCTCAGTTCCTTCTGGATGGCCGTTAGTTCGTTGTCGAATTTCTTCATCGCTCCGTCTCCTATTACCCGTATCGCCCTTCGATATACATTTCCGTCTGTTCCCGCTGCGGATTGAAAAAAATCTGCTCGGTCGGTCCGTGCTCGATCAACTCGCCCAGCAGCATGAAAATGCACTCGTCCGACGCGCGGCGGGCCTGGGCCATGTTGTGCGTCACGATCACGACGGTGTACCGCTGGCGCAATCCGTCCAACAAATCCTCGATCTTCTCCGTACCTTCGGCGTCCAGCGCGGAACAGGGTTCGTCCATCAGGATGATCCGCGGCTTGAGCGGCAGCAAGCGGGCAATGCACAATTTCTGCTGTTGTTCCAGCGTCAACCCGGTGGCCTTGCGTTTCAATTTGTCTTTGACGTCCTCCCAGAGATCCACTTCGCGGAGGGCCTTTTCGACGATCTCCTGCTGGCGGCTCTTGGGCAAGCTGCGGCTGGACGTATGGATGCGGGTCCCGAACAGCACGTTTTCGCAGATCGAAATAGGCAAGGGATTCGGACGCTGGAACACCATCCCCACCGTTTTCCGCAGTTCGCTCAGCGACACGCCCGGATCGTAGATATTCCGGCCCAGGATGGTGATCTCGCCGGTCGTCGTGACATTGCCGTACCGCTCGTTGATGCGATTGAAGCACCGCAGGAGCGAGGTCTTGCCGCAGCCCGACGGACCGATCAAACTGGTGATCCGTCCCGGCTTGATGCCGGCGGTGATTCCTTTCAACGCTTGAAAGTCGCCGTACCAAAGGTTCAGGTCCAGGGTGTGGATGCTGAAGTCGCTTGGCGGGGCGGGCGTGGCAGCGGTCATTAGCCAAACCCTCCCGTCACGTACTCGTAAGTCAATGGATTGTCGGGCTCCTCAAACATTTTTTCCGTTTCGCCCACCTCGACCAGTTGCGAGTTGTTCAGGAACGCGGTGTGCTCGGCCAGGCGGTGCGCCTGCTGGACGAGGTTGGTGACCAGGACGATGGTCATCTCGTTCTTCAGTTCCAGCAGCACGTCCTCGATCTTCATCGTCGTGACCGGGTCGATGGCGATGGAGAATTCGTCCAGACACAGGATCTCCGGGCGGTGCGACAGCGCACGGGCCAGCGTCAGACGCTGTTGCTGGCCGCCGGACAGCTTGGTTCCCAACACGTTCAAGCGGTCTTTGACCTCGTCCCACAACATCGCTTGCCGCAGACACTTTTCGACCAGCGTCTCCAACTCGGCCCGGTCGCGCAAGCCGGCTCGCCGCGGCGCGTAAGCCACGTTGTCGAACACGGTCAGCGGCAGGCCCACGGGCAAGGGAAACACCATGCCCACGCGCCGCCGCAAGGCGTAGGCATTGCGCATCCGGTTCACGTCTTCGCCGCCGACCAGCACCTGCCCTTGGACGCGGGCGGAGGGGACGAAGTCGATCGTGCGGTTGATGCACTTCAACAGCGTGGTCTTGCCGGAATTCGCGGGGCCGATGATCGCAAAGATCTGGGCCGCGGGGATGTCCAGGGTGATGCCACGCAGCGCCGTCTGGGAGCCGTAGGTCACGGACACATCTTGGAACTGCACCGTCGCCGCCATGGGGATCACCACCTCTTCCGCGAACGCAGGTAAGTCCGCAGCCCGATCGACAGACTGTTGACCAGCAACACCAGGGCAATCAACACGAAGGCGGTGCCGTACTGGAGTTCGTCAGAAACGCCGCGCACCTGGGTGGACAGCGTGAACAGATGCATGGACAGCGCCATGCACCGGTCGCCCAGTCCGTACGGGAGGAAGGACTCCCAACCGTGGTCGGGGATCGGCGTGAAGAAGACCGCGCCGGTGAACAGGATGGGGGCCGTTTCGCCAGCCGCGCGGGAGACTTGCAGGATCACGCCGGTTAGAATCCCGCTGATCGAATTCGGGAGCACAATCGTGCGGATGGTCTGCCAGCGCGAAGCCCCCAGGTTCCAGCAGGCTTCGCGGAACGTCATCGGCACCGCAGCCAAGGCCTCGCGGGTGCTGGTGATAATCACCGGCAAGGTCATTACGGCCAGAGTACAGGAAGCCGCCAGCAGCGAACGGCCCATGCCGGCAAACAGCACAAAGGCCCCCACGCCGAATAACGCGTGGACGATGCTGGGCACGCCGGCCAGGTTGACGACCGCCAGATTGACAATCCGCGTCAGCCAGTTGTCGCCGGCGTATTCATTCAGATAGACGCCGGCCAGGATGCCCACCGGGGCCGCCACCAGCAGCGAGATCAGCACCAGGAAAAAGGTCCCCACCAACGGCGCCCAGAGCCCTCCTGCGGTCATGAAATCCCGGGGGTTTTCCCAGATGAAGGACAGCGACAGCACGGGCCAGGCCTGCACGAGGATATAGCCCAAGATGGCGAACACCGGGACGACCAGACTGAGCGTCATCGCCAGAAAAACGTACTGGGCAATGGTCTCCTTGATCTTCTTGCGCCTCTCCAGCGCGGAAGGTGTGAAGACTTCCCGATCGGAAGCATCCGCGTGTTGGCCCGTCTCAGCCGGTCTTGTCACTGCGGACTCCCTTGACGGCGAGGTCTGCCGTGAGGTTCACCACGAACGACACGGCAAACAGCGCTAACCCAATCACAAACAGCACGCGGTAGTGCGTCCCGCCAGCGACGACGTCCCCCAGTTCCGCTGCCACCGTCGCCGTCAGCGTGCGGATGGGATCCAGCAGGCTGGTCGGGATTTGCACCGCATGCCCGGTGGCCATCAAGACGGCCATCGTCTCGCCGATGGCGCGGCCGACGCCCAGCAGAACGGCTGCCAGCAAGCCGTTCTTCGCCGCGGGAAAGAGGACCCGGTAGACGATCTCCCAGCGGCTGGCGCCGAGCGCCACGGCGGCTTCCCGGTACGAGTCGGGGACGGCCTTGAGCGCGTCCTCGCCGACGGACACGATCACCGGGACGCTCATCAGGGCCAGGATGATGCCGCCGTTCAGCAGATTGATGCCGACCGCCGCCCCCGTCACGTGGATGAGCACCGGTCCGATCACCATGTACCCCACAAATCCCCAGACAATCGAGGGAATGGCCGCCAGCAACTCGATTACCACCTTGAGCACTTCCCGCAGCGTGCCCCCGCAGAACTCGGATAAGTACACCGCCGCGCCCAGACCCAGCGGCACCGCCAGCAGCATGGCCAGGCCCGTCACCGACAAGGTTCCGATCAACAGCGCCAGGATGCCATACTGCGGACGGATTTCCGAGGAAGGAATCCAGTTCTGGCTGGTGAAAAACTCCCGCAGGTCCAATTCGCCGAACAGGACGGGAGCCGCTTCCCGAAACACAAAGAAGAAGATCGCCGCCACGAACAGGATCGCGCTCCAGCCGCACAGCCGGATCGTCCACTCGATCAGCGGCTCGACCAGCGCCAACACGGAGAACGTCCGCCGCTCCGGGCGGCGCGGAGCGGGCGCAGGGGAACCGGAGATCGAAGGCAGATCACTCATGTTCGTCCAGGGACACGTAGCCCAGCTCCCGCACCACGGTCTGTCCTTCCGCCGAGAGGATCCAATCCAGATAGTCTCGCACCGGGCCGGCCGGTTCCCCTGCCGTGTAGATCAACAGGGGGCGGGTGATCGGATAGGAACCGTTCTTCGCGTTACCCGCCGTTGGCGCGACGCCCGGCTGCCCTACGAGTGGGGAAACCCGCAGCATCTTGACCTCGGGAGTCTGGTAGCCCATCCCGCTGTATCCGATGGCGTTGGGGGTCCGGGACACCAGCGCGACAACGGCCTTGGACCCGCTTTGGTCCACGGAACCCAGCTTGAAGTCGCGTTTCTTTCCCAGCACGGCCTCGCGGAAATAGGAGTACGTCCCGCAGCCGGCCTGACGGCTGACGCGCACGATCGCATCGCCCTCGTTCCAGCGGTGCTTCGGGTCCACCTGCGACCACCGGGTAAGTTTCCCGTCCCAGCCGTAGATCTCGGCGAGTTGGTCCAGAGAGACCGTCTCGACCGGGTTCGATTTGTGGACGTAAACGGCCAGCGCGTCGTAACCCACCACGGTCTCTGTGGGCTTGGCGCCATGCGCCGCTTCGACCTTCTGGATTTCGTCCGGCTTCATCTGACGGCTGCTGTTGGCCATGTCGCAGTTCCCGTCGATCAGGCTGGCGATGCCGACGCCGGAACCGCCGCCGAGAACCTGGACGCTGACCTCCGGGTGCTTCCAGTGGTACGTTTCCGCCCAAGCCTGGGCGACGTTGACCATCGTATCCGAACCCTCGACCGGGATCACGATGTGGTTGTCGGGCGACGAGGCCGACCGGCCTCCGCAGCCTGCACCGGATGCCAGCAGTCCGCAAACCATCGCGATGGCCACGCCCGGCACGCCCCACCGGCGCAGCCCGGATACCACCCGTTCGATCCGGACCCTGTCCTGCCGTATCATCCTGTTGTTCACGTTGCGATCTCGGTGTCACGACAATTCTGATGCTACAGTCTTCTGTGTTCCCTTTTTATGAAGAAACCGTCAGCGTGTCATTAACCCCTTCCGTGATTTTTTGGAAATTCCTTCGGACATCTTGAATTATGAAGATTTGATGAAGAATTCCCCCATGAACTTTGACAAGGGATGCAACCGCGAATCACACGCATGAGATAAGTGAAAAGACGGCGGAACCATGAAACGATCCGAGCCGGACTCTATTCTGTATCGCCAGGATTAAGTATTATTCGTGTCCTGTGTGTGATTCGTGGTTTTCCGTCAGGGCCCTCTCGGCTGGCGGCCGGCAGCCCGAGCAAAGCCGCCCCGAATCGCCAAAAACAGCGGGACAACCCTGGTGAGCCACGTGGTGCTGCGTTATCCTTAGAGACATGTGCATCCGGCGGACAAGGCGGAGGTGTTCGTGATGGACCGAGAAGCAGACCTGGCGGCAGCGGCGAAGCCGCGCCCGCCCAAGCTAGTGGCCGTCATCGACATCGGGGCCACCTCGATCCGCATGGCGATCGCCGAGATTGCCGAGGGCGGCCAGTTCCGCATCTTGGAATCGCTCGGGCAAGCCGTCAGTCTGGGCAAAGACACGTTCAGCACGGGGGCCATCGATCCGACGACGACCGAAGAGTGCGTACGGGTCTTGAAGAGCTACCGGCAACTGCTGAACGAATACGAGATCACGCGGCAGGACCAGATTCACGTCGTGGCGACCAGCGCCGTCCGCGAGGCGCTCAACCGGTTGTCCTTCCTGCAGCGAATCTACGTGGCGACGGGGTTCAACGTCGAGCCGTTCGACGAGGCGGCGGTGAACCGCGTGACGTACCTGGGCGTGTTGCCGCTGTTGGACTCCGAGCCGCGGCTGACCGAGTCGAAGACGCTGATCATCGAGGTTGGCGGCGGCAGCACGGAGGTGTTGCTGATCGATCGCGGCGACGTGGCTTTTGCGCACACGTTTCGGCTGGGGTCCTTGCGGTTGCGCAAGACCCTCGAGGTCCTGCACGCGCCCCGGGGCAAAGTGCGAGCCATTATGGAAAGCCAGATCTCGCGGATCGCGGACCAGATTCGCAAACGTGTCCCGGCCGATCATTCGCTGGTCATGATCGCCCTGGGCGGGGACGTCCGCTTCGCCACTGCCGAACTGCTGCCCGACTGGGACGGGCACTCGCTGGCCACGGTGTCGGTCGAGGCCTTGAAGGAGTTCACGGAGAAGATCGTCACCAAATCGGTGGACGAGATCTTGCACAAGTTCCACCTAGCGGTCCCGGATGCCGAAGCGCTGGGACCGGCCCTGCTGACCTACGTCCGCCTGGCCCGAGCGCTGCAGCAGGAGGAGATCCTGGTCTCGCCCATCAATCTGCGCGATGGGTTGCTCAAAGAGATGGCGTCGCGCGAGGAATGGACGGAGAACTTTACGCATCAGATCATTCGCTCGGCGCTCGATTTCGGCCGGCGGTTCGGGTTCGACGAACTGCACGCTCGGCACGTGGCAGAACTGAGCCGGCTGCTGTTTCGAGCCCTGCAGTCGGAGCACCAGTTGGGTTATCGCTTCGAGGTGCTGCTGTATGTCGCCGCCTTGTTGCACGACGTCGGCTATGCGGTCAGCGCGCGAAGTCACCACAAGCACGGGATGTACTTGATCGCCAACGGCGACCTGTTCGGACTGAGCCAGAAGGACGTGCTGCTGGCGGCCTTGACGGCCCGCTATCATCGCCGCTCGTCACCCAAACCGATTCACGAGGGCTATGCGACCTTGGACTGGGAAAGCCGCTCGAACGTCGCCAAGATGGCGGCCATCTTACGCCTGGCTGATGCGCTCGACCGCACCAATACTCAGCGGGTCAAGAATATCCAGTGCGCGTGCGAGGACAATCGCTGGGTCATCTCCGTGCCCGGAGCGGACGACCTGTCGATCGAACAACTTGCCGTCCAGCAGAAGTCCTCGCTGTTCAAAGAAGTCTTCGGCATGTCCGTGCTGGTCCGCAACGCGCCGGATGTCCTGGGGACCGCGTGAGGCGCAGGAGTAGCTTTGGTCGATGACGTTGTGTTTTCGCGGTCCCCGCCGGCCCTGTGCCGAATGCTACGAGGTTCGACGGCAAAGCCCTGCGAGAAGAGTTGAGAGAAACGAGTAATCTACGATGTCCGAATCTTCCTCCACGCCCAAATTCTTGAATCGCGAACTCAGTTGGCTCGAATTCAACCAGCGCGTCCTGGACGAGGCGATGAACGAGAGCCTGCCGCTGTTGGAGCGATTAAAGTTCCTGGCCATCACCGACTCGAACCTGGACGAGTTCTTCATGGTCCGCGTGGGCGGATTGCAGATGCTGCGTAAACGCCGCCACACCAAACGCGATCCCGCCGGCTTGACCGTCGTCCAGCAGTTGAAGGCCGTTAGCGAGCGGGTGCATCAGTTGGTGGCGGACCAGTGCAGCTGCTTCCTGGACCAACTGGAACCCGCGTTGGCCGAGGCCGGAATCCAACGCGCGGCGCCCGGCCGGCTGACGGAGCACCAGCAAACGGTGGTGCTGAAAATCTTTGACAGCGAGGTGTTTCCCGTCTACACGCCGATGGCCGTTCATGCGGACGCCGAATTCCCCCTGCTGATCAACAAGTCGTTGAATATGTGTGTCCGCCTGGCTCCGGGCGAGGATGGCGAAACGCCCCGCTTTGCGATTGTGCCCTTCGGCTCGTTTCCCACACGCATGTTTCGTCTGCCCGCCGACGAAGGATACCAGTACATCCTGTTGGAAGATCTCGTCAGCCTGTTCATCGACCGCTTCTTCCCTGGTGAAACGGTCCTCGAGGCCGTGCCGTTTCGCCTGACGCGGAACGCGGACCTGAGCGTCCGCGAGGATCAGGCGGCCGACCTGATGGCCGGCATGGAAGAGATTCTGGACGCGCGACGGGAAAGCGATTGCGTGCGGCTGGAAGTGGCCGAATCGTGCAGTCGGCCGACGCTGGCGTTTCTCAAGGCGGCGCTGGGGGTGGGCGGCGACGACGTCTTCCCCGCCCGCGGCCCGTTGGATCTGTCCGCTTGGATGTCGCTCAGCGGCATCTCGGGGTTCGACGATTTGAAGTACGAATCGTGGCCGCCGCGAAAATCGCCCGACGTCGAACCGACCGGCTGCATGTTCGAGATGATCCAACGCAAGGACATCCTGCTGACGATGCCCTACGAGAGCTTCGAGCCCGTGGTGCGGCTGATCGACCAGGCCGCCGACGATCCGGCCGTGCTGGCGATCAAGATGATCCTGTACCGCACCAGCCGCAACAGCCCCATCGTCGCGGCCTTGGAGCGGGCTTCGGAATCCGGCAAGCATGTCACGGCGCTGGTCGAGTTGAAAGCCCGTTTCGACGAGGCTCGCAACATCGGCTGGGCCAAAGCCCTGGAGCAAGCGGGCGTCCAAGTCATCTACGGCGTCAAGGGCCTGAAGACGCACGCCAAGGTCTGTATCATCATTCGCCGCGAGGCGCGGGGGATTCAACGGTACGTCCACTTTGCCACCGGCAATTACAACGAAGTCACCGCCAAGCTGTACTGCGACGTCGGGTTTTTGACGTGCGACGAGGAACTGGCCGCCGATGCCACCAGCTTTTTCAATGCCATCAGCGGGTTTTCCGTGCCCCAGCAGTACCGCAAGATCGCCGCCGCTCCCTTCTTGCTCCGCGATCGCGTGCTGGAACTGATCGACGGAGAAATCGACCGCCGCGAGCGCGGCCAGCGGGCGCACATCATGGCTCAGGTGAATTCGCTGTCCGATCCCAAGCTGATCCAAGCCTTGTACCGAGCCTCGCGGGCCGGCGTCCGCATCGACCTGAACGTGCGCGGCATCTGCTGCCTGCGTCCCGGCGTCCCCGAATTGAGCGACAACATCCGCGTCACCAGTATTCTGGACCGCTATCTCGAGCATAGCAGGATCCTGTACTTCTATCACGGCGGCGCCGAATTGGTGTACATCTCCAGCGCCGACTGGATGCTGAGGAACCTGGACAAGCGGGTCGAACTGCTGGTTCCGGTCGAGGACACCGCCAACCGCCAGCGGCTGATCGCGATCCTCAAATCGTACACCCGCGACAACGTCAAAGGCCGACGGCTGTTGGCGGACGGCACGTACCAGCGGCAGCGGCCCGGCAAGGACGGTCGCAAGCACCGTCATCAGGAGCACCTGTACCGCTTGGCGAGCGAAGCCGAAAAGATGCTCGAACAATCCCAACGCACCGTGTTTCGACCTCATCGAGCTGCCGGAAAGGAAGAGTAGTCTGTCATGGCCAAGTTCATCAAATGGGTGGAGGCCGGCCCGGACGAGCTGCTGGAAGATGTCGCGGTTCGCAGCCTGGACTCGCGGTTGCAGCCCTTGCTGCACTTTGTCCCGCTGGCGGCCAGACATCCGGAACAAGACGTCGAGTACGTCCACCAGATGCGGGTCTGGGCCCGCCGCGCCACGGCTGCCGTGTCGCTGTACGAAACGCTGTTGCCCAAACGCCGCCGAAAATGGATCAACGCCCAACTCAAGTGGATTCGCCGGGCGGCCAACGACGCTCGTGACAGCGACGTGTTCGCCGCGCGATTGGCGGCTGACAAGCAGCCGGCAGCGGTCCACTTGCTGGATCACGTCCGCGTCCACCGCCGCGAAGCTCAACAACCCATCGTCGCCGTGTGGAAAGAACTGTTCGAACACGGTCGCTTTCCGCGGCGAGCCGCCAAGCTGTTGCGCAAGGTCCGTCTGCGCGGTGACGCCGCGGCGATCGAAGCGGTCCGATTCGGCCCTTGGGCTCAAGGGCGGATGCAACCCGTGCTGGAGCAATTCTTCGCCACGGCCGCTGCAGACATGAGCGAGAACGAGGCCATGCATCAGTTCCGGATCGCCGGCAAGAAGGTCCGCTACGCCATCGAACTGCTGGCGCCCGCGTTCGGCGAAAGCCTGCGCACCCAGGCCTATCCGTGCATCCAGGAACTGCAGGACAAGCTCGGCAAGATCAACGACCTGGCGACCACTCAAACGCGTTTGAAACGCTGGCTGGAACACGCCGCCAACGCCGAGCAAACCGCGTATCTCCAAACGCTGCTGAACGACGAGCAGCGCCGCCTGGAAGAACGCCGCAGCGAATTCCTCGCCTGGTGGAACGGTGGCCGTTCCGCCGACTTGCGACAGTTGCTAACGGCGCTGGCTCCAAGGCCACTGACGGTGAGCGGCACGGCGCTAGCCGCCGGTGACGCCTAGCCACGCCTTCCTGCAAGAACCCGCGGCTAGCGCCTTGCGGCTCACGATGTCCGGGCGCAAAGCCGGTGGCATGGGGCTGGCTCGCCAGCCATGCAGCGGTCCTGCCGCTTACGCCAGGCACCGTTGCAAGGTTTCGATGCTCTCGCGGGCCAACGTTTCCACACCGGGGGTGTAATCAAAGACTTCGACCGAGACCCAGCCTTGATAGTTGATCTCTTGCAGGGCGGCAAGGATCGGTCGAAAGTCGACGTCCCCCATGCCGGGACCCCGGCGGTTGGGATCGTTGGCGTGGAAATGCTCGATCCACGCCGCGCTGTCGCGAATGATGTCCACGATCGGCTTGTCCTCGGTGGACATGGCCTTGACATCCAAATGCAAGCGGCAACACGGGGAAGCAACCATTTCGATCAGACGGATCCCAAGCTCGGCGGTTCGCAGAAAATCGCCTTCTTCCGGACCCAGCGGTTCGACGGCCAGCACGACGCCACATTCATCGAACGTGGGCATGACGCCGCGCAGCACGTCCGCCGCGTACTCCAACGCCTGGTCGTGCGTCACGCCCGGCAGCAAGTTCCGCTGCTTGGGCGAGCCCAACACCAGCACCTTGCCACCCAGGTCGCGGCACATCCGCGCCAATTCGCCCAGATACTCGCTGGTCCGCCGACGAACTTCGGCCTCGGGACTGGTCAGGTAATAGCCCTCCGTAAAGGCCAGCAGCCAGTGCAGGCCGACGACTTCCAAGCCGGCATCTTCGGCCTGCCGACGGATCTCGCGCCGCCGGTCGGCGGAGATCTCGTAGGCATTCTTGTGGATCGTGAACGGCGCAAACTCGATCCCCGTATAACCTAGCCGACGGGCAAAGGCAAAAGCCTTGTCGAATGGCCAATCCTGAAAGGTCTCGTTGCAAATGGCGAATTTCATGCTGAAGTGCCTCCTGTTGCAGACGACGGCTTGCGAGACCGAATTGCATCGCGTGCCGAGATGCGCCATATTGTGACGGAAACGAAGCTGAATGCAACTTGGCAGAAAGAACCTGACAAAGAAAACGGACGGTCTTGGGAAGAGCGGGCAGGGAAATGAGCGGCAGAACAATGAGTGGCGAACAAGTCCCCTTAAACGGCTCGGCGGGAAATGCCTTGACGTTCACCGAATCCGACTCCGTCGCCGTCGATCGCGCTGTCGACGTCTTGACCTCGTGCCGCAGTCTGCTGTTCATCACCGGCGCCGGAATCTCCGCCGACTCGGGACTGCCGACGTATCGCGGGATCGGCGGCTTGTATGACGTGGACCTGCCCGAGGATGGACTGCCCATCGAGGAAATCCTCTCCGGAAGGATGATCCGTCGCGAACCCGAACTGACGTGGAAGTACCTGATCCAGATCGCCAATGCGGCGCGCGGGGCGCAGCCCAATCGGGGCCATCAAGTGATTGCAGAGATGGAGCGGCACTTCGAGCGGGTGTGGACGCTGACGCAGAATGTAGACGGGTTTCACCGGGCGGCCGGCACGCAGAACCTGATCGAAATCCACGGCGATCTGCATGACATTCTCTGCACCGACTGCGGCTGGCGGCAGCACGTGGGCGATTATGACGCGATCGAATTCCCGCCCACGTGTCCCCAGTGCCGCCGTATTGTGCGCCCCGATGTGGTGCTGTTCGGCGAACTGCTGCCACCGGCCAAAGTCCAACAGTTGTTCGCCCAGTGCCGGCGCGGCTTCGACGCGGTATTCAGCGTCGGCACCAGCAGCGTCTTTCCTTATATCGCGGAACCCGTGCGGCAAACGCGAATGCGGGGGCGACCGACGATCGAAATCAATCCAGGGGAAAGTGCGATTTCCCCTTGGATCGATATCCGACTGACGCTGCGCGCCGCGCCGGCGTTGGATGCGATCTGGACGCGGTATTGCCAGCGGCGGGGCGTCAATCTCCCCTGATCCGTTCCGCCAAGTAAATGGCCGTGATCGGCTGGCCCGATTCGTCGCGTTCGTGATAATTTTGAGAACCTGCCGGGAACATCCAGCTTGTAATCGGGGGGAGCCGGTGCCTGCGGCATCTGGGAAAATCGTCGCTTGGTTGCTACACTGCAAGAACATTGTTTTTCTCTTTGCAAGGAACCACTCCATGCCAACACATCAAGTTGTCCTGATTCCCGGCGACGGGATTGGACCCGAGGTTACCGAGGCGGTGCGGCGCATTTTTGCGGCTGTCGAAGCGCCCATCGAATGGATCGAACATCAAGCCGGGATCGCGGCCCTGCAGAGCGGGAACAACGTTTTGCCCGCCGCGACGATGGAAGCGATCGAGCGGTACGGTGTGGCGCTCAAAGGCCCCTGCACCACGCCGGTCGGCGAAGGCTTCACCTCGGTGAACGTCGCCTTGCGAAAACGCCTGAATCTGTACGCCGCCGTTCGTCCGGTCCGCAATCTGGAAGGCGTCCCGACGCGCTTCGAGAATGTGGACATGATCATCATCCGCGAGAATACGGAGGGGCTGTACAGCGGCGTCGAGAACGAGATCATCAACGATGTGGTGATGAGCATGAAGGTGGCCAGCGAGACGGCCTGTACGCGGATTGCCCGCTGGGCGTTCCGCTTTGCCACCCGCCGTGGCCGCAAGCGGATCACCGTGCTGCACAAGGCCAATATCATGAAACTGACCGACGGGTTGTTCCTGCGCTGTGCGCGCAAAATCCACCAGCAGGAGTACCCGAACATCGAGTATACCGAGACGATCATCGACGCGGGTTGTATGAAGCTGGTTCAAGACCCGTCGAAATTCGACATGTTGCTGATGGAAAACCTGTATGGCGACGTGGTCAGCGACTTGTGCGCCGGACTGGTCGGCGGCCTGGGCGTCGTGCCGGGCGCCAATTACGGCGACAAAGATGCGGTTTTCGAAGCGGTTCACGGGTCCGCCCCGGACATCGCGGGCAAGGGACTAGCCAACCCGTTGGCGCTGTTGATGTCCGGCGTGATGATGCTGAACTATCTGGCCGACGCGCGAAACGACGCCACCTGCCGACAGATTGCCGAGCGGATCAAGGCGGCTTACAACACGACCCTGAAAGATGGCCAGAAGACGCGCGATTTGGGCGGTGAACTGGGCACCGAAGCCTTTGCCGACGCCGTGATCGAGCGGTTGTAACAACCGGCTGGCTCCGTTTGCCGTTCACGAGAAGATCCGGAGCCAGGGTGCGATGTCGTCAAGGATGGTCTCCAACATCGTTTCCCAGTTGTCCGTGGCAGCTTCTGGCCGAACCCAGCGTGGAAAAGTTGCAATGCGATCTTGACCGCTGCCTGTCAGGGGGGGCCATCGCCCGACCTCGGTCGGCGATCCCCCGCGATTGTCCTCGTCGGACGACTCCAAGCCACGTTGGGTATCGGCGACGGAACGTCGGGGAGCGGGCGGAGCAGCGGGCGTCGCTGGCATCCAGAGCGGCGTTTCCGCCCCCGCTTCCGGCAATGGCTCCCGATCTGTTGCGGCACTCTCACCTGCCAGCCCGCCTTGCTTGTTGAGAAAATTGATGATTAACAAGACGTCCAACGGCTCGGCATAGCCGTCGCCGTTGACATCGTAACAAAAAGCCTCGGGGGGCCGCGCCGGGGGAAGCTTACCCATCGCATCCACGTACTTCCGACTATTCAGTTCGTTGATGACCAACAGGACGTCGACCGGCGCGACTTCTCCATCCTCGTTGACGTCGAACGGGTCGACCGGATTCTGCCACCATGTGTCCGGCGTTTGTGTTGAAGGGAGGGTCAACGAGGATGCGTCCAACGCGTATCCCGGCGAGACAGCCGCTCCCGTGAGGTGAATCGTGGTCCCGGGAAACCGCGGCAGGGTCGTGAACATCGCGGTCACCAAGGGGAAGGGCAACGGCCCGTCCGTTGGCCAGGGAGCCCCGGCGTTGCACCAGAACAGCAATACGTACTTGTCGGTCCGCGGGTCGTCATCCAAGTCGTTCAGACTGTCGGCGAGGACCTGTTGCTGGACGAAGCCCTCGCCAGCCAGATTCGTGAGGCCGTCGAATCGCAGACGCCGGGAATCATAGTGCAGCCGGAACGCCAATCCCGTGGCCACTGCGTCAGAAACGCTCGCCTGATAGCTGAAAGTGATCGACACCGGCTGTTCCGGCTCCACCGGACCGCCGTCGAAGTCACTCCGCAGAATCTGGCGATTCTTGGCATCTGCGGGAGGTAACGCAATCGTGGGAACAAGCGTCTCCCGGAGGTAGCGAGCGATTTCGGCCACGTCGGTTCGGCTGCCTGCAGGGTCGATCAAGCCGTCGATCAATCCCTGCCCCTGGAATCCAACCATGAACCGCTGCACCAGCTTTCCATCGGTTTCACTTTCCACCTTTCCGTTGGCGTCAACATCGAAGAGCGCGAGCGTGGCGGAACTCATGTACTGGGCGACCGTGCCACCAGACAGATATCGAGCATCCGGGGCGAGTGCGTTGGCGACAAGCCCGTCTCCGCGCAAACCTGCCAGATACCGCCGCAGAAGCACGCCATCGGTGAGCGCATCGGCGGCTCCGCTGCCATCCAAATCGGCCGTATACACAAACTGTGCCTGCGGTACGTCAAAGGTCGCCGTCTCGCCGGACGCCAGGTAACCGTGGCGTTTGATTCCCGCGACCACGTTTGCCTGGTAACCAGCCACCTGCACGCCGTACTCGGAGTCCAATCCGGTGAGTTGTAGCGTGAGCGGGCCGGGGCCCGGTGACTCGGTAGGTAGGATCCAACCGATCCCATCCTGGCCCCCGAGATAAACGCTTCCCGGAATCTCGCTGACGGCTCCGGTCGCCTCTGTCCAGCCGAGCCGACGGCCATCGGCGTCGACTAACAACGATTGCACCGGATCGTTGACGACCGTATAGGTGGAAAACCGCCAAGCCGTTCGCAGTCCCGACATCGTACCAGCGAACATCAGGTAAGAGATCTGGTCCTCCGAAATGGGGTGGCCGAGGTTTCTCAGTACCAACGCCTGCGCATCGCGGTTGTAAGGCAGTTCCGTATGGGCGACGCCATCTCCGTTCGAACGCTGATTCGCCCCGCAGGCTTCGTTGCAATACTCGAACCCTGCGACGAGCGGATCGTCGGCAAACAGTCGCAGGGAGGGGAGCGGAACGGTGCCATCCCCCTGGGCCGGCTTGCGAATGTCCTTGAACCACACCTCGTCCGCTTGGGGCACTCTTGCCTCGATGTGAGAGAAGGGGACGACGGTTGCCTTCGGCGACATCCGTGGCTCCCCCCATTCGTCACGAACGTATGTATAGTCGGGACCGACTCGTCGCTGCAATGTGTTTGAGGTCTCGACATCGACTCCGTACAAAGCCATCGCTCGTGCCACGCGCGCCCCCAATTGGAGTTCTCCGTTTGCCGACCGCTGGTTCAGATCCTCCAGCAAGAAGCTGCCGGGGTCGAGCGGAAAGCCGCCTTCGTTCACGCCGGGATAACTCGGCTGCAGGTCCCGCATCCCCGGCACGTAAGCCCTGGCGAATGCCACCTTTTGTTCCACCTCGGTCTTGCCCACGAAGCGTGCGTCCTCTCGACTCAAGAGTGTCGTGGTCTCGCCCTCGCGGATACTGATCGGCGTGCCGCTCTGCATCTTGTCCCACGCATGATTGATGACTTTCGAAAGCACCAAGACGTAGGAGATGTCCGGGGAAAAATCGTCGTACCAGGCGGGAAAAACGACGGGGCTGCCTTGATTGGGAACACCGAACATCGTCAAGCTGGCGACCAGGGGTAAATGCAAATCAACACCGAGCGTCGAGTGGAATCGCCCGCCGTAAGCAGAACTCTGGATGTACGCGCGACTGAGCAGGCCTCCCATGCTGTGCGAAATAAGATGGACGGTGGTCAGCGGTTGCCGATGCACCGCGTACCAGATTTCAGCGACCTGTGCCAGCCACCAACCCAAATAATCCAAGCTGTAATTGAAGACCTCGTCCACGATCGTTTCGGCGGTCACGCCCTGAATCAATCCGTCCGCGATGCCATCGCGGCCGTGTCCGGGCAAACTGCTGGGGGCGATCGGAAGACGCCAGTCATAAGGAGCACGCCAAAGGTCCAGGCCTTCGACGTATCCGGCTTTTTTCAGCGTGCGGACGAGATCGTCATAGCCTCGTAAGATCGGATCGAGCGACAACGTCGCCGGGGCCACTCCATGCGACTTCAGCCATGCCGTGTAGAGTGCCTGATCACCGATCCCCGGCAACGCGTCAGGCATAGATCCGAAGAACCCGGGCACAATGACCACCGGGGTTCGAAACTCGCTCACAACGGAACCCGAGGCGGGCCGACCAATGAAATCCGGAGTGAAATGGCTGAACTCGGAGGTGCTCCCGTCTTCGTCGGTTACTGTGGCAGTAATGACTTCATAGGATTCCGTCCGCGGCAGATCGGCCCGAAAATGGATAAATCCGGTCGCTTCCGCAGACAATTCGATCGTACCGATGTGCCGTTCGCCTTGCAAACCGCGTTCGAGCCGCTGCGAGTTGCGGGAATCCGTGGCATAGAAGTCGATGCAACTCGCTCTATTCGGCGAGGCGGCCAACGAGCCGACAATCGCGGTTCCAAGCAAATCCCGTTCCAGTAAATGGATGGTTGGAGAACGCTGGCCTCGATTGGGGCCGATGTCGGCAGCATGAGGATCATTCGGCGTCACCCCGTCGTTTCCCAGGTCGATCCCGATGCCGTCGTTTTCAAAAATCGAGTTATTCCGGAGGCGGTTCTCGGAGCCGGATTCGATGGCGATTCCCGGCCCCTTATTGCGGATGATGCGGTTCTGTTCCAGAAGATTTTCCGATCCTGTCCTGACCAAGATTCCCGCTCCGTTGAATTCCTCGATCGACAACCCGCGGATCGAGACGTCATTCGCGGCAATGCGCAATCCCGGCGACGCGGCGTTGACGTCACTCGGCTTGAGGAGGATCTGCCACACGGCGGGATTTGTTTTGTCGCCCGGACGAGCACCGGGTTGCGTGAATCCGTTGATGACCAGAGGCTGGACGATCGTCGGCAGACCGCAATCCGTGCCGGCACATGCCGCGTCAATTTGAATCGTATGAGGTCCCGCACCGGGGATGGCAAACGTAATCAGTTCCCGGGTTGGCGTCCGGTTGGTCTGCATGATCGCCGCCCGCAAGGTACATTCCAATTCACCGTTGGGGAGGGTGACTCCCGTTCCGCATCGTCCGTCATCAAGTTGGGAATCGGGCGCGTCCCGCGTCGAGTTCACGACGAAGCCCGGAAATGCGGCGATCCTGGAGAATTCCGACGTGTTTCCGAAGGGATCGGTAGCCGTGGCGGAAATCCGCCTGTCGGCGGGAATCAAGAAAGGCGCAAAAGCCTCGGCTTTGCCGTCATCATCGGTGAATAGCGTCAGCGTCCCGACATACTCCTGTCCTTCGCCGAAGCCGGACGGATCAACGTTTGCCGGCTCGTTGCTGTAGACATCGATCTTGAATTCCTGGGACGGAGTACTCTCCAAAGTGACGGCGAGCCCCGTCCCCAGTTCATCCAATGTCAAGACCGGAAAGTTCTGCGTCAGATTGGGACCACCGTCGGCGTCCGGCGGGTTGGAACCGACATCATTCGGGGTTACCCCCAACGGCTCCAAGTCGATGCCGAGTCCGCCGTTGCCAAAGATGCGGTTGCCCCGGATGGGATTATTGCGAGCGGGAGTGGCGATGACGACACCGCCACCGGCATTGAACGCAATGGTGTTTCCCTGGCCCGGTTCAACTCCGCCAATCGCGATGTGTTGGCTATCCTGCAAAACATAGATACCTGCCCGAATGCTCCCCAAGCCGCCGTTCCCCAAGGCGTCGCGACCGTTGCCGCCGACGCCGATGAGGTTGCCTTGAATCACGATGTTGTCGGACCATTTCACGACGATCCCCACGTCGTTGTTGCCCGAGATCACATTCCCCGCTCCGGGGCTCGCTCCGCCGATGATGTTGTTCTCCATTCCCTCCGCGTTGCGCACAAAGATGCCATAGTTGTTGGGGATGGCAGCGGTTCCAGATCGGTTCGTGCCAATCCGGTTACCCTGGATCACGTTCCGGACGGGACTGCGGGTAAACGACGACTCGATGCCAATACCGATGCCCTGCCATCCCGTGAAACCGGAAATCACGTTTCCGGCACCGGCTTCGGTCCCGCCGATCACGTTGTCGGAACCGGCAAAAATGTTGATGCCTCCGTAGGATTGGTCGATCGCCACCAACGGAGCATTGCCGTCGGCGGTGACTCCGATGTAGTTGCCAATCACTCGGTTTCGGTGGCCGTCAATCACCAAGGCGAATCCGCGGTCGGTGGAGCCGATGACATTCCGCCTCTCCGGCGTAGTGCCTCCGATGACGTTGTCCGAGGAGCTGACCGTCATCCCGCCGCCGCCGGCCATCGTCCCGCTGCCGTCCACACCGATATGACTGCCCTCCACGCGACAGCCGTCGGCTTCGAGGTTCAAGCCTTCCAGCACCAGGCCGCGTACGACGGAGTTGGAACCCTTGATAATGAGCGGGCTGCCGAGCAATTCCACCTTGTCGATTCCGCCGGCAATCTGAGTTTGCTCCTCAATCGGCGGAAAAGATGCCGAGACAATCCGGCTTACTACAAATCCGATCGTGTCCGCACCAGGGCTGGCGTTGGCCTGCTGAATGGCCGCACGAAACGTCGTGATCGGCGGATCCGCAGGTTTCAGCATGCCTGGTTTCAAGGGATCGGGAACGCCGATGTTGGCGATTCCGTCCGACAAATCGAAATCCGGTTCGTCGCCAGTTGAATTGACGACGAAATCCGCCAACAACCGACGAGCTTCCAATGGCTCGATGCCCAGTCGGCGCCGCGCCGTGCGATGACGCCGAATTCGGCGTTTCGCCGAGGCTTCACGGAAAGAGCGGAAGTTGGATCTCCTCACAGACGATTCGCGCGTGGCAACCATGACGTGGACCCCACATAGAAATCGACCTGTCACTTGCGACGCCGACAAGATGCTCGGCATGAAAGACAGAATACGACCGCAAGGTCTATTAGACAAGCCGCTCGCTGTGATTGCAACTAGGGGGGTTGACTAGAATAGGCGTGGGGGCCTTGACGAGAATTTCGCAGGAAGAGCGGGCATCGACCACGCCGGGCCGATGCCCCGATGCGCAACTTTGGGAACGCGAATTACTCACAACAACCCGTAGGCATCCAGCGTCTGCCGCAACTGGCCCTCGCTCGCCTCGTCCAGCGGAGTCAAGGGCAGACGCAGTTCGCCGCTGTCGCGTCCCAACAGCTTCATGGCCGCTTTGATCGGAATGGGATTGGTGGCCAAGCCGAGCATGTCCCGGCACAGGGGGAACAAGCGGTAATGCATGTGGCGGGCCTTGCGGGCGTCGCCGGCGGCAAAGGCGCGGCACAGTTCGATCACCTCGCGCGGCATGATGTTGCCGACCACCGAGACCACGCCTTCGCCGCCAATCGCCAACAGCGGCAGCGTCAAGCTGTCGTCGCCGCTGAGCACCGTCAGGTTGCTGGCCGCGATGATCTGCGACGCCTGGTCGAGCGAGCCGGTCGACTCCTTGACCATCGTCACATTTTCCAATTCCCCCAGCCGGCAGATCGTGTCGGGCTCGATGTTCTTGGCCGTGCGGCCGGGAATGTTGTAGATGCACAAGGGAATGCCGACCGTTTCGGCGATGGCTTGAAAGTGGCGGTAAAATCCCTCCTGGGTGGGTTTGTTGTAGTAGGGGCCCACCAGCAACGCCGCGTCGGCCCCCTCGTGGGCTGCCCATTTGGTCAGGCGAATCGCTTCCGACGTGGAATTCGACCCCGTGCCCGCCATCACCTTGATCCGCCCAGCCGCCGCCTGGACGACCTCGGAGATCACTCGCTCGTGCTCGGCATGCGACAGCGTCGGGCACTCGCCGGTGGTTCCCACGGGACAAATGCACGTCGTACCGGCTTGGATTTGAAATTCGACCTGGGTCCGCAACGTCGGTACATCCACCTGACCATCCTTGAACGGAGTCACGATGGCCACAGATAAACCGGCAAAGGCAGATCCTTTTCGAGTCATAACGGACATAGCAAGGGGATCCATGGTGGGCGGAATGACCAAGGGCAGCGGATCGGACCACCACGGCCGATCCTCAACGGCCGCTTATGATATAGATTCAACGCGTCTTCGTCCAGGGTTCCGCCCTCGTCACGTTGCGCGTTTCACGGCAGGATCCGAATGCAGGACGGCTTCGGCATCGAAACCACCGGGCCAGCGGAAATCAGGCGGCCCGTTTCGGAATCGATCCGAAACACGGCGACGTTGTTGCCGGGCATGTTCGCGCACAACAACAACAACTCGCCGCCCGGCGCGATCGCCAGGTTCTGCGGGCCTTTGCCAAGGCTGGATTCGATGGCGATCAGCGTCAACCGCCCGGCCTCGCCGATGCGATACGCGGCAATGCTGTCGTGCCCGCGATTCGTGCCGTACAGAAAGCGGCCGTCGGGTGTGATTTTCAGGTCCGCACAATGGCTCTGGCCATCAAAACCCTCCGGCAACGTCGAAATCGTCTGCCGCTCGACAAGCATTCCCGATTCGCCATCGCAGTCGAACAGCGTGATCGAGTTGCTGAGTTCGTTGATGACGTAGACTTGCCTGGTGTGGGGGTGGAATGTCAGATGCCGAGGTCCCGCGCCGGGCGGAGTCCTCACAAAGGGCTGCCGGTTGGGCGAGAGCTTCGCCGCGGTGGCGTCCAGCCGATAGCCGAGGATTTGGTCCAGTCCCAGGTCGGCCGCGTACGCGAAACGGTTGTCCGGACCGACTACCATGCAGTGCGCGTGCGGGCCTTCCTGCCGAGCACGATCGACGCTCGAACCGGCGTGGGCGAAAAACGACGCCGCTTCGCCGAGCGACCCGTCCCCACGCACCGGCAGTGCCGCCACGCTGCCGCTGGCATAGTTGGCGACCAATAGGGTGCGGCCCGTCGCATCGACGTCCAGATAGCAGGCCGCGGTGCCACGGGCCGACTGGCGATTCAACAACGTCAGACGTCCGCTGCGGCCAACGATCGCGTAAGCCGCCACCTCCTCGTGCTCCGTTCCTCCGAACGTTCGGGCGTGAATCGAATACAGGTATCGCTGATTTGGTGAAATGGCCAAGAAAAATGGGTGCTCGACATCGGTTGCTCGTTCGACCGCCGTCAGTTGGCCGGTCTGCAGGTCCAGTTGAAAGGCATGAATCGCCCCTTCGTCCCCGGCCGCGAACGCCGAGATAAATACCAGCGGTCGTTCCGCTTGGGCCGTCGGCATGTCTGTAGTTAACATCGCCACCACCAGGAAAAATTGGAATGCTACCGAAACCGGCTGGTAAAGACGTGCGGTGCTCATAACCGGAGTATATCCGAGTGACGACCGCCGGCCAACGGTGCATGCTCGAGCGAATCGGGACGCTCCGAATCTCGGAGCAATTGCTCGATGGTTGCATCCTGAAACGCCGCCTCGATCGTGGCCATCGCATCATCGATCCGCTGGTGCATCGGACACAGACGGCCTTGGTGCGACTCCAAAGCGAGCGGACAGTGGCGAATCCGCTCGATCGGGTCGACCGCATTGATGACCTCCAACACGGATAATTCCGCCGGCTTGCGAACCAACGTGAACCCGCCATGAATGCCCCGCTGCGCCGACAAGATGCCCGCCTTGGCCAAACTCTGCAGAACCTTTACCAGATAGCCCGGCGCCGCGCAAGTTTCCGCCGCAATCTCTCGGACTTTCTTGGGCTCCCGGGGACACTGCGCCAGCCAAACCACTGCCCGCAGGGCGTATTCCGAAGCATCCGAAAGAAGTTTCATGAATAAATCCTCATCTGGTGTGTTGACGAAATCGTAATCGCTTCCTATAAATACGTCAAGTGTGCATTGAAGCATTAAAGCGTTTTTAAGAAAGGATCTTTCCATGGTGCTTGGCTTGCAAACCACGGTTGGCGAATTGGTTCGAGAACGCCCGGCCCGTTCCCGCGTTTTTGAGAGACTACAGATCGATTACTGCTGCGGAGGAAAACTGCCGCTGGCCGAGGCGTGCGAGAAACATGAACTCGATCCACAACGGGTTCTCCAGCATCTTCAGGAGTCGGACGCCCAGCCCGCTCTCGACGAGGTGCCTGTGGTCGACGCCGATGCCATGTCGTTGACGGACTTAGTGAACCACATCGAACAGACGCATCACGAATACCTGAAAGCCGAACTGCCGCGACTGGACGCCATGACGCAAAAGGTGATGGAGGTTCATGGGAGTACGGATCGGCGTCTGGCGGAGGTTCGCCGGGCGTTTGCGACCCTCTATGAGGAGTTGGTTGGCCATCTGATGAAAGAAGAGCAGATCCTGTTTCCGAGGATCCGCCAGTTGGAATCCGATACCGATGTCACCGCGGAATACTGCGGTTCGATCGCCAACCCGATCCGGCAGATGGAGTCGGAGCATGACAGCGCCGGCAATGCCTTGGCGATTCTGAACGGGTTCACCGACGGCTACCAGGCGCCGGAATGGGCCTGCAACACCTACCGCGCGATGCTCGATGGCCTGGCGCAACTCGAGTGGGATCTGCACCAGCACATCCACAAAGAAAACAATGTTTTGTTTCCCAAAGCGATCAGACTCGAGACGGAACTGGCGTCAGCAAGGCCGATGTGAAGCCGAACGCCGGCCCCTGGGGCTCGGCGAATTCACGTTCTTCCGTTCGCTCCGGCTGGCAGGCTGCCAGATCGACGCTTACGAACAGCCCATGCTGTTGCCGCAATTGTGGCACAGATAACAGTTGCCGTTGCGAACCGTGATGGCACCGCAGTTGTCGCAGGCCGGGGCATCGCTTTGGAAACGGGCGAACTGTTCGCTCCGGACCGCGACCACGCCGGCTCGTTCCAGCACCGCCATGTCCACTTTCCTGCCTGTTCGGGTATGACCGTTACTGACTTCCTTGCCGACTTCCCCGCCGTGGCCCTTCTGCTTTTCAGGCGACTTGACACTGCCGCCGTGCGCGTTTTCAGGCCCGCTGGCGTGCTCCTCGCCAAACGGCAGTCCGTTGCTCGCCTCGCGGAACCCGTCCAGGAACGTAATACCGAGCCAGCGGAAGATATAATCGACCACGCTCTTGGCGATCCGCACGTCCGGATTGGGGGTATGTCCCATCGGTTCGAACCGCGTGTGCGAGAACTTGTTGACCAGCACCTCCAACGGCACGCCGTACTGCAAGCAGATCGAGATAGCCGTGCCAAAGCAATCCATCAGACCACCGACCGTGCTGCCCTCCTTGGCCATCGTGAGGAACAACTCGCCGGGCCGTCCATCCGGATACAGGCCCACGTTGATGTAACCCTCGTGGCCGCCGACGCTGAACTTGTGGGTGAGCGATTGGCGGGTGTCCGGCAGCCGTTCGCGGCGCGGCCGCGTAGCGATTTCCTTGTCCTTCTTGGCCTTGTCGCCCTCGCTCTGCGTCGACAGCGGCTGGCTCTGCTTTGACCCGTCGCGATAGATGGCCAGCGCCTTGAGCCCCATCTTCCAGCCGCCCAGGTAAGCATCTGCGATATCCTCGGGTGTGGTTTCCGCCGGCATGTTGACCGTCTTGGAAATCGCGCCCGACAAGAACGGCTGGGCCGCCGCCATCATGCGGATGTGGGCCCGCCAAGCGATGCTGCGCGAACCGTTGGCCGGCTTGAACGCACAGTCGAACACCGCCAAGTGCTCTTCCGGCAATTCGGGAGCGCCTTCGATCGTGTCGTGCATATCGATGTGCTTGAGAATCGCTTCGATCTGCCGGTCGTCGTAGCCCAGCGACCGCAGCGACAGGGGCACGGTGTTGTTCACGATCTTCAGCGCCCCGCCGCCGGCCAACTGCTTGTACTTGACCAACGCAATGTCCGGCTCGATGCCCGTCGTGTCGCAGTCCATCATAAAGCTGATGGTCCCCGTCGGGGCCAGCACGGTGGCCTGCGCATTGCGGAACCCGTGGCGGCGGCCAACCACCAACACCTGGTCCCACAGCTTGCGGGCGGCGTCCTTCAAATACCGAGGCCCTGCCTCGTGGATCTTCTCGACCGCGTCGCGATGCATCTGCATCACCCGCAGCATCGGCTCGCGATTGTCGGCAAACGCTTCGAACGGACCGACGGACCCCGCCATTTCCGCGCTGGTCAAATTGGCCGTTCCGTGCAGCAAGGCCGTGATCGAACCGCACACGCCATAGGCCGCGTCCGAATCATAGGGCGTCCCGTTGGCCATCAGCAGGCTACCCAAATTGGAATAGCCCAAGCCCAGCGGCCGGTACAAGTGGCTGTTTTCCGCGATCGGGCCCGTGGGGTAACTGGCATGATCGACCAGGATTTCCTGCGCGATGAAGAACACCCGGCAAGCCGCTTTGAACCGCTCGACATCGAACGTCCCATCCGGTTTGCGGAACTTCATCAAGTTGATGCTGGCCAAGTTGCAAGCCGTGTTGTCCAGGAACATGTACTCGCTGCACGGATTGCTGGCATTGATCCGGCCGGAATTGGGACACGTGTGCCAGCGATTGATCGTCGTGTCGTATTGGACGCCCGGATCGCCGCAGGCCCAAGCGCACTCGGCCATCCGATTCAGCAGATGACCCGCCTTGTAGGTTGGCGGCTCGCCGCGCACGTCGCGAGTCACCCAGCGCGTGGCCCACTCCCCGCCTTTTTGGACCGTATCCATGAATTCGTCGGTCACGCGGACTGACAAATTGGCGTTCTGGAATAAGATCGAACTGTACGCCTCGCCATTGAAATTGGCTTCGTACTTGCCGCTTTGGATCAGCGTGTGGGCCTTCTGCTCTTCCTTCCACTTGCACTCGATGAATTCCAAAATGTCCGGATGCCAAATCTTGAGCGACTGCATCTTCGCCGCCCGCCGCGTCTTGCCGCCCGACTTGACCACCGCCGCAATCTGATCGTACACCCGCATGAACGATAACGGCCCCGACGGACGCCCGCCGCCCGACAATTTCTCGCGACAGGAACGAATCGTGGACAAATCGGTCCCCGTGCCGGAACCAAACTTGAACAACATCGCCTCGCTGCCGGCCAGACGCATGATGTCCTCCATATTGTCCTCGACGCTCTGGATGAAACACGCCGAAGCCTGCGGATATTCGTACGGATTCTCGGGCTGGATGCAGCTGCCGCTCTGCATGTCGTAGTGCCAGGTACACTTGTCGCCCGTGATGCCGTATTGGTGGTACAGCCCCACATTGAACCACACGGGCGAGTTGAACGAACCATGCTGGTGCAAGCACAGCCACGTCAGCTCGCGATAAAACCGCTCGCTGTCCGCCTCGCTGGCAAAATAGCCGTCTTGTCGGCCCCAGTCGGCAATCGTCCGGGTGACGCGATGAAGCAACTGCCGAACGCTCCGCTCACGCTCCCCCGTCCCGTTTTCGCCGTAAAAATACTTGCTCACAACGACATTCGTCGCCAGCTGGCTCCACGAAGCCGGAATTTCGCAGTCGGACTGCTCAAATAGCACCTCCCCACTCTCGTCCTTGATCGACGCCGACCGCAACTCCCAATCGACGGTGTCAAACGGACTGTCCGCGTCCGCGGGACAGAAAATGCTCTCCACACGCAATCCCGGTTGAGATTCGTGCGACGAGTGGTTTTCCAGCGAAGAAATGTGGGGAGAAGTTCGTTCCACAAGCGTTGCCATAGCTAGCTCCTTCTGCGGGCGATATCGCTCCGTCGAAAGCATGAAATTCGTATCCTACGGTGTACGTCGGTTCACTTAACGTGTCGGATCGCTTTCCGTTTCGACCGAACATGAATATGGGGAATTCAGAGAAAATAGGACGGATGCCAGTAGCAGCCGAAATCGCGTGAACCCCCAACATATTGTATGTCGGCCATGCGCCGACCACAATATATTGGGTAGGAGAGTAATCTAGCGTTTTGCCAGCGTCAGTCAACAGTAGCTGTCGAAATCTTTTCGGAAACCTCAGAAATAACCACACAGAGGGGGCCTTGCAAGGCTGCTGGCAACGCTAGCATAGCGATCTTTCGGACAGGGAACAAGAGCAAGAAAAGCGAGATTCTCTTTCGCCCGCCGGCAGCCTCTGCTGGGCCTGTGGGAAAGCATCCGAACGAACCGCCAAAGTCTCGATCATCTCATGCCTTTCATGGTTGTTTGCGGCTCAGCATCCCACGCGGCTGTTGCCATTGGAGCCATCCCAAGTCAAACTTAGGGCATGGATGTTTCCTCCGTGGAACCGCTGGCTTTAGCGTTAGGCCTGGGGCTGTTGGTCGGTCTCCAGCGAGAATGGAGCGCGCATCACCTGGCGGGCATCCGCACCTTTGCCCTGATCACGGTCCTGGGGGCCCTGCTGGGACTGCTCAGCCAGACGCTCGGCGCATGGCTGCTGGCAGCCGGACTGGGCGGTGTGGTGGCGCTGTTGCTGGTCGGCACGGTGTTGGCGTTCCTGGGCCGGCAGGAAGAGTTGGGCTTGACCACCGAAGTCGCCGCGCTGGTGATGTATGCCGTAGGCGTGACGTTGGCCTACGGGCAGACGACGTTGGGTTTGATCATCGGCGGCGGTGTCGCGGTCCTGCTGCAATGGAAGCAACCGTTGCACACGCTGGTAGGACGTTTCAGCGAAGCGGATATCCGCGCGATTTTTAACCTGGTGCTGATCGCCTTGGTGATCCTGCCGATCCTGCCGAATCACGGCTACGGTCCCTACGGCGTGCTCAATCCATTCGAGATCTGGCTGATGGTCGTGCTGATCGTGGGGATCAGTCTCGGCGGCTACATCGCCTACAAGTTCTTCGGCGCTCGAGCGGGCACGCTGCTGGGCGGCGTCTTGGGAGGGATGATCTCCAGCACCGCGACGACGATCAGCTACGCCCGGCGGACTCGGCACACGGAGGAGGCGGTCGGTTTGGCGGCGTTCGTCATCGTGACGGCCTCGACCATCGTCTTCGGCCGCGTGATTTTCGAAGTCGTGATCGTCGCGCCCGAATTGCTGTCCGCAATCGCTCCGCCGCTGCTGGTCGTCATGGGGGTGATGGGCGTATCGGCCGCGGTGCTGTACGGGCTGCGCGGCAGCGAATCGGAACACGTGCCGTTGGACGATGACCCGTCGCAGCTGGGACCAGCCGTCATCTTCGGCCTGCTGTACGCGGCCATCCTGTTCGCCGTGGCGGCTGGACGACAATGGTTCGGCGACCGCGGGCTGTACGTGGTGGCCGTGATTTCCGGGCTGACCGACATGGACGCGATCACGCTGTCGACGGCACAATTGATCAAACGCGGCGAGTTGGACGTGCATACCGGTTGGCGGATGATCCTGCTGGCCTCGCTGTCCAACGTGGCGTTCAAAGGCGCGGCCGTCGCCGCGCTGGGACATCGCCGCCTGCTGCGCCGCGTGTCGGCCGCGTTCGGCATCGTCCTGCTGTGCGGCCTGCTGCTGTTGGTCTTTTGGCCGTAAGCCCAGCTGGGATTACAACGGTTTGCGTCGGGGAAACAGGCTGGGCGGCCCGTTGGTGCGACGAAATCAACCGTCGAAATCAACCGTCCGCTTGCCTTGGGGGCGCGAGACCGTTATCGATGCGCCGGTCCTTAGCCACTTGCCGAATCGGCAAGAATGGGGAAAATCGAGGTTTTCCACAGCAGATTTGTACGAAACAAGGAAATCTTGGACATGGACATTGCCGTTTTGGGAACAGGACGCGTGGGTGGGGCCTTGGGACCGCGGTGGGCCGGTAAGGGCCATCGAGTGGTGTACGGAGTGCGGGAAGCGGACAGCTTGGAAGTCCGCACCGTCCTGGAAAAAACCGGGCCGGGGGCGGCAGCCGTTAGCGTTGGCGAGGCGGCGGCAACGAGCCAAGTGATTCTGCTGGCCATCCCCTGGAACGTGACGCGCGAGGTCGTCGGATTGCTGGGGCCGTTGGACGGCAAAATCCTGCTGGACTGTATCAATCCGATCAAGCCGGATTTCTCGGGGTTGATGTTGGGCGCGGCGCCGTCTGCGGCCGAAGAGATCGCCGCTTGGGCACCGGGGGCGCGGGTGGTCAAGGCGTTCAATACGGTCAGCGATGCGACGATGGTCGACGCCGAGTACGGGAACCAACAGGCGTCGATGTTCTACTGTGGTGACGACGATGCAGCCAAAGACGTCGTCCGCCGACTGACCCTCGATCTGGACATGGAACCGGTCGATGCGGGGCCGCTGAAGAACGCCTGCTACCTCGAGTCGATGGCGATGCTGTACATCCACTTGGCGATCTTCGGCGGCTGGGGCGCACAGTGCGCTTTCAAGATGGTCCGACGCTGAGCCTTTACTGGGCTTTGCCGACGGTTACCGCGAGCGGTCGCACAGTGCGTTTTCACGATGATCCGACGCTGAGCCAGGCGAGTGTTACGTCTGCCGGTCCGGCGGCGAGTGCAGCCGCCGCCGCAGATCCGGCAGGATCTCCGGTGGCAGGAAACGCAGCAGCATCTTGTCTGTGGCCAGCGGCGCGATCTCTTTGATCAGCGAACTGGAGACGTGCGAATACTCTTCGTCGGCCATCAGGAAGATCGTTTCGATGTCCGGATCCAGCTGCTTGTTCGCCAGCATCATCGTGAACTCGGCGGCGATGTCCGTCAGCGGCCGCACCCCGCGAATCATCACGCGGGCGCGGCATTGCCGAACGAACTCGACCGCCAATCCGCTGAAGGTGCGGATCTCCACGTTGCCCAAGGGCCGACACACGCGGCGCACCAAGTCCACTCGTTCATCCGCGGGAAACAAAGGCTCTTTCTTGGTATTCACGCCGACGCCCACGATCAGGGAGTCGAACAGGCCGGCGCCGCGCTGGATGACGTTCAGGTGGCCGAGCGTAATGGGATCAAACGTCCCGGTATAGACAGCGACGCGGTTCGAAAATGGGATGTTCATAACGATCCACGAATCCACCGAAACTCCACTGTTGTTTTGCCTGTAAGCGGCCACGCCCCAAGTTCCCCGACTGGCGAACCACCGGGTTCCGGCACAGCACGCTGGCGGAAAGACAATCAGCCAAACGCGTCCGGCGCCCGAGCGACGTCCAGGTACTGACACACCGCTGGCTTGCGAAGATACCATACTGCGATGCTGTAGAACACTACCTTGGCGAGAATCCAGACGAGCGTCATCACCACACCGACGACCATGGCCGCTCGCGCACCCCACGCGACCCACTCGGCAGCCTCGGCCGCTTCGTTCATGGAAATCTGCATCATCTCCTGCAAGAACCGCCCCATCACGGACATGACCTGAACCTGAATCAGCGATTGCACCGTGCCGCGGGCCGTTTCAAACGCGATCGCTGCCAGGCAGGCGGCGACGAGCAGGTTTCGGCCCCCAGCGATTCGTCGCAGCGATTGAATGCCCCCGGCGACAAGTCCGACTGCGACGAGGGCATGGACGCCCAGCAGGCTGGCGTTGATGGTCCAAAACCGGTCCTGGACGGCCTGCATCTCGCGCTGCATGTCTCGTTGCAGTTCCTGCATCCGCTTGGGCACGCCCGGTTGGTTGCCCACAGGGAACGCCGCTTGCATCTGTTGACCGGCCCACAGTCCAACAGCACCCAGCAGGACGCTGCCCAAGCCCAAGCCTCCCAAGACGATCGCGACAATGCAAACCGGCTTGATCCAGCCGGTCTGAGTCGCCGATTTCGACCCTTGCGATCGCCCGGCCTCGAGGGGCGGCGGACTCTGATAGGCGTCGAACGGGCTCACAGGGACAGGGGAAACGACTGGGTTATCGCGCGAGGAATCCGCCATCGCTTTCACCGATCTAGCTAGTGCATCGCCAATCCGCCGCTGACGTCTACGGTCGCGCCGGTCATATAGCTGGCGCGATGGGAGCAGAGAAACACCACCATGCCCGCGATCTCTTCGGTTCGGCCGATCCGACCCAGCGGCACGCGCTGCTGGAACCGCTCCGGTTCGGCGTCGATCGCCGCCGCAACCATTTCGGTGTACATCAAGCCGGGAGCCACGCAGTTTACATTGATTCCGCGGGCGGCCACTTCGCGGGCCAGCGAGATGGTAAATCCGATGATTCCAGCCTTACTGGCATCATAGGCGGTCTTGCCGGATTGCGAACCGCGAAAAGCCGCTTGGGACGAGATGTTGACAATCTGACCGTGCCGTCCGGCCGCCGCCAAACGGCGAACCAATTCGCGACTGGCCAAGAAAGTACCCGTCATGTTCACCTGCAAAGCCTGATGAAAATCCTCGACGGCCAGGTCGGTCGTCGGCCCCACCGGACAGACTGCAGCGTTGTTCACCAGGGCATCGACGGACCCCAGTTCCCGCTCCGTCTGGTCGAACATTCGAATCACGTCCGATTCCAGCGAGACATCGCCGTACACGGCAGCGGCGGGACGGCCAAATCGCGTTTGGATGCCGCTCGCCACCGCCTCGGCTTCCTCCCGGCGGCTGCGGTAATTGACGGCGACCCGCGCCCCCTCTTCCGCCAGCATCTCGCAGATGGTCCTGCCCAGCCCCCGCGAGCCGCCGGTTACCAGGACGACTTTATCCGTCAAACCCATGTCCACGTTGGTGCTCCTCGTCGCGACAGTCCCTGGCATGAATGGCACGAGGTGAAGCGTGTTGGCGGGGTTGCCGCCGTTGTAACCCGAAGCGTAAGCAAGGAATGAGCTCGGCAAACGGTTTGCCCTCGCTTACGCTTCGGGTCACGAGAAGCGGCTTTGCCGCCGAACCTCGTGCCATTCGTCCCTGGCATCGTCGCGATTTTCCCCGGCCGATGCAAGGGGGCCGCCAGAACTTGATGTCGCCAAAACTTGAACGGGCTGGTAGATAAAAGGTAACGTTTCGGCGATTGGCGTTCGGGGGAACCCCTGCCCAGAACTGCTGCCCAGCGGCACTTTCGAGCGCCGGGCAATCCTGATACGATAACATCAGGTAAGAAATTCGGCTGGATCAGGGGACTTGGACGAGCAAATCGACATGCGACTCATCTATTTGGATTACAACGCAACGACGCCGGTCGCTCCGAGCGTGTTCGAGGCACTCGAACCCTTCCTCAAGGAGCACTACGGGAACCCGTCCAGCAGTCACGCCTTGGGCCGAGCCTGCCGCGAAGCGATGGAGGACGCGCGGGCAAAAGTCGCGGCCCTGTTGGGGGCCGATCGGGACGAGATCGTGTTCACCTCCGGCGGCACCGAGAGCAATAACCTGGCGATTTGCGGCACCATGATGCAAGGCGTTCCCGGCGTGGCCGGACACCTGATCATTTCGGCCATCGAGCATCCGGCGGTGGTCGAGCCCGCGAGGCATCTGCAGCGGTTGGGGTTCGAGCTGACCGTCGTCGAATGCGATTCGCAGGGCGTCGTTCATCCGGCCAAAGTCGCTGCGGCGATGCGGCCCGATACGCGACTGGTCAGTATCATGCATGCCAACAACGAAATCGGGGTCATCCAGCCCTTGCGCGAGATCTCGCAAATCTGCCGGGACCACCAGGTGCTGTTGCACACCGACGCCGCGCAAACCGTGGGCAAGATCGCTGCCTTTGTGGACGAGTTGGGGGTGGATCTGTTGAGTTTCGCGGGTCACAAGCTGTACGCTCCCAAAGGTATCGGCGCGCTGTACGTGCGGCGGGGCGTGCGACTCGAACCGGTGCTGCACGGCGCGGGACATGAAACGGGACTTCGCCCGGGCACGGAGAACGTGGCCTATATCGTCGGACTGGGACAAGCCTGCATGTTGGCGTTCCGCAGCCTGGAGGAATCCTCGCAGCGACTGCAGATGTTGCGCGACCGCCTGGCTACGCAACTGCTTCAAGCGATCGGCTCGCGGCTGACCATCAACGGCCAAGACGCAGCCCGGCTGCCCAATACGCTCAGTGTCAATTTCCCGGATGTTTCGGCCGCCGAGATACTCGCCCGGCTACCCGATCTGTGCGCCTCGACAGGCTCCGCTTGTCACAGCAACGCGTCGAGCATGTCCGCAACGCTGGCTGCGATCGGCCTGGACCCAGACGATGCGCGGGGAACGATGCGGTTGAGTGTAGGTTGGTTCACCTCGGAAGAAGAAATCGACCGGGCCTCGAATCTGTTGATCGGGGCCTGGGAGGGTCTGACGCGATAAGTCGGCAGCCGCGACTCCTGGGTGTGGTCCAAGCGATCGCATTGACGGTTCGTTGTAGGAAAGTCAAGAAGGTAACGGGAATGGCCCTGCGAATTCTGGCTCTGGAAACCTCGACCCTGGATGCCTCCGTGGCGGTCTTGGAGGGTGAACGCATCCTCGGCCAGTTGACGATGGACCGGACTCGACGCACCGCGCAGTGTTTCGCGCCGGCGATTGCCGACCAGTTGCACAGCGTTCTCTGGCGTCCTCAGGACGTGCAGTTGGTGGCCGTCGCGGTCGGGCCCGGCTCGTTTACCGGCTTGCGAGTTGGCGTAACCGCCGCCAAAACCTTTGCCTATGCGGTGGGCGCCGAGGTGTTCGGGATCCACACGCTGACGGTCATCGCTCGGCAGGCGCCGACGCAGGCGGGTTTCATCAGCGCTGTGCTGGACGCCCAGCGGCAGCAGTTGTTTGTCGCCGATTTTCATCGTCGAGACGACGAACTGACCGAGGCTTCGCAACCGCGAATCGTGGATGTCGACCAGTGGTTGGCCGAATTGTCACCCGGCACGGCGGTTACCGGACCCGGGCTGGCGCGACTTTGCGACCGGATTCCGGCGGAGGTCCAAGTCATCGCGGCCTCGCATTGGACGCCCCAAGCGGCGACGGTCGGACGGCTGGCCTATGTTGAATATCAGTCCGGAACACGCCACGATCTGTGGACGTTGAATCCGCGGTACTACCGAAGCAGTGCGGCCGAGGAACAATGGCGTGGCAGATCGCAAGACCGTCCGGCGCCCCCATGATCCGAGAGGTTGATGCGACATGATTCCTTTATTCTCGTTGCGACGCCTGACGTGGAGTTTGCTGGGGGTGCCGATCTGGTTGACCGCGACGAACGCCGCGCTGCCCGTTGCCGGGGCTGCCGAGTCGCCGCGGCCGGCTGCGAAACCGGCGACGGACGAACGGCTCCAGAACAGCTTGGACAACGCGCTGCTTCGGGATCTGGGCATCCCCGCCAAGCCGGAAGGTGCGCCGCCGCGGGCCAGCAAACCGACCGAGATGCCCGCCGACGGCCCCGCGGACCTCGACCCACTGCGGCGGGAGCAACTCGGCGCCGGCGAAGATCTGGGCCAACCCTCCGAGGATCTCCTCGTCACGATCGGCCGCCGCATGCGACTGGCCGAGAGCTTGATCGGCCGCCAGGTGACGTCGCAAGAAACGCAAAGCGTCCAGCAGCAGGTGATTCGGGATTTGGAGCAGCTGATCGTGGAGTTGAACAAGCAGTGCCAAGGTGCTCAGAGCGGCGCCTCGTCGCCGGCGAAACCCGGCGCCAAACCCGACGGCAAGAGCCGCGCAGGCAGCGGCGAGAACACGGGAGCGAGTCAGCCGGCCAAGGAAAGTACGGATCGTACCGAAGGTACCGCTTCGGACCGCGAAGAATTGGCGCGGCTTCAGATCCTGCTCAGACAGGTCTGGGGACACTTGCCACCCAAGATCCGCGACCAGATGCAAAGCGGCCTCATCGAAGAGTTCTTGCCCAAGTACGAACGATTGATCGAGGAGTACTACAGTCGCTTGGCGGAGGAAGGAACCAGGTAAGAACCTTCTGCAAAGGACGAGGCGCTGGTGAGAAAGCCGGTTAGATCCCCATGCCATGATAACCGTGGACCAATTCGTGTAGCAGATCGTCGCCAGTGGCCTGCTGCCGGCCGAGGACGTTCGAACCCTGATCGACTCGCTGCCCGTGGATCAGCAACCCCAGGATGCCGAGCAGTTGGTTCGGCTCCTGGTCGGCCAGAAGAAACTGACGGCCTACCAAGCTCAGCAGAGCCACGCTGGCCGAGGTCGCGGGCTTCGATTTTCAATCTTCGCCGGGAGAATCCGTTTCCAGCGGTGAAACGTACGGCGGCGATTGCATTTGGAATGCCGATGAACAGAACACGCTGACGAAGAAGGAACCCGCCCGATGTGCCTGCAAGTGGTGGCCGGTGTCATGCTGACACTCCTGCTGCTCGGTCCGCATCCGTACCAGGCCGGGATTCCGGCCGAGTATCAAGCGGTGGACCGTTGGTTCCTGCTGGACACGAATCTCGCCCCGGCGCGGCCTTGGAGCCTGACCCCTGCGCTGCCGGTCTCGTCGCTTGCGCTGGTGCAAGGAACCGCCCCCAGCGGCACTGGCTGGTCTACGCCCATTCACCGTTGGGCGACGGCAAGTCCGTAGGCGTGCTCATCCCCGGCTACCAGCAGATTACGATCGACGTTCCGCTGGCGGGCGCGTTCTAGGAGCTGTTGAGCCATCTCGGTCAGCAGTTTCCCGGTCTGGGGGTGCCGAAAAGTCGAGATCCCGTCACGGGCGATCTGCTGGAATTCTTCGGTCGTGACTTCGGCTTCTTCGGTCGTGACCTCGGCGTGCGTCGCCATCGCCAGTTCCAGCAGTGCGGACGGGCCCCCGGCCAACGCCGCTTTCGTGTCCCCCCTTCAGCACCGCGGCAAACGGTTCCTGGTTCTGACACTGGGGATGTTGGGGCGCGAGTTGCTTGATGCGGTCGAGAATAAAGCGTCCACCAAGCGGACGAACGACTCGGCTCGTTGCGGGCAGGATGCCGTTGAGGTATGCTGATCCGGAACGACGAGACATGCATCAGGGAGACGATACCGTGACAGACCGGACACTGGGAATCGCGATCCACGGCGCGGGCTGGGTGGCCCACGCCCATGCCGCCAGTTGGCTGAAGAGCGCGCACGCGCGGATCGTCTCCGTCAGCGACGTCGATCGCGCGCGGGCGCAGCGTTTCGCGGCGGAGTTTCGTTTGGATTGCGACGTCCGCGACGATTACCGGCAGGTACTGGACGACTCGCAGGTCGACGTGGTCGACATCACCAGTCCCAGCCCCTTTCACGCCGCGCAGGGCATTGCCGCAGCGCGGGCCGGCAAGCATCTGCTGGTCGAAAAGCCGATCGCCTTGACGATGGACGAGAATCGAGCCCTGCGGGACGCGGTAGCCGAGACCCAGGTTAAGAGCGTGGCGGGGTTCGTGCTCCGCTGGAACCCGGCGGTGGAAACGATCAAGTCGCTGGTCGGCAGCGGGGCGATCGGGCAACTGGTCTATGCCGAGGTCGACTACTGGCACCGGATGCGGCCCACGCATCACGCCTGGCAGTTGCACAGCCGCAAGCAGACCGGCGGCAGCGCGATGCTGCTGGTCGGCTGCCACGCGATCGATACGTTGCGTTGGCTGACAGGCGACGAAGTGGTCGAAGTCACCGCCGTGGCGAACAACGAGCGAGGTCTGTTTGAATATCCGGCGAACGTGGTTGCGGTGCTGCGATTTCGCAGCGGGATCATCGGCAAGACGTCGGTGCTGCTGGACTGCGAAGTGCCGTACCAGTTCAATATGGACTTGGCGGGCACGGAGGGAACCATCCGCGACAATCGGCTGTGGTCGAAGCGGCTGCTGCCGGGCCAGACCGGCTGGACCACGATCCCCACGATCCTGCCGGACTCGGGCGATGTGACGCACCATCCGTTCGACGGCGAGATCAACCATTTCGTAGATTGCATCCTGCAGGACCGCGAGTCGCACTGCAACATGGCGGATGCGTTCCGCAGCCATGAAATCTGCTTGGCGATCGACCGGTCGCTGGCGGAAGGCGGCCGAGCGGTGACGTTGCCGCTGGGCGAACGATCGTAATCCGATTGTCGCAGAGTGAAATCACGAGGCCCCTCATGCACCGCCGCGAAATCGTCCGCCGCGCGATCGAGTTCCGCGCTCCGCCGCGTCTGCCGTTCTGGCAGCATTGGAACCACAAACGGCGGGAGTTCCCCGACGATGTCTACAACCTCTGGGAACTGGATCGAGCTCAGGCCGGCTGGTTCTTTGACAACGCGATGCCGGATGATTGGGGTTGCGGCTGGAGCGCGACGGACTTGAAGAACATGGGCCAGGTAACGGCTTGTCCGCTGGCCGACTGGTCGGCCCTGAACGCGTATCGCCCGCCCGATCCGCGAAACCCGTTTTACTATCAGCGGTTAGGGCCGTTGCTGGACGAGGCCGACGATCGCTACGTCTGCCTGACCGCGCATTCGCTGCTGTTCTCGCGGCTGCACAAACTGCGCGGATTTGCGGAATCGCTGGAGGATTTCTACCTCGAACCCCAAAACGTCCACCGCGTGCTGGACATGATCGTCGACTTCAAGATCCGGCAGGTCGAGGAACTGCATCGCCGGTTCGGTGACCGCATCGACGCGCTGTTCGTCGCCGACGATTGGGGAACCCAGGAAGGCACGTTCGCGGGTTTGAACATCCTGCGGGATTTCTTTGTCCCGCGATACAAGATCATCTTCGATGCGATTCACGCCTGCGGCTGGCACGTGATCCTTCACAGCTGCGGGCGTATTAACCTGTTCGTGCCGACGCTGATCGAACTGGGCGTCGACGTGCTGAACATGCAGCAGTCGCGTTCCTACGGATTGGTTGAATTCGGCGAGCAGTTTCGCGGCCAAGTGTGTTTCCTGGCCACCGTGGACATCCAATCCACGCTGCCGCGCGGCGTCGAGGAGGAGATCCGCGAGGAAGCGCGGCTGCTGGTCCGCCACTGGGGCACGCCGACCGGCGGCTTGATCGCGTTCGACTACGGCGCGTGGGAGGCACTCGGAGTCCGCCCGGAGGTTCCCCAAATCATGTTCGATGAATTTGCCCGGCTGCAGCGGTACTGGCAGGAGGGCACGACGTGATCTTGGAGTACTGATCGTGGACGGATACAGCCACCACGACGGGCAGCGAACCAGGCGTCTGGTCTGCGAAGGCATGCGACTGCCGGATCGGCCGCATGATCAGCCAGTCTCCCCGCCTCCGGGGCACCGTTTGGCCCGGAACGTGGTGGACGAGGGCTACTCCGAGACTCGCACCGACCGCCGCACCGACCGCGTGCGCCATGACCACCACAACAAATCCTGCCGTCTCGGAGTCCACAAACAGCGTGCGATCAAAGACCAATTCGTAAAACAGCTTGCCTCCAAATCCAGTGAGCAGGGCCGTGAACAGGAGCCCTTGAGCCCAGCGCCGCTGGTGCCATGCGTTGGCCAGCTGGACACACGCCAGATAGACAAACAGGGCCGTGTCGATGCCGCTTAGACCGCGGTAGGTCGACAAGTCCGGCTGGCCAAGTAAAACCATCAGGGAGATGCTGAGGGCGGATACCAGGCAGAGCAGGACGAATCGGGTCCGCGATAGCTTTTCAACGATCGTCCCCAAGACCACGAACATCAGCAAGTCCCAAACCAGATGGTCCAGGTTCCAGTGCGTCAGATGCCCTGTCAGCATCCGCCACCATTGGCCGTCCGAGATCGCCAGGCGGTCGAACTGCAGCCAACGGGTCCCGCCGGGAACCAGCGGAATGGCCACGACCGCCAAGGCGACGCAGGCCGTGATCACGATGTCACGAGCGGCAAGCCCCCGGGGATTTTCTGTTGCAGGTCGCATGAGAGGGTCCTTTGAACCGAATCGGCGGAACAGGGGCGGGAGTCCATTTCGGCCTCACGGTCCTGCCCCGCGGCCGGATCGCTGCCGACAAACAAGACTCCCGCCCTCG
>Ga0351917_1081_pt1 | contig 40559 bp, 58 predicted proteins | sample TotcelHT113001N4_FD_206834 | JGI IMG/M metagenome (GOLD analysis project Ga0351917, IMG submission 206834) | Enriched cells from coal bed in the Powder River Basin, Montana, United States - Total cells T11 rep1 HSBNCT.T11.300.1.N4 ...
TAATTCTGATCATATCAAGCAATGACTCGCCACATATTTTTTGATGAACGGCCCTTGAGACAGAATCGTGAGAATGAAACCCAATGGCTAAACCGACCGCCTCAAACATTCCTACATCGCCTTCACCATCTCCGATAGCACACGCCTCTTTCTTGCTTGCACCAAGCTCTTTTAGAGTTTTCTCGACAATATGCCCTTTTTTGTCATATTCAACATTTATCCTGATTTCACCAGTGAGATGATCATCCACAGATAGCAATTCATTTGATAAAGCCATATCTATCCCAAGATCATTCCTAACTTTATCAACAAGTAAAGAAAGCCCAGTAGACAAAATTACGGTGAAAACACCCTGTTTTTTAAGAGCCCTTATGACCTCAAAAGACCCATCATAATACGTAATGTCTTGCAGCAAACCAATAACATGTGAAACAGAAAGGCCCTTCCAAAGAAGGGCATCTCTTCTGCAAAATTCAAAATAATCTATACTCCCTTCTCTGAAGAGAGACTGGTAGAGATCAGCATTATTGTCCCAGATGTTGAGCCTGCGGTGAAGATACTCCCAACTGCTCTTAATCTTTGTGAGCGTACCGTCACAGTCGAAAAAAGCAACTTTTATAGCCACCGACTTCTTATAACACCAAAAAAAGGAGAAATCTATTTTTTTAAGAATTGCTGTAGATTATAATACGCTTATAGCATTATGGAAGCTGCGGACTGGGACAAGCGATACAGGGAGGGGTTTTACGATGGTGCAATAGAGGCCAACCCCTTGCTGCAACGATTCTGGCATACGATTCCGAAAGGACATGTGCTGGATATTGCAATGGGCAACGGGAGAAATGCCCGCTACCTTGCCGAGAGGGGTTATGCAGTATGGGGCTTTGACAGGTCGTCGGAGGCGCTCAAGATAGCCAGGGAAACAATGATTGAAAAGGACCAAAACATTTCCTTAATCCTTGGAGATGCAGGAAACCTTCCCTTTAAGGCTGGTTCGGTATCAGGGGTGATGATTTTTTATTTTCTCCTGAGAAATATTATGGAAGATATTGTTGATCTTCTCAACAGTGGCGGAGTGCTTATATATGAGACGTTTTTAAAAAGGCAGAACGCAATTGACCGGCACAGGAATCCTAATTTTCTGTTAGAAGACGGCGAGCTCCTTTTCTATTTTAGGAACCTCGAGCTCCTTTTTTATGAAGAGGCGATATCGGACATTGAAGGAAAGAAGAGGGCAATGGCAAAATTTGTGGGGAGGAAAAGATGATAATAGAATGGGACCCAACACGCCCCAAGAAAAAGGCCACGGACCTTATAAGAACCACTCTTGCAGAAGGGGGCATCGTCGGATATCCCACAGATACCCTCTATGGAATGGGTTGTGATCTGTTCAACATAAAGGCCATCAGAAAACTTCATCAGATCAGGCGGTTACCTACCAAGTGGGCCTTGAGTATCATTTGCAGGGACTTGAAGGAAGTAAGCGACTATGCAGTAATGAGTGATTACGCCTTCGGGGCTTTGAAGCAGTGCCTGCCAGGGCCTTATACCTTTGTTCTCAAGGCAAGGAAAATTCTGCCCAAACTTCTTATGACCGAAAGAAAAGAGGTAGGCATAAGGATTCCCTCACACCCCGTGCCGGCCGCCCTCACTAAGCTAATAGAACGACCCATCCTTAACACAAGCGCAAGGGTCTCCGGTGAGGAGCCCTTTACAGATCCCCGTGATATTGAAAAAGCATTTAAGGGTGGAATCGATCTGATTATCGATGGTGGCATTATTCCGGCACAGCCATCAACGGTCGTACGAGTCAACGATGACAACATCGAGGTGCTGAGAGAGGGGAGGGGCTCTCTCAAGAATCTTCTGACGAGGTAGTACTTTCTTGGCTCAAGGCCTCTTCCATGGACTCCTCAAAGTCTTTGCCAAGCTCATCCCCAAACTCCTTGCCCATGCGGCGCATAACCCGTTCTACACTTCTCGGATCGTTTTCATCAAGGTCTGAGAACTTGGACGGGTCAAGCATACTTTCAAGGCGCCTTTCTTCGCTCTTTAACACGGCCACCCGGGAAATAATCCTGGTTACGTTTTTGCTTCCGCAGTGCTTGCAATAAGGATCAATCTCTTCGGTAGTCCTCAAAAGCAAAAAAGAGGAAAGCCTCTTGCATTTTTCACAACGATATTCATAAATGGGCATAAGAAGACGCCCCCAAAGGTACGTAAATTTATTTAAGATACAGCTTATCGTCATTATAACGTTACAAATTGCTGGTTTCAAGTAATGGGTATCGAAATAGAAAGGCGAGGCCTGTTTGGACTGTACCGATGATGGAGTCATGATTGAGGCATAAGGCAAGAAATGGAGATAAGTAGATCGAAATCACATTGAATATTCTATGAAGCTTGATAGGACGTCGAAATGGCGGTCAAAGTCTGCTCGCCTGAAATGTCAGAGGGGACCTGCTCATAAATTTCCTCCCCACTACAGGCAAGGCAGCTCTCGCCATCAGCAACTGGGTAGGATTCCTTACATCGGGGGCAGATTGCAAACTTGCCCCGGTGCTGTTTGTCGCGGAGCCTATGGGGAACCCTCACGCGCTGGGTGCCACAAATGCTTGCACCAGCGGTCTTAGCCTCGTAGAGGAGGCGTGCCAGGTCCTGTTCTTTTTTTGGTTTCAGCTTGAAAAACCAGGCTTTGATTTCGGGGAACAGTTCCAGTTTTGCCGGATCAAGATAAACGCGGATCCCATCTCCTGTTTCTTTGTCATACAGCGTGAAGGCATAACGGCCGATGTTGACCACCGTGAGCCATCCATTGCCGATTGTGCAGGGGGTAAGGAGCTGAATCGCATCAGGCAGGCACTTGGGAGTTTCGCAGAGAGCATCGAAGATTCCTCCCTGGGGAAGAAGCCGGCATGCCTCATCCACCATAAAACCCCCGATAAGTATGCCTACAGCCTCGAACCCGTGGAACGATCTCACCACCTCCACAAACTCCTCGAATGTATAGTCCTTTATTTTTACCGTTATTTCTTGTTGGCTCTTATTCTTGAGTTCCAAGACTTTTACCTACACCTTGATGAGCCTTACTTTTGTATCGTAGAAGGAGGCGCTACCGCCAATCGGGTCAAGCATACCTGTGTTCTTGAGGTAGGGATCCACCCACATGGCCGCATTTGCATGCACCCCCGTCGCTCGCCTCGGGTCTCCTTTTAAAACCTTCCCGTCAATGGTGACGTCAACAGCCCCTGTTGCCCAATGACCATAACCTAACGTAAACGTAACCACACCGGGCATGATCGTTTCAGTAACCTGGGCCTTGCCTATCATCGGTTTCTTGATGCCATTCCTGAGGTCCCAGACGCCCTCTTTATTCGTGGCCGACACCACTTTCACCTGGTTGCCGTCCTTGATCCCCAGCTTCTTCGCATCAATGGGATTGATGAGGATGCCATTCTCCGGAAGAAGGCTGAGAAGCCAATAGTCGGGGACGGTGCGCGATTTGGTCATGGCAATATCTTTCTGGGTGATCAGGTACAGAGGGTATCCTTCCTCAAGTCCGGCTTCTCCCGGCGTTTTCCCGAGGGTTGTTACCACGGGGACGTAAGCGGCATACCCTTGATTCTGCTTCCCGGTAAAGGAATTCTTTGTCCCTGCCGTCTTCTCCTGATACATGTTAATGGCTCTGCCATACTTATTTGCAACCTGTTCACCCCTGTAGATGTCCTTGTAATCCTGGAATCTGCCTCCTCTGTTGAGCACGTAGACCACTTTTCGCCACGAAGGTCCTGCAATTTTCTCCCACCGTTCGCCGTCAAAAACCGTCTTCGGTAAATGCTTGCGCGAGTCGAGGAATAATTTGAGTTCCTTATCGTCGGCATCAGGAACCGGTGAACCGTCTGTGGCAATGTTCGCCACCATTCGGATGTAGAAATCATCAGGTCTTGTAAAATCTTGGCCTTTGCCAAAACCATCTTTGCCAAACCCTGGCATCCCGAGTTTCTCTGCGAGGGCCAGGAGCACCGATTCAAAGCAGCAGGGCATCTCCTCGCCGAAGACCTTTACCGTTTCAGCAAGAGGGGCGATAACAGGCTGCCTCACGGGCTGTACCTTTGAGGGCATATTGGGGTGAGATCCGTGAAACTCCCAGCGTTCCAGTTGACTGTCACTTGGAAAAATATAGTCGGCATACATGGTAGTGGTGCCGATGATCACGTCGGTGGTAAAATACAGCGGGACCTTATTCACATCAGCGAGAATTTCGATGTTGGTATGGCCTGCGGGCAGGGAATAGGCAGGCGTGCCCATGTAGCTGAAAACTGCCTTTGCCTTATAGGGGTAAGCGTCTCCCATGGATGGCATGATTTCCTCGTAGACATCGCTGGCCAGAGGGTACCAGTTCCTCTTTGCGGGATACCCCTGGAAGAGGGTTGAGTCCTCGTACTTCACGTCGTGGCGGATAATGCTTGTGCCGAACTTGGCTGTCTTGCTCGGAGCTAGTTTGGAAAGCTCGAAGGGTTGTCCCTGTTTGCCACCTGTAGCGTTGTATGTGGATAATGCTATCATGCCGCCCTTCCAGTCAAAGTTGCCAAGCAAGAGATTGATCGCCATGGCGGCTGTCACGTTGTAGAACCCGTTCGTGTGCTGAGACACGCCCCGGTGGATATCGAGGGCGGCTCTTTTGCCGTAACTGGTCAGTTCCTGTGCCGTGAGCTCTATGTCTTTCACCGGGATACCGCAGATCTTGGAGTATTCATCGATCGTATGCTTATTGGCTGATTCCAGAAGAATCTGGAGGCCACTTTTTACCTTTATGCCCTTTATCTCCGTGTCAACGAAAAGGTCGCCTGTGACAGGGGTCTTTTCATCATTGGGATCAACGGAAACGGGCCTGCCTTCTTTCATTACTACCACGTATTCGAAATTCTGCTCCTTGCCGTCCTTTGCCTTCCGTTTCTCGACCTCCGCAATCCCGATTTCGTGAGCCCTCAAAAATTTACCGGGTTTACCATCTTTGTCTAACCTTACCAAAAGGACCGCATTTGTCCACGTCGGTTCGTTTGCCGCCTTGGCTGCCGCACGATTGGCGTTTGCCAGATATTTCGCATCGTATTTCTTGTCCCTCAGAATCGCACGAATCAGCGCCATGAAGAAAGCTCCGTCAGTACCGGGCTTGATAGCCATATACCGGTATGCCTTAGCCGCGGCCTTGTTGAACCTCGGGTCTACAACAACAAGCTTGGTCCTACCCTCAGTCACGTTGGGGATAATGCGGCTATTCCGGTTGGGCGGCCCGTAGTTTGCGTCAAAGAGGTTCGACCCCACGGAAAGCACATACTGTGAGTTCTCGGTGTCTGCCTGCCAGTAGAACTTAGGTCCTCCGGAGAACTTATTGAAATCATACTGCTCGGCCATGGCTTTGCAGGTGAAGTAAAGTGACCCCTGGCAGACGGTCGTGTGCCCATGGGTGTTCACGGTACCAAAATAGTCTCCGAAAAAACGCGCTCCGAAATCACTCCTGCCACCTTTCAATCTTCCCCACCAGTAAACCATCTGATTATTTTTGGGACCCAGATCAGGATGGTCGGGATCTATGAGGTAATGGAGATTCGCCGCGTGTTTCACCTTGAAGGCTGCCACTGCCTGCTTTTTATCTTTCGCCGATAGGATTGCATTTGCGTCCATCGCCAGTTCCTTGGCAATTTTGGGGTCTTTGAGAAGATAGATATCCTTCAGACCCGTTACCTCTCTGCTTTCCTCTCCTGGCACATGGGAGAAGATCTTTCCACCGTTTACGATCTCGCCAATGGCCTGATCGAAGGGCACGGTTATCCACTTATTCTCCCCTCTTTTACCGGCGCGTTTCAGTACCTTAATAACCCGGAAAGGGTCATAGACTGTTTGGATACCCGCCTGGCCCTTAGGGCATATAGCGGAATCGATGGTGTTTACTTCAAAGGGTGACGACGTATAGGCAAGGTTGGGGAGAGAAGAAAAAGGACTGTAGGGGTTGCCGTCAATCTTGAGGGCATGGCATTTCCGTTGTTCCTGAAGAGCTTAACCTTTATGCCGCACCCCGTATTACACTGGAGACAGACCGTATAAAGGGTATTTTCTGCTTTTACGAGCTCATATTCTTCATCCGGGGTCAGAAGGCCCGCCTCGGCCCTGCGGATCAGGTTCGAAGCCCATCCCAGCTGAGAGGCCATAAAAGAGCTCCCGAGGACGGCCGAACATTTGATGAAATCCCTCCTCGTCACACCGTTCTTATTCTTTTCAGAGCTATTTTTAGCGCCCATTCTTAACCCCCTCACGATAAGATATAGAATACTCTCGGTTTGGCTGCTGCTGTATCAGAAAAAACCGGAGCCTTGCCAGGATACCCTATCATTTTGGCAATTTCCTCGGCACTCTTGCCTCTAAGGCTCGCAAGAGTTCGCTTGTCCCTGCCGTTGCTTTTTACAGACTTCAGCACCTTTACCTTATGAGCTTTCATCATTTTATAAAGCAGGCTCTCCGGGTCGTCGAGATCGCCAAAGTAGTTTGCCCTGCACGGACAGGTACTCACGCATGCCGGGAGCATACCTCCTTTGATCCTGTGAAGACAGAAGTGGCATTTCCTGGCAACGCCGACAGGGAGCTGATTTTTTCCACGGGGCCATTTCCTGCCGTATTCCCAGGAGGGGGCCTTTTCGTATTCTTCTATTTTCGGGGTGCCCTCCGTGTAAAATGCCCCCGAATCCAGATTTCTGGCATTATACGGACAGACGAGAACACACTTCCCGCAGCCGATGCACTGCTCGTAATTGATCATTACGATACCAGCGCTGACGCCTTTGGTGCTTTTCCACGTGGCTTTTCCTTCGCCCTTGTTCGGACAAACCGTAACACAGGGAGGGTTGTCGCACTGGTTGCAGAGTCTCGGGGTAAACCGTCTTTTGACCTTGGGAAAAACTCCGAACTCCTCCTCGTAAATGGGCCTGTACATAATACCCGGGGGGCTCTTCTGTTCGGCGACACAACTCGCTGTACAAGCCTTGCAGGATGTGCACCTTCTGAGATCGATGAGCATGCCCCAGCGGGGATTCTTTTTTTTCAACGCCCTCTTTATATCTTCCTGAATGATTGCCAACTCATCCTTACCCTGATACATGGGCCTACCTCCCTCATTTTGTGTGACAATTGCTGCAATCGGATTTTAATCTTACGTCGAAGGCCTTTTTCCCATTGTGGCAGGCCCCGCAGGATTTACCTATTTCCATCTGCGCCATCGTGACTCTTTTATCTTTTTGTTTTGTGACGTAAAGGCTATCGTGGCAATCGGTGCACTTGAAGCCCGCATCCATGGCATGCGAATCATGCCGGAATATGACGTCACCTGCGCTACCTCCCTTGAATAAGATGTCGCCACCACCGATCTTTGCTGCGCCAACTGAAACAAAGATTAAGGATAGTATACCGATAATGCAGAGTAATCTCATGATGACTTCCTCCTTTGCTTCGGATATTTCAACCCCTGAAGTGACTCAAAATTTAACTAAAGTTTATAGTGAGCCTGCCGCTCCAGTCAAGTGCCATGGCAAATCTCGTAATCTACGTATTTTACTGCTTGCACGTATAATAGCAGACCCCAAGGGGTGTCTCCACTGCATGAGGGAAGTATTTTCGTTTAATCCATAAGGACAGGTGTACAAGATTGATAAGGACAGGGACCTCAACAAGAGGTCCGATTACCGCCGCAAATGCCTGCCCCGAGTTGATGCCGAAAACTGCCACAGCCACAGCAATGGCGAGCTCAAAATTGTTGGACGCTGCCGTGAAAGAGAGGGTGGCTGCCTGCCCATAATGTGCTTTTGCCTTGGCGCTCATGTAAAAGGATACAAGGAACATGATAACAAAATAGATGAGAAGCGGGATGGCTATGCGCACCACATCAAGGGGTATCTTCACAATGTACTCACCCTTGAGAGAAAACATGACAAGGATAGTGAAGAGAAGGGCAATCAAGGTAACAGGACTGATCTTGGGAATAAATTTTTCGTGGTACCATTTCTTATCTTTGACCTTAATCAACACAAACCGGGTGATTACTCCGGCAATAAAAGGAATCCCTAAATAGATAAAAACACTCTCGGCAATCTGACCGATGGTAATATCGACCACGACCCCCTTCAACCCCATAAGGGGCGGCAGAACGGTGATAAAGAAATATGCATAGACCGAGAAGAAAAGGACCTGGAAGATGGAGTTAAAGGCCACGAGCCCCGCACAGTATTCAGTGTCCCCCTGGGCCAAGTCATTCCAGACGATGACCATGGCAATGCAGCGAGCCAGGCCGATCAAGATGAGCCCCACCATGTAGTCGGGATAGCCTCTTAGAAAAAGAATGGCAAGAACGAACATGAGCACAGGCCCTACCACCCAATTCTGAATGAGGGAAAGCAGAAGAACCCGCCAATTTTTGAAGACTTCACCAAGCTCCTCGTACTTGACTTTGGCGAGGGGTGGGTACATCATGAGGATTAGGCCTACGGCGATTGGAATGTTTGTCGTTCCCACCTGGAACTGATTCCAGAAACCGACGACACCGGGAAAGAAGTAGCCCCAGGCAACCCCGATGAACATGGCCAGGAATATCCAAAGCGTTAAGAATCTGTCCAGAAAAGAAAGTTTTTTGCTGAGATGCTCTGTGACCATCTGTTTGCCTCCTATGAAATAACTTACTTCTTCCGTTTCCTCGTAGCTTCTTTCTTGTGTGCAGCCCCTCTGGCTTTAGGGGCTGGTTTGTTGCCAGTGGAATTATCACAAAGCTTCTGTGCTTGAACCTCTCTCATCTTCTCAACATCTGCTTTGGCCCAACCAAGGTTTGACATTTCTTTCTTAACGAATTCAATCTGGGCCGATGCCAAATCGTCGAGAGGTTCTTTTACAAAATAATGCATCCACGTTCCCACCCTTTTACCCTGAATGAGTCCGGAATTTTTCAGATAGGCAAGGTGCCGGGACACCTTGGATTGAGGTTCATCGAGGACTGCCATGATATCACAGACACATAGCTCTCCTTGTGCGAGGAGCATCAAAATTCTCAACCGCATCTCCTCCGAAAGGGCTTTATATATTTGCGTTATGCCATCCACGTTCTGTCTATCATTCATCCGCATACACGGATATAAAATAAATAAAGAATTATGATGTGTCAATAAAAAACCGCCCACAAAACTCTTGACATGATATTGGGAAGTTGGTATTTTTACCAATGAAGCAATAGGAGGCGCATATGATCAGTTTTGAGGAAGCAGAAATACGCAGTAACATCATAAAGGCCTTGGCCCACCCGGTCAGGTTGATGATGGTTGACCTTCTCCGAGAAGGTGAAAAACAATTTTCTGAGATTAATAACGTTTTTCAGGTCGATAAGTCGACGGTGTCCAAGCACCTGACAGTTTTGAAAGAGGCGGGCATTGTCTCTTCCCGAAAGGATCGCCACGACATGCTCTATTCACTCGAAGTCCCGTGCGTAATTGATTTTTTCGGATGTGTAACTGCAGTGATTGAAAACAATGTCAGAAGGCAGCAGGTCTGCCTCTGTAAAGGATAGCCGCCGGCAGGAAAGGATTTGACACAATGAAAGACCGATATAAGTTCCTGATACTCTTCAGTGCTTTTCTCGGGGCTTACTTCATCCCCTTTGAAAGCATAGACGTCCAGAAGGCAATCCTTGAGTCCTTCTACATGCTCCAGGATTATGCACAGAAACATGTGCTCCTTTGCCTTGTCCCGGCTTTCTTTATTGCTGGCGCCATCTCTGTCTTTGTCTCCCAGGCTGCAGTGATGAAGTACCTTGGCCCGGCAGCCAATAAATGCCTCTCCTATTCGGTAGCTTCTGTCTCGGGAACAGTCCTTGCCGTTTGTTCCTGTACTGTACTGCCGCTTTTTGCCGGTATTTATCGCATGGGGGCCGGTATTGGACCGGCCACCGCTTTTCTCTATTCGGGCCCTGCCATTAACGTCCTTGCAATCGTCCTATCCGCGAAGATTCTGGGCTGGCAGATTGGTCTTGCACGGGCCGCCGGCGCGGTTGTGTTTGCGTATGTCATAGGCTTACTCATGGCCGTCACCTTCAGGAAGGAAGAGCAGGCGAAGCAAGCGGTCTGTATGCCTACGGAGGATGAGCCAAAGAGAAAGCTCTGGCAGGACACTGTCTACATGGCCTCTATGATCGGTATTCTCGTCTTCGCCAACTGGGGCAAGCCCATGGAGACAGAGGGCGTCTGGCACGCAATCTATTCTGCAAAATGGTATGTTACAGGCCTGTTTGGCCTGCTTTTTGGTTACATAATCGTGAAATGGTTCGGGGCGAAACCCATCCCCACAGTCATTACTGGAGCTGTCGTTCTCCTGTTGGCCCTTCTTTTCCCGAAGTGGCCCCTTCTCCCCTTTGGGGCAGGGATCGCAGGGCTGGCGTACGTGACAAAAATTTCGTCAGACGAGACGAGAAGCTGGCTTGATTCAACATGGATGTACACCCTCATGATCGCACCGCTCCTTCTGGGCGGTGTCCTTGTTGCCGGGTTTCTCCTCGGTATGCCGGGAACCGATAACGGGATTATCCCGTCCCGGTGGATAGCCTCGGCGGTTGGAGGGAATGGATTCTTCGCAAACTTGTTTGCCTCAGTGGTTGGTGCTTTTATGTACTTTGCTACCCTTACAGAAGTCCCGATCGTTCAGGGGCTTCTCGGCTCCGGCATGGGTCAGGGGCCGGCCCTCTCCCTCCTTCTTGCCGGCCCCGCCCTGTCGTTGCCGAGCATAATCGTCATTCGGACCATCCTTGGAACGAAAAAGACCGTGGTTTTTATAAGTTACGTTATCTTGTTGTCAACTTTTGCGGGTATGCTGTATGGATGGATAGTGGGATGAAAAACAAGCTCGAATTCTAATATCTAATCTCGAAACAAGGACAGATGTTTTAAATATTAATGATCAAAAGGGGTTAAGAAGTTTAGAAGCTGTAATTTCGGATTTAGATATTCGATATTCAATTTTCCCGCCTGGAGCGGGAGGGAGGAGCAGAAGATGAAAAAAATACAGATTCTCGGCACGGGCTGTGCCAAATGTATGAAGCTCACGGAAAATGCAGAGAAGGCGGCCAAAGAAGCAGGTATTGAATTTGAAATCCAGAAGGTTCAAAACATCAAGGATATTATGAACTATGGCGTTATGATGACCCCTGGCCTTGCCATAGACGGCGAGGTAAAGGCCGTTGGAAAGGTGCTGTCCGTGGAGGAAATAAAGAAACTTTTATAAGGAGGCTCAGTATGTCAGAACAAAGAGACGTGTGCTGCAGCGGTGATGCAAAAACTTTGGTTCTTGCTTGTTCAGGTGGTTCGAACGCAGGCCAGATAGCCAACAACGTTATGATCGAACTCGACAAAAAGGGGGTGGGCAATGCCTATTGTCTTGCCGGTATCGGAGCGGCCCTCTCCGGATTTGTAGAGAGCGCAAAGGCAGCAAAAACAGTTGTTATAGACGGCTGCCCTGTCGGTTGTGGAAAGAAAGCATTTGAGAAGTACGGCATTGAGGCATCACAGTATTTCATTGTAACCGAACTGGGCATCGAGAAGACCCACGATTTCACCAAGCTCGCAGATGAAACAAAATCAGTGCTGAAGGCCATCGAATCCTCGATCTAATGAGCGCCCTGAAAAAACTACATATCCTGTGCATTATCTTTGCAATCCTTGTTTTGGCTTACACGCAGAATTGCATAGGGCAGCACAGCGTCAAAGTCAAGGGAGGCCCAATAATCAAAGCCCTTGAGCCGAGACTGGCCTTTGATTTTATTAAAAAGAACAGGCGAAATCCTAATTTTGTAGTTATTGATATTCGCACACCTCAGGAATTTCAGGATGGTCACATTGAAGGCGCTGTTAATATTGACTACTATTCCCCGACTTTTGTCATAGACCTTGACAAGCTCAATAAAACAAAAACCTACTTCGTCTACTGCAGGATTGGAAGACGCAGTGGAGAGGCGATCGGGATAATGAGACAGATGGGCTTCACCAGCATCTACAGGACCCCCGGCGATATTGTCGCGTGGACGGCAGCGGGACTCCCCTTAGTGAAAGGAGCAAAAAGCACGTGATTGACAAGCTATTAGGCATAGTGATTTTAGAGGGCCTGAACCTGCCAGGGCCGGTACGCCAGCCTGTAATACAGAAACAAAGAAATGGAAAACAAATAAAACCTTTCGGAGGTAGAGCATGAAATTGAAAAAATCAAGCATGATCTTAACAATTTGCTTCTTGTTAGTGTTTGCAGGAGTGGTACTGGGTGAGGTAATTTCCGGCGCTACGAAAGACAATCTGCCCTTTCCCTCATACGGCGTCGGCAAGGTACTCGTCCGTATTTATACCGATTACTTTTGTCCTCCGTGCCGGGCTGCCGAGCCCGAGCTGGAGCCTTTGCTCGTCGATCTCGTGAAGTCAAAAAAGATCACGGTGACCTTCGTCGATACGCCCATTTACCGGGACTCACAGTTTTTTGCCAGGCGATTTCTCTATGCCCTGAACAAGAAGAACGATTTTGAACATGCCCTGAAGGTGCGGTCAGTCCTGTTTGAGGCAGCGACGAGCAAGGTCAACAAAGATTCTCTCGATGAATATCTGAAGGGAAAGGAAGTATTGCTCAGCCCCTTTGAGGTCGCACCCGTGCTGACAAAACTGAACGGTCTTCTCCAGGAAGACAAGGTTGATTCGACACCTACGGTTGTAATCGTAAAGGATGGCAAATCCGAGAAGAAGATTGGGGGAGGCGAAATCCTGAGGGCGCTGAAAGCGATACAGTAAACCGGTGTTTAAAGACCAATACAACAAAGGCAGGTGATAATAATGAGATACATGAAACTTATTCTCGTAATGGCTTGTGTGGCGCTTCTCTATTCCTGTGTCTCATGTGAAACGGGCGGCGTAACGCCGCAGCACCAGGTAGGCCAGGGTACGCAACAGAAATGAAGAAGAGAATGGCATCTGGTTAGCCCAAATATGCTGTAATGAACTACCCCGAAAGAAGCATCCGAGGGATGCAGACAATTTCAAAGGAGGAAATTAACATGAATCTTTTGTCAACGGATCTAAAGATAGCAGGTAATCATATCATTACGAAAAGCCTGAATGTTCTCCTTCCTCTGATAGGGATTGGCCTCATGCTCGTATACGAATACTGCGATACATCTTGTTCCTATTTGAAAGGGAGCATTCTTGGCATTGATCTGAAGTGGGTGGGCGTTATCTATATGGGGATACTGTTTCTCAGCGCATTTTTTGGAGGATGGTCTTCAGCGCCCCTGGTTGGCCACATGAGAACCATTTTGATCTCTGCCGCTGTGGGGGTAGAGTTCTTTCTCATTGGTTTTCAGGTTGTGCAAGACACGTATTGCCCCTTTTGCCTCGCCTTCAGTGTCTGTATCTTTATTCTCTTTGGCATTAATTATAAGTTTATGAACAAGTGGATTATGGTAGCTTCTGTGATCGCAGGATTTCTTGGGTTTACCGTGTTCTTTGAGGGCAAGGTAGCTCCCCGGTTTGATCTTTGATGTTAGTATGTTTATATTTGTTGGATGGGCTGGGAAAATGGTCCGACAACTTTTTGGAGGTACAAGCAAGACATGATAAGAAACAAGAAAACGATATTTTCAGTAAGTGTTTTGATGATTGTAATGGCAACGTTACTGTTGGCGTTGTTTGTCGCTCCCCCGAGAGGCTTTGCCCAGAGCAGTAAAGTCGTAAAAGAAAACCCCAAGTTGCCACGCCTTGTTGATGTGGGGGCTGACAAATGTATCCCTTGTGTCATGATGGCCCCTCTCCTCGAAGAACTTAAGAAAGAATATGCAGGGGTGCTTGATGTGGAATTCGTGGATGTGTGGAAAAATCCCGATAGAGCTAAGCAATACAGAGTCCGGGGTATCCCCACCCAGATTTTCTATGACGCCAACGGTAAAGAACTCAAGAGGCACCTTGGATTCATATCCAAACAGGGTATTCTGGCTGAGTTCCAAAAATTGGGCATACCCCTTAAGCCACTTCAAAAAACCATCAAGAAAGGGAAATCATAGAGGTGTTGGAAAGCCTTTTCATCTGGCTGAGCGCCGCAGTGGAAGGAAACCCTGCCATTGCCTTATCCGCCTCATTTATATGGGGAATCCTTAGCATACTTTTGAGCCCCTGTCACCTTGCCAGCATCCCCCTTATTGTCGGGTTTATTGATGAACAGGGCCGAATCTCGACGAAACGGGCATTCCTTATATCCTTCCTCTTCGGTGTTGGCATCCTCTTAACGATCGGCGTTATTGGGCTCATCACCGCTGCCGCGGGAAGGATGATGGGTGACCTTGGACAATTCGGCAACTATTTTGTGGCCGGTGTTTTTTTTCTCGTGGGCCTCCATCTCCTTGACATCATCCCCATGTCATGGTCTGGGCCTGGCCAGGTAGGCATGAAACGAAGAGGTGCCCTGGCCGCGTTTATCCTTGGCCTCGTCTTCGGTATCGCCTTAGGCCCCTGTTCCTTTGCCTACATGGCCCCCATGCTGAGCATCACTTTTCAGCTTGCATCGACAAGTCTTCTCTATGGAATTTCACTTCTTCTCGCATATGGCATTGGGCACTGCGGAGTGCTGGTGGTCGCAGGAACCTTTACGGAGGTGGTACAGCACTACCTTAATTGGAATGAGCGATCTGTCGGTGCCAGAGTTGTAAAGAAGGTGTGCGGGGTTCTTGTAATGCTCGGAGGTATCTGGCTTATATACACTGCTCCATAAAGGGACATGGATAGGGACAGCATAAAAGAACGGTGTCTTGCTAACATGTGGCTCTTCTTCTCAGAAGACCTTGCCCTGGAAGCGCTCCACAACATACTTACTCAAACACCTATGAGTTGGAGTTTTTGCGAAGCTGCTAAGAGATCCCCAACGGTCAACGCAGGAAAATGACAAAGCTATTGAGCCTTCGCAGATTGCCAGAGACGTCAGCGTAACGCACCGAAGGAGACCGAAAAATTAGATGACTGAGTTCAGTTTGTAGCACGGTTACCGGAGATTTTTCATATTACACATCAATAAAATAATTTTATATGATATCATAAACGTAGCATAATCATTTTTCACAAGATAAATGTTTTTAGAATGATAACTTGACAACCGATGGTATGGCAACTATAATATATCAATTATTATTGATATGATATTTTGTTCAAGACTTTTATGTGAAGGAGAGGAGATAAACCATGAAAAAACTTATTGTTGAATGGTTCCGTTATGAGAAGGAAGGGAATACCTGTTGCAGGTGTGGGGATAGCACAGAGATTGTCCGGAGGGTTGTTGATGAATTCAAAGTTAACAATGCAGACCTGGATGTTGAACTGAAACAATATTCTCTCGATGAAGACAGGCTAGACCTTTCAAACACGGTGAGGATTAACGGAAGGGATATTATGGATATCCTTGGAGAAAAACAGAGAGTCTTGACTGCCTGTCCCTCATGCACAGACCTCATCGGGAAGGAAACAGATTGTAATTCCTATATTTACAAGGGCAGGATCTACGACAGTCTTCCGGACGAAATGCTAAGAGAGGCTCTTTATCGTGAGGTATATGGAGACAATTTTAAGGCCAATACGCAGATCTGAAAAAGGGATTTTTTGAAGGGAGGTTATGATGGAAAAGACAAAAGTGCTTTTCGTTTGTGTCCATAATGCTGCGCGGAGCCAGATGGCAGAGGCATTTATGAACCACCTTTGCGGTGATTCATATGAAGCGGAGAGCGCCGGGCTTGAACCTACAGAGGTTAGCCCTCTTGTCATAGAAGCCATGATGGAGGTTGGAATAGATGTTTCCAGAAACAGGTCAAAGAGCGTCTTTGATTTTTTCAAGGAGGGGAGGCTTTACGGTTTTGTCATCACTGTTTGCGATGAGTCAAATTCTGAGAGGTGCCCCATCTTTCCCGGGATCACCGCGAAGCTTCACTGGTCTTTCGAGGATCCTTCTCGATTTACCGGCAGCGATGAAGAAAGGCTTGAGAAAGTGAGAAGATTACGTGGCCAGATTAAGGATAAAGTTCAGGCGTTTTGTACGGAACGCCCAGCAATAAAACTGACATAAGAGGTGTTGCCCATGAAAGACATACTGGATACCTTCAAAGCCCTCTCCGACGAGACGAGACTCAGAATTATTAAGCTTCTCGAACGTGGAGAACTCTGCGTGTGCGACATCGGAGCAGCCCTTGCCATGTCTCAGCCAAAGGTGTCCTTTCACCTCGCTGTGCTCAAGAATTCAGGTCTCCTTAAGGACAGGAAACAGGGCAAATGGGTAAATTACAGCCTCGACGAATCAGAGATGTTCAAGCGGTTTCTGCTTCTTTCTGTGACTGAAAAGATCTCAGAAAAAGATGTCCAATCAGACAAGGAGAGGCTCGAATCTTTTCTTGGTATAAAACAGGATCAGACAAGCGTTGGCCCCATAAACGGTAGAAAAGCATGCTGTGCGGAAAGGCAAGGCGCTGCAAGATGAGAGGAAACCCTCGCCACGAAGTATTATCTATAAAATTTTGAAAAGGAGTGAACAATGGGTGACAGAGATATTTTGATGGACGCACTGACGTTTCATGGTCACAAGTGCTGGGCCAGCGTGGCGGGCGTGCGCATCTGACTGGCGGCGTTACGGGCGCTGGAGGTGAAACGTTCCGGCGGAACACAATGTTACGGAATCGTGGAAATCGCCGAAGACCATGGCGGCATGTGCTTTGGTGACGGCGTGCAATATACCACCGGTTGTACCTTCGGAAAAGGAAATATTGACAAAGAACCCTACGGCAAGCTCGCATTCACGCTGATTGATAAAAACACCAACCGCTCTGTACGTGTCAGCTACAAGCCAACATTGCAAAAGCAGATTGCTGAATCGCCTTTTATGCAGAAGCGCGGGTTGGGCGTCATGCCCGATGAAATCCCGCTGGAAGAGCAGATGGAGTTGGCAGGCCTAGTCTGGAACGCGCCGGAATCCGACGTTCTCACTGTCGGTGCGGTCGCCCCGTACGAAAAGCAATGGTGATGGGTTTTACACCGTGTGCTGGTTGCGGTGAGCTGACGGCCCACGCATATCTGCGGGTGGTAGGAAATAAACACGTTTGTATACCCTGCTCAGGTTATGACCGGTAGGGATTAGCACAATTTTATTAGGAGATATGAAATGAAAGACCTTAATGAGTATTATAATGTTGCGCTCAGCTTTCATGGCCACAGGTGCCCGGCTATGCCAATGGGTTTGCGTGCGGGGCTTGCTGCCATGACTGCCCTTGGCGTCGAAAGGGCAAAAGATAAGGAGCTTGTTGTAGAGTCTGAGACAGGGGACGGGCACGCTGCGGGGTGCTTTGTTGATGGTGTGATGGTCGCAACGGGAGCTACCTATGGGAAGGGAAACATAAGGAAGCTCTTCTATAACAAGATGGCATTTACCTTGATCGACGTAAAAACCGGGAGAGCAGTTAGAGTGTCGCTGAAGCCCGAGTTTTTCGAAAAGGCTGTTCAATCACCCTTTGTCCAGAAAAGGAAGGAAGGGGTCGCTCCGCAGGATATACCTCCAGAAATAACTGACCCGCAGGTTGAACGGGTATTGAGCCTGTCAGAAGCAGATTTTCTCGACATTAGCGAGATTTTCCAAAAGGACATAAAAAAAGGCGTAACAAGTTTCGAGGTGAAGCGCTGTGCGCGGTGTGGGGAAGCAACCTTTGTAACCAAGCTGGCAGAGGCCCCTGATGGCAGACTCCTCTGTGTTCCCTGTTTAGAGCATGAAAGGAAGGCTTAACAAAAAGGAATAGACATAGGCCGAAGGTATTGATATGGAAATGACAACCGTTTTGCTTGCGTCTCTCCTTGTCTTCCTCTTTACCACGGTGCTCACCGTTGCCGGGGTGGGAGCAGCGTTTATCATCATCCCCACCTTCTATTGGCTCGGTGTCCCCCTCACCGAGGCAATGGCCATCGCTCTTCTCTTGAACGCTATCAGCATGAGTTTCGCTTCTGCCAACTATATCCGGTACAAGCTGGTTAACTTCAGGACCGCCATACCGATCATCATACTCGCTGTGTTGTTCTCTCCCCTCGGGGCGTACTCGACACGATATTTTTCCAAGAATGCCCTAGTACTCATCTTTGTTTTCTTTCTGGTTTTTGCAGGATCGATGATGCTCTTTTACTTGCCGAAGAAGAAAAGCGAAGTAAGTGGCTCCACAGCTAGGGAATTGAAAACGGGCATTGGCTTGGGGATAGGTGCTGGCTATCTTGGGGGCTTGCTCGGTGTAGGAGGAGGAAACTTCATTGTCCCCACTTTGGTATGGCTCGGGTTTGACCCGAAGAACGCCTCGGCGACAACAGCTTTCATCGTTGTTTTTGCTTCGTTGAGCGGATTCTTCGGTCATGCAGCCCTTGGCAATATTAACTGGAATCTTTTAGTCCTATCTGCCATCGGTTCAATAGCTGGCGCCCTCGTGGGGTCGTGGCTCATGCACAGGAAGCTTGAGGCCCGTCAGGTGAAAAAAATAATAGGCATTGTGCTTTACGCAATTGCTGCGAAAATGTTGTGGAGTCTCGTATGAATATGAGTGGGGAAAAACGCCTTGCCATCACCTTTCTTGTAACCGTTTTCATCCTTGCCTGTGAGGCGATTGGCGGATATTTGAGTAACAGCCTTGCTTTGTTGAGTGATGCCGGGCACATGGTCACCGATGCCCTGGCTATAGCCCTGGGCCTTGTAGCTGCCCGTATCAGTAAGAGGCCGTCGGACAAAAACGCCACTTTCGGTTACCAGCGGGTCGGTCTCCTGGCGGCGCTGATCAACGGCTTAAGCCTTCTGGTTATTGCCCTTTTCATTTTTTATGAATCATATGAACGGCTTATCTCGCCACCCCGGATAGACATCCCCCTCATGTTGGGGATTGCCTTCCTTGGCCTCGTGGGCAATCTTGTTATGGCCTTCATCCTCGGCCATAGCCATGAAGACCTTAACCTCAAGAGCGTGTGGCTCCACGTCCTCGGCGATACCCTTTCATCCATAGGGGTTATCGTATCAGGTATTATCATCTATTTCACGGGTTGGGCCTATGCGGACCCAATTGCAAGCGTTCTTATCGGTGGCATTATTATCTGGGGTGGTATTCGATTGGTTCGAGACACAGTCTCTATCTTTCTTAACCTAACCCCTAAGGGCTTCAGTGTGGAGAAATTGGTCAAAAACATTACGAACATGCCCGACGTCATAGATGTCCATGACGTTCACCTCTGGCCCGTAGCCCATAACAGCACTGCCTTTTCCGCCCACATATTGGTTGACGACAAGACCCTGAAAGAGGTAGAGACAACAAAGAGGAACATCGAGGAGATGTTACGAGAAAACGGAGTCGACCACAGCACCTTGCAGATCGAATGCAGTTGCGTGGACTGCGACAACAGCCTTTACTGCCAGATTAACCATGATGAAAGTGGCGATGTGCATAACCACAAGCCCTGAAGTACCAAGAGCTTTTTCAACAAATGGAGGCACATACGGTATGGCAATCAAAGATGTTGTAATCAAGCTTTCTCCGAAAGAGGTGCTTCGTTTAACGAGAATCCTTCTCGATGAGGATCGCGAGGAAGCATTGCTCTTTCTGAAAGAAAACCTCAAGCTCCAACTGGACAACCAAACCAGGAATCACTGAGTGCCTGTTTTCGAGGCTTCGTATAAGCCTTCTCAGAAAGACGATTTCACGAAGAAATAGCTAACGTTAGCTGAACATCTATCGTATCAACACCAGCAACATTTTATAGCGGGTCACAGCTCTGAGGGCGTGGGGCTTGTGAGCGGGCATGATGATCATTTCCCCTTCTTTGACACTGTATGGTTTGCCGTCAATACGAATCTCCGCCTCGCCTTCGAGGATGTAAACTGCCGCATCAAAAGGTGCCGTATGTTCGCTGAGGCCCTCCCCCTTGTCAAAGGCGAAGACGGTCATTGTCCCAGTGGGTTTTTGAATAATTTCCCGGCTGACGACGGAGCGATCCTGATACTGAGCTAAATCTTTTAACGTTAATACGCTGCTCACATTCGGCTTTTGTGTAGGCTTTTCATCCATAGCATTTCTCCTTTTTCTATTTTTTAAAACACATTTTAAGTCCTGCCCTTGACTTAAGTCAAACATTCAAATTATTTGTAAGATGAACAAAATGGAAGAGATAGAGCCCTGGCATTCCCCCCAATAGAGTTTTCTTTAACCTAAAAAAGTGCTTGACAAAACAACATACCGGCAATAATATTAGTATATCCTCATATAAGGAGTAACTCATATGGTTGATGACAGAATAATTGAAATCCTGTCAAGGCTTTTTAAGCTCCTAAATGACCCGAACCGACTCAGGATTATCTTCGTAATCGGAAAGGACAGCAAGCCCGTATCGGAGATCATGCAAGCAACAAAGCTCCCGCAGACGCTCGTTTCCTTCCACTTGAGGCCCCTCCGAGAAAGCGGGATACTTTCAACCGAGCGCAAGGGGGCATTCATCTTCTATCGGGTTACGGAGCCCGGCTTGATCGATCTTCTGCTATCGCTTGGGGGAGTTCCGCTTAAGCAGGAAGGCAGGAAAGATGATCAGGAGTTCGTGTTCCCGCCCATGCGCTTCATGCGCATGTGGATGAGAGGAGGTGAGTAGCATGTGGTGGTACTATGGTCATCCAGTGTGGGGCTTGTGGTTAGTTCTTCCCTGTCATCGGTTTTATATTCATGATGGTTATGATGTTTCGGTTTTTTAGAGGCAAAGGCGCACTGTGTGGTTTTAACACAACGCGTGAATTGGAAAACCTCAAAAAAGAAATTCGGGAACTGAGGACTGAAGTCGAGACATTAAGAAAGCAAACAAAAGGGGTGCAACTATGAAAAACGAAAATGTAAAAATGGGAATGGGGATGATGGAAGATATGATGCAAAGCATGATGAAGGGAGCGGGCGGTATGCCAGAGATGTGTATGAAGATGATGCAGCAGATGACGTCCGCTGGTGGAGGAGCAAACGCAGGTGGATTTGCATCCCCTGAGATGCGAGGGCTCTTTGAAGAATGGGAGAGGAGCCTGGAAGAAGAGCTCATAAAATTTGTAAAAGACAGCGGGAAGACAACCCCATCAGATATCTCTGCGAAACTCAAAATCTCCCAGGACACAGTCCTGCTTCTTGTCGGAAAACTAGCGCGGGAGGGAAAACTCATAATAGGCGGCATACGGGTTGCTGAGTAGATCTCTGTCGCCAGAGCTTACGCGGACAGTTCAAATGTCTCGATACCGCTCTGTATTTCGCATTAGGACAAGCAGACTGAAGATCCGCAACTTTGTCTATTTATTACTATTCCTTGCGCCAAAAGCAGTGTGGGCCCTGGTAAAAGATTGTTTCCAACCCACCGTGGAAGAAGATCGATTTTCGAAGTAGGAGAACTATATGGAAAACCTATTTGAAGTCCTTGCCAACGCAAAGAAGTCCAGCACCCCGTCGGCCTTGGCAATCGTGATCAGAACAGAAGGATCGGTGCCGAGGAAACCTGGTACAAAAATGATAATATTTGTAGATGGGAAAATCACGGGCACTCTCGGAGGGGGTGACCTCGAAAACAAAGTTATTGAGCAAGCCCTCGAAACCATTTATGAAGGAATACCCAGGATTGTCTCTTTCACCCTTGTTATGGAAAAGGGAAAGCTCGACATGATGTGCGGTGGTATGGTAGAGGTCTATATCGAACCCCTACTACCTTCTGAGAAGCTTATCATCTTCGGGGCGGGGCATATTACCCGGTCCTTAGCGCCGATGATGAAAAAGATAGGGTTTCAGGTATCCGTGGTGGATGACACCCCCGATTTTCTCAAGAAAGAATATTTTCCTGATATAGAGGATGTGCACATCGAAGACATGGAGGTTTTTGCTAAATCCGTTTCATCTGACCCCAAAACGTATATCATTGTCCTCTCACGTGGATTTTCCAGAGATAAAGCCATTCTCAGACAACTTTTAAAAAAAGAATTCAGATACATCGGGATGATCGGAAGCCAGAGAAAGATTGAGAATATGATTATGGAACTAAAGAGAGAGGGAATACCCGAGAAGGCATTTTCTATACTGAAAAGCCCTGTTGGTCTCGACATCGGAGCGGAGATGCCCGAAGAGATCGCTATCAGCATTGCAGGAGAGATCCTTGCCATTAAGAAGGGGAAACTTGCATTGTTGGGTAAATAATAAGGAGGAGGCACCATGACTGACAAGACAATTGGTTTCATAGGCGGAGGAAGAATCACCAGGACACTTCTTGAGGGACTTGCAAGAGCAGGCAAAATGCCAGGGAATATAGTTGTTGCCGATAAGAGTGCAGAAGCCCTGTGGAGGATGTAATGAAAACTCTAAAAAGCAATTTTTGTTTAGTAATTACCTTGTTGCTATCCATAATGATTTTCCCAAATCTCCAAGTGCTTGCGTTTCAGAATGAGCCTGACAACTTCAGAGGAATCACATGGGGAGCGGATATAAAAGACGTACCGGATATGGTTTTGAAAACAGATGCTGAAAACAGAAAATATTATGTAAGGAAAGATGACAAACTAAAAATCGGCAGCGCTGAACTAGATACCTTGTATTACGTGTTTACTAACGAAAAATTTTCTTCCGTGATGATCGAATTTCGCTCTTTATCGAATGCCAAGGCACTAAAAGAAGCGCTTTTTGAGCAACATGGGCAGGGTTATCGCACGAAAACGGTAAAGGAAATATATGTATGGACAGGAACGAAGGTTGGTATTGCTTTCGAATATAACCACATCATGGGGAGGGGCGAAATTCGATACTTTTTCTTACCCATGTTGAATGCAGAAAGACTCGGATAATCTGGAAGAGGTGTTGCCGTATCTAAAGGGTTTACCTGTAGCAAGTACTTCTGAGGAAATGGGTGAAGGGATTATCTACTAACCCTTTACTCCCTGGGACTTGCCATACCCTTTTTTGTGTCTGCCATATTTTTTCATAAGCTTTTCCGACTTCTGCAAAAAGTTCGCTTCATGGCTCAATATTCCACGAAGGTAATGGGTGTGATCCTTATTGTTGTAGGCATACTATTTTTGGCCGATTATTACAATGCTGTAACAATTTTCGTCAACAGCCTATTTATATAGGTTTGAGAAGGACCATACTATGGCTTCAGTTTTTTCTTAAAAGTTTTCTCGTCCGGTGAAGTAGCAGATGTCAACTTTTCCTGACCGACCCCGACACTTCTCATAATCCAACGCTCTGCATTTCGCTTCATTTCCTCAATTTGTGCTACCTCATGCTTTAGCCCAAGACCATGAAAGATGGAACCGCATGTGTCGAAGCACCGGTGGGCCTCTTCATGCATACCTATTTTTGCATAGGCCAGGCCCATGTTGCCAAGCGCATTACCCTCGCCAAGCACATACCCGATCCGGTGATGTATCTCAAGCTGTTTCTTGTAGAAGTCAATGGCCTTGGCGTGCTCACCAAGCGAAGCATAGGCGATACCAATATTGCCAAGCGCATTACCTTCAGCTCGTTTATCAGTTGTTTGGCGGGTTATCTCCAATTGCTTTTTGTAGAATCCAATTGCCCGACTATACTTGCCAAGATATACATATGCGAGACCCAAGTTTCCAAGAGCATTACCTTCATTCTTTGGATCACTCGTCAACCGGCTGATCTCCAGTTGCTTCTCATAGAAACTGATGGCTTTCGTGTGCTCGCTACGATCGGCACAGGCTATACCCATGTTCCCCAGCGCTTTAGCCTGGCCCCATGCATCCCCAATCTGACGGTAGAGTTCCAGGCTTTTCGCGTAGAAAACCATAGCCTTGTCATAATCACCCATCCGAACAGCGACATCACCCATGCTTCCCAATACTTTTGCTTGCCCTCGTGAATCCCCGATCTCGTGGCATATTTCGAGAGCCTTCTCGTAGAAGCTGAGAGCTTTGGTATACTCCCCGACCCGAATATACACGTTGCCAAGGCTCGTGTAAACCCATGCCCGAGAGGGCTCCTGTAAGCATACTTGATTCTCTGCAAGGATTTCAAGAATCGACTCCAGGTTGGTTACCAGTCCCAGATTATTCATATTGATCAGGTTTGTTGCAACGAGGTACCGTAAGGCGCCTTCATAATCTTTGCTGGCAACACGTTGTTGAAAGGGCTGAATGAGGTGGTCCAGGAATTTTGGAAGTAATTCTTTTTCCCTGCCTATATGTCTGGTCTGGATCATAGCCTGCCACAGGCCATCTATTTCATTAATGAGCATGTCCGGATTGGTGCTGTGTTCTTGAGCGAAACACAGGAAGTGCATACAGAGGTTTTCTCTGTAACGAAGTTCCCTTATCTCGTCCGTTTTTACCATCGCCGAAGAAAGCTGCCGCAGGAGCGGATGCATGCTGTAGCGGGAGGTTTTTTGATCGAATTCGAGAAACGAGCGCCGGTTGAGCTCTCCCACTAATTGTTGGTCCACGTTACCAATACCGGCAGTTTCCACAAGGTTGAGAGTCGTAAAGCCTGATTCAGGGCAGATGCTAGCCGCCTCAAAAAGCGCTATGTAGTGTGCGCCATGAGGAGTGGTTCTGAGCTGCCCCAGGCTTATTTCCAGAGATGCAACCACAGCTTTGTCTTCGCTGTCTCTCAGTTTTAGTTCCTTAATTTTCCCTTGGGCCTGACTGACATAATTAGAGAAGCTGAGATAAGGGACAGCGTCCAGATGGTAGGCTGCAATCTGAAGTGCGAGGGGAATACCATCAAGGATCTCTACGATCCGTAATGCTCCGGAAGGGTCTTGGGCAACCCGGTCTTTGCCCAATACCTCAGCAAGGAGCTTTAGGCCATCATCGCCCGAAAGCGTGCTGAGTTCTTTGATGGCTATGCGAGAAATTACGTCGAAGGCCCTTTTTTCTTTCGTTGTTACGAGAACCGAACAACCTGGCCTGATAATGTCTGCAGCTTCATTGACATTGTCGATTACCAAAAGGGCTTCCTTCCGGTTGAGGTGCCTCAAGATTTCGTCCTTTGCCTTTGCATTGTCGAGAAGAGAAACAATTTCTGCTTCAGGATAGAGCTCCTTCAATATCCTCTGCGCCTCTTGTTGCCATTTCCTGCCCTTGAGTGAGGTCCAGAAGATCCCGGCAGGATACTCGGCCTTATACTTCTTGGCATGCATGCGGGCAAGCTCTGTTTTCCCGATGCCGCCAGTGCCAGTTATAGCGCCTACTTTCCGGTTTACCATGATTTGGTGAAGTTCTTCAAGGTCTCGCTCCCTGCCAACGAATGCCTTTATGGGTTCACCAGCCATGGAGGGGGATGAGGCTGTCTTCTTTTGTGCCGACATGATTGACCTCTTGGAAAAACACAAATACTGTTGAATCGGTTAAATGGTGGCTACCTAGCCACCGGCGCCGCCACCTCATCAGTATCCCTTGTACGCAAGACGAATCTCATCACCATCATTGACTTTCTTTGTCAGGCGCTCCTCTTCGTCTACGCTCTGTTTGTTAACCTCTACCTGAACATTCGGGCTGAGCTTTGACCCAAGAAAGATGGTGTCCCTTACGGCCGGGACAATGCTGATGAGGTCGTTGATGCACTCGCCTGTTGTCTCGCCATCGACCTCAAATCCTTCCTTGCCCTTGGCGAGGCGTTTTAAATTTGCTGAAAGCAACAAAATTACTCTCATACTGAATGCACCTCCCTTCGTTAAACATTCACGCAATCAGATTGTTTCTTTCTGGCCCACAACATTTAACCTGCTGTGTCTTACTTTTCTGCGCAGCCTTTTTCTTTTTTCTCAAAGAACAATCGAAACTCTTTCAGCAGTGCTTCTTCATATTCAAACTGAGCGCCGGTAGGGATGTAATTATATTCTGATAATCGTTTTACCAGCTCGCTTGCGATAGACCAATGGGGTTTTTTCCCTTCCCTGTACACATCCTCGAAGATTTTGTCTAACCCCTTTACTCTAGCCTGAATACCGTCGGGAAACGTGAGTAAGCGATAGGCCTCAATTCCTGGCGCGTTGCATGGACAACACGTTTCTAAATCTATTTTTACTGACATTCTTTAACTCCTTGGCATCATTGCTTCGTGGTCTCTCACCGAGAGGCCTTGTTAACCGATCAGGTACCTCCGAAAATGGGAATACCCCCACGAAGTGAAACTTCACCTGCGAAACCAACTGCCACTTTGTCTCCATCCACAATAACAGGGACCTGCGTTTTTCCGCCGGAGTATTTAAGCATTTCCTCAAATTTGTCCGGGTCTTCCTCTACATTGATATAGATGGCCCTATCACCATAGGCTTCACGAGCCTGCTTGCAGAAGGGTCAAATATCGGTGCCATAAATAATAATCTTGCCGTTCATTGGCTTGTTCCTCCTTCAGGAGCGTCTGGCAATGCCTTTTCGCTTTTTTCCCTCTCGTGTACTTCAATAAATTCCTCATATTCCTTCAGAAGAACATTTCTATACTCTCTTCGGACAGCCTCTGAGGTCGGGATATACGTACCCATGGCTTCCAATCCGGCAATGATCTCATCGGCGGTTTCTTTATTTGCCTGTTTACCGACAGAATAAAGCTCTGCCATGATCTCATGGAGATTGACAACTGAGACCTGTGTTCCGTCAACAAATCTGAGTGTACGTCGACTAACTGTCGGCGCGTTTGGATCAACTCAGGTAACTCATCCTATTATTTGAAAAATTGACATACAGCACTCTCCTCATTGTTTTGGCCGGCCCATGGGAGCCAATTTCAACCCAGGCGGACCTGCTATTAGTATACCAGCCAATCGATCAGGTATCCAGCGACAACGGCGACAATAAAAACGTTTATTGCAAAAGCCAGAACGAGTTTCTTCTTGAACATTGAGCCGAGAATTGTCAACTCCGGAATCGAAGCTCCTGCCCCGCCTATGATGAGGGCGAGAACCGTTCCTAATCCCATGCCTTTTCCCACAAGAGCGGCGCTGATGGGAGTAATGGTCCCGGCCCTTTGTATACATGGGTACCCTATATAGTTGCTGCAAAGGGTATAGAGAAAGAGTTGGCCCAATCCGGCAACTTTTACCACGGTTTATGGCCGCTGAGCAAACCACGAGAACACGCCCAGAAATGACAAGTTAACATTGCAAATAAGGGTTACATTTTTCTATTGCGTCAACAAGATCGATTATCAAATTGACAAAATCATACCAGCATTCTATTATTTATTTAAGCAATTGCTTAATAGGTAAAAAAATGGAGTTGGCAAAGTTATTCAAAGCCTTATCGGATGAATCCCGCTTTAAACTGTTCAAACTTCTTTTAACCCATGATTTTTGCGTTGGAGCCTTGGCCCGTCATTTAAAGATAAGCGAAGCTGCGGTTTCACAACACCTCAGACAGTTAAGAGAAGCAGGACTGGTCAGGGGTGAAAAGAGGGGATATTGGACCCATTATATGATTGATAAAATCAGGTTAAATGAATTGGCCGCGGCCGTGAAAGATTTGACAAAACTTCCTCCATGTCCTGAAGGGTCATGCAATAGAAAGTTGAATCCAAAAACCAATTCCAGCAAAGAGGACAATACAATATGTTGTTGGAAATGTCATCATCCGGAAAAGTTGAAAGGAAAGCCCGAGGAATGTGCTCCCAAACAGAGTGAAAAATGTCATGGATCTAAAAAGAGTCATCTGTGTCTCAAGAACCAAGAAATAGGGGTGACCTAAAGCGTAAGGATTGGTAGATATGGACAAGAATGGAATCATCCAGGCCCAGGGTCTCAGCAAACGATTCGGAGCCATACAAGCTGTCGACCGTTTGAATTTCTCGGTGAAAGAAGGTGAGATTTTCGGTTTTCTTGGCCCAAACGGGGCAGGGAAAACCACAACCATCCGAATGCTCGTGGGATTGTTGAGACCGGACTCCGGGACAGCCTTGGTCAACGGTTACGATGTCTTAAATGAGCCGGTGCGGGCCAAAGGAAGCGTAGGAGTGGTCCCGGAAAGCTCAAACCTCTACGGTGAACTCAGTGCCATGGAGAACTTGATTTACATGGCCCAGCTCTACGATGTTCCCAAGAAGGAATGGGTACCCCGAGGGGAGGAACTTCTCCAAGAGTTTAATCTGCTCGATCGCAAAAACGGCAAGTTCCAGGGATTCTCCCGGGGGATGAAGCGGAGGCTGACCATCGCTGCTGCGCTGGTCCATCGTCCCCGAATCCTGTTCCTTGATGAGCCCACCACCGGGTTGGACGTCATGAGCGCACGGGGGCTGCGGGCAGTTGTCAAAAACCTGAAGAAGAAGGGGGTAACAGTTTTCCTCACGACCCACCTGATTCAGGAGGCGGAGGACCTGTGTGACCGGGTAGCCATTATCGTCAAGGGGAAGATCCGGATCACCGATACGCCGGAGGCATTGAAGGAGAGCGTGAAAGAAACGGAGGTCCTGGAAATGAAAGTCCAACCCTTTCCTCCCTCTCTACCAAAGGATATGGAAGTGATTCAAGGAGTGGAAAAAGCGACGATAATCGAGGATAAACTTCGCCTGTACGGGAAATCCCTTCACGGTTCAATTGCCCCAATCATAAACCAACTGGATGCCAAAGGAATCACAACCTTCTCCATACATACCCTAACCCCTACGCTGGAGGATGCCTTCGTGAAACTGACCGGGGTGGATGCGGAATCCATGCGGGTTGATAAACCGATAAAGACGGGAGGGCCAGGATGATGGGAAAAGAGATAAAAATAGCGTATTACATAGCCCGCAAGGATCTTAAGGCGTATTATCTGAAGCCGCCTTTGATCAGCTGGGGCATCATGCTCCCGATCGTGTTCATCCTGGCCTTCTATTTGAGAAATCCGGAAGGGATCTCTGAAATCGGGCCGGGCCTGGTGGGGATGACCATGCTCTTTTCGACAACCTCCATGGCGGCCATTGTTATCAGTTTTGAGAAGCGGATTGATGCCTTGGAGCGTCTGCTCATGGCTCCCATCCATCTCCGGACGATTTTAATCGGGAAGGGGCTGGGGGCGGCTGCGTTCGGATTTGCCATGGGTTTGATCGCGCTCCTGTTGATCGTCTTTGTCTTTGGTTTGCACATTGCCCATCCTTTTTCCCTCTTGGTTTCTCTCCTTCTCTCTTCTTTCGTTTTCGCCTTTTTGGGTATTCTGATCTCCGTTGGGGTTCGGGAAATCTTCGAGGCCATGACTCTTTCCAATTTCTTTCGTTTTCCCATGATATTTCTCTGCGGGGTCTTTTCCCCCATCTGTACCATGCCCCTGGCTCTCCAGATCATCGGTTTCTGCCTGCCACTCACGTATTCCGTCGATGCCTTGCGGCAATCCCTTCTTTCCCATGGAGGAGTTATCCACCGCTGGCTGGATATTTTAATTCTCGCCGGGTTTTGCCTGATGCTCTTCGAGATTGCCCTGATCATTTTCCGCAAGAGAACTCAAGAATCGAGTTGAGGAAGAAGCAGTGTCGCCAATACAAATGTGCAATCTCTCAATTCATACCACCAGACAATTTTGATAAATTATTTCGGCAAAAGCGAATGATGTTATCCTTGTTTGTCGGAAGTCTTCACGATTCTTCACAATTTCTTCGTTACCCCTTCACATTGATTCTCTATAATCATATACATGCTGAGGTCAAAACCAGATTCAACAGATTTTCGTGTCCCAAAAAATACAGTGCTTTTCCTTTTGTTCTTTCTATTGCTGTTTACAACAATGATGATGCCTGATGATGCCGAGGCACAATACAGGGGAAGAGACGAGTATAGAGGTCCCATTTACGGTCAGTTCTGTCCCGGGTCACGTCGGGGTGGCCCCTACGGGGAAAGAAATCCCGTGACTACCGTTGAGCAGGCTAGGCAAGTAATAGAGAAATGTTCGGCCATCAGGAACCAAGAGCTCCACGCGGGAAAGATAAAGGAGAACCCAGTCTACTTTCAAGCGGAAATACTCGACCGGAATGGAGCAATGGTGGATGAAGTGATCATTCATAAGCGAAACGGGAGAGCACGATCTATTTATGAACCTCGTGGGGACACACAGCATGTAAGAGGAGTCTTGGGCACAAAGGAGTAGTTCCTTATATGGTTAGAAAACCTAACATACTTTTTGTTATTGCAGCACACATCCTTATCCCCATCCTTCTCGGCTTGACCCCTGTCAAGTTTGTTCAGAAACTCGGGGGTTGTTGTCCTTTCAACGAGAATAAAGCAGCATTGAGCTGCGGCACATGTATCTACAATTCGGTGACGTCACAGAGCGAAACAGGTAGCCTTTCCCTTGCAGCGCTACCGTCCACCCCTTTTGTCTTTCAATTGCCATCTCTCCTCTCCGAAGAGACGGTCAATTCGGATGTAACCATCATTTCAAATTATCTCACCGAATCACCACCCCTTCGCTGTTAAGCCTTCTTTAACGTAATTCCATCAAATGAAGTCTATAGCTATACTGAAGGTCTGCATAAAGACCCGTAAATAGAAATCGCAAAAAGAAAGGAGGTGACAAACATGAAGAAGAACATTCTTATCGGTATGGTTGCGGTTCTCGCACTGGGGCTGGTTGCATCGACAGCAATGGCGCGGGGTCCGGGGTACGGTCGAGGTCAGGGCTATGGCCCGCAGAATGGCTGTCCAGCTGTCTCCAATTTGACAGCGGAGCAGACCTCCAGGATCCAGGCAATCCAGCAAGAGAATTTTCAAGAGATTACACCGCTCCGGGAGCAGCTTTTTGCCAAGAGGACTGAGCTGAGAAACCTCTGGGTCACCCAGAACCCGGATCAGGCAAAGATCGCTGCGCTGCAAAAGGAAATGCTCGATATCCGTGCACAGCTCCAGGAGAAGTCAAACAACGCGAGACTGGAAGTCAGGCAGGTACTGACACCGGAACAACAGGCTCAAATTGGTACGTATGGCCCTGGCATGGGCAGGATGGGCGGCCGCATGGGTCGCTGGTAACAACGCACAGTGGTGGATGTGGCGGTATTATTGATTCCGCCACATCCAATAACAGACAATCGGGAGGCATCTATGGAAACGACAGGAACAAGAGAAGAACAGACTACGGTACTTTGCCGCATTTTGGCCATGCCCGTAAAACACTGGTTTTCTATCCTGGTTCTCGTTCCGATTTTCATGGCTTTGTGTGTGGTTGTCTTTGCGGAAGAACCGGGTGCTCCTGATTGCGATCTTCAAAGCGGATTGGCTGCCGCTCTCAACCTCTCCCAGGCACAGTGCGAGAGTCTGCGGCAATTGACAAACAGATTTTACGATGATGCAGCACCCGTAAGAAACAAGATTGCAGAGAAACGCCTTGAACTGAAAGACCTTTCGAGAGTTCCGAAAACAGATCCATACGTAATCGACAAGAAGGGCAAGGAATTAAGCGCCCTCGAACAGGAACTTTCCAGAAAGGCCCTTCTGACAGGGCTTGACCAGAAGAGGCATTTAACTCCAGAACAATTGAAAAAAATGAAAGACACGGCCTGGGGTAAAAACTTACTACAGCCCGGGGGCAGAGAATATGGAAGAAAGTAACAAGACGGTTTGTCTATTGAAATATTTATAACTGGAACATATAGTAGGGCTATGTGGCGACTCAATATACAAACAAAGAGATGATAAGAACTATGAAAAAACTAGCTGAGGCAGTGCAATTCAGCCCAAGCCCTGCTTCTGGGCTTGGGCTGTGCTAAAACTTACGGAGGAAACATGGAACTCATTAAAGCAGAAAATATTGGTAAAGATTATACGGTCGGAGAGGTGACGATCAGGGCATTGGACAGCGTGAGTTTCGAGATTGAACCGGCCTCCTTTGTGTCGTTCGTAGGTCCCTCAGGTAGTGGGAAAACCACTCTTTTGAACCTGATCGGGTGCCTCGATAAACCGACAGAGGGCAAGCTTACCGTTGCCGACACGGATATAATAGGTCTCGATCGCAAACAGAGCGCTTCCTTCCGAGGAGAACATATCGGCTTCATCTTCCAGGACTTCAATCTTATCCCTGTGCTCACGGTGTATGAGAACATCGAATACCCCTTGCTTATGGTTCAGAATGTTCCGGCGAAAGAAAGGCAAAAAAGGGTGGCTGCAGTCATTGAAGCGGTTGGGATGACGGACCAGAAAGACAAGTACCCGGATCAGATCTCGGGGGGCCAGAAGCAGCGTGTAGCAGTGGCGCGGGCGCTTGTGACCAAACCCAAGCTCGTTCTTGCCGACGAGCCCACGGCGAACCTGGACCACAAGACTGCATATATGGTGTTGGAGCTGATGAAAAGGATGAGGGATGAATTCAAAACCACCTTTATCTTTTCGACCCACGACCAGAAGATCGTAGGAGAAGCAGAGATCATTTACACGCTGGAGGACGGCCAACTGGCGGGCAGAGAGACGAAAGGAGGCACCAATGGGTAACCTGTTCAAGATTGCCATAAGAAATCTCATGCGTTACAGGCGGAGGACTATGCTGACCGCTTCCCTTGTCGCCATCGGTATCATCTTTGTGCTTGTCTTCAGTGCTGCCGCCGGTTCGTTCAAGAACCTGATCGTGGGCCAGATCACCGACTCGATGCTCGGCCATATCCAGATCCATCGCAAGGGATATGTGGCATCCATCGAGAATCTCCCTCTTACCATGAACATGAAGTCTGAGGCTGTGGCGAAGATAGAAAAGATGCTTGAGGGGATGCCGGAGGTTGAAGCATATTCGCCGAGAATCAAGTTCGGGGGCATGTTCAGTAATTTTACGGAAACGACCAATATCAGATTGAATGGCGTCGATCCCGAAAAAGAGGTCAAAATTGTTCCACTCCTCATGTCACGTATCATGGAAGGGGAAAAGGCAATCAAAAAGGGAGTGATTATGATCCCTGAACTGCTCTCCCGTGGTATGAACGTGAAGGTGGGAGACATGGTAGTGGTGATCGCCACGAACAAGGACGGTTCCGTGAACGGAAAACAGCTCAAGGTCGGTGGGATCCTGGAAAGTGCCACGGGGCCAGGGGGGCGGGACGGATACGTTCATATAGAGGACGCTATGGAAATCCTCAGGATGGATGAAAAGGAAATCAGCGAGATAGCCGTAAGATTAAAAGACTTCGGTGCCCTGCACAACGTCTACGGAAAGTTGGAAAATATGCTTTCCGGTGAGCAAAGCAAGCAGGGAAAGCCGACATTCGAGGTACATACCTGGGAGGGGTTGTCTCCCTTCTTTAATATTGCCCAGATGATCGACATTATGACGCTCTTCATAAAAATCATGCTCGTTGCCATCGTGCTTATAAGTGTTATGAACGTTATGATCATGGCAGTATACGAAAGAATACGGGAGATCGGCACCATCTCGGCCATAGGCACGCTCCCCAGCAAGATCCTTTCTATGTTTGTAATAGAAGGGCTGCTGCTTGGGGTTTTCGGGGCGATTATCGGGAACGCAGTAGGCCTCGCCGTCGTCTTCGTGCTTCGCCTTGCCCATATCAACTATAACTTCGCACGGCAGACGTTCATACTCTCGCCCTCGGTACAAGTATCCGATCTGCTCATCGTGTCGGTAATCGTGATCATTGTGGCCGTTCTAGGCAGCCTGCAACCGGCATTGAAAGCGTCAAAGATGGAACCCATCAAGGCATTAAGGCATGTGTAAGGCATACGTGCAGCATGCGGTGGTAATGAGGTATGAGTTTTCAGCGTTAAAGGTGAAATACCGGTGTACGAAACACTCCACCCGTGTACGCCAATTTAGATAAGAAAGGAGAAAATTATGGTTAAGTTATTAATATCGTTAATAATAGGAATTTTGGTATCGGTGCCGGTGTTTGCTGTTGACGGCACCCAGCTACTTGCCCAGATTGACAAGAACCTAAGTCCGGACTCGTATGAATCGTATAGAAAAATCATCAATATAGAGCCGAGCGGCAGCAAGAAAGAATATACGTATTTTACGGTAAAAAAGGGAAGGGACAAGATTGTTGGGCTTTTTCTTGCTCCTGCCAGCGATAAAGGGCGAAGCACGCTGAGACTGGGTGACAACATGTGGCTTTATATCCCGAACGTGGGAAAACCAGTACGGATTACAAGCCTTCAGTCAGTGGTTGGCGGTGTCTTCAATAACGCCGATATTCTGGCCCTCGATTATGCCGAGGAATACAACGTGGAAAATGTAGAAGAGGCTTCCGGGACAGAGCATCTTCTTCTCCTCAAAGCAAAGACAAAGGCCGTTGCCTATGACAAGCTGAAAATGTGGGTGAACAAAAGCAAGTTGCTACCCACCAAAATAGAATGCCAAACGGAAGCCAATATGCTGATAAAAACCCTCTACTTCAAAGATATCAAGGAATTTGGCGAAGGTATTACGAGACCGGCGGTCATCGAGACGGACAGCCCTCTTTATAAGGGTTACAAATCTGTCATGATATTTGCAAAGATAAAAAAACGGGCCTTCAAAGACGAGGTTTTTACACTGACCTTTATGCCAAACATGGAATCCCTCCTCAAATGAAGCGTCTGCTAGCGGTAGCCATTATTTTGATTCTGCTGCCCGGCTTTGTGTTTGCCGAAGGGGAATATGACCTTGAGCTGAAAGATCTTGAAAAACAGATCGAGAAAAAGCCTTACACCTTTGGCGGATACCTGGAATATCGTCCCATACTTTTCGGTTTGGACAAGAACGCTTCTCTCTATAAGCTCCGTTATTATGACCACAGCCCCAGGGACACTCTTTTTCAAAACAACGGGGCCGTATGGCTAGAGGGTAGCTATACCAAAGGCATTGCAACCCTTTTCGCAGCGACCAAGTCAACCTATACCGACTCGTCTATTGAATCAACCGGCCAGACGATTCTCTATACCGGATATCTCTCATTAAAACCTTCGCCTTCCCTGACCCTCGATTTTGGCAAAAAGACGATGAAATGGGGAAAGGGCTATGCATGGAACCCGGCAGCTTTTATTGATAGGCCGAAGGACCCGGACGATCCGGAGCTTGCCCTTGAGGGGTATGCCATCGCGGTTGCTGATTATATCAAGAGCTTTTCCGGCAATCTGAAAACATTTTCCTTTACCCCGGTGATACTTCCGGAGTACAGCAGTAGCAATATAAATGACGATTTTGGCCAAACAGACGCGCTCAATGTCGCTGCAAAGGCATACTTTCTTTTCTATGATACCGATATTGACTTCACGGCCCTCGCCGGCGGAAGCAAGACCCCCCGATACGGATTTGATTTCTCAAGAAATATCGGCACCAATCTCGAAGTGCATGGTGAATTCTCCTATATTACCCACGTGAAGCGCATTGTCATAGAAAATAATGGCGCTACCCGGCAAAAGACATTTGACGCCATCAATTATCTGGCCGGAGTGAGGTATCTGAGTGCCCAGGATACAACCTATATCTTTGAATACTACCATCAAGGAACGGGCTTTACCAGCCAGGAGTTGAGCAACTATATTACTTCTATCGATAAAGGGTATGAAGCGTATGTCGCCAGGCACGATCTCCGACTCCTGTCCAGGGCGATAGCCTTACAGAAGAGTGGCTACGCTGCTTTTACACCTGGGACAGATTATCTTTATTTGCGAATTAGCCAGAAGGAGCCTTTTGACATCCTCTACTTTACCCCCGCCATTACCTCGATCTACAATATCCATGACAGGAGCTTCTCGGTCACCCCTGAGTTGCTCTACGCGCCAATTACCAATCTGGAATTTCGTTTGCGGACAGGCCTCCTGGTCGCCGGGAGCAAGAACAGCGAGTTTGGCGAAAAACCGAATGACTACCGGATAGAATTAAGGATGAGGTATTATTTCTGAGAAATTGTGGACAAACAGGTTATAATAAACATGAGATTTTTTTCCAACGAAGCATAAAGGAGGAAACAATTGTGGAGTCCAAGAAGAAATTGAAAATTCTTTTTTTATGCACAGGCAACTCATGCCGAAGCCAGATGGCAGAGGCATGGACAAAGAAACTTAAGGGCAATATAATAGATGTTTACTCGGCCGGAACGATACCAAAAGGGGTAGATCCAAGGGCGGTTAGGGCCATGGCCGAGATGGGCATCGACATTTCAGGATACAGATCAAAATCTACCATGGAGTTAATGGATATAGAATTTGACTACGTCATTACCCTCTGCGATGCTGCCCAGCAGTCATGTCCCTTCTTTCCGGCAAAGACCCGCGTTTTACATCATGGCTTTGAAGATCCCCCTGTTCTCGCTGTCGGTGCAAAAAACGAAGAGGAAGCCATGGGTCACTATCGCAGGATTCGGGACGAGATAAGGGCCTTCGTGGATACCTTACCGGAATCACTTGAAAAAGCCCTATAGCCCATTACCCATCACCTAGTTTTTAAATTCGGGTTTACAAACCCCCTGCCGTACGCTATAAAAGGAGTATGCGGGAATTAGTGATAAAAAGCTATGCTGACCTTGGTTTTCACAAAACCATCGGGGAACTCATAAAAGGGCATTCAGAAAACAAGGAAGATATTAGGGAGGTAGCCAAAAAGCTTATTGACCTCACTAAGGTTCGGGATATTCTCGATCTAGGATGCGGCTATGGTTGGTTTGAAGAGGCTCTGCCCAATGGATTCCGCTCGATCCTTGGCATAGACTGCCTCGAGGCAAATGAGCAAGGATTTCTGTCAGTTGCAAGGAGTGTGGCTGCACAGTCACGTTTTGAGCAAATCCATCTGCCTGCCCCAATTGGCGTAGAAGCTAACACCTTTGACCTGATCGTCTCAGCCTATTCTCTCTATTTCTTTCCAGATGTGTTGTCTGAGGTTCACAGGGTGCTACGCCCCGGAGGCATTTTTTTAATCATTACTCATAGCGCCTCTATGTTGGAAGAAGGCGAGGAATTTTTCGATTTTTCAAACCTAAGGCAGGTAATTAATAACTTTTCTGCTGAAAATGGAAACACGCTTCTCAGACAACACTTCGAGCATGTCACGGCCATGGATTATATTAATTCTCTTGTTTTTGTGAAGGAAGAGAAGGATGATCTTGCAAAATATATTGATTTTAAGAAAGAATTTATATCAAAGGACATAAGCCCGGTTGTGGTGAAGGCAAAGATGATCTATGAACTTGAAACGAGGGGGACGATGAGGTTCAACAAAAACGATAGAATATTTTTAGCGCGCAAGTGAAAACCAAAACATTCTGTAATTTTTGCGGCAAAGAGCTTGTCACTGACATGCTTGAAGGCAGGGAGCGCCTCGTGTGTGACAGTTGTAAAGAGATCCATTACGAAAACCCCCTTCCTGTGGCAGCTGTGGTACTTGTGAACCATGACCGCGAAATACTCCTTGTGAAGAGGGCTAATGAGCCCTCAAAAGACATGTGGTGTTTTCCTATTGGTTTTGCAGAGATAGGAGAGAGTATTGAAGATGCAGCCCTTCGTGAGCTTAAGGAAGAGGCGGGGGTGGAAGGGAAAATCATCCAACTCGTGGATGTCTGTTCCGAGAAAAACGATTTTTATGGAGAGCTTTTAATCGTCACCTTCGAGGTGGAAAAAATAGGTGGCCAGGAGATGGCAGGTGATGACGCCCTTGACTACCATTATTTTCCTATTAAGAATCTTCCTAAACTTGCTTTTCCATCCCAGGAGAGGGTGGTTGAGAAACTCATCGATCTTAAAAAAGATCTGTGGAGCATGCATGACTCCATGGAGTCTTTTGTGGAAGGGACTTTTCAGAACAAGATCGTGTATCCCGGAAAGCTTCTATCAGACGAGTTGGTCAATGCGGTGCAGAGTAACTCGAAAAAGATCATTGACCTTTGGCTCAACGATATTGCTACAAACCCTTCTACGAAAGCATACCACACATTCAACAAGAAAGAGCTTCATGCCCCTGCAATGTTTATTATAGGTCAGTTCGAGGCGTGGCTGAAAGGAAAAAAAGGGGAGACTGAGCTGAAAGCCTTTTACACCAGGTTGGGCTCCCAGAGAAAAAAGGATGGCATTCCAGTTGAGGATCTTGTTAGCTCTCTTAGCCTCTTGAAGAAGCACATCTGGATGTTTACTTACTCCTTTGGTGTGTGGGAAAAGGCCGTAGATATCTACCGAATGTTTGAGCTTGGAGAGCGACTCGTTTATTTCTTCGATAAAGCCTCATACTATACAGTTATGGGGTATAATCAAGATTAAAAACAGGACAAAAGACGAAAACATGAAAAAACCTGAAAAGGCTAAAGGGGGAAAACCGGTATTGATTGTAACAACAATCGGATCCTTTCTTATGCCCTTTGCTCTCTCGGCGGTTAACGTAGCCCTTCCTTCTATCGGGAAGGAGCTGAATATGCACGCCGTATCGCTAAGCTGGGTAGCCCTGGCATTCACGTTGTCGGCAGGCATGTTTCTTGTTCCCTGTGGAAAATTGGCTGACATATGGGGACAAACAAGAATGTTCATTGCAGGGAATTGGGTTTTTACCATTGCCTCATTCTTGCTTACCATTGCCGCATCCTCCTGGACACTCATCGCTTTCCGTGCCATGCAAGGTCTTGGGGCAGCCATGCTCTACGGGACAGTTCTTGCAATCCTTGTTGCTGCCTATCCCCTTGAAGAACGTGGGCGAGTGCTTGGAATAAATGTTGCCTCTGTTTACCTTGGTCTTTCGCTTGGGCCTTTTATCGGAGGGGTGTTGACCCAGAACATTGGCTGGCGAAGCGTCTTCTTTCTGAATGTCCCCTTCGGTCTCTTAAACACCTTTATGGCTATGTGGTGGCTTCCGAGGCGCCCGGGACAAAGAAAGGGTGAGAGTTTTGACATTGTAGGTTCATGTATCTACGGCGCCATGCTGTTTTTACTCTTGTATGGTTTGTCCCTTATTCCAGGCATCACGGCTGTGGTCTTCATCTCTGGCGGAGTTGCTGGCGTTATTTTCTTTATATGGTGGGAGAAAAGGACAAAACATCCGGTTCTTGATGTAGGGCTCTTTATGAAAAACAAGGGCTTTACGCTTTCCAGCACAGCGGCGCTCATCAATTACGCTGCAACCTTTGCAGTCGCATTTTTGCTTAGCTTTTATCTTCAGCACATTAAGGGATTGAGCCCTCAGAAGGCCGGACTGGTTCTTGTGTGCCAGCCAGTGGTGCAGGCAGCCCTCTCTCCTCTGGCAGGACGCCTTTCAGATAAGATAGAACCAAGGATATTGGCCTCTCTCGGCATGGCCATAGCTGCTTTTTGTCTCTTCATCCTTGCATCGTTTACGTCTGACACGAGCATCGCTTTCATTATTCCTATCCTTGGCCTCTTCGGCATTGGTTTTGCCTTGTTTTCTTCACCCAACATGAACGCTATCATGAGCTCAGTGGAAGATAGACTCCATGGCGTTGCCTCTTCCATGGTGGCTACGGTGCGTACCCTTGGCCAGATGTTCAGCATGGGTATTGCAATGCTCACCTTTGCACTCTTTATGGGGCAGGTCGAAATCTCACCAGCCTTATATCCGCTTCTCCTTAAGGCGATTAAGACTGCATGCATGATTTTTGGAATTCTCTGTGTAGCAGGAGTCTTTGCCTCTATGGCAAGGGGGAATCTCAGATGATTTCAAAATCTCCCCCTTCCATTCTCCCTGTTGACTTTGCATAGTATAACGGGTAGGTTTTAGGAAATGAAAGGACTGTTTGTTTCATCATTAAAAGGCCCCGCCGAAAAGACTGACCCTGCGTACTGGTTTGTCTTCAAAAAGCAAAAGATGCTGGTTGTAATGCGCGGAGCAGAAAGCAGCCCACTTCTTGTCAGAGACATCCGGGATATTGGTATTCAGCCAGTCTGGGAACTCTACCTGGGAACGCTTGATGGTGTCCACTGTTACACCGCAGAGGTGAATGGATCAACCGAACCCCCCGAAGGCATGGCCTTCCATGGTCTGCGGGGCATCCATGGCAACATGGATGAAAACCTCTTTAGAATAGCCTTCAGGGCAATTCACACCATCGAGTGGAATCGGACAGACCAGTATTGTATCCAGTGCGGGTCGATGAACGAACCAAAACACGATGAGAGGGCCAAGAAATGCCCTCAATGTGGTTATGTGAGTTTTCCACGCATCTCTCCCGCCATTATTGTGCTTGTTGAGCATCATGGCAAGGCTCTTCTTGCCCGGTCGCCTCGCTTCAAAGAGGGTCTCTATAGTGTCCTTGCTGGCTTCGTGGAGCCTGGCGAGGCCCTTGAAGATGCGGTGCGACGAGAAATAAAGGAAGAGGCGGGCATTGATGTAAAAAACATCCGTTATTTCGGAAGCCAGCCCTGGCCTTTCCCTGATTCACTCATGGTAGGTTTTACCGCAGAATACGCCGGCGGCGATATCAAGATCGATGATAATGAAATCCTGGATGCTCGATGGTTCAGCGCAGACAATATGCCGGAAATTCCGGGCAAAATAAGCATCTCCCGCGCCCTCATTGACTGGTTTGTGGAACATGAAGGAAGACAAAAAAACCATGCAAAAAGGCAGAA
>Ga0351917_1084_pt1 | contig 40314 bp, 41 predicted proteins | sample TotcelHT113001N4_FD_206834 | JGI IMG/M metagenome (GOLD analysis project Ga0351917, IMG submission 206834) | Enriched cells from coal bed in the Powder River Basin, Montana, United States - Total cells T11 rep1 HSBNCT.T11.300.1.N4 ...
CGGTGCTGTTTGTTCATCTTGGATTAATAAATCAGCACAGCGTAGTACCGTTTCGCTCGATTTGTCGTTCATAAATTTTGAAACATATGGAGATAGGTCAGGAACTCAGATCGTCGATAGACATACAGGGCGGGAAGCAGCTGTAAAAAGAGGTTATAATGCTGAGAAACCTAATACAACACAGGGTGACACAGAAACAAAAACAACCGGGTCTGCTGCATACCTTTCATCCTTTAGTCCACCTATCTCTGACGGCACAACGGGGATCATATCTGACAACGATGGACAGGTTGAAATCACTGGCAAGAAAGTCTCTTCCACAGAATTTGGAGAACCAGGAATAGGCACTTCTTCTTTAGCAAAAAATGGACAATCATCTGGTGCAGGACACAATGTCAACAGCGAAGGTCGCACTATACGATATGGCTCTGGAAGCGCCTATGAGAAAAGCTTCAACTATATCAGGGAAGATATTCTAAAAAATGTCAGGTATCCGGAAAAAGCACGGAGAAAAGGACTGCAAGGAAAAATAACTCTGTCATTTACGGTAACAGAGACTGGATTAACACGTGATGTAAAAGTTATCAATGGATCTGGATTCGGCGAACTCGATAACAGCGCAAAAGAGGCTATTACACGGACAACATTTTCTCAGAAGATTCCATACAAATTATTCGTTATTTTGCCCATTGAATACAGGTTGGAATGATATACCGTTCATGTGATGATAATACTCAAAAGGATGATTGTGGAAAATGATTTCAGAAAACGGATACGTATTAATTATCTACAAGGATAAGAGGTATTTTAAAAAAATTGAGGCAGGAAAATCGTTTCATGGCATAGGCGGTGTGATCAACTTCTCTGAACTCATTGGTATTGATTATGGTGTTAGATACGGAAGCTATGAGATCTATGAACCAACCCTCGAAGACGTCATTATGTATGGTCTCCGGCGTGAAACACAGATTGTTTACCCCAAAGAGGCCTACCATATTTGCTTCAAACTGAACATCAGAAATGGATCAAGAATCTGTGAGGTTGGTGCGGGAAGCGGAGGATTAACCTGTATATTTTCCCGAATGGTAGGGCCGGAGGGAAGGGTAGTAACGTTTGAGAAAGAAGAGAGACACTATAAGAACTCACAGAAAAATATTCTTCGTTTCGTCGAATGGAATAATGTTGATCTTCGCCAGGGAGACATCATGGATTTTGATGAGAATGATTTTGATGCTGCGTTCATTGATATCAGAGAGCCTTGGTTGATCCTTGATAAGGTGAGGAGTTTTATTAGGAAAAGTGCTTATCTTGGTATTATTGTTCCCACAGCAAACCAGATTATTGAGACCCTTCATGCACTCAATAGTGGTTTTGGGGATATAGAGGTCATGGAACTCATGCTACGAAGATACAAAACCATTCCGGAACGGGTTCGTCCTGAAGACAGGATGGTAGCCCATACAGGCTTTCTAATCTTCGCGAGAAAACTGGGTGATTAATCCTTAAAGATTGTATAACCCATCGTCAGCGTGTTTTAATCTCGCCTCCTTTAAAATTCTGTTTGCGGCAAGCTTAGAAATAACAACAATATCCTCCAGGGGCAAATAGTCTGGGATTGTTGGATCAAAAAGTGTTCTTAGTAATGGTGGGAACTCTGCATCTCCCTCCCAGAGGATAAATGTAATTGGTATCCTTGGCAAGACCTGAAGGGTAAAAGATGCATCACCATATTCTTGATGGATTGCTCCCAAGGAAAGCCCGGCCTCAAGAAAGGCATAACGATCGGTACCAAAGGCTGTCTGAAGTGGTTTTAACACCCTTTTCTCATAGACAGGAAAATAATGCCTAAGGCCAGGTATGTCCTCATAGGGAATCAATTCACCTCCCGGTTTCGCTCCTGATGCGCTAATGAGGTAATGAAGCAAAATTATTTTTGAAACAAGGGTAACGTTGGCATCTTTGGAGCTTTTAAAGATGAAGCCGGGCGTTGAGAATGTAATGACTTCATCAAAGAACGGAATTGCTATAGTAGAATTATGTGAAGAGCCCTCACAGGAAATTCCTGCTGCCTCACAACGCTCCTGAAGGTCAGCATAAAGAAGCTCTTCACATGCCATATCGTAGACTTTTTTGTAAACCTTCTGTTTCGTGACCTGCATAGCTTCAGGACTTTAATACTTTCCTCACTTCCCTAATTTTTGCGGCGTAGTTGACGCTATGAAATATTTCTGTTCCCATAACAACGATATTCGCGCCAGCTTTTACAGCGCGCTGAACATTACTTGCCTTAATACCGCCATCCACTTCAAGGTCTATATGTTTGCCTGATTTGCGGATCATGTTGCGTGCTGCTTTGATTTTCGATTCCATAAAGGCAATATATTGCTGACCGCCAAACCCTGGATTTACCGTCATGATGAGAAGGAGATCAATTTCGTTCATTGCGTATTCAACGAATGCCAGGGGCGTTGAAGGGTTCAGCGATACCCCGGCTTTTTTGCCCTGTGACCGGATCATGTCGAGAGTTCTCAAAAGATGTACATCTGCCTCGGCATGCACGGTCACAATGTCGGCGCCGGCTTCAATGAATTCTGGCACATACTGCTGGGGATTTTCTATCATGAGATGAACATCAAGAGTTGTTGTGGCGATTGTTTTAAGAGCTTTTACGAACATAGGCCCAATCGTAATATTCGGAACGAAGTGGCCGTCCATAACATCAATGTGAATGAGGTCAGCTCCTGCCTTCTCAACATCCCTTATTTCCTGTTCAAGCTTGAGAAAGTTGCACGAAAGGATCGAGGGAGCTATCAGGATTTTTTTCATTGTTTATCCTCCACTGTTCATATATATAAAAACTTCATCGTCTGCCTTGAATATTGTCCTGGGAGGAAGCGACAGCCTTAATGTCCCTTCTTGCGTCACCTTTCCATTATTGGGCAGTGTTGTTATTTTGTACTTTAGCCGCTTTGCATCCATTTCATCTTGGATATCCCAGAAGCTCAAGCCTTTTACATCGGGCATGAAAAAGTATTTTGCCTTATCCATACCGACAAAAAGCGTTACTTCCTTTCTCTCAAGGGTTTTCTCCCCTCCCTTGGGTAGCTGTGTAATAACCTTACCATCTCTTGCGTGGGGAAGATGTATTATCTTACCCACCTCGAGATTCTTTTCTCTCAATATTTCTTCAGCTTCCTGGAGGGTTTTGCCAGCGAGGTTTGGCACCTCTGTCAATTTCGGGCCCTCAGAAACAATAACGTGTATGATCCTACCTTTTCTTATGGGAATATTTGCTTCCGGTTTTTGAACGGTAATGTGATTATAAGGAACATCGCCCCTGTTTTCATATCTTAGCACCACGAGGGGAAGCCCCGTTTTTTTTGCAACCTCCCGTGCCTCATCAACAGTCTTTCCCCGCACATCAGGGCAAATAACGTTGTCATCAGCTTTAAGAAGAAAATCAATAGTAAAGTAGATAGATACAAAGAAGACGAAAAATGGCAAAAGAGTATAGAACAGGACCTTTTTCCAGGTCATAGTTTTTTTAACCTTGCTATGAAGAACCCATCCATTCCAGTCTCATAAGGTAAGGAGATAAAGTACTCCTTATTAAACAGGAAGGGAAGGGGATTTTCAAGTGCAAACTTCCTGTCAGCCTTGAATTTTTCAATTACATTGACTGTTTCTTCTGGTTCGAAGGAACATACACTGTATATAAGGTGTCCACCAACCTTGAGTGTATCCCAGACAGATTTGAGCATTGTATATTGTTGGTGACCAAAACCGGCAATGTCATTTTCATGCCTCCGCCATTTGATCTCAGGATGTTTTCTAATGATGCCAAGAGAAGAACATGGCGCATCAAGGAGAATGGAATCAAAAATACCTTCCCTGAAAGGAGTGTGGAAGACATTGCCTTGAATCACATGGACGCGATGGTCGGCAAAACGTAATCGCTTTATACTGGTATCCATGGCAACAAGATGAATTCCTTCGGCAATGTCCATGATATGGGAGGCCTTTGTCCCTAAACCGGAACAGGCGTCCAGCACAAGACTGCCAGGCTTTAACTGCAGTGCATGAACGGCGAGTTGGGAGGCTTCATCCTGGATAGTCATCATCTTGCTGATAAGGAGATTGTCGCGGATGAGAGGGGCAAGCCTATTAACATGGAGGGCAGAATCAAGGAACGTTCCGGGTGTTACTGTGAGATTCAATTGTTCGAGCTTACGCAGAGCTTCTTCTTTTGTTATCTTTTTATCATTGACCCTGAGGGTAAACACTGGAGGTCTATTGAGGATGCGAATTAGTTTTTCGGTCTGGATTGGGCCGAAGCGATTATACCATCGATTTACCATCCACACAGGAAATGCATTGAAAGTAGCAAGCTTGACCAAGGAATCAGTGCCGGTCAAGTCTATTTCGCCTGGCAATGGAACTATACCCTTTTTGGTATCCCTGAGAAACCTTCTTAAGACGGCATTAACAAAACCAGCAACATGGATATCATGTTCAGCCTTGGCATAATCTACAGATTCTTTCACAACGTGATGGGCAGCTTTTTTCATGAAAGCGACCTGATAAAGGGTGGCCAAGATGAGATATCGTACTGATTTTTTGATGTCTTTTCTGGCATACCGCGCTAAAACCCAATCGAGATAGCTCTTCCAGCGTATTACACCTGAAGCAATTTCATAAATGAGACTTTTCTGTTCAGTGGTGAGCTGATCTCCAGCAAAAAAATGGTCAATCGTTTCATCGAGAAAGTAGCCGGTCTCAACCCTTTCTATGATGGTTACTATCAGGGAACGTAAGGCGAACCACGATTTATCGTCTATATGCCATGTCCTCCAATCTTTTAATCCTTTCTTCTATTGGAGGATGGGTGCTGAAAAGTGAAAGCACTCCTTTTGCGGTGAAGGGGTTAACGATAAAAAGCGGTGCTGTTGAAGGGTTGGCATCATTCATGGGAGAACGAGCCACACCGGCTGTTAGTTTTTTAAGGGCGCCAGCAAGGAAAAGAGGGTTGCCTGTAAGGTGCGCCCCCCTGTCATCGGCCATATATTCCCGAGACCTGGAAATTGCAAGCTGAATGAGCATTGCAGCGAAGGCAGCGATCATTGAGAAGATAATAACACTGAAAATATTCCCCCTGCCCTCGTCATTACTGCTTCCTCCACCAAAGAATGCAGTGAAACGGGCAAAGTTGGCAATCATGGTAATTGCTCCTGCAAGGGTCGCTGCAACGGTCTGCACGAGGATATCACGGTGTTTAATATGGGAAATCTCGTGGGCTAGAACGCCTTCAAGCTCCTCTCTGCTCAGGATCCTCATGATACCGTTTGTTACTGCGACGACGCCATTTGATGGGTTTCTTCCCGTAGCAAATGCATTTGGACTGTCATTCTCGATTATGTAAACCTTCGGCATGGGTATCCTTGCTTTTTGTGCAAGGGAAGACACCAATGCGTAAAGCTGAGGAGCCTCGGCTTCTGAAACCTGCTGAGCGCCATACATTTTAAGAACAATTTTATCGCAGAACCAGTAACTTACAAAGTTCATAACAAGGGCGATAAAAAACGCAATCATAGCACCATTCTGTCCGCCGATTAGACTTCCTAATGCAACAAAGATGATTGTTAGAACAACCATCAAAAAGAATGTTTTTGCCTGATTCATGAAACCTCCAAAAATATCACTTTCTTTGCCTATATTATAAGATTTTTACAAGTTTTTTCAATACGTGGACTATTCTGTTGGGGTTTCATGACCGTTCTTTTGCCGCCATGGAAGGCTAAACGTAGGTGTATCCAGATTTTTTAGCGAAGAAGGTACTTAATCAGGATAAAACCTCCAATAAGAAGTATTAGAAATGCTATGGACAACTTGTCGAAATATTTATCTATGTAAAGCTTGACTTTTGGACCAAAGAAATAGATGAGTCCTCCTACGAGAAAAAATCGAGCAGATCTTCCAAAAGACGATATGATAATAAATGGCACCAATGGCATCTGGGTAGCTCCAGCAGCGATAGTGGCAATTTTATAAGGGATGGGGGTGAATGCTGCTCCGCCAAGGAACCACATTCCTGCTTCGCCGCGATACGTGGCAACCACACGGGTCCAAACCTCTTGGGCATTATAAAACTCGACTATTTTTATTCCTACAGACTCCATTAACGCAAAACCGATGTAATATCCAGCGACACCCCCGACAACAGAACCAAGTGAACACCAGAGAGCGGCTTTCATTGATTGTTTTGGTGCAGCAATTCCTATTGCTATTAACAATACATCAGGTGGTATTGGAAAGAAGGATGATTCAGTAAAGGCCAGTAAAAAGAGCGCAAGCATGGCGTGGGGCTTCATTGCAAAACTCTCAATCCATTCTTTTGTTTTGCGGAGTAGTTCAATAATTGTTTTTAATGCCTTCATTATTCACGACGCATCTTTTTTATTGGTCTAAAGACTGACAGATATCTTGTCTTAAGTGAACGGTACAATTACATTAAACCAATATTGAATGAATGTCCAACCTTTTATAGAAGACGTTTCACGTGTGTTGTATAATTAAAATATATAGAGAATGAACGGGGTGAACGTTATGTTGAAAATATTTTTTGGATTGAAATATTTCATCTTAGCCGCATGTTGTATGTTGACACAGATATTTGTGTATTCTTGTGAAGGTTTTTGTCAGGATTCACAGGTCATAATTTATGGGAGTCAAGGAAAGGAAGTGTGCAAATTTGTTGTTGAACTTGCTGTAACCCACGAAGAGCAGGCGAGGGGACTCATGTTCCGAAAAACAATGGATAATCATGCGGGAATGTTCTTTATCTTTGACCGAGAAGAGGTGAGGCATTTCTGGATGCGGAACACCCTCATTCCTCTTGATATGATCTTTATAGGCAACAATTTCTTGATCGTTGATATACATAAAAGCGCAAAGCCCCTTGATGAGAAGATGATCTCCTCTCGAAAGCCCGCACGATATGTTCTTGAAATTAATGCAGGGAAGGCCGATAAATGCCGGATTAAAATGGGAACAAAAGTAAAACTCCTGAAAACTCCTTTCTAGCTCAATCTATCGCTGGGGCTCACGTCGCCCCCCATCCCGACAAGCGGGACTATGCTTCTCCCTCTCGAGAATGGGCTGGTAATCAGTTACCCCTCTAATCCCTAATACTGCCATATATCGGGGATTCACGTCCCCCCTCCCCTTCCAACCAGTAAAGCTGGTAGAGCCTTCCCCTCTCGTCTGCTGTGCGGGCTACTAATCATTTAATTTCATTAGAAATACACATATCTCATTTCGTTGTTAACCTGATTTTTCTGCTGTAGTTTTCAACAAATATTGTGGAAAACCTGTGCATAAGCTGAGGAAGTGATGCATGTGACCATTGATTTTATTAGGTTCTGTGTAATCCATATGGTTTTGCTCATGAACTAAATTACCTAATAATTCCAATAGGTGTTCATTGGAATGACCAGAAGTTTCTCTTCACAGCGCCATAACATGTATTTATTTACACAAATGGTTTCAACTGTTTACGTAACGTTAAAAATGAGCACTCCCGGCAGCCTTATTATTAGGCGATCTCTAAGATATAGAAATCCTCAGAACAGATTGATTTATGTCTGACAAGATAAATTAGTTAAGCTATGTGTTGTAAATGTAATAAATTAGCTTCATGGCAATAGCTCTTAAACAATATAAAATTGCCTCATAAAGCTTGACAATAGCCGTAATATTTCATATTCTTATAACCCTCAGGGCCGTTAACTCAGGTTGGTAGAGTATCTGCCTTTTAAGCAGAGAGTCGCAAGTTCAAGTCTTGCACGGCCCAAAATTGTGTCCCTATCGTCTAGCTTGGCCTAGGACATCGGCCTTTCACGCCGACAACGGGGGTTCGAATCCCCCTGGGGACGCTCTCTTTAATATCAATAAGTTACAAGGCAAAGTCAAACCGTGTTTTATGGGGTTCCCGGAGGATTCCTAACAACACTCCTAACATATAAAGGAAAGCAAATAAAATAGGCCCCGGAGAGATCCAGGGCCTATGATTTTGGAATGACGCCAATTGGCGTGTTTTATTCCTTCTTGATCAGTCTCAGGAGAATGGATTTTTCTAAATCACGATCAGGCTTTGATTTTTGGCCGGCAGGCTGAAGTGTGTTGTGGTAAACAATTAGAGTTGAGCGGAGCGCATCGCTGTAAATTTTATCGGCGGAGCGCATCACGTCAAGAAATTTGCCGACAAGTTCCGGGGTCTCGCCAGTATCGCAAAAATCCACATCTTCGCCGATCCTGCCAAGAATGAAGTCACATGGTGCTGCTTCTGCGAGCGCCCTTAATCGATCCGGGATCATTTTTCCTTTGCTCATAGTGCCCTCCTTATTTTTATTCCTTCCAAAGAAGGTATTACGTACTACTTTAATACTTCTTATCAAGACAGTTGTCAAGTATTTTGTGTGACTTTAAGACTTTAATGTGGTAAATTATTTCTATGGTAAAACAACCAAAGGGAAACATAAGCCGAAAAACAACGTCAATCAAGCTCGATCCTGCCATCGTGAAAGCCGTCAAGATCCGGGCCGCCCAGGATGAAACGACTATATCAGATATCGTTGAAAAGGCTCTTATCGCATACCTCACAAAGAAGAAATAACCTTTCTTTAATGGTTTGATACGGGCGAGGGTCGAAACCCCCGCCTCCGATAATCCTCGAGAACCTTTACCGAGAAACTAGCCTCTGACTGGTGTTAAAGTTCTGCCGCATGACCTTGTTGGATGAGCTTCCGAACTGGCCGAGCTTCTGCGCCATGAGGGTATCGACGATAACCTCAAGGTCAATGCCCCCCGATGCGTTCTGCTTGCTGTTTGTGCCTATCTCTGCTCCGGCGTTGTTAATGATCGTGACATTTACGTCGCCGCTCCTGCCGCGGCCGGATCCACTGCCGGATTTTTCTATGTTCTTCGCCGCCGTCACGTGTCCGGATTGTCCCGCCATCATGAGAAAGTGACGGTTACCGACGCTCAGGAGCTCGGGAGTCCCGCGCTCGTTGACCTCGTACATCTTGCCGCCTGATACCGGTCCCCCTGTGGCCTTGCCGCCTCCGAAGAGGTTGCCGAGCCAGGAGCCTGCTCCCGCTTCGCCGCCGAAAGCCTGGGTTACCCAGGGCGAAAACATCTTTTGGTAGATGATCATCTTGAGGATATCGGCGATGATGCTCTGCGCCATGTCTGTAAAAGAGGTCTTGCCAGTCAAGGCGAAATCAACAATGGCGTCGGCGGAGGATCTGGCCCACCCCTCTACCGCGCTTTTCAAATCGCCAAGGTTATCTTTCTGCTCCTTGAGCGAGCCGTCAAGTTTCTGCTGTGCTATTCCCAAAAGCCGGATGTATTCTTCGAGCGGGATGCTTAAATCAGCGTAGGCGGCCGCAAGGTCCTTCACCGTTTTATTGTATTCATCTTGCGCGGTTGACAGGCCACTGTAAAGATTTTGAAGACGCTCCTGACGCTCGATGGTCGTCAAAAACGACTCTGCAAGCGCAAGTTGTTCCTCTGACGCGCCCTGGACAGCAAGCTTGTAGAGGGTCGCCTGCGTTGCACTCATGCCGTAGGTTGCGGCCTGCTCCTTGATGGAATCCATCTGGCCAATGATGGCATCCTGGATTTTCTTTCGTTCGGCGTCGGCGTCGGCAAGGAGATAAATCGTATCGAGTTCCTTCGATAGTTGAATAAGTTTGTCCTTGTGTGCGGCGGATATGTCCTTATACTGTCCCTGGGTAGTTTCCCACCTCATTTTTTCTTCGCGGGTTACATCGCCCGTTGCCGTCTTTTCCCGTTCAAGATTCAGGATGGCGCCCTCCCCGAGTTTCTTGAGCCGATCGGCGTCCGCTGCTGCTGCTTTGGCTGCCGCTTCCCGCTTTCCTTGCATTTCCAATTCCCGCTGAATTGCGTCGGTGACGGCCTTTTTCGACGCTGCTTCCTTGTCCGCTTGTGCCTTACGCTCCGTGTACGCTTTTTCATCGGCGTCGGTGACGGCCTTGATTTTCGTCTCAAGTGTGGCAAGATACGCTGTTGCAGATGTTATGCTCGTCTGCATCATTTTTATCGCCTGTGGCTCGGTCATTTTCGACAGCGATGCTTGCATTTCAGCGATTGATTTTTTAAGGATTTCGGCTTTTTCTTTCATGGCGTTGACGTCGTCGCCGGCGATGGCTGAAGTTATGCCCTTAAGCACTGCCGCCCACAATCCGCCTTTTTGGTAGGCTTCGCCGACGGCATCTGTCCATCGATTGACGGCAGGCAGAGCGTCGCTTATGATTACCCGGGCGAGATTGTTCATACGGAATTGCAAGTCCGTGATTCGGTCGTTGAATTCTTCGGCGGCGAGGCCAGCTGACGTTGATAAGATCCCGCCCATATCAGAAACTTTTTGCTTGACCTTATCAAAGCCCTCAGAACCGAGAGAGTTTAAAAGCGGAATCAATTCCGCGCCTGACCGTCCGAAGAGTTTCATGGCGACGGAGGTCTTGGTGGTTCCATCCTCCATTCCGGCCAGTTTGCTTGATACCTCTTTTAATAAATCTATATTGGCCTTCAACGAGCCGTCGGTATTCTTAACACTGATATTCATAGCTCCGAAAGCATCTTTCGCGTCGCCGGTGCCCTGTGCCGTGTCCTGGGCATTCTTTGACAGCCTGGCGAGACTTGTTCCCAGGTCCTCTAATGATACGTCAGACAGCGCCGCAGCATGAGCAAGGACAGAGAGATCCTCGGTTGTGACACCCACCTTTTGACTCATTTTGGAGAGCTGATCCGCTGTATCGATCGCGCCTTTGATCCAGCCTCTGACCCAGAGGGCAACCGCCGCTCCGGCTATCCCCGCGAGCAGATTCTTCATATTTATGATGGTGTCCATGGTTCCGGTGAAGCTGCCCTTCACCTTCTCCATGGCCCGCTGCATACCGGTGGCGTTGGATGCGACCGCGTCCCGCGCCTTCTTCATGTCAGACGCAAACTGCGCGTGTCCCGCGCTGAGTTCCGCCCTAAGACTTCCTACAGGTTCAGATGACATGTTTCACCTCTCAAAAGTGGAACCATGGTTCCGGTTCCGTTAGTTTAAATGGGCCAGTTCCACCCGCTATTGCATTTGGGATGTCGGGTAGAACCGGCCCGGAGGTACCCACGCCCCGGGAAGAAAAAGGCGTGGGAATGGACAAGGGCCGGTGCCGTAGTGCTAAGAGGTGGCCCCTTGGTGCTTCCTGCTATACTGGGGCATCTATTGGGTGCCCTTTGATAACTGATATGGACACGATGGTTCCTGTGGCATTGCCGTCATTTTCGGCGACGGTGAGCTTCATGAAGCGCTTGCCGCCCAGGTAGCCAATTTTATAAACGGCGGCATCAACAGCGCCGGAGGCGAGGGTTAAGATCAACCCGGTGCCTTCTGAAGGTGTCGCGCCCTGGACGTCGGCGGCTTCGATCTCGTCATAGACATCGGCGGATCCGGCGCCGTCATCATCGGCGTGTTCAAGCTTTACCGTGATTGTGCCGGTATCGCCGACGACCTTGTCACCGCAGGAAATCTCAATGACCGCTGAGCTAAAGTCCGCAAGGTCAACCTCAACAGGATCCGGGACCGTGGCATCCAGAACAAGTACAGGCGCAATGGCCTGAACAATTGACAGCTTATTGTAAAGGTCTTTCATGGTTGCCGCCTCCTTAGCTCGTCGCTATCTTCAACAATTTAATAGCTTCATACATGATCACCTGGCCGCCGACCCTCTTTGTGGTGTAGAAGAGGACATAGGGTTTTTCAGTGTAAGGATCCCGCAACACCCTGGTTCCGATCCGGTCGACGACGAGGTAACCGCGCTGAAAATTTCCATAGGCTATAGGGTATTCATCGGCGCCGATATCCGGCATGAAGTCGTCGATTTCCACGGGACTCCCTAGCAGGATATCCGGAGCGCCGGTTAGCAAACCTGGATTCCAGATATAGTTCCCATCTCCACCCTTGAACTTGCGGACTACGCTCCACGTGGTGTCGTTCATGACCCATACTGCGCCCGGTCGATACGCCCTTTTGAGTGAGTGCTGGAGGTCGAGGAGCTTGTCCACGTTGTTGAGCAGCGTTCCGTGACCGCCGGCGATATAGCCGAGTTTGCCCCAGGCATACGAGGAATTGGCGATCGTATCGTACGCAAGAATACCTTTCGGTCGGCCTACGCCGTTGCCCGTGATAAAGGCCGCCCCTTCCTGATCAGCGAAAGCTGTTTCAATTTCGTCTTGCAGCCACGCGCCGACGTCGTAGGCCGCGTCATCAAGCAAGGTTTGTGTCGTTTTGGGCTTGGCGTACAGTTCCATCGCATTGATCGCGATCTCCCGAAGGGTCGGGGTGTCTGTCTCGTCGCGTGAGCCTTTTTCAGTAGTCCATCCAGACTCACACCCACCCTGTGAAATAAGACGCTTATACGTACCGGTGGAAATTTTCCGGAGCCTGGCTACACGGCGTATTGCGGAGGACGCGGCCAGAACACGGTCAATGCTGCTTTCGACCTCCTCCGGAACTAAAAAACCTCCCTTTGGGTCTTCGTCGGTAGCTAACGCGTTTCTAACACCAAGGGATTTAAGATCGGCGTCGTTTCCCGATCGGGCCCAGGACAGAAACTGTTTTGTGTATTCAACATCCGCTGCCGCAACATCACCGTGAAACGAGGATCCTCCTCCTGGCAACCCACCTCGGGCGAGGTAGGTTTCAATCGCGGACAGGGTCTTTTCCAGATCGCCGAGCTTACCATCGTATTGAGCACGGAAGCCTTCAAAAGCTTTTCCCAAATCGTTTATTGTATTTGCTAGTTCATGAGGCATTTTTTACCTTCCTTTTCTTTTATTTGTTGTATCCCTTCCGCGCTGCCTCCCGCAGTTGTAGAAGGTTTCGCCACGTTTTGCCGTTATTTCGATCTTTGCCTCCCGCAAAGTAAAAAAATTCCGGTTTCCGTGACTTCTATCTGACATCCCGCCAGAAAGCGTATACGTAACCCCCATATAAAGAGGTTTTTAGCATCTTATGAGGCCTTTTCAATCAGACCGATCAGCTCAAATTTAAGCGCATTCATTTTTTCATCCAATAAATTTTTTAATATCTCAACACGTTCGAGGATCTGCGCTCTGCTCACGGCGTCGGTCAACGCGTCCACGCAAGCCTGTTCCAGTAGTTTTTGGTGAACTTCCATGAACAGATTTGTCAATCCATCACTAGCGGTAATTACTTCCAATTCCAGAATCTTTTCTTGAAACTCAAGATCATTCATTCGATCACCTCTTTCTCTGCCTTAAGGAGATCAGGATGAGCCTGTAAATGGCGCTTTTCAATGGGGGAGAGTAACCCGTGTCGATGAAGAAAAGCCGCTTCTGATTCAAAATAGGTAACATTACCGTGCCGACCTATCTGCCGCCGGGTACCTGGTGCCTGAAAGGTCCACCACCACGAGGGCCGCCGGCAAGGATTTACCCTCACGTATTCGGCTAAATATCTTTGCCCATGCTGATTTAGGAGCTTTTCGATTGTCCACCCTTTGCTATTATCCCGAAAGGTAAACGGATAATTTTCGATGAGGCAAAAACTGTTAGCGTATTGGCTAGGGTCATCTGACAAAAATGCAACCATATTCTGTGTCAAATCATCCGCACGCAACCGTCTGGTTCGTCTTCTCGTCGTTGGCATTTTTCATATCCTCCGTTCGTTTTTCATAAAATCATCCCAGCAATAGATCCCATGGGCTTTGGCGACTGGTATCTCGTCAGCGGAGAGCTCCCCTAAAAAATCTTTCGCGCGAAGTTCTTCTAGATATTGAGTGCTTATAATTCCTGGGATTCGTCTGTGTCTGGCTCGTTTGGTACGATTCGTCGGCATCATCATCTCCCAAAAGGCCGACCGGAGGTCGGGTTCAATGGTTCAAGGTCAATGTTTAGGGCTTTAATACATGCGATAAATTGCGCCCGGGCGTCTCTGAGAATCGCGGCGAGGGGGTGAGGCTTTAACTGACCAAACTTATCTGTGATCGTCAGCCCTTCCTTTGCCAATCGACCTTCGCAAATATTGATGGTATTTTCGCACTGGCCTAGCTTTTCAAGTATGGCCTTGCCCGCGACGTCATCAATGGCAAACTCCTTTTTGAGAGCCTTTTGCAGTTTGCGAGCCTTGAAACACAGTTTACCATCCCAACCGTCGGGATCATCTTTTTCATAACCTTTGAATAATTCACCGTTCGGCTTTTTCATGGTAAAACCCCTATTTTGGACCCTTTTTCATAATTTTTTGAAGGGAATCCTTCGTTTCGCACAAATCTGCCTACCCGTTCGGTTTCGCAAGAAAAGGTTCCGAAGATCGGAGGCACCCCCCTCATGCTCATGCTCGATCCTCTTTGGAACCACATGAACAACACAAAACAATTGAGCGATGACCTTGCCTTGCCCGAAGCATCTGGCTTCCACAACTTGGGCACGTTTCAACCGATTGCTTTGCGGGGCCGACCCTCGGCAGGAACCTAGCATCAAACTTCTGCTCCCGGTACCGCCGCTCGTGGTTTCTTGGGTTCATATACACCTCCTGGAAAGACATATACATACATGGCTATATATAGAATACTCTTTACTTTTGGCCACTGAAGCATGCCTGTTTTTCGCCTCTACAGCTTTACTTTTGGCGCATGATTTACGCATAATCATCCCTTTCAACTGTACTTTTGGCCATTGTGCAGTGGCCATTTTTAAAGTTGAGGCCAAACATTTTCCACTCGACTTGGACAAAACCAGTTTTCCCGTATTGCTTCCACCTATCACTATTCCGGAATATATTGTTTGACAACTTGCAACCACGAAGACCGCCCTTATCGACGGGATCGATAAAGCCTTTGCGCATCAGATCCTCGATGACCCTCAGAAAAGTCCGAGTTGAACATCCACATGATACCGCTTCTTTATAGGAGAAAGTAAATTCTGCCTGGAGATATGAAGCATCCCTGATGTTCTTTTTAGGTTTGCCGATGAAAAATGGAAGCATTGCCCTGGCTGCGAAGGTTAGGTCTTTATATGCCTGCGAATTCAACATGTTAAAAGTCATCGGCACGAAGGGAGGAAGAGCAAGGTTTTGTTTATTGTTCTTTCTTCCCATAATAATGCCGCCCCTGGCAGATGTGCACATTCACCCCTTGTGTTGAGCCCAGGGAGGGCAAGAAGGGGCTCTTGCCCGTCGGATCCGGCATCCGTTCCCTGGAACGATTTAAAATTTTCATAGACAAGTCTTTCACCGCTGCCTGCGTTTTTTCTTCTGCAATTCGTCTATTTTTCGAGCTCTGGTTACGATCCAATTCATTACCTTCATCAGCGCGTCCAACGCCAGTGGGTCGTCATCGTTTATACTCTCAAGCTGCACAAGCGCAAAATCTACATAGGCCATAGCATTGCTCGCTCGTTCTTGTGCTTCTGTATGTTCCACCGTAAATTTGCTGAGAAACTCTTGACCGGACTGGTTCATCTGCTCGATAGTAGTTTCGACGTGCCTGCCGGTCAGTTTTCCATTCGGCGCTGTTTCTATGGCGGTTTGAAAGACCTCTTTTTGACGTTCTGCGGGCAGTTTGGTAAGGGGTCTGACGGCCCTCTCTGAAATATTTTTGGGTACCGTGGTACCCAAATTATCAACAACTTCGGATGATCGAATTATTTTATTTGCATAATTCCTTTCAAACCCCCACCTCTCCTGACAGTAGTGTTCAAAGGTATCGTGGGTCTCACGGTAATACCGGTTGTCTCTGATCTCGGCCAGGGCGCACCCCATTTCATAGAATGTCTTCTCGGCAACCTTCTTCAGATCCTCCAGCTTTCGTTCAAGCTCCGCCAGGTTCTTTTTCTCAATGACCGTCAAGGGGGTCTTACTTTCCAAGGCCAAACGTGTTACCTCATGTCGAAATTAACTTTGTTTGATTCCATACGCTCGATTACGTCAGCAAGATTATATCGGATTGACTTACCGAGCTTCACATAGGGAAAACCACGACGGTGATGGCGGTCATTTCTAAGTGTGCTGAGTGCTTGCTTTGTTATAGCTGACACCTCTTTCTCTGTCAGATATACTGGATCCATTTTTTTGCCTCCTTGCAGTTATCGATCATTTCGGATAATAATAGATGGTGATGTACAAGTATGTAAAGCCGGTTTGAAAGTATTAATTATTTGATATTATTGAGGAAGAAAACAGTAAACCCGAATTTACTGCACCCGTTTTAATCTTTTTTCAATGGTGTTCTTCAAAGTATGAACTGAGCATACAAAGGAGGATCCGACAGATGACGTGAAGCGAACGTAATACTCGAGCTCGCCGGTTCTGCCTCTCCTGTAAATCCTCGAAACTTCGAACCCAGGAAATGATGTAACTTTGCGACCTTCGGAAATGTCCTTCAATGCCTGGCGAGACTGATTTCGGCGTATCAAGTGGTCGACGAAATTCTCTCTGACCTGCTTGGGACCCAAGACCTTCTGCTTAAACCCTTCGCGCGTGCCTGCGGTAAATTGCTCCCCTCTCTTGATTACGGGCACCAGGGGTTGTAATTGCGCCCTTATCGCCGATTGAATTGCATTGGCCATGTGCACCGCTGCAAATTCAGCGTCCTTTTTGGCCACCATATCTCTGACGATCTGGAAGTCAAGAAGCATTTCTTTAATGTAAAAAATTTGAATGGGAAGATCATTGTCATTAATAGTCCACAATCCGTTCAGGTCTAGAGGGTATCCTTGAGCCTTCAAAATTGCTTGCGCCTGATTCTCATAACGCTGCAGAAGTGCCTCAAGCCGGTGGCTTACGAATGCTTTTTTCAGTTCCGGCCCAAGATCTTTCCCTGATGCCCTGATCATGGTCTGGGTAAAAATACCGTCTGTAACTTGATATTTTTCAATAGTCATTGCCCGCCCCCTCTACCGTGCTTTCTTCGGCCTGTGCATCCTGTCTGATTACCCTAAAAAGTTCCCCTGCAAGGTCTGAGGCTTGCCGTAGCGCCTGATCTCTTAGATGGGAGTATCTTTGTGTCATTTGAGGGCTTTTGTGCGTTAGGAGCCGTTGCAAAACATACAGATCGACCTTTCCGCTCGATGCGAGCGCAGAAGCATAATGATGCCGCAAGCCATGTAGAGGCCGAAAGTCTTGAGGTATACCTGCTGCTTTCATAATTCTTCTGGCTTGCCTGGTTATATCAGTAAATGCCTCTCCGTCTTCCCGATAGAAAACAAGGTGTTTGCCTTCCTTCCTTGGATGATTCCTCAAGACTTCCCCGGCGGCACTATTCAGGGGTATCGTTTCATCCTTCCCGCCTTTTGGTTGCCGGATTTTGATGAAACCCCGCTCAAAGTCGATGTCATCCCAACGGAGCTTGAAGAGTTCACCCCGTCTCATACCAGTATATAAGGCCATTCTCATTAAATTAGCCGTCATTATATCGGCGCTTGCATCAAGGGCTTTCAATAGATTCTGCAACTGGTTACTTGATAAGTCTTCAGTCCGGAGATTGTTTACCTTTGGAAATTCAATCCTGAAGAGTAGGGCGCTGCATAAACCCCTGCCTAACCCGAATCTTACAAGCCTTTGCAGCAATCCCAGGACGTGCTTTACTGTCTGGGGTTTTTTGTCCTTTAGTTCTCTCCGTTTTATCCTGTCGATATCAAGCCGAACGATCTCATGAGGTTGCTTTTTCCCGAAGTGATCTCTTAGATACTTATCAAAGCGGACTCTGTCGTTCGTTAATGCCCTCCCTGGTTCCTTTGTATGCTCGTATTCTTCCCACAACTTATTCATTGTCCATGGGTTCTCTTTCTCCTTGGATTTACGCGCTGCTTCTCGTCTTTGAGTATTGGACAATTCGCGGCCTTCCATACGTTTGGTCCTGATTTCTGAGGCCCTTGCCGGAGTCATATCGTCCTTGAACTGTTTCCCTGCCTTCTCATTAATCAGCTTGCCTTGTCTGCGGTAAACAATATAAAAAATCTTTTCTTCCTTGTCGCCTTTCCCGGCTCGCTTACCGAGTATGAAAAACACCCCCGGATAATCAGTCTTGAACAATTTTTTCGATGACATATTGCCTCCTTACAGTTCTTCAGGTGCAGGCTTAAAAAACTAACCACGTAGTAAAAATGCTTGTTTTAGGATCAAAACATAAAATAAAATCCTAACCGTATTCCTAACATCTAAATTAAATATAGAGGTTGCAAAAAGTAAAGTCAAGTAAAATAATACATTGGTAACATACTGCTATCACAGGCAAATAAATATAGTAATGTTAAATGAAGTAAATAAGGATAAAAGGTATGTTGCTGACTTTCACGCCGACAACGGGGGTTCGAATCCCCCTGGGGACGCTCTTCTATACATCAAGAAGATCAAGAGTGTTTTTTGGGAAGGTTAAAAAGTAATACCTAAAAAATCTTTTAACATCTAAGAATGTACTGCAAACTCCCTGATTCCTTCGTTTTGATTGGTAATGATCTTCAGTGAAGCAGAGCTACAGGAATCATCAGCAATTAACGAACTTCACAGGGCCGGCTCGAAGAGGATCATCGGCTGCAATCGCTAAAAATGACGAAGAGCAGCTTTCAATGAAATCGATCATCCCACGAATGGCCACCAAGGTGAAACCCGTCACCGTCTAATTGGAAGGCACGGCCCAAAAGGTCGAGTTTGTCGTCGATATACATTGGACGGTGTTCCGGGCAGGGAGGGGCACGTCTTACCACGACCGTAAAGGACAGAGGCAATGACTTGAAACCTTTTTGACAGTCTCTCCACCAAGGGGTGCCACTGGCTGGATGAACCTCCGCTTCCAGGAAGGCACACACTATAGAAGTCCCCGATCTGCTTCTCTATAACCGGGAAAAGGTATTTGCTATGGCTCCTCTGTTAAAATTTTTATGGTAGTACAAGGAAAGGTCTCAACGCGCCTTCCTTGCGTTGAATCTAAGAAACACCTCAAGAAATGACATTCAGAATTTTCAATGGATCCAGCGCAGGTCTTTGATCTCCAGCCCTTCACCATGAATTAGACCCAACCACCGAACTCACGCGCCCCATTATCTTTAAAAAGTAACATTTCATCTGATTATGTAATACAGTTAGTAAAATAAATGTAATAAATTTCTACAAGCTGTCTAATTATAGAAGGTTTTGTGGATCTCTGGAAATTTGTCGTCGAATTTAATCTTCTTTACCTCAAAACCGATTATCTCTTACAGACATGAATTTGTCCACGGGCTTTGAGGTCGTGCTGATCCCACCGTAGCTTACCCCTCGGAAGTCAGCACCCTTGGGGCCTGCTTTATTTTTATTGTGCTGAATAGCGTAAAAGTTGGTAAATTAGAAAAGTCCAAATTTCTTTGGACCTCTTATGACTGTACCTTTTTAGGTTAGGTTTTTTATTTGGTTTTTTTGCTTCTTAATTCTTTTTCCAAAGCATCAATAAGGCTTTGCATCTCTTCCAGCTCTTTTTTGCCTGCTTTCACAAAGGTTTCCAACTCCTCTATTGTCATTTCCTGCAGTTCATCGACGGTAGGAAATCGATCCAGCTTCAATAAAGTGTTGTAAAATTGTTTTTTCATGGGTTAAACCCTCTCGGGTGCCGCCGAAGCATGGATATTCCTGGGCGCATATGCTGCAATATCAACAATAAGGAATATTCTGGCGTATCGTTTGGTGAGAATTGTTAGTTAAACCTCTTTGCTTTGCCATGATTTTTGCTGCCTTCTATCACTTTCACAAAATGCTCAAGTTCTCCATCAATTAAATTAACAAAAGTTTTTACCTGTTCGGATTCCTTGCCCCTAATTTTCCTTGCTACGGGACGTTGAGCAGGTGGCCCCAGTAATCTGTTAAATCCCGCTCTTGCCATAACTTACCCCCTTTTAGCGCTAAACGTGCAGATAAAAATAAGTATATCGGCAATTTTTGTTCTGTCAAGGCGTAAAAATGATTTGGAATAAACAAGTTTATGGATAATTGTTATTATGCTACAAGAAGAGAAATGTACTCTCGCCGATCATCTTCTGATTCTGTCCTTGTGAGATTGCTTCATTTCATTACTTCTTTTTCTGCGATGTTGGTGATGGACAAACGATTTTATCAACTATTTCGCCCATCGAGTCGGGAGTGACAGGTTCCCACCCTCCTGATGGCTGCTGTTCAACGGTAAATTTGTGAAGTATTCCCCCATCAGAGGAGTAGTCGGTATACGCTATTACCCGGTACTCTCTTTTGACGCAATTAATTTCCTGCAATTCCAGAGCGTAACTCAGCTTTTCATAATTCTCAACAGGTAACTTGCTTTTAATCCTTCCTTGAATTCTCTCTTTTTTACCTTCAACGGAATATATCCCTTTCATCCATACTTTTGTTATACCTGTTGGGAGTTTTGTTAGGGTATCTGGATCGTAGAACAATTCGTTGCCCACCCTGTCTTTACCAATAGATAACCACTCCGCCCCTTGAGCCCGAGATACAATAAAAAACATTGTGATTGCAAAGAGTAAAAAACAGATTCTTTTCACGGATTTCCTCTTTTAGCTGTACAATTATCTCATAGTGTCGATCGATAATGAAATCAACCTCAATCCACCAGAACATCTTCGGGACTTAAGAGAAGACTCGGGAAGGATTCGTTTGTGTAATGAGGATTAAGAGCCAACTAAACTATCTCCACGGCAATCGGTTCGTTACCTCGTTAAAAGCGAATTGAATGGTGATCCATTGTAGAAAGGATCACCATTTTTATAAATGACTACTCTGGAAATCAGTCGCTTCATTGAAGCAAATATACTGTTTCAAAGTATACAGAAAGGCTATCTCGGTTTTTCCTGCTCGTTTACTTCTCCCCTATGTTTATCCGCAGGGCTAACTTTGGCTGGTATAGCTCGATCCCTTTTAGGAGTTGATTTTTCAACTGGCTCTTTTTCCACTTTAGGGCTTGGTTTAACCGGTGTGACCCGTTCCCGTTTAGAAACTGGTTTTTCGACAGCTTCGCTCTCAACTTTAGGGCTTGGTTTAACCGGTGTAATCCGTTCCTTTTTAGGCACTGGTTTTTCTGCTATCTCTCTCTCCATTTTTTGAGCAGGTTTAGCAGGTGAAACCTTCTCAGGTTTTGCAAAAGGTTTTAAGGGTGCAACGCCTTCTGGTTTAGGAACAGCTTTCGTTGGAGACACATCTTCTGGTTTCTCAGCGGGGCGTGGTCTGGGAGGTCTAACGCGCTCAGGCTTCGAAGTCGGCTGATCAGACTTCTCGGGAGTAATCGCTTCAGGCTTTGGGATTGGGCGACCAGGCTTTGCAGGCGTTATAGCTCCTTCAGGTTTGGGTAGTGGTTTGGTAGGAGAGGGCTTATCGACCTTCGGGGATGGCTTGCCTGGTTCGGCAGACTCTCCTTTGGTTTCCCGTGAAGCTTTCTTAAGCTCCCTCTGCTGGAGTCTTATCTCAGACTTTGGTCGGTTTACTTCATTGGCAGGTACGATAAAATTAGTGACCTTCGGCTGTTGTATCCTTGCGTCACGATTTACTCTTCCTTCCTGAATGCTCTTTACCTGCTGTTCCAAGGTTGAGGCTCTTTCTCTCCTTCCCTGTTGTATAATCTTCTGATTTGTATTAATCCTTTCAACTGTGGTCCTGTGAGGTTTTTCCCTTACCTCAACATTGGCAAAGTTGTATCTTTGCTTGGTCGTGGAATAATTATTAATCACCGCATTGTTGACGACCGGTGCAGCACGATAGTTGTTGATGATTGTTGTGTTATTGATGTTGGTGACACGAACAGTTCTATAATTGTTAACCGAGTAAAAGTTTTTCTGGGGGACAACGACCGCGTGTCGTGCATAAGCATAATTTCGTGGACGCACGTTGATCTCTCTAATATTTATATTGGTCACATGAACGACATGGGGACCTCCCCAGCGATGATGCGAGTAATAAGTTTCCCTCGGGGCGAGGGGAACCCATCCCACATTTGCTCCGTGATGAATCCATGAGACGCGCCCTGGGTTCCAGAAAAAGCCTATGTTCAAAAGGGGCAATCCTACGGTTACGGTCGCAACAGGAGGTGCCCAGTACCAGTTATTCCGGGCGTAAACCCAGTTGCCGTAATGATGTGTCGTGTAACCGAAAGGCTCAGAGGGAACCCAGGTTTGGTCCCCATACCACTCAGTCCAGCGGCCATTGGTGAAAGGAGCCCAGCCGGCGGCTACCCTTGTTGGTCGCCAGAACCACCGATTACCGCCATCGTAGTTAACCTGTTCCCATCTCCCATTTTCCTCAAAAACATAGGCATCATGTCGAAGAGCAGGTGGAAGATATTGAACCGATGGGCCTGTTATGTTCGCTTTTGAGGCCCAGAAACTTTCCCGGGTTCTGTTCCATCCGTCCCAGTTGGGATCGACGGCACCATCCTCTGAGCTTACCTGGCTCTGGTCGGCAAGGATTGAAGGGTTGCCGGGAGAGATTTCATACCGTGCATTGGTTGGAGCGTGGACAAAAGTAATTTTACCTTTGACCGGTACAACTTCTGCAGAGTTTTCTCCAACGTAATAATCAAAGGAAGCACCCGGATATACCAGGACGTACCCGAAGGGGCTTGTGGCTTTAATCACCAGATCATTGTCCTTATTGTAAAATCTGGCCAAACCACTTGCCACATCGACTTCGGAAACATCCGAATCAAGCCCTATGAATTGTACCTGGGTACTGTCTCCAATCCTGATCCAGGTCCCATTAGGGACAATAAACTCCGCGTGCCCCTGACTTCCCGTGTAAAGGGTGTCACCTGAACTAAAAGGCGCATCCCTGACCGCAGCTACCCAATCGTTCTCTTCAGGGACATAACGGAGCAGATCCCCTTCAATATGGTATACGCGACCTACCACAATAGGCGGTTCGTTCGCAGCCGATGATGGAGGAACTATAGTTACAGATACGAACAATAAAAAGCTTAAAAAATACAACAATTTCTTCATGGATAGTCTCCTTTTATCAACAAGATAACTACTATTGAGACTAGATTATTAATACAGTATTTAGATTTATCCAGCCCCGAAAAGTTTAACGTCACCCCAGGCAAAAAACAAGCGAAATGTATTACGTGAAACCTCATTTCATGTTTTTCACGTCAGTCTGGAGCGTTATCGCATAATTGACCGAACAGTTGTCATTCCGAGTGAAGCGGAGGGATCTCACTTTTAGATTGTCACGTCTGCGTGCCGTAACACGGCGCTTCGGTGTGCAGGAACGTCACTTGCGCTCATGGCAATGATCATGTAAAGAGATGTCTAGGGAAAGTACGCTAGCTATTTTTTTTGTGTTTTACTTGCCTGTCATCTGCTTCAGTATTTGTTCAAGTTTTTTGAGGTTTTCTCCATAGCCAGCCCAGTCACCCTGTTTTTGTAAAGACTTAGCCCGCTCAAAAATTTTTTCTGCCTCTTTAGCTAAGTCCTGGATGGTCATCTTCCGGGTTTGCGCAGGAACGCTTGCAGAAGGTGTGCTGACTTTTCTTCCTCCGAAAAGAGCTGTTAAAGCCTGTTCGAGGCTTTCCTCCATGACTACATCATTTTATAGCTATCATAAGCAGTAACCAACAATACTGAATTTTTATAATCCAGACTTTAAAAAACAAAATCTTCGTTTGGATAAAGAGGCAGAGCTTTCGACATAAAGTCGATCCAGACAGGCAGAGCGGCAGTAGAGCCAGATTCCTTGCCGCCAAGGTTTATTTTTTTGTCATAACCTATCCAGACTGCGCAAAGCAATTCAGGGGAGAAGCCTATGAACCAAGCATCGCGAAAATCATCGGTTGTTCCCGTTTTGCCGGCAAGAAAGTAAGGCATCTTTGCTGCCCCATGTGCAGTGCCTTTCTTAATTACTCCTTTCATTATGTCTACAAGGGAGGCCGCCACTTCAGGGGCTACCACAATCTCTCCCTGGGTCTCATCATTATATTTTTCTTCTCCCTCAATTGTAGTGATATTCTTGATTACTACGGGGGGAAGATAGACCCCACCTCGGGCAAATGTAGCATAGGCGCATGCAAGGTCCAAAGGTGCTGTTTCGGTGGTGCCGAGGGCGAGAGATAGATTAGACTCAAAGTTACTATTAATATGGAGTCTTTTTGCCATGTCTATAACATTTTCCAATCCGGTTTTTTCCAGTAATCTCACAGTGGCCGTATTCAGGGAGAGTTCAAGGGCCTTCCTCATTGTTACATTTCCATGATACTCATTTCTGTAATTTTTTGGCTGCCAAATCTGCTTCGTCCATGGATTGGTAAAAGATATAGGTGCATCTCGCAACATATAGTCAGGTGTAAGTCCCTGTTCAAGTGCAGTGAGGTAGATTATGGGTTTGAAAGACGAACCAGGTTGTCTCTTTGCCTGAACTGCTCTGTTGTAAGGAGATGCAGAAAAATTTCTGCCACCAATGATGACTTTAATATCGCCTGTCTTGATTTCAATGGCGACAAGCGCCACTTCAGGAGGTTCGCCGACTTTTGGATGTCTCTCTTTGTATTGCTGTATTCCTTTTTCAATTGCCTCATAGGCAAACTCAGTCATTTTGAGGTTAATCGTTGTCCTGATATTGAGGCCTGTCGTGTAAAGTTCCTGAACATCTGGAACGTACTCTTCAAATATCTGCTTCACATACTCGATGAAGTATCCGGTCTTTTTTTCGTATGCCCTGAATGGGGCAAGATTTAATGATTCTTTTAATGCTTGGGAATAATCCTTCCTTGAAATGAAATCTGCCTGGTGCATTTTTTTAAGTACTATGTTTCTTCGCTCCAAGGCTTTTGTATGGTTCTTAAAAGGTGACAATCTGGATGGGGATTTTGTTAGGGCGGCAAGTGTCGCAGATTCGGGGATAGTAAGGTCCTTTGCCTTTTTATGAAAGTAAGTGTAGGCTGCGGCCTCAACGCCATGCGCACCTTCTCCAAGGTAGATGAGATTGAGATACATATTGAGTATCTCGTCTTTAGAGTAAGATCGCTCTATCTGTATGGCAAGGACTGCCTCCTCGATCTTTCTCTTGAAGCTTTTTTGCTGGGTAAGGTAAAGGTTTCTGGCAAGTTGCTGAGTGATCGTAGACGCCCCTTCGGTAATACCGCGATGAAGAATGTTTTTGTAAGTAGCACGGGCGATACCACGAACATCAACGCCGAAGTGTTTGTAAAATCTAACATCTTCTATCGCTATAAATGCTAGCCTCAAATGCTTGGGCATTTCAGTGATTGGAATGGGGATGCGTTTTTCTACGAAGAGTTCAGAGAACAAAGTCCCATCATCTGCATAAAGTCTTGTGGTAGATTTAGGCCTATACGTTTCCAGCTGTTTGACGTCAGGGATTTCAAGGTAGTTAACAAGGGCATATCCAAATCCTACGCCAAATATCGCTGGTATGAGAATGAAAAGGATTGAGAGCTTGATAATTCTTGAATACATTGCCTGACTTATTATACTGTATAGCGCCAATGTTAGCAAACACTAGAACAATTGTAGTGATTGTGGGCCCTACCTGCACAGGTAAATCACAGCTTGCCATGGATTTAGCCATAGAGCTTAAAGGAGAAATCGTTAATGCTGATTCAATGCAAGTTTTTAAGTATTTCAACATCGGCACTGCCAAGCAGGATGAAGAATCGAGGCACATTATTTCACATCACCTGATCGATATTGTAGAACCTTACGAAGAATTTAATGTTGCCATCTTCAAGGATATGGCAGACCGTTCGATCAGTGATATTTGGAAACGTGGGCGGATTCCGATTGTTGTCGGTGGTACTGGGCTTTATATCCGTGCGCTTATTTACGACCTCTTCAAAGTCCATAGTGACAGAACCCTTAGAGGAAAGTTAAACGATTTATATGACAATAATCCTGTAAATTTTTACGAAAATGTTAAAAAGATTGATCCAGAGTATGGCTTGAAAGTCAGCTTTCGTGATAAGAGAAGAATGGTTAGAGCGATGGAGGTTTTTCAACTAACAGGATTTTCCATGTCAGAGTGGTCGCAAAAACACGGTTTTAAAAATCCTCGGTATATGGCGCTGAAAATTGGTTTGAAAAAACCCAGAGATGAACTTTTTGAAAGAATCAATAGAAGGGTCGAAGAGATGCTTGAGAATGGATGGGTTGATGAAGTGAAAGATATACTTGCAATGGGTTTTAATGAGAAACTGAAGCCTTTTACGAGTATTGGTTATCGTGAAATCTTACAGTATCTTCATGATTCCATTACTTATGAGGATATGGTAAGAGATATAAAAAAATTTACTAGACATTATGCGAAACGCCAGTTTACTTGGTTTTTCGGTGAAAAAGATATTTCGTGGTACGAGTATCCAGAAGAACAAAATGCCATTAAACAAAAAGTCATAAATTTTCTGACATGATTGAATTGAAGCGAATCATTGAGGCAATTCTCTTTTCTTCCTCGCGGCCGTTGAAACTTAAGGTCCTTGCGAAGAAACTAGCTATTTACAGCAGTGAAGAAATTCTCCAGGCTTTAGAAGAATTGTCTGATGAGTATAGTCACTCTGATAGGGCAATAGAAATAGTAACTGTTTCTGGCGGCTACCAGATGAGAACAAAAATTGTTTTTCGTGAGTGGGTGGCAAAATTTGTCAAAGAAAAAGATATTGGCCTTACGAGACCAATGCTTGAGGCCCTTTCACTCATTGCTTATAAGCAACCTATTACCAAACAAGAAATTGATATAATCAGAGGGGTTGATTCAACACGGATGATCAAACAGCTTCTCGAGAGAAGGTTAATAGAAATTGCTGGTCGTACTGATGATGTTGGAAAACCTATAGTGTTTAGAACAACAGAAACATTCCTCGAGGTTTACGGGCTTAAGGATATCGGTGATTTGCCGACATTAAAAGAAATAGAAGCCTTAGAAAATTAGGGGGATACTGTGGACATATCAGAACTTCTTATTTTTGCTGTAGATAACAAAGGATCTGACCTTCACATCAGTTCAGGAGAGCAACCTTTTATCAGAATTAACGGAGAGATGAGAAAGGTTGAACTGCCGCATCTCGACAGAGAAGATGTACATACCATGATCTATGGAATCCTGAATGACTATCAAAGAAAGACTTATGAGGAACACCTTGAGCTTGACTTCTCCTTCGACCTTGGTGAATATGGGCGTTTTCGATGCAACATCTTTAAACAACAAAGGGGGGATGCGGCAGTATTCAGAACAATTCCAAATTTGATCCCTACTTTTGAGCAGCTCGGTTTGCCGAATGTGCTAAAAACTGTGTCACGTCTTGAAAAAGGCCTGGTGCTTGTTACAGGGCCCACTGGCACTGGTAAATCTACAACTCTTGCATCGATGGTCGATCTCATCAACACAGAGTTCAAGAGCCATATTATCACCATCGAAGACCCGATAGAATTTGTTCATGTATCGAGGAACTGTCTCGTGAATCAGCGGGAACTGGGGCCTCACACCCATAGTTTTGCCAACGCGTTGAGAAGCACTCTTCGCGAAGACCCTGATGTCATACTCGTCGGTGAAATGAGGGATCTTGAAACCATATCACTTGCTCTGACTGCAGCAGAAACCGGCCATCTGGTGTTTGCAACTCTCCATACAAGTGGAGCCCCTAACACAATAGACAGGATTGTCGATGTTTTTCCTGCTGAACAGCAGAACCAGGTACGTTCAATGATAGCCGAGTCTTTGCAAGCCATAGTATCGCAGGTCTTATTTAAAAAGAGAGATGGGAGGGGACGTGTGGCTGCCTTTGAGATCATGATTTCAAATCCAGCCGTAAGAAACCTGATCAGAGAAAATAAAATCTTCCAGATTCCTTCGATTATGCAGACCAGCAAAGGAATAGGGATGCAGACCATGGAGGCGTCGGTTCAGGACCTTCTCGATAGGAACCTTGTGAGCAAGGACGAGGTAACTTTCTATCTCTCAAAAGTTCAGAGGTGAAAAAATGGAAGATCTGACGTGGTATTTGAAATACATGGTTGAGCAAGATGCCTCGGATATCTATATAACCGTTGGTGTCCCCCCCATGTTTCGTATTGAAGGTATTGTTTATCCCTATGACGGCGATGTATTAGGTCCTGATGACACTGAGGCAATGGCGTATCGGGCGATGAACGAACGGCAAAGGAAGATTTTTGAAGAGACCCTCGAGATGAATTTGGCTCTTTATTATCCTGAGCTTGGAAGATTCAGGGTTAATGTTTTCCGGCAAAGAGGCTATGTAGGGATGGTTATCCGTCAGATTAAATTACAAATCAAAACAATTGATGACCTTGGTTTGCCACAAATATTGAAAGATATTGTGATGACAAAGAGAGGTTTAGTCCTTGTTGTCGGTGCAACGGGGAGTGGTAAATCAACAAGCCTCGCCGCGATGATTGATTACAGAAACCTGAACCAGCGAGGACACATTATAAGTGTCGAAGATCCAATTGAGTTTGTCCATGAACACAAAATGAGCGTTATCACACAACGGGAGGTGGGTTTTGACACCCACAGCTTCCTTAGCGCACTTAAAAATACCATGCGTCAGGCGCCTGATGTAATCCTTATTGGTGAGATCAGGGACGCAGAGACCATGGAAGATGCCATCACCTTTGCTGAGACAGGGCATCTCGCTTTGGCAACCCTGCACTCAAATAACGCGAACCAGGCCATGGAACGGATACTCAATTTTTTTCCCATTGAGAGACATCTTCAGATATACATGCAGCTTTCCCTTAACCTCAGGTCAATTGTTTCGCAGCGATTGCTTCCTTCTGTGGATGGTAAAAGGGTTGCTGCTTTCGAAATACTCCTCGATACGCCAAGGGTAAAAGACCTCATTTTGAAGGGTGAAATAGGGGTTTTAAAAGATACTATGGCCCAGTCTTATAATGAGGGGATGCAAACCTTTGATCAGCATATTTTTGATCTCTTTATGGCCGGGAGAATAGATTACAATACCGCTGTTTCTTATGCAGACAGTCCTAATGACGTAAGACTGCGTATCAAGATGTCCCAGATCAAGAAAGAGGACACAGAGAGAAAGGAACCTGGTTTCAAGCTTAAAACGGACGATTTTTCGAAATTCTAAAATCCATTTATAGTATGTCTATTTTTACTGCCGACAGACGCTTTAGTTCTTCCCATTCTGCTGTTATTCGTGTCTGAATAGTTGCAATGATATCATCGGTAAGGTGGCGGAACCTTCCCTGGCCTTTTAAATACTCAGAGATGGGCAACAGAGGTTCAGTTTTCTGGGTGATCCTGTACTGTCCATTTTCAACTTCATAGAGAGGAAATGCGCCACTTCTCACGGCAAGCCTTCCGTATTCTATTGCAGCTTCTGTAGGTATTCTCCATCCCGTGGGGCATACGGAAAGAATGTGGAGATAAGAAGGTCCATTGGTATTTTTTGCTTTTTTAACCTTTTCCATAAGGTCGAAGGGGTAAGAGGGACATGCCGTTGCAACATAAGGAATGTTGTGGGCAGCTGCAATCTTGGGCATGTTTTTTTTCCATGTGGCCTGACCTATACTTTTTTTGCCAGGAGGACTGGTAGTAGTCATCGCGCCGAAAGGTGTAGAGGACGATCTTTGAATCCCGGTATTCATATAAGCTTCATTATCAACGCAGATGTATGTGAACTTATGTCCCCGTTCTAATGCGCCCGACAAAGCCTGAAGACCAATGTCGCTGGTACCTCCATCACCGCCACTTGCAACGACATGAATATCTTTGTTTGGGATTTTGCCTTTTTCCATGAGTATTTTCAATGCAGACTCCACCCCTGATGCAACTGCAGCAGCATTTTCAAAAGCTACATGGATCCATGGCAGTGTCCAATCGGTGAGAGGCAGAGGAGTAGAAATAATCTCCATGCAGCCCGTGGCCATAGTCATAATAGTATCTTTCCCGAAAACCTTAAGGGCCATACGTAACCCCAGGATTTCTGCACACCCCTGGCAGGCACGATGCCCTGACACGGCATATTCAACTTCCGGATGATCTGTATATGAATATATTTTTTTTAGTCTCATTCTCTCACCCCTATGACAGTGATGTTTTTCCCCTTCTGGGGCGAAGCAAAAACATTCTTGAATTCCTCTGGCTGTACATCTCTTCCTCCAAGGCCGCAGATATAGTTTTCGGTTGCTATGTTAAGGCCATGGGTATGAATCAGGGCGGCAATCTCATTAAAGAGGGGACCGTACGCGGCTCCGCCAGGCATTGCCCTTTCCATAATTGCAAGACGTCTTTTCCCATGAATAGCTTTAAGAAAATCATCATCAGGAAATGGACGGAATAGTCGTAATTGAACAAGTCCTGCTTTCTTGCCCTCACTTTTCATATCATCGATGGAGGTTTTTATGTTCTCACAGATTGAGCCCAGGGCGATGAAGGCAAAGTCAGAGTCATCATTGTTATATGTTTCTACTGCCTTATAAGGCCTACCAAACCGTTTCCCAAAATTTTCAAGAACTTCATCAATAACGACCTTGGAATTTCGTATTGCTGTTTCCTGGGCAAACTTTGCTTCCGTGTACAGTTCTGGCATGGCATAAGCGCCCATTGTAACCGGTTTGTCGGGGTGGAGGGTATAGGCAGGGTTGTAAGAGGGCAGGAAGGCATCCACATCTTCCTGGGCAGGCAATACAATTGGCTCAATGACATGCGAAAGCGAGAAGCCATCGAGGTTAATCATGACCGGGAGAAGCACTCTTCGATCTTCTGCTATCTTAAAGGCCATGATGGTCGTGTCCACACATTCCTGGCCGTTTTCACAAAAGAGCATAATCCAGCCGGTATCGCGAGCTGCCATTACATCTGACTGATCTCCCCAGATAGAGAGGGGTGATGAAAGGGCGCGGTTAACGGTAGCCATGACAATAGGAAGACGCATACCAGAGGCGATGAAGAGAATCTCATGCATCAACTCCAAACCCTGTGCGCTCGTTGATGTGAACGTCCTTGCACCTGTAGCGGATGCGCCGCAACAGGCAGACATGGCCGAATGCTCTGATTCAACATTAATATAGTTTGCTTCGAGTTCACCCTGAGCAACAATTTCCGAGAGATGTTCGACGATGTGAGTTTGTGGAGTGATTGGATATGCAGAAATGACTTCAACCCTTGCGAGCTTGGCAGCGTCTGCAATAGCAATTGATACTTCGATGCCTTTCTTGATTGTCATCGTTCCTCCTCTACCATGGTGATAGCACCTGGCTTGCACTCTTTTGCACAGATACCGCAGCCCTTGCAGTAATCAAGATTGGTATCAAAATATTCATCTTTTACTTCATAGACTGCAGAATCAGGGCAAAATAGCCAGCAGAGCGAGCATCGTGTGCACTTTGTGTTGTCATGAACAGGTTTCTGGGAACGCCAATCTCCTGTTTTATACTCACGAGCATTGCCGACTTCTTCGATTACGCAGCCGACTTTAAGCTCATGCCATTTGTATTGATCCATTGGTTTTGCCATGCACTGACCCCCTAAAAGTGTTTAACGTTTATAGTATAAACATTATTGTCAGAAAGAACAGAAGCATTATTTAAACGTGAATTACAGAAAAAGCCCAATCCGAAATATAACAAACTATTATCGTTTTCTCGTGGAATTTTAATTACCATTTTTACAAAAAAATGTAAATAGAGAAATTTTGTGAATTTTATCACAGAAAATTATAATTTGAATTTATTGACTTTCAAGCAGGATCATTTTACATTTATCCGATGCCTACCACAACATATAAGGATGCAGGCGTAGATATTAAGAAAGCCGATGATGTACTGAACAGGATTAAACATAATATTTCCAGTACCTTTAATCCTTTTGTCCTTAACACCATTGGCGGTTTTGCTGCTGCGACAGAAATACCAAAAGGCTATGCAAATCCAGTTATGGTAAGCTCTACCGATGGCGTAGGGACAAAGTTAAAAATTGCTTTTAATGCAAATAAACACGACTCTGTAGGTATTGATCTTGTTGCAATGTCTGTAAACGATATACTGACCATGGGCGCAAAGCCTTTCTTTTTCCTTGACTATTTTGCCACAGGCCATATTGAGGAAAAGGTTTATGAAGATGTAATTATGGGTATATGCGAGGGATGTACCTTAGCGAATTGTGCTCTTATTGGAGGAGAAACTGCTGAGATGCCATCTTTTTACCGTGATGGTGAATACGATCTCGCTGGTTTTGCAATTGGATTCGTTGAAAAGGATAAGATTATTAATGGGTCAGCAATCAGAGAAGGCGATGCCATAATAGCGCTTGCATCGAGTGGGTTACACAGTAATGGATTTTCTCTCGTAAGAAAGGTGCTTTTTGAAGTTCATTCTCTTAAAGTTCATGATATGGTCGGAGACCTGAAGGTACCTCTCTATGAGGAATTATTGAAGCCTACAAGGATTTATGTAAAATCAATTGAGAAAGTTCTTGAGCGATACAATGTAAAAGGAATGGCACACATCACCGGAGGTGGTCTGCCCGGTAATATCTCGCGAATCATTCCAAAAGGCTTGGGAACTCAATTGCAGATTTCCACCAAGAAAATTCCACTAATATTTAATCTTATTCAGGAATTTGGTAATGTTCCCTTTGATGAAATGTGTTCGACGTTCAATATGGGTATTGGCTTTATCCTTGTTGTAGATCAAGGAGAAAAGACTGCAATTATGAATCTCCTTCAGGAATTTGGTGAAACTGTGTTTCACTTTGGGGATATCAGAAAGGTATCAGGAAAGAAGGTAGTCACAATATCGTTAACTTCCTAACGCTCTACAATTTAAAAACGCTGAGCATAAGCTTGCCGAATTTTCGTTAAAAAACAAATGTAAACTAAATTAGTCCGTTACAGCATATCAAGTTTTTTACCGAGCGGACATGAACAGCATTCAGGGACTTTCTTGCAGTATGTTTGACACAAATACACGATCAATGCATGAAATTCATTGAAAAGATACGTGTCAAGAGGAAGGTTTGACATGAAGTATTGCTGAATATCATTATATTTCCAATCACCATCGCATAACCGGTGGTTTTTTAAGAAACGTTTTGTGTACGCGTCTACAACAAAAATCGGTCGGTTTAATGCATAGAGCAATATACTGTCTGCTGTTTCAGGGCCAATACCATTAATATTCAGTAATAAATTTCTAAGATGATGAGTATCAATTAATTTTAATTTATCAATAGATTTATCATAATCATCATGTAACATATTAATAATTCTTTTTAATCGATCGGATTTTTGTTTATAAAATCCAGATGGCTTAATGATCTCCCCTAAGTCTTCGTTGCTAATTAACTGGAGAGCGTCTATATCGAGTACACCTCTGGCCTTCATATTATTAATTGCTCTCTCGACATTTTTCCACGAAGTATTCTGTGTAAGAATCGCCCCAACAATTATCTCAAGCTCTGTCTCGCCGGGCCACCAGTTTCTTCTGCCGAATGATGATAGGAGGGACTCAAAAAAACTAAGAAGCCTTTGTTCTGTGGTCATCACTTCTTATGTAAAAGACCATATGCATTATTGCCACGATCTCTTTGTTTTCTCTGTATATCTTTGTATCAATCCTGCCTATCTTTTTCCCTTTATAGGTTAGCTTGGCCTCTGCGAACACGGTCTCTCCCTCAACGACACCTTTCATATATTGTATTGATGATTCGACAAGTAGAGATTTTTTTCCTAACGTATTACCACATGCTCCGCCAATATGGTCAGCCAGGGTAAAAAGGATACCCCCGTGAACTGTCCCGAAAACATTAATATGCTCCTTGAGTATAGTAAGTTTACCTTTTGCGTACCCTTCTTTAAGATCATATACTTCGATGCCTAGAAGCTTGCCTACATTACATCCATTGAACAGATTTTTAATGTATTCCTCGTGCAATTTTTTTCTCCTGGCTAAAATTTAATAACCAAAAAACTCAAATACGAACACTTATATTCATCCAAGGACTGAAAGAATTTTATGACAAGTTTCCTACAATGATTATAATATATCATCTCTGGCAATGTTTACAAGAAACTCTCCTTAAATCTATTGCAATCTCTATTGAGAAGTGATATTTTGTTAAAAGATTTGGCAAGAGCCTAACCTGCAAGGGAAGTGCAGTGAAAACCTGTCGCTGTCCCGCAACTGTATTGGGTTAAATGCCTCGCATGTTTATTTGGTCACTGTTTCGATGTTTTTGGAACGGGAAGACGCGAGGGCTAGCAACCCTAAGCCAGGAAACCTTGGGTTAGACTTCAAACGATTGTCCTTACGAGGCATAAGGAGGTCTCCCATGAAACAAATTTTCTTTTCATTTTTTATTACCCTGCAATTTGTGAACATTAGTTTATTGATGGCTCAAGAAGGACCATATCGTCTTGACGATATTGTTGTCACTGCTTCACGCATCCAAACACCACTAATTGAAACTTCAACGAATGTCACAATCATAACACAAGAGGACATTAAGGATGCCGGAGCGAGAACGCTTATTGACGTTTTTGATAGGGAACCGGGGATCATTACATCTAATCTACTCAACAATCCCAAACGAGCGCAGGTAGACATTCGAGGATATGGCGAGGCTGCACCCCAGAATGTACTTTTTCTTGTTGACGGCAGGCGTATTAACAGCATTGATCTCTCAGGCGCAGATTTATCGCAGATTCCAATAGACATAATTGAGAGGGTAGAGATTTATCGGGGACCAGCGAGTGTGCTCTTTGGTGATAACGCGGCAGCTGGAGTGGTAAATATTATCCTGAAAAAAGGCGAGGGTAAGCCAAAGGTATCGGCAAGCGCATCGGTTGGAAGTGATAAGTTTTTAAGTTCTCAGCTTTCAGTGTCCGGGCAGGAAGGGAAATTCTCATACTTTGCTTTAGCAACGGACCTTGATACAGAAGGATATAGGCACAACAATGATTCTGAAGCGAAAGATCTATTTGGCAATTTTTCTTTCGATATTTTGCAAAACCTGAACATTGCAGTTAAGGCAGGTCATCACAAAGACAAAAATGGCTTGCCAGGGGCATTGTATCTTAGTGACTTGAGAAGGGGTTCCATTGGCAGAAAAGATTCGATCTATCCCTTTGATCATGCCCGAACAGAGGACAATTTTGTTGACACGGAGATTCATGCAAAAATTGGAAATGTGGGACAGATTGCAGTTGGCGGGTCTTATAGAAACAGGCATCAGCCGTCATATTTCTACTACGGTTCAGGGAGCTTTACTGAAAGCAGGAGCAGTCTTACCACTATGGCCTTGACGCCTAAGCTGATAATAGATGCACCTATCTTTGGAAGAAAGAGCAGCTTCGTGATCGGGTGGGATTACTACGCGTATCCCACAACAGTAAAAGCGACGGGCAACAGTCCCCTTGGGCCATCAAACACCGATACGGATGTGGATAGGACAGACAATGCTTTTTATATAAATGAGCGGCTCCATCCCTTCAGTAATTTTTTGTTAGAGGCAGGATACAGAAGACAGAAAGCTCGATATGACATCGAGCACAGTGACCAGGTAAATCCTATTTTATCATCGTCTGCAGTAACACATCAGGACAAAGAAGCTTATCGGTTTTCAGCCAACTACCTGCTCGGAAAAAAAGGGGATGTTTTTATCAGTTATGGAAGGGGATTTCGTTTTCCAGTGACCGACGAATTTGTCATTCCAGGATACTGTTATTTTGGATACTGTCAACCAACGCAAATCAATAGCGCTCTTAAACCCCAGGTTACGGATGAAATAGACGTGGGCTTGCGCTATAACCCGATTAATTATGCGGGCGGAAGTGTCACGTTCTTCCAGGCAAAAAATAAGAATGAAATCTATTACGATCCGATATTGTTCGCTAACATGAATTATGACAGGATAAAGAGGACGGGTATTGAGACAAGTTTGTTCTATCGGCCCTTTGATCCTTTTCTGGTCACAATCAACTACTCCTATATCAAGGCAATATTTGACGGTGGGACGTTTGATGAAAATGATGTACCACTTGTCCCCAGAAATAAACTTGGCGTTAAGCTGTCATATACAGCGTTTGATAACCTGACGTTAAATCTCATGGGTGTCGCTCGGAGCAGCTCTTACGTTGTAAGCGACCAGAAGAATCAGCAGCCGAAATTGCCGGGTTACACGACCTTCGATGCTTCTGTAGTCTGGCGCAACAAAAAATTCATGGCTCTCTTTGCAATAAAAAATCTAACTGGAAAAAAGTATAGTGAGTATGGTGTTTTCAGTCCTTTTGCGAATGATGTTGGTTTATACCCTTCTCCGGAAAGACAGTTTTTCTTTTCCATGCAGTACACCTTTGGAGGATGAGACACACTGGCACTGGGCTAATATAATCAGCATGAAGGATAGATTTCGTACTGCTCCGGTGGGATGATGGAGGAGGTGGGTCAAAGCCCGATAATATATTATTAGTTGACCAATGTCTGTTGTGAGGATAAAATCATATCGTGAATCTTCAAAGTATTTTACTAAAATATCGTGAGAAGATCATTGAAGAATGGATTGAACGCCTTCATTCCGGACCCAGCAAGAGATACCGTGAGAGACCTCTTGATGAGCTGCGCATGACTGTTGCAGGTGCGTATGATGCAAGCCACGCCGTCCTGATACACAACGATTTTTCAAAAACAGCCTGTCACATAGAATGGATTACAAAAAGCAGACTGGAGGGTGGATTTTCGCTCTCAGAAGTTCAGAATGCGTATGAACTTTACCGGGTATTGCTCCTCCCAGTCTTGATGAAAGAGCTAAAGGGTGCCCAACTTTCAAAAGCAGTCGAACAACTGGATCGATGCCTCTTTTATACCATAACGCGATACAGCGACTACTTTCAGTCTTTACATGTGAGAGTGATTAAGAACCACGCTGAAAGCCTTGAACATGAGGTAGAAAATAGGACCAAGGAACTCGCTGAATCTGAGGCGAAATATCGTGTACTTGTTGAAGAGATTAATGACGGTTATTTCGTAAATCAAAATGGAAAAATTGTTTTTGCAAATAAAGCTTTCTGCGATATCCACGGCTACAAGCCTGCCGAGGTAATTGGAAGGCCCTATCTAGATTTCATTGCCCACGAATCGAAAGAGGAAGTAAGAGCAATATATGAAGAGAGAATGGCCAACAAAAAACAACAGCAGAACTTGTATATGTATTATCGTTTGCATAAAAATGGCACAAGCTTTCCTACTGAAAACAAAGTGAAGCTCATCATGTATCAGGGAATACTTGCCGTTGCAGGGATCTGCCGTGATATTACCGTTCGAATGGAAATGGAAAGACAGATAAGAAAATCAGAAAACCTTGCCCACATCGGACAACTTGCCACCTCACTTGCTCATGAGATACGAAATCCTCTTTCTTCTGTAAAAATGAACATTCAAATATTATTGAAAAATGTTGAGTTCGATGGAAACGACAAAAGGCGTATGGAAATTATGTCTTCCGAGATATCCCGTCTGGAAAAAATACTTGCTGAGATGCTCGATTTTGCTAAGCCACTCCGTTTGTATCTGGAGTCGACACTCATTAATGATATTATCGAAAAGTGTCTTGATATTATTGATGTTAAAATTAAGGAGAAGAATATTACAGTCAGAAAAAAGTATTCAAAAGGAATGCCATGGGTTATGATTGATCGTGACAAACTTGAACAGGCAATTATTAATGTACTCCTTAATTCAGTTGAAGCACTATCGCCAGGAGGAGAAATAGGAATACTTACAAAGAAAGAAATATCGAAAGGCGGTTCTGTCCGCGTAGAGATAACTGATGATGGCCCGGGTATTGGAGAGGATGATTTACCGTATGTTTTTGATCCTTTCTTTAGCAACAAGAAAAAGGGAACGGGCCTCGGACTTTCGAACACAAAAAAAATCATCGAAGCACATGGTGGTTTAGTGAACATTTCAGTAAGACGACAGCAAGGCACACACTTGTCCCTTTTTATCCCTTCGAGGAAGATTGTATGAGAAAAAGAAAGATCTTAATAATTGACGATGAACAATCACTGCTTGAGTCGTTGGAAATGTTTTTTAGCGAAAAGGGATTCCTCGTACATTGCGCAACCTCTGCATTAGAAGGTTTGAAGATGAATAACTCGGTGGAACCGGACGTTATTATACTGGATGTGCGATTGCCCGATAAAAACGGTCTTGACATTCTTGAAGAACTCCACGGAAGTAGGCGTGTTAAAAATATTATTATTATCACTGCTTTTCACGACATGGACACCACGATAAAGGCTATGAAGCGCGGTGCTCTAGAATACATTCCAAAGCCAATTGATATAGAGGAGCTTGAACAGGCAGTTGAAAGAGCTGTTAAAGTGGGAAAGCCTACCAGAAATGGAGGCGATGCTATTTCCTTAGATCCTTCCTTGACGTACGAAAAGGGAAAGATTATCGGTAAAAGCAGGGTTATGAAAGAGATTTTTAAGTCCATCGGCATTCTTTCTGAAAACAGGGTAACAATATTGATCGAGGGAGAAACAGGTACGGGAAAGGAGCTGATCGCAAGGGCAATTCATTACCACAGTTCTATAAAAGATTTACCGTTACTGGCCATAAACTGTTCAGCAATCGTTGGGACGCTGCTCGAAAGTGAGTTATTCGGGCATGAAAAAGGTTCTTTTACCGGAGCGATTTCAACGAAAAGAGGAAAATTCGAATTAGCTGGAGATGGTACTATTTTTCTTGATGAAGTGAGCGAGATCCCCTTTGAACTCCAGGCAAAGCTTTTACGATTCCTCCAGGAAAAAGAGTTTGAAAGGGTAGGGGGGGAACGAAGCCTGAAATCGAATGCTCGGGTTATAGCGGCAACGAACAGGGATTTATGGCAAATGGTCAATGATGGAATCTTCCGTGAAGACCTTTATTATCGATTGAGCGTTGCTTCGATAAAGGTTCCGCCATTAAGAGAGAGAAAGTCAGACATCCCCCTTTTAATTGAATACCTTTTGAAAAAAATCAATTCAGAACTACATCGTAATATCAAGGGAGTTGAAGAAAAGGCAGCAGCAAGAATCATGGTCTATGACTGGCCAGGGAATGTGAGGGAACTTGAGAACATTCTTACAAGGGCTGCTATTGCTACTTCGGGCGAAGTTATTCTTGACGAATCCTTGTCTCAACTGGTTCAAAAAAAAGAGTCGAAAGAAAAAGAAAAAAGCGATTTTTCATCGATCCCGAGTTTACAGGAGGTCGAGAAGGATCATATAGCAAGAGTATTGCAGCACACTAATTGGCATTTAGCAAAGGCGAGCGAATCTCTTCAAATCTCTCGAAGTACATTATGGAGGAAAATTAAAGAATATGAAATAGCCATGAATGAGCATATAAAGAACATATAGGCCAAACTGTTTGAGCCTTCCCGTTCGCTTAAGAATGAGCTAGTTATTCCTTGTTCCTTGAATCCGGCCCATGGTATTCACATTCTGATTAATACCAATTTGCATTCAATATTGCATTCCGGAAAAACCATATTCTTTTGTTCTCACCTGCGGATGCTCCACCCTGTAACGAATCACTTCAGTTAAACCTTTGAACTTGGCCTGGCCCTCAGACAGCAAAGATTGCCCTAAACGAGGCTTGGCCGCGGGTATACTTCAGTTCATCGGCCATAGTCACGGGTACCCGGCTCTTTATTTTGCTATTCTCTATTCCATATCCTTTAGCGTTGTTCTGCACGAAAAGATCATTGTCGATACAACAACGAACCATTTTCAAAAAGTTGTCGAATTTCATCAAAAGCTCTCAGCAGAAGACGCCTGTTATCTTGAAGCGCCTGTGCTTTGAAGTGTGGTGCCAGCTTCACAGGGAAATCTTACGGTACTTGTTGGCGGAGAGAAGGCGGTTTACGAAAAGATCAAGAAATTTATCGAGAAGATCTGGAAAACAATCTTTTATCTTGAATACATTGGCTTAGCTACAAAAATGAAGTTAATCAATAACTTATTATTAGGTGTTTTTATATCATCTATTGCTGAAGCAACAGTTTTTGCAGAGTCCACGGGGATTGACAAGGAGACAGTCCTCAATATTTTTTCTGCAGGGCTGGAAATTCAATGGTACTAAACGAAAAGCGGGAAAAGATGCTCAAGGAAGATTTCTCAACTCACTTTTCACCTGCTTTAATTCACAAGAATCTTCACTACTTGCAGGATTTTGCCAGGACACTTAGGAGGCCACTTTTTACAGGTTCAATCATAAAAGAATTGTTTGGTC
>Ga0351917_1089_pt1 | contig 38255 bp, 40 predicted proteins | sample TotcelHT113001N4_FD_206834 | JGI IMG/M metagenome (GOLD analysis project Ga0351917, IMG submission 206834) | Enriched cells from coal bed in the Powder River Basin, Montana, United States - Total cells T11 rep1 HSBNCT.T11.300.1.N4 ...
CGGTCAACGTCAAAGATCAGCGTGTCCTTTTGGCAGGGGTAGACTTTCAGATGTCCCAGGTATTAAGGCCGTGGTGGAATATTAAAGGAAAAATTCCTGAGGATGAGAACGTTATACTTGGCGCCGAAGCAGCCAGAGTTCTGGGTCTTACGAACGGCAGCAGATTTATTATGAACGGGCGCGAGGTTGGTGTATCGGGTGTCATTGAAGCAACAGGCTCGCAGGACGATGGGCTTGTGTTTGCCCCACTAACAATTGTCCAGTCGCTTCTTGGGAAGGAGGGACGAATATCTATGGCAGAAGTAGCTGCCCTTTGTTCCGGATGTCCCATAGAGGAGATGGTCCGGCAGATTACAGAGATACTTCCCGGCGCCAATGTGATGGGGATCCAGCAGGTCGTGAAGGGACGGATGGAGACGCTCAACCACTTCCAGAAATTCTCTTACGGCGTGTCTGCCCTTGTCTTGTTTGTGGGCAGTCTCATGGTCCTTGTGACCATGATGGGAAGTGTACGGGAACGTACCACAGAGATTGGGATCTTCCGCGCCATGGGTTTTCGAAAAGGACACGTGATGCATATTATCTTTCTTGAGGCAGGAATAATAGCAGGCATCGCAGGCATACTCGGCTATGTTCTCGGCTTCTCATTTACCAGAATTCTTATTCCTTTGTTCACCGAAAGTCATCATGGTCACGGGGTCGCTGTACCTTTTGATCCCATTATGGCTGGGATTGCCTTTGTGCTTGCTATTGCCATTGGTCTTGCCGCAAGTATTTATCCGGCGTTGATGGCATCGCGGCTTGATCCGAATGAAGCCCTTAGGGCATTGTAGGAGGAGAATTATGAGTTATATTAAAGCGGAGAATCTCACAAAAGAATATGGAAGCGGGGAATTGGCTGTCACGGCCGTGAGCAATGCCAATTTTGAGATAAACGCGGGCGAGTTTGTTGCTATTATGGGAGAATCAGGGTCTGGTAAATCTACACTGCTTTCGATCCTCGGCACGCTGAATAGTCCTACTTCGGGGCGATTGATGGTGAATGACAGGGATGTGTATAGGTTTAGTCAGGATGAGAGGGCTGACTTCAGGAGACAGTCGGTAGGGTTCGTTTTTCAGAATTTCAATCTTCTTTCTTACCTTACCCTTATGGAAAATGTTATGCTACCCTTGGCAACCCTGAAAGCAAAGAAGAAGGAGAAGCAGATGATGGCATACAAAGCCCTTGAGCGGGTGGGTCTTGGTGAGAAGGTCAAACGTCTGCCTGGCCAGATATCAGGGGGAGAACAGGAACGGGTTGCAATTGCCCGCGCCATAGTCAATAAGCCTCCCATACTGCTTGCAGATGAGCCCACGGGAAACCTCGATACGAGGACAGGCAAGTTGATCATGGATTTCTTGCGTTCACTGAATGAAGAGGGTATAACGATTGTCATGGTAACACACAGCATGGAGTATTCCAATTTTGCCAGGAGAGTACTCCATATGTCTGATGGAATGCTGGTACAGTGAGATAAGGAGGAGTTATGGGCAAATCGGGCAAAGGGAAAAATGTTAAAGGAGAATGCCAGAGGGATATCTCCATCACCTATAACTTCCGGGATGAGATTCCCAGGATAGTTGATACTATAGTGGCACTGCACGACCAGGATGACAGGTTCTGCCATATCAGCCCTGAGCCTGCTCCTTCTAGGGCGCTTGTAATGGAAATCATTCGAAGAGCTATGCGAATAATTTATCCTGGCTATTTCTCTGAAACATGTATGGATGAGGTAAACATGCGGTATTACCTTGGTCAGGAGGTTATTGAATTTTTTCAGCTCCTCTCCGAACAGATTACCACTGCCATTCGACACGATTGTGTCCGGTTTGACCTTGTCTGTACCAACTGCGAGGAAAGAGGCCAGCGTGCAGCATTGCAGTTTCTGAAAGATATACCCAATCTGCAGGCGGTACTCGCAAAGGATATCATTGCTGCCCATGAGGGTGACCCGGCATCCAAATATTTTGACGAGATCATCTTCAGCTACCCGGGACTATTTGCGATTACCGTGTACCGCATGGCCCATCACTTGCTTGAGCAGGGAGTTCCACTTGTTCCGAGGATCATGACCGAATATGCCCACACGGTTACCGGGATCGATATCCATCCGGGCGTTCACATCGGGGAAAGCTTCTTTATCGACCACGGTACTGGCGTAGTGATTGGTGAAACCACGACGATCGGGAATCGTGTGAGGATATACCAGGGCGTCACCCTTGGCGCGCTGTCGCTGAGCAAAGATGAAGTGGAGCGGCTGAGAAACAAGAAGCGGCATCCCACCATAGAAGATGATGTTATCATCTATTCGAATGCAACAATACTGGGGGGAAAAACGGTCATAGGCGCCCGTTCGGTCATTGGTGGAAACGTGTGGCTTACAGAATCTGTCCCTCCTGATACAACAGTATTTTTGAAAAAGCCTGAACTGGTGATTACAGAAAAAACACGATGATTTCTCATGACGAAATGTAGATTGAAATGTTAATCTCTTTTTCCATTTAGCATGCTAAATGGAAAATAAGCCTGTTTTTGTGCGCTAAAACGCGTAAGCGCGTGTGCCCATAACTCTCAGCAAGGAGGAACTATGGAGGTAGGAGAAATATCAAAAGGAAAAGATAAGATTATTGTCGCTGTCAGGGAGTTTAAGGGAAAAGAATATGTCGATATCAGGACCCATTTTGAAAACAATGAAGGCGAGTGGATACCGACCAAGAAAGGGATAACCTTTTCGCCGGAGAGTCTTGATGAAATGATAGACATCCTTAAAACAGCAAAGAAGAAGGTATCGGACAAAGAACAATAGCAGTTGCCTGTGAACCGTTCAAGCACTTGGGGAGAGGCACGAAGTTTTCGCTTGAATGAAAGGGTGGGAATTGCCGCCTATAACAAAGCATAACGTGACCGTAAGCTGTGCATCTTATTACCATGTCAAGCGTTGGTCTCTCAGATCATCATTTTCTGATAGGACAACTTACGGATTTCCACCCTGCCAGCCCACCTAAAACAACGGTCAGATTTTCCCACCCTTCCTGTTTTAAAAAACTCGCCGCCACCATGGAACGCAGACCGCTCCCACAAAAAATATATACTGGCTTATCTTTTGGCGCCTCATTCATGCGGTCTTGAAGTTCCGTGAGATGGATATGATATGCACCTGTCAGGCGACCACGTTCGAGTTCCGATGCACTGCGTACATCCAGCAACCAGGGCAACCCCTTTTGGTCAGTGAGGGAGCAGAACGATTGGACCGTAACTGTTCTGATCGTCGAGCTCTCATATCCCGCAACCTGCCACGCCAACATTCCCCCCGCGAGGAACCCTGCAATGTTACTGTAACCAAGGCGAACAAGAAATCGGACAACCTGAGTGGGATTATCTGTTTCATTGACCAGAAGGATCGGCCTGTCATGGGGCAGAAACCAACCCGCGAACGCAGAAAGCCCAGACGACCAGATAAACAAAGAATTCGGAACATGAGAGGCGCTAAACGCTACCTCTGTCCTTGTATCCACAATAACAGCATCCTGTGCCATCTGGACGAATTCACTAACAGAGAGGGGCGGCGGGAGATTACCAGTGAAATGAGGGCCTTCAAGGTTTATTTTTTCCATGAGGGGAAAGTACGGAGGATATTCCAATTTTTTCGCGGTTAATGTAATGAACTCGTTACGGTCCTTTACCTGCAACTTGGGATTATGAAGACGCTCCAGACCGATGGTTGTCCACATACGCTCCGCGATGTCGCTTGCGCATACGGATCCTGCGCCGTGGGCGGGACAGACCATAACCCCGTCACCCAGGGGGAGAAGTGTACCGAAGATTGTGTCATATAGCAGACCGGCCATTCGGGGGGCTTCGTCCATGCCCATAAAGTCAACTCGTCCCACATCGCCTGCAAAGAGTGCATCTCCTGTGAAAACCACCCATGGTTTGCCGTTTGGGTCATGGAGAAGGTAGCTCATGCTCCCCGGTGTATGGCCGGGAGACGAGAGCGCCTCGATGGTAAGTCTGCCGATACTCCATTTCTGTTTATGCTGCGCAGCCTGACCATACTCATAGGCCCATTGACTGTCCGCATGCCAGATAGCAGCGCCTGTCTTTTCTGTGAGCGTCGCTGACCCGAGAATAAAGTCCTCATGTCTGTGCGTTTCGAAGATGTGGCGGATTCTGAAACCAGCGAAATGGGCCTGCTCCACATAAACGTCGCAGTCAAACCTTGGGTCGATCACCGCCGCGTCGCGACCATCTGCGATGAGGTATGAGTAATGGGCGAGGCCCTCCGATTCAATACGCTGAAAGATCATACTATGCCTCCTCTCTGATCAGCCAGTCGGTGGAAATCCATCTACTGTGCCTGTACCATAGGGGTATTGTTTACTCATATCACCTCTCCTTGTTTAATTTTGGAAAATCCTTAAGCACGAAAACTATTTTATATACCAAGGGCTGCCTTGATCTCATCCTTTTTAAAACCCACGATTACCTTGTTTCCGATGCAGATAGTGGGAAAAGTAGAGGCTGGGTTATATTTTTTGACTTTTTCAATCATGGCCGTCATTTCCTCTCCTGACAAAAGGTCAACATCAACATACTCGTACTTTATCCCATTTTCGTTCAGAAATTGTTTCGTGTTTTTACAGTGAATGCAACCGCTCAAGGTAAACATTTTAACTGGCGGCATATTCCCTTCCTTTCTAATCCCTTTCTTGCTGTTGATATTTTCATAGAAGCAATTTCCTTCTCAAAGAAATCAACATAAGCATAAACTTGATCTTTGTCATCAATTCTCCATGCAGCGATGATTTAGTATCTAACACACACGAGGAGAAAATGTCCAATAGAATTCTAAAATGTGCAAAGTGATATTGATCATAAATATCAATATATTAGAAAAGATCACTATATGATATGAACCGCTTGACTTAATGATAGATATTCTGTTAATATTTCTCAGTTATAATACTAAGGAATATAATGACTAAGGCATTCAATATTTTTTATCCCTTAGGCTGAGAGACATATCGGGAGCCCGGGCGGCTTCCCTTTGTGACCGTGTTCGCAGTTTCTCCGCCTTAATCCTTTCATTTTCTCCCTGGAGTCCGGCGCGGAATTGTGCGACCGGATTTATTTATTATGGGAGGTTTTCATGTCAACTTACACACAAATGTGGTCGGATTTTGGTCATGACCTCAATGCCCACGATGCGTTTCTTTCCATTCTGGGAGACGCATACCAGGACATTTTTCTTTCACAGAAAAGCCGCTCCCAGAACAATATAGAAATATATAGAAAATAAGTGACATTGATGGCAGTTCCTGGACAGCATCACACCAAAACTCGAAGAGCGCATAAGCAAAGGGGATTTTATCGGCACCGTGCATTCACCGAGGGTTCTGGTAAGCGGCTGCCCGGTGGGGGGAGATGCAGCAAAGATTTTCAGGGTTATCGAGGAAGCCGAAGGAGTAGTAGTTGCAATGGAGGCATGCAGCGGTATGAAGGGATATTCAATCCACATTGATGAGGATTCCGGTGACCTTATTGCTGCCCTTGCACAGGCATACCTGAAGATTCCCTGCTCCTGTATGACCCCGAACCAGGGCAGGTTCGACACCCTCGATGAAATGATTGGACGGTTCAGGCCAAACGCAGTTATTGATGTTATTCTTCAGGCCTGCCACTCCTATAATATCGAGTCCCACAGAATTGAACACCACGTGCGCGATAAACATCATCTGCAATTTTTAAAGGTGGAGACAGACTTCACGGAAAGTGACCGGGCTATGATCAAGACCCGGGTGCAAGCCTTTTTTGAAAGTATTTAGGGAGCTATAACGCTATGCAACTTTCTTCTGAGACGTTCGTAGATTCCGTAGATTCTTACCCGTCGTAGTGTAATGAAAACAAATGTTTTTTCCGGTGAAGATAGTAGCTGTTTTCTACGAGCAATGGACACAGGGTAATATGGTATAACAAGATAAAGCAGGATATGTCACGAATAATAGGTTGGAATAAGAAGCATAAAAAAAGCAGGGCCATTTCTGACCCTGCTACGAATTCAAACCACCAAAAGACGAGCTGGCTTTCCTTTTCTGAGTACCGATTTCTTCTGACGAAACTATTTCTCTTTATACTTGAAAGAAATATTGAGCCTTACCCGGTAGCTTGTCACTTTTCCATTTTCTACCGTTAAATCCTGCTTCACCACCTCGCCAATACGGAGATCCTTGACGGTCTTCCCAGCGGTTTCTATCGCCGTCTTTGCTGCATCTTCCCATGATTTTGAGCTGGTCCCCACAATTTCGTTCACAACATAAACGCTCATACTAACCTCCTTTTTTATTTTGTTTATTCAAAAGCACATATGTTGTTAATAGCACAAAAAATGGACATGTCAAGAAAATATATACGTCAAACACATTTCCGGCAATCATTTATCGTGGATAGTGCCGGGGCAAAGATTATCGAAGGAAAGTTGGCACCTACGCTGAAAATGTTGCATAGCGCCTGGCCTCATATTTGCATTATTTTATTAATCTGATGCCAATACCTAAACCCATGGAGCCATGGATGCGAATCGTTGAACAAGAGAACAAATATACCGTTAGTTCTGAGGATTTGCTGGAGTTGCTACAGACAAAAAGGGAAGAGGGCACCCCTCTACAAGAAAGAAAAAGGCCGTTTCTCAGCGGTTTTCCCTCAGCAACAACTGCGCTTGGCATCATGATTGTGGCTTTAGGTATAATGGTAATAATACTAAAATCTGACATCGGTGTACTAAAAGATGACATAACCGATCTGAAGAACCTCAAGGCTCAGGTTGCAACCCTGGATCCCACAACACAGGTTAAAACCCTCGAAAGCAGACTTGGAGATATGAAGAAAGAAAAGGATGTCATAAGGGAAGAGATGGCCCAGCTTCAGGCTGATCTGGAAACGATAAAAACTGAACCGAAAAAGGAAAAAAACAAAACTCCAAACAGGGTAAGGCATCGTCCGACATCAACCCATACTAAGGTTCGGAAAGCAATGAATGAAGAAGTATTGCTAAAAAAAGCATCTCCCCAGGGCATGCTCTTCTCTGACTTTTCCCGTGCTACGAGCCTTGACCCTCCCCCAAAATAGCGGACTCACCAAAGAGCCCGGGTAGTATTATGCGAGCCAAGGAGGTATCCGTTCTTGAGAGTGTTGGCTAAGTGGCGGGATCTCCAAAAACATCTGAATAATGGCGAAAATCCTTCACCACACCATCAACGAGAAATAATTGCTGTTGGGTGCCATCCATTAATTGTTTGGTTTTTATAGTAATTTCAAGAACTTCTCTGTTTTGTTCCCCAAAAATGATACCGTGAATGGCTATGGGTGACAATCCTTCAACCGGTTCATCATCGATAAGCAGGCCGCAACCGCCTCCAAGAGCAACTACTTGCCTGTGGACCATATTATCTTCTCTGTTGGTATAAAGAGTGCCATCTTTTCCTTCAAGACTAAAACTGCGACCATAACGATTCGATCTGCAGGTTATCCTGAACTTCCTGCCATTTTCCACAACATCGAACGCAGAAATGATATGGGAAACATTTCCATCTACTTCGTAGGAATCTATCTTGTTGATCGTAATCTCCATACCAGGCCTCCAACAAATGTTACCATATAAATTATCACATAACTTGGTGACCCACTACCTCATTAACCGGGGCTTGCGTCTTATCCTTTGTCATTCTCTCTCCCATCTATGATTTATCGCAATATGTACTCTGCTATTGCCTCCCCAACTTCCTGAGTCGTTGCTCCTCCGTCCAGATCGGGAGTTTTCGTCTTTCCATCTTCCAGCACTACCTGCATGGCATCCTCTATTGCTTTTGCAGCTTCAGGGTATCCGAGATGGTCGAGCATCATGGCGCCGGACCATATCTGTCCTATAGGGTTGGCGATGCCTTTTCCGGCAATATCAGGCGCAGAGCCGTGGACAGGCTCGAACATGGACGGGAATTCGTGTTCGGGATTGAGATTGGCCGATGGGGCAATGCCGAGGCTCCCGGCAAGCGCCGGCGTCAGGTCCGAGAGGATATCACCAAAGAGATTACTTCCCACGAGGATGTCAAATTTTTCAGGATGGAGCACCAGGGCCGCTGTAAGTCCATCTATATGGTACTGGTCAGCATACACTTCGGGATATTCTTTTGAGATTTGTCGGAATAGCTCATCCCAGTAAGGCATAGTATAAACGATTCCATTTGATTTTGTCGCAGATGTAAGATGTTTCTTTGGTCTTGTCATTGCCAGCTCAAAGGCAAAACGAATGACTCTTTCAACGCCTTTCCTGGTAAAGATAGACGCCTGGATCACCATCTCCTGGTCTGTCCCCTCATACATCTTGCCGCCAATGTTTGAATATTCTCCCTCATTGTTTTCTCTTACTACGCACAAATCAATGTCATCCGGCGTCTTATCCCTGAGCGGGCTTTGCATACCTCTGAGAAGCCGTACAGGCCTCAAATTGATGTATTGACGAAATGACCTGCGGATAGGGATAAGCAAACCCCAGAGAGATACGTGGTCAGGTACTCCAGGAGCGCCAACTGCGCCAAGATAGATTGCATCGTAACCTTTCAGCAGCTCAAGGCCATCAGCAGGCATCATCTCTCCACATGACAAGTAGTGTTCACATCCCCACGGAAAGAATTTCCATTGAAATTGGATGCCAAACCGCTTTCCGGCAGCTTCAAGGACACGGATGCCCTCGGGCACCACTTCCTTGCCGATGCCATCGCCTGGAATAACCGCAATCTTATACATGGGTTATCTCACCTCCGTGATTGCTTGTGATGTAATGTTTTGTATGATAGCATTAATGCAGAGCGCATGCCAGACATTGCTGTTCCTTGTCTTGGCGTATGAACGGCAATCCAATTGCGGGGGAAACTATGACAAGCGATATGCAACATTCACAGGCCTTGAATGAGATTTTGATCCAGAATGAAAGATTGCTTCTTATCGACGATATACTGGGCTGGGATAAAGCAAGGCAGGTTGCTGCAGATCACAAAGTGAAAGCAATGGGTATGTTCTCGCAGCTCCTTTTCCGACCAAAACCTGATGATATTGCCATCGTCTATGAAGAGAAACGTTACCAGGCTTTCTGGCACATTATTGGCACGTTGTTTCTTGATTACAAGCGCAAAACAAGGCACAAGGTGCCCGTTGAAACCATGGTAAAGACCATTACCATAGAAGGTATAGAGTACACGGCACATCAAACTGACCACACCTTTGAGATTGAAGGAATAGAACATTGCCAGGAAGAGCAGCGCGAGGAACTCCTTGTGGATGCCCAGACAGAAAAGCCGGGAGATTTTTCCAAGTACAAGTACATGAGGTGCACCAGTAAGCAGATTGAAAGTATGGATATCCTCACACAGGACGGAGCACAGATTGCCTATATGCAGGCGAAGGCCTCCTTCCTGATCAGACAGGTACTCAATAAGCTCGTCAGGCCATACAAGGCAGACGAGATCCTGGAAGAAAGGATAGCCATTGATGAATTGAATCTATTTTTCTATCCCCTGTATACCTTTGAGTATACATGGACGAATAAAGACAAGAAGGCTCTTGTCGAGTTTGACGGCGTCACCGGTGAGGTCAGGAAGGGCCAGAAGATCTCAGACAAGCTGTTGAAGTCTTTCTCATACGATGATATGTTCGACTTTGCAAAGGAGATTGCCGGTTTTGTTCCCGGCGGGGGCCTCGCCATGATCACGGGCAGAAAAGCCTATCAGATTGTGAAGAAAACCAAGTTTTGAGGATAATGTAAGGAGGGCACAACGTTGCTGAGAGAGGTTGGTGCATTTGATCCCGTGCCAAGGGATGATTTACTGGAAAGAATCAACCGTCTTCGTCGGCTCATGGCGAATGCCGGCATTGATTTCGCGTTACTCATTCAGAATGTGGACTGTTTCTATTTTGCCGGAACCATGCAAAAGGGCATGCTCGTAGTTCCCCTTGACCAGGATCCCTTGATATTTGTGGAGAAGGGCACTGAAAGGGCAGTGATGGAGACACCCCTCGAACTTACACCTATAAAGAACGACAAAGAGATAAAAAAAATTCTCATCGACAAACATATCCTCAAAGGAACAGCAGGGCTGGAGTTTGACGTCCTCCCTCTTTCAATGTTTGAAAGGCTCAAGCGAATTATCGGATTCGACGGGTATGCCGACGTGTCCGAATCAATCAGGGAAGTGAGGGCCATCAAGAGCACCTTTGAGCTTGCCCAGATCTATAAATCCGGGGAGATGCTCGCCCATGTTTTTGCAAAGGCTCGCGATGTTGTGAGAGAGGGAAAAACAGAGCTGGAGATTGAAGCATCCCTCGTAGCTGAAGGGAGAAAGATAGGCCATCAGGGTTTCCTGAGAATGAGAGGTTTAAACCAGGAAATGATGGTATCGACTGTTCAGGCCGGATACACAGGGGCAATAAGCACCATGCTTGATGGGCCAATAACAGGGGTGGGGGTGACGCCTGCCATGCCTCAGGGATCGTCATTCAAAAAAGTGGAGAGAAGAATCCCGGTAACCATCGATTACGGTGGAGGGTACAACGGGTATATTACGGATGAGACAAGAAGTTTTGTGGTCGGGGAGCTTCAGGAGGTTTTTAGAAAGCCATACGAGGCGGCGCGATCAATCATAGAAGATGTAATGACCTATGGAAAAGCGGGAGTCGATTGTACTGAAATATTCTCCCGGGCTCATGGGATAGCGAAGAAGGCTGGCCTGGAAAAATATTTTCTGGGCTATGGTGACGGCAAGGTGGCATTCATCGGCCACGGTCTTGGCCTTGAGATTAATGAGCTGCCTGTCTTAACTGCCAGACACAGCAGGGTGCTCAAGGAAGGGATGGTCTTTGCCTTTGAGCCAAAGTTCGTTCTTCCACCCTATGGGGCAATAGGGATTGAGGTTGATTTCATCGTGCGACCAAACTACCTCGAACGGGTGACGAAAAACTCCATCGATATAGTGCAGCTCTAAGTAATATTCTTACACGGAATTACATTATTGAGCCACAGAGAGTAAGATCTGTAACAACCCCCTAATTTTTTGCGGCAGATGAACATATAAATAAGGGTGGATAGAATATCTTTGACCGGATATGAGATAGACCGAGACATCCGGCCAAGTTCCGTGCACCTTTGGCTAAGGATAGTTCCCCTGAGCGCTGAAAACGGCAAAATGCATCCTTCATTTGCTTTTATCTGCGTCTATCCGCGAGGTAACAGCGCATATCCGTGTAAAAAATTCTCAGTGGCGAATACTGCAGTTTTTAGTTTTGAATTTTGAGTTAGAAAAAATCATTCAACTAAAAACTAATAACTCATAACTGCCTTTTTTACCACCCGCTTGCGCTAGAGTTGCCACCCAGCTGTCGACGCCGGTACTTGAGTACGCTGAGGAAGGTTTTTATAAGCTTTTGTCCCGATATGGGGAGACGGCCATATCAGGCCAGTTTGCATCCCGCAAAAAAACGGTCTCATGTAATTTCTTTTCACAAAGCTAAATAAAGTATCAGTATTTTTCGATAATTAAGATATATCATGCAGGGAATATAGAAGGAGGTGAAAGTGAGGAAGATTACCTGGTTAAACACAAAAGCCCGCGGGCAGAAAAACCGTCGGGAGCTGGATCAGATCCTACTGAAAGATAGTCAGACCGGGTTGTACAACGAGGAATACTTCAATGAGTTTCTTGCTCTTGAGAAAAAGAGGTGCGAACGGTCAGAAGATCCAGCGTATTTAATGCTTGCCGATCTTTCCTTTTTTACCGACGTATCCGAGCGACTCACTATCGCACAATTAATGATGGGTTTATTTTCAGAAGTGACGCGGGACACTGATATTAAGGGATGGCATGTCGACGGTTCGGTCATCGGCATTATGTTTACCGAGATGACCGGCAAAGAAGCGACCTCGCTACCCGTGTTGAGACGCATTGCTTATAAGTGTTTATGGCTCCTGGAGACTAACCTGAACGTGGAGACGTTTTCTCGCATTCAAATAAGCTGGCAGTCGCTTCAAAATGGGCGCATCCTCGAGATTCATCAAGCAAACAAGTCTTAGCCCTTACCGTTTACCCCTTAATCCATTGATCCCCTGATCCTGCCTTTCTACCTTTAATCCCTAATCCTATTTCTATTTGTCTCAATGTCAGGGACATCATTTAGTTGAGTTAGTGCCAACAACTTGATCTACCCCGTCCATAATGTTTAAATGAAACAGACTCCACAATGTCCCCTATCGTGCCAAAAGCAAACTACTCAGCTATGATGAAAAAGAGATGTTGTAACAGAATGGGCCGTGATAGTATTACTCGCACCGGAGGAGATAAACAGCCCTGCGGGCTGAGGCAAAAAAATGAAATACGATTTTGATCAGATTATCGACCGAAAAGACACTGATAGCATTAAATGGCAAAGGTATGGCAATGAAGTTATCCCCTTGTGGGTAGCAGATATGGATTTTGATTCTCCTGGGCCAATTATTAAAGCTCTCCATGAACGGGTGGATCATCGGGTTTTTGGATATGCAGGGCCGAGCGAGGAACTCATAAGCGTTATCCAGGAAAGACTGAAAAGGCTCTATAGATGGGATGTTTTGCCGGAACACATCATTTTTGTACCTGGTGTGGTAACGGGCCTCAATCTAGCTTTTCATCTTTTCGCAAATCCCGGGGATAGTGTATTAGTTCAACCGCCTGTTTACTCACGCTTTATTACCGATCCGGTTATCCGGGGCCGCACACTAATTGATCCCCCATTAACCAAAAAAGGGGATACCTACGAAATCGATTTTGATGCATTTGAGAGAGCAATCACTACCCGAACCAAGGTCTATGTGCTCTGCAATCCCCACAATCCTGTTGGCCGTGTTTTCCGAACAGATGAATTGGAGCGACTTGCCCATATCTGCATACGTCACAGGATTCTAATTTGTGCCGATGAGATTCACTGTGATCTGCTCTATCCGGGTTATCGCCATATTCCCATCGCAACTCTTGGCAATGAGGCAGCTGATAGGACCATTACCTTCATGTCGCCAAGCAAGACCTTCAACGTGGCAGGCTTGAGCTGTTCCTTCGCCGTTATCACAAATCCTCTCCTTCGGAAAGCCTGGATAAAAGAAAGTGAGGGGCTTATTCCCCATGTAAATATCATGGGTCTGACAGCTGCCCTGGCAGCTTTCAAGGATGGCCAAGAGTGGCTGGATCAGTGCCTCTCCTATCTGAAGGGTAATAGAGATTTTCTGGTTGAATATGTGCGTGAAAAGCTTCCTTCCATCAACATGACGCACATTGAAGGAACCTATCTGGCCTGGCTCGACTGCAGGCAGTCAGGAATACAAGGAAATCCCTTTCATTTCTTTCTTAAAGAGGGCAAGGTAGCGTTCAATAATGGGGCTGAATGTGGGAAGGGAGGAGAAGGATTTGTGAGGCTTAACTTTGCATGTCCGAGGAAGACGTTGGTCGAGGCCCTTGAGCGCATGGCGGGCGCCTTGAAGAAGTTATAGTACTATACCGGGAAGACTGTAGGAACGTTTCTTACGCCTTTTTCTCATAAACCAGGCTGTCGCCACAATCAACTTATTTTTTGGATGCTTTTTTCGATTCGAAGTGAATTGTGTTGGTTAAAGACTGGTAAGGTCAGATACCTATCAGATAGACTTCTTCCACTAATCCACGAGAAGCCAATTTGGCAAAGTATGCTCGATTCCAACTGGTAATAGTTATATGGCAGCCATCCTCTGAGTTAGCTTTGATATGTTCTTCAAATTAAGCTTTTCCACTTTTTTGCTGGATATTTTCTTGTAAAATCGTCAAGAACGTGAATGGTTTTTTGTTTGTCAGTGAGTTAACCTAAATATATAGAGCCTATTTGGAAATATTTTCAGACATGAGTAATGCTGAAGACACAACATGATAAATGACGGAGAAAGGAGGCAGTAGTTTGAAAAGATTACTTTTTGCAGCAATGTTTCTGGCATCGGTCATGATAGTTTCTCTTCCAGCCATGGCGCAAGTAAATATTGATGTTGGTCCGCTGGCCACCAGTGAGTATTTAGAGGTACCACCGGTCACCAGCGATTACATAGAGGCCCCGGATGTGATACCGCTGCCTGAGACGGATAATGTTTATGTTGTTCCCGATCTCGATATAGACGTCTTTTTTCTGGAATGGCTGGTGGTGGCGTCCCTGGCAAGGTGGCTGGTATCGCTCACGGTATTATAGCAGGGGCTGGGGTCATTATGGGGGTATTCCAACCTTCTATTATGACGTAGACCCGGGGTGGAGAGGGTACTACAGAGACCGTAACTGGTACGGGAACCCCTGGCATTATGAAAGGATTCATTACCGATATCTCCACCAGAACTGGCAGCAACACCGCCATCGACCCAAAGAAAAACCTCAAGCAGAGGAAAGAGACCGCAGAAAATAAGACGTCACATCAATATTAATTACTCTCAGGGTAGCTCAGAAATGGCCTTGTCTTTTTCGTGCAGGTTTCAAACGGTAATCATTCGCTTCCGAGGTTACCTTCTATGACAGATTTGCAGGTGTGGGCGAGAATCATCTTTTTTTAATACCTTGTATATTCATGGCATGGTATTTTTTGATAAGATTAGAACGCTGAGATACAACGGGGAGGGTGAATCTGGGTTACACCTCATGTCCTTGAGCATGGTTCGTAGATTAGATCCCCTCCTCAATGCTTTGCTTCGTAACTCGTACGGTATCGGAAACCTCCTCATGGAAGGAAGAGTTTGTATGTGCAAGGTTGATTCGAGCAAGGCCCGTATCGGTAATGACTTTTATTAGGAGGAACCATATGTCAGAATACATACTTGGTGTCGATATTGCGAAAAAGAAGTTTGATGTGGCACTCCTCATCAACGGGAAACGCAAACACAAGGTCTTCACCAACAACCAGGAGGGGTTTGAAACACTCATGGCCTGGCTTCACAAACAGAACGTTGCTCATGTCCATGTCTGCCTGGAGGCATCGAGCACCTATGGTGATGGGCTGGCATGATGCCGGACACACCGTGAGTATCGTCAACCCTGCACGGATCAAAGGTTTTGCCCAGAGCGAACTCATGCGTACAAAGAACGATAAAGTCGATGCAGGCCTTATTGCCCGCTTCTGTCATGCTATGCATCCGGACCTTTGGACACCCCTTCCTCCGGCAATAAGAAATTTGCAGGCACTGGTGCGAAGGATAGATTCGTTAATCAGTATGAAAACCCAAGAGATGAACCGCATCGATGTTTCCCATGAGAGCATCAGAACGTCGCTCAGCAACCATATTGCTTACCTGGACAAGGAGATTGGCAGTCTCAAGAAACAGATCGCCACACACATAACAGACGACCCAAACCTCACAACGAAGAGGGATCTCCTCAAGTCTATTCCGGGGATCGGCGAAGCAATGATTGCCGCCATCCTTGCGGAACTCCATATGTTTGAGAGGTGTGACCGGGTACAAAAGGTTGTTGCCTTCATAGGGCTTGCCCCGAGGCAGTTCATCTCGGGCAGCTCCCTAAAAGGAAAACCAAGGCTCTCTAAGGTAGGGAATGCGCGATTACGGAAGGCCCTTTTCATGCCAGCGCTGGTATCAATCCAGTGTAACCCGGTCATTCAAGCCTTCTACTATCGTTTGAAGGAAAAGGAAAAAAACGGCAAAGTCATTGTGTGTGCTATCATGCGGAAGCTGGTACATCTCATCTTCGGTATTCTGAAATCAGGGAGGCCATTTGATCCAAACTATGCACCATATTGTGCTTGACAGGGAGAACGGTATCTACGTATCAAGCGATCCTGACAGGTTTACAGTTTGTTTGTAGCAAATGTTTTGAGCTTGTCCGTGAAGAATATTTCCGATTTTACAGTGGAACCGTCTGCAAGCTTTATCAGGTATGGTTCGCCTGTCATAGAGGATTGAGAGGCGCAAAGGCGAATAAAATCCTCTGCTGTCCTCACCTTATTGCCCACTTTTTTAAGCTTAAGGCGCAAGTGGTTCGAGGCTGCCCGAGTATCATACTCGCGCCCGTTTCTGATAAACCTAGCCCCTTCCAGGGTTTCGACAGAGGCAATTAAATACTGGATTTTGGCTGTCTCTGAAAAATCCTGAGCATACGCAGGCAGCACCATGAACGAAAGAAGCGCCATGAGTATGATCGGGATGTTTTTCATAAAGGAGTTCCTCAATCTACGACTCATACCTCAGCATTCACTGAGATAGCAAGCCTGGCAGCGGAATAGTTGCTTCTGCATTTCCATAGTGTGGGGCGTAAGTATTAAAAAGGTTCCATCCGATAGAGTGTTCCTCCCATGCGACCAACAGCGGTGCATCCGCTATGGGAGGCATATGAATGGTTTGCCCGAATACGGGTGCGATAAACGCATCGGGTTTTAGATGGTGTTCCTTTAATGATGCAACCAGTTCATTCACGGCATCATTGAATCCATCGAATCCAAGCTGAAATACCTGGAAGTGGGCGGCGATGCTGACCGGTGTTCCCAAGTCCAGATGCGCCTGCACTGCGTCAGCCGGTCCCATATGGATAATGCGTCGATATCCCTGAGCTGGATCCCCGGCCTGCGATGGCCTGAAGGGGGCGATCGGAAGGAGTGCAACCCTGATCGGGAAAAAACGTCGAGCGATCTCTTGAAAGTGGGGACCATATCCTGTGTCTCCGGAGTAAAAGACGTTTCCTGATGGACCCGAGACAACAAAACCTCCCCAGAGGGATTGATTTCGGTCCCATAGGGTGCGTGAAGAATAGTGCTGTGCAGGCACCAGGGTAATCGTCACGTTTGCAGACAAACGGACAGACTGCCACCAGTCAAGTTCATCCACGGTGGGGATTCCTGATGTTTCCATGTCATCGGCATTACCAAGAGGCACTATGGCGCGCGGCATTCCCTTTTTTGCAAGACGCCGTAAGGTCGGGAGATCAAGATGATCATAATGATTGTGGGACACCAGCACAGCATCAACAGGAGGAAGGTCTTCAAAACGAATGCCGGGCTCATGTTTTCGTTTGGGTCCCACCCATGAGAGCGGGCTGCACCGTTCCGACCATATAGGATCAGTTAGAATGTTGACCCCGTCCATTTGTATGAGAAAGGTGCCGTGACCGATAGGCGTAATGTAGAGGGAGCCTTCCTGTGCGTGGGCGGCAGGCGGTTCTCCAGGCAAAAAATCGGTTTGTGTCCGCCATTGAGGCCGATGAGTTCGAAAAATCCATTTCCAAAGCCACTTTGCCGCCTGACCAGGAGGAGAAGGCGGCGCCTGAGGAGCATGGGGATTGAAATACCGGATACCATCAAAGTGGTCCGAGACCTGCTCTGTTTTTTCGCTGTACGTTCCTGGTTCTGACACGCGTGCGGCAAGGGGTAGAAAACACCCAAGCACCAAAGACAAAATCAATAAGATCATTCCAGCATTTCTATGTATTTTCATTTTAACTCCCAATCAGTATCAGTTTCATAAACCGCAATCCTGCGGCATATTCAAGCTTTGTATTGTAACATATTTTTAAATGCCATTTCTATTACCGGGGCTCACGTCGCCCCCTCAACGAGCCAAGCCCGTTGAGCCTCCCCCTCTCGCCCAAGAATGGGCTGGTTAATCCTTTACCCCTTAATCCTGCTTTATCCTTCTATACTATTACCGGGGCTCACGTCGCCCCCCCCTTCTTTTGTTCAATGAGTCAGAAGGAAGATCGCTCCTTCCTGCCTCAAGCGATTCAAGCAGGCAGGTTCGCTAGGACGATCGCTTCGCTAGGAAGCAACAGCAATTTAACATATCATTCGTCCCTCGTCCTAGTTCCGCCTTGGCGGAACGATCGTCCATCTTCCATCAGTCTTTTTCCCCTTTAATCCCTTAATCCTGACTTACCCTGGGGCTTGCGTCGTCCCCGCCTCTATCACGCCATCACGATCCGTGCAGAAATAAAGCGCGGACTTCTTCAACCTTTCCGCAGGTGCGAAGTCCCTCGGGACATTTACCTTTCACACAAGGAGGTCCTGCATTACGGAAGATTGCCGGTGCTATCGGTTTCACAAGTTTCAGCATGGCGAGGGCCATGGCGCGGATTTCCCACTGTGCACGGTTACAGAGCCGTTGCCTGAAAAAGTGGAGAAGCTCGCGGGCATTCATGGTGACCATGATCTTTGTTTCCGTGGCATTGGGAAGAACAAAGCGTGCATCCTCCCGGGCAGATTCGGTTGAGTAACCCTTTTGGACGAGTTTTTCCGCAAGAAATGAATAGGATTTCTGAATGTGCTCCATGACGTGTTCAAACAGTGCCCTCATTTCCGTATCCTCTTTTATTAATGGTGGGATAAGGTAATCGAATCCCTCTTCATTCACGTATCTCTGGGACTGCTGGCTGTATGATGCGAGGCGGTGGCGAACAAGCTGGTGAGAACAGGCGCGGGATATGCCTTCCACGACAAAGGTAAAAGAGGCATGTTCCACCGGGCTCATGTGACCCACAGCTGTCAGTTTTTCCAGAAAATCCTGCTGGTCGTTATCCTCAACTTTTGAGAGTATGTCCTCAGCATCGGCCGGGCTATAGCAGAGCCGTGCAGCGGCGCTTATTGTCTTCTCCGGCTCAGGGCTGTAGCTTACAAGCATTACTTTAAGTTGTGTTTCCATGGATATTCCTTTACTGGGGCTCACGTCGCCCCCTCAGCAAGCAAAGCTTGCCGAGCCTTCCCCTCGCGCACGAGAACGTGCTCGTTATCCTTACCCCTCTAATCCTTAATCCTGCTTTTCCCTGAATCGTCAAATCTCAACGCCTCTTTGTCTCAGTTCCTCTGTTTTTTTCTTTGAGCACGCTTCACAGCGGAACTCCGGGTGGGCGTCCCTTGTTTTGTCATATTCCTTTGCCTTTATGATTCGGTAACCCCGAGCTTCTTTGCCACAGTCAACGCACACAACGATGTCTTTTATCTCCCATTGCACGGAAAGATGCTTTGACGTAAAAATAAACATGTCGACCCAGTAAAATATGAGTCCGCCGATAAGGTTGGCGATAACCGTAGCGCTTATCTTGTCCATGGACGAGAGGATGAAGAGGACACCTGCTAAAATCGGTGTGGAGAGTTGCCAGCGGATAAGATATAAGCCATATCGTTTAAAGTTTACCTTAGCCATGAGTAACCCCCTTTTTTTCCAGTATGTCCGAAGGAAGACCGCTTCCTCCTGCCTTAAAACGATTTAGGCAGGTAGGTCACTAGGACGATCGCTTCGCTAGGACGCAACAGAAATTCAAAGTGCATTCGTCCATCGTCCCAATCACGCATCAGCGGGACGGTCGTCTCTCGTCTAGCGGATCTTTCCTTACCCTTTTACCCCTAAATCCTTGGTCCTGCCTCTCATCCTTTAATCCTGGTTCACTATAACGTCCATTCGTTCAAAGAAAGACCGGCACGTGTCGGGGATATTGTCGGACATGGTAATGGCTGTCACAATTGCAATACCGTTTGCACCTGCTTGAATAACAGAATGACAATTTCCAAGATTAATGCCGCCTATACCGACAACGGGAAGTAGCGTGCATTGCCTGATGAGGGCTACGCCTTCAAGCCCCGGACAGTATCCCAGGTCTTCTTTTGTTTGTGTTGGGAACACACCATTGACTGCCAGGTAATCGGCCCCATCTGCCTCGGCCTGCTTTGCCTCCTCCACGGTTTTAACCGATATCCCGATGATTACGTCATTGCCCACAATTTTTCGCGCCTCCCTGAGGGGCATATCCTCCTGGCCAAGATGCAATCCATCTGCGCCCACTGCCTTCATAACCTCAACCGCATCATTGATAATCAAAAACCCATCATGAGACCGGGTGAGCTTCAAGGCCGCTGAGGCGAGTTTGATGTATTCCGGCAGAGGCAGATTTTTTTCCCGTATCTGGATGATTTTCACCCCTCCCTTTAGGGCAAGCTCTACCTGCTCAAGCACCGAATACCCTTTATGCAATCGGGGATCAGTGACAAGGTATAACCGGTAGTCCTGTAAAGATGGTTTTCTCATATTATACCAATTCGCCTTCATTCATATAACTTTGTCGCCATCGTCCGGGTACCCACTTGTGGGTGTCCTTCGACGTACTAAAATGTACGCCTCCATCGCCTCTTCCTCGGTGCCCGAGTACCCGCTTGCGGGTGCTATCTTTGAATCCAAATTGGTATCAAAGGCTAAGGATAAACGGGTTTTATACGTAATTTATCCATCATTGTTTCTTCAGAGAGAGTGTAAAGTGCATCGTACAACGCTACCTGGAAACTGCCTGGTCCGTTCGAAGCTTTGGCTGCTTCTTCCCCGGCAAGGCCATAATAACCGAGGGCAGCAGCAGTAGCCACAAGGGGATCAGATTCCACAGCGCAGAAACACGAGATAGCAGTTGTTGCAGCACATCCTGTTCCGGTAACGAGGCTGAACATGGAGTCTCCGTTATGAACCTCGACAGCCCTATCGCCGTCAGTGACAAAATCGACTGATCCGGTGACGGCAATTACCTTTTTCAATTCTCCAGCCAGACGATGGGCTCCATAACGAACTGCATCCACCGACTCGAGGGAATCGACTCCTCTTATTTTGATCTCCTCATCTGCGGTGAATAAAGACATCACCTCTGATGCATTCCCGCGGATAACCGTTACGGGTACCTCTGTAAGGATTTTCTTGACAGCGTCAGTCCTGAGAGGAGTAGCACCGGAACCAACCGGATCAAGAACAATAGGGATACCTCTTTTTCTTGCAGCCTTCCCCGCCATAATCATGGAATCGATCCAATAGGGTGTGAGGGTTCCGATATTCAGATTAAGGACGCTGGTAAATGCAGACATGGCTTCCATTTCCTCATGGGCATGTGCCATAATGGGAGAGGCCCCTATGGCAAGCGTCACGTTTGCCGTGCTGTTCATAACAACGAAGTTGGTTATGTGGTGAACCAGTGGTTGACGCTTCCTGACCTCACGGAGTATTTCAATGGTCTTTTTTGAAAATTCACGTTCGTTCATTTTGTTATCCCTACCTTTAAAAAATATGTAATGTTAAACAATTAACGCCCTATGAGTTTTGAATCCTAACTTTTTACCTTTATAATTTCACCTTTATCCTTTCACCTTTTACCTCTCACCTTGGCTCTCATTGTGTATCTGTATCTCGTATTCCACATACCGAGCCTTCAGCTTTCCAGTAGGGTGACATCTCTCTCAGTCGTGAGATAATAGGCGGGAGTTTCTCAATAACGAGGTCTATCTCCTCTTCGGTGTTATACACGCTCAGGCTGAATCTCACAGATCCGTGGGCCATGGTAAAGGGGACGCCCATGGCGCGGAGAACGTGTGAGGGTTGTAATGAGCCCGATGTGCACGCAGATCCCGATGATGCGCAGATATTATACTGATCCATGAGGAGAAGAATACCTTCACCCTCAACAAATTCAAAGCTGATATTGGTTGTATTGGGCAGACGGCTTGTTCTGTCTCCGTTCACTTTGCTGTTGGGAATGCTTTTCAGAAGCCCATTTTCAAGCTTATCCCGTAAATACTTCACCCTGGTGTTTTCTTTTTCCATGTTGTATGCAGCTAATTCACAGGCCTTCCCAAGGGCAACAATGCTTGCGGTATTCTCTGTGCCACCCCGGCGACCCTTTTCCTGGTGTCCTCCAATGAGAAAGGGTAAGAATCTGGTCCCCTTTCTGACGTACAAAACACCCACACCTTTTGGCGCGTGGAGTTTGTGACCTGAGAGGGAGAGCATATCGATGCTATTAGCCCGCATATTAATGGGGATTTTGCCAACAGCCTGAACAGCATCTGTGTGAAATAGAATCCCTTTCTCACGGGTAAGCTGGGCTGCCTTTTCAACGGGGAAAATCGCCCCAGTCTCATTGTTTGCCCACATAAGGCTTACAATTGCTGTATCCTTTGCAAGTGAGCTTTCGAAGAGTTCCATGTCGAGCCTTCCCTCGCGATCAACCGGTAACTCGGTTGTCCGACAACCCTTTTCCTTTAAATGCTCACACAACACCTTGACTGCGGGGTGTTCGACGCGGCTGGTTACTATATGTCTCTTGTCAGGAGCGAGATTAAGGGCAGACAGGATAGCTGTGTTGTCACTTTCCGTGCCGCAGCTAGTAAAAATAATCTCCTCCGGGTCTGCCCCTATCAGAGCTGCCACCTTTTCTCTTGCTTCCCCGATTGTTTTCGATACCTGCCCTCCGAATGAATGCATGCTCGAAGGATTTCCGTAGAGTTCGTGGAAATATGGGAGCATATTCTCCAGCACTTCGGGGGCCACTTGTGTTGTTGCATTGTTGTCAAGATAGATTGTTTTCATGAGGGCTCCTCATCTACAACCAGATCAGGTGACACAAACTCTCGCAGTTTGTATTCAACCAGGCCCTTCAAAGTAAATTGTGAAGCTTTACACGTGGCGCATGCGCCACGTGTCGCCACAATAACCCTATTGCCGATGACGTCAATGAGATCTACATTTCCTCCATCTTGTTTAAGCGATGGTCTGATTTCTCGTTCGATGGTTTCTTCTATCATTTTTATTTTTTGTATGTTTGTTAGCTTCCTGGATTTTGTTTCTTTTGATGCCTCCGGTTTACTGGCAGCGTAGACCCTGTCAATGATCCCCTGGATTTTTTCGTGACAGTTCCCGCATCCTCCACCAGCCTTGGTGTAATTTGTTACCTCTTCAATGGTGGTGAGGTGGTTTTCCTTAACTGCCCGTTCGATCTCCCGATCAGTGACGCCGAAGCATTCGCAGACGATCTCTTCGCCTGGTTCCTTCGCGGGGGCTCCTTTACAGTTTGCTATAGCCTGCTCCAGAGCCTGTTGCCCCAGCACAGAACAGTGCATCTTTTCCTCTGGCAGCCCTCCGAGATATTCAGCGATATTCTGATTTGTCACCTTCATCGCCTCTTCAAGGGTCATCCCCTTGATGATTTCTGTGAGAGCTGAAGAAGAAGCAATGGCGCTTGCGCAACCGAAGGTCTTGAATTTCGCGTCTTTGATCCTTTTGTTTTCGTCCAGTTTGAAGGTAAGTTTGAGCGCATCCCCGCAGGCAATTGAGCCCACTTCGGCAACGCCATCGGGATTTTCAATCTCACCCACGTTACGGGGATTGAGAAAGTGTTCCTTTACTTTATCCGTGTATTCCCACATAGGCCACTCCTTAACGATTTTTTCTCGAAGTTCGCAACAACCTGGCTGCAGTCATGCATCGATAGTTTTATACTATGAAATTAGGTGTTCCCGCAAGGGCCAGACGAGTATTAGCTCCCTATCCACCGGATAGAAAAACCAAGACCGCCAATGTATCACCATCCTTCACAGGGTACGCCAATTCCTGAGGTGTGGTGCTCTTTCCGTTGACAAGTACTTCCACGTGTCTCTTCAGCATACCTTTCTTCTCAAACATTTGTTTTTCTATGGTGGGGTGTTGCTTCATTACCGAGTCAAGACATTCACCGACATTTATTCCTTCGACATCGAGTTTCAGTTCGACGCCGCCATTCAGAAACGGATGAAGTGTAGCTTTAATGGGCATAAGTTACCTCCTTCTATAAAATAAACGTTACTTGAAAAAAACTTTACATAGATACTTTTTTTATGATATCATACTAATACTATATACTTTATATACTTAATAGTCAATATGACTGTTAATGATATTCTTGACAGGAGCAGAGTTTTCCGGAGTTTTCGAGAGAGGGACATCATCTAATACAGCACACACTCTTTGAATAGTTAAGTTGAAAATGGAACGGTGAATAGCATGGGCACTGGCTACTTGGATAAAACCTTCTTTATTGATTGCGATCACCCTTCTGTTAAAGATAAGTCAAAGGAGCTTACTGCGAACATGGAGGATGCAAGGGATAAAGCTATCCGCCTCTTTTACTTTGTAAAAGACGAAATAAGATACAACATCTTCACCCTTAGGTCTACCGATGCCTGTTTTAAGGCAAGTCATGTCCTGGCCAGCAGAGAAGGCTATTGCGTTCAAAAGGCAGTCCTTCTTGCTGCTTTAGCCCGGGCCGCTGGCATCCCTGCCCGGCTGAGATTTGCAGAAATTCGTGCTCATCTGACTTCCCCTGAGATTGTGGCACAGAGAGGAAGTAATGTCTTCCTCTATCATGGGCTTACCGATCTTCAGATCAATGGTCGATGGGTCAAGGCGACCCCCACCTATGATCTTGAATACTGCACGAAGATGGGCATCGCTTCTATTGCCTTCGATGGAGAAAAAGATGCAATGTTGCCCGCCTTTACTGAAGATGGAAGACCAAACGTCGAATATATTGAGGATCTGGGTTCTTTTGCTGATCTACCTCTAGATGAAATAAAAAAGGCGTCCTCTTCTTCGAAGTACATGAAGTCATGAGCCATCTGAAAAATCTCATCACATTTAAGATTACTTAATTGGAAGCCTTTTCTTGATTCACGTTTAACCCGGATTAGTCATTTAAGCATGCGTCAGGTTTTCCTTCAGCAAACCGTCGAGAGGCGAGGAAGCTTGGTCTTTTGCGTATGCAAAAGTTCCGAAGCCGAACGCGAGCGAATGGCGCCGCTGGAGTGCATGAGCGTGTTTGCGGGGAAAACCCGACGCGGGTACTCATCCCAACGGAAAATCTGGTTTTAATAAACAACAAGGAGACCTCCATGAACTATCGCACTAAGATACTTCATTCTGGAATAGCAAAGGACCCCTATACTGGGGCTTCAAGTATTCCTATCTATCAGGGTTCAACTTTCGACCAGGAAGACCCCATTGTGTTCAGCCAATACAAGTATGCGAGGAGTTCTAATCCTACACGTGATGCGCTCGAACATGTGATAGCGGAGCTTGAAGGGGGAGCCCAGGGCTTTGCATTTTCGTCCGGTATGGCGGCAATCTCCTCGGTTTTCCTGCTCTTCAAGACGGGCGACCATATCGTTGTATCTGAAGATGTCTATGGCGGCACCCATCGAGTATTGACACAAGTATTTGACCGATGGGGGCTCCGTTACACGTTTGCCGACATTTCGACGCCTGAAAAAGTGAGGAAGGCGATCAAAAAGGATACTGTGGCAATCTTTGCTGAAAGTCCCTCAAACCCTACTCTAAAGATCACCGATCTTCGTGGTCTGGTTCAGGTGGCGCGAGAAACTAAAATTGTGACCATCATCGACAATACCTTCATGAGTCCCTACTTTCAACGACCTATTGAGCTGGGTTTTGATATTGTGATTCACAGCGCCACCAAGTTCCTTGGCGGACACAGCGACCTGATTGCGGGGGTTGCCACCACCAGGAAAAAGAAATTGGGAGAGAAACTCAAGGCTATCCAGGTCGCCTTCGGAGCGATCCTCGGCCCCCAGGATTGTTGGCTCAAAACAACCTGTATCGGTTGTTCTCTTTACCGTGGAAGACACAGGGGGTTTTGGCTCAGTCAAGCTCAAGCCGATACTTCACAGGCCTCATCAGAAGGTGATGGTTCAGACTGGATAGCATCGCTCAATGCCTTCTTTAAGAAAGTGAGCGACCGATAGGCTTCCCAGATTGTTCTGGGGTTGAAGTCCGTGAGCAGCTAAGCATTCGCATATGCAGCTCTCGATTTCCAATTGGGTGATTTTTCTCTCAGTCTTCTGACTATGTCCGGGAGACTTTCCGCGACAAAGTCGATTTCTTCCGTAGTATTGTAGATGCTCAAACTGAATCTTATTGTACCTCGGGCCATGGCATAGGGAATCCCCATAGATCGCAAGACGTGTGACGGCTCTGTGGAGCCTGAAGTGCATGCTGAGCCCGAAGAAGCACAGATCCCGAGCTGATCCAGGAGCAAAAGTATACCTTCGCTCTCAACAAACTGGAAGCTGATATTGGACGTGTTGGGGAGCCGATTTGCATTTGCACCGTTCACCCTGGTGCTTGGAATCTGTTGTTGTATGCCGGTTTCAAGTCTATCGCGGAGTTGCTTGACACGAATATTTTCTCTGTCAAGATTGTTTTGGGCTAATTCACAGGCCTTCCCAAGGGCAACAATGCTTGCGGTATTCTCTGTACCACCGCGGCGACCCTTTTCCTGATGTCCGCCAATCAGAAAAGGCGAGAACCGCGTTCCCTTTCTCACGTATAATACGCCGACTCCTTTTGGTGCATGAAGTTTATGACCTGAGAGGGAGAGCATATCAATGCTATTTGTTCTCATGCTGATAGGGATTTTACCGACAGCCTGAACAGCGTCTGTGTGAAAAAGAATTCCTCTCTCACGGGCAATACTTGCTGCCTCTTCCACGGGAAAGATCACGCCTGTCTCGTTATTTGCCCACATAAGAGTAACAAGTGCAGTATCGGCTGAAAGGCTTCTTTTGTATTGATCCATGTCTAGATTACCTTCACTGTCTACGTCGAGGGTAGTGACCCGATAACCTTTGTCAACAAGATGCTCACACAGGACTCTGATCGCAGGGTGTTCAACTGTGTTGGTCACAATATGTCTCTTGTCAGGATTTGTTGACAAAGCAGACAGGATTGCAGTGTTGTCGCTTTCTGTACCGCAACTGGTGAAAATAATCTCATCGGGTTCTGCCGCCAGCAATTCAGCCGCTTTATCCCTGGCTTCAGCCAGTTTCTTCTCCACCTGCCACCCAAGGGAGTGATTACTCGAAGGGTTGCCATAATGGTCTCGTAGATACGGAAGCATTGCACTGAACATAAAGCCTGCCAGTATCTTCTGATGATAAATGTTGTCCCTCAATTGTTTTCTGTTTCAGCTTATGGATTACATCGTTCATCTGTATCTCCTAATTTCTCAAATTACGAAGCTATCAGCGCTGATATGCTGTCGATCCACGGCACGGACCGTCTCGGTTCCGTTATTGATCTTCACGTTGATAGGGAAGGAGTTGTTTTTCCCATAATGAGCCAAAATGTTTGCCCCTTGTTTTAATACATCATCATTAAACATCCCTATCAAAAGCCCAACAGGCCCTTTGAAGTCCACTGGACTAAGCAATATTAAGGGAGCTTCATGGAAGGAGTTTAACCTATCGTTCTCTTCCTGGTTCCTTCCTAGTATAAGTTTGGTTTTCCTGCCAAGCCTGAAATGCCTACCAATCTTGAGGAGTGCTACATCTCGCATAGCGTATGTCGTCTGGTAGGTGAACAGATCTTTGAGTTTTCGAGTAAAGATCGGGTCGGTAAGGAGGCAGCCCCCACCGGGACAACTAAATTCAGTAAGACCGTGGGAATAAACAAAATCATATTGTCCTTTTCTTGATCTACCGGTAATTCCCAAAAGCTTTTCCCTACTAACTATACCCTCCTGTTCGGGAAGGGTTGGAGAAAAATGTTTTGCTGACAAGGGTCTTATAATTAATCCTTCGAGTCCGCTTTCCTGCTCGATCAAGCTGATCGTGTCTCGTCGCTGGGACATAGGTTTTTGGCCAAGAACTTCACCAGTTATGATGAAGCTTGCGCCAGTCTCGTCCATGAATTGCTTAGCATTTTTCAACATAAATATTCTGCAATCCACGCATGGGTTCATGCCCCTTCCATAACCATGTCTGGGTCTTTTGACTATCTCGAGGTATTCTAGGCCCTTTGTTCTCACCTTCACTTCGATACCCAATTCACGTGCAGTTCGAACAGCCTGAATGCCGCACCCCTTACCTCCTTTGCTGCAGTTGCAGAAAGGCGAGGTAAAGTGCAGAGCTTCGACTTCAATGCCTTGCTCCACGATGATTTTAGTGGCAATCAGGCTGTCAAGTCCTCCTGAGAGTAGAGAAACCGCTTTTCTTTTCACAATTTACCCATCCAATGTGTGATTCCAACAACCACTGTATTAAATACGATCACAAAATAACTCACTGCCTCAAAGCCACCGCCTAAGGTGAACTGGTAATTCTTGAAGGGACGGTATAAATGTCCCCATTTCTATCTCGCAGCGACCCTATAAGGGTAAGATTCATTCGTGAAGCAAGTTCCACCGCAAGCGATGTGACTGCTGAGAAACCAGCGCATGCTTCTACGCCCAATCTTCCCGCTTTCAGTACCATCTCGTAGCTTATCCGGGAGGTAAGGATAACTATTGAAGTTTTATCAGTCTTTTTTGACAACAAAACCTTTCCTATAGCTTTATCAAGGGCATTGTGTCTGCCCACATCTTCTGAAAAGGCGAGAAGATTGCCCTCGCTGTCGAATATGCCAGCCGCATGAGTGCCTCTTGTAACTCTGAATACGGACTGCATGTTTTCTACAATTTCCTTGCATTGAAATATCAGCTTATCGGTGAAAAATGTCCTTTCTTCAATTCTTTTGTGAGATGCATTTACGCCCATGACAAGTTCAGAACCACAGATTCCACAGCTTGAATATGAAGCCAGATTTCCACGCCTCACCACTGGGATTTCTTCCGAAGAGCTTTTGTCGAAGTACAGATCGATTCTGTTGCCGGTTTCCTCGTTGCAGTATCGTATCATCTTGAGGTCAGCAGCGGACTGGATCATACCATCGGTGAAGCATAAGCCGACTGCGAGGGGCATCTCTTCACCAACGAGTCGCATTGTGAGCGTATAGAATCGGTCGTTCACATATATTTCAAGTGGCTCTTCAACAATGATAGAGTGATTGGCGGGGGAAACTCCATCTGGATTGATTCTATTTGTTGGTACCTCTTTAATTCCTTTCATTGACATTCACCATTCTTTTTGATATTTACGCCTTCTGTATCGATATTGTTGCCGAACGTCGTGGACGTCTCTTTAAATAGCACATTGGTGGACATAGTCACCGCTGAGGTCCCTTATCTCCGGATTCTCTCCGCAGAGTGGACAATTCGGGTTCTTTTCGAACATCATGGTATTGAACGATGCATCCAGGGCACTAAAGTAAAAGAACTTGCCTATCATCGGTTCTCCTATCTTGAGAATGAGCTTCAATACTTCGGTAGCCTGAACGAGGCCAATAAGTCCAGGCACCACCCCCATTACCCCAGCCTCGCTGCAGCTTGGCGCCGTGCTCTGTTCAGGGTTGTGCGGGAAGAGACATCTGATGCAAGGTCCTCCACCTGCTGGGTGGAGCACGCTTGCCTGACCAACAAACTGAACTGCCCCGCCAAAAACATACGGTTTGCCGGCAAAGTAGCAGGCGTCGTTCAGGAGGAGTTTAGTTTTGATATTATCCGTGGCATCCATGACAACATCGTAGTCTTTGATGACATCAAGGATTGTTCTTGCCGTCAGTCGCTCTTCATACGTGACGACAGTGACTTCTTGGTTTATTCTCTTTACGGCATCATGGGCAGATTCCGTTTTCATCCTGCCAACGTCGGCGCTGGTGTGCAGCACCTGACGATTCAAGTTTGACAGCTCGACCATGTCGAAATCGGCAATCCCCATGGTTCCCACGCCAGCAGCAGCGAGATATAATGCTGCAGGGCAGCCAAGCCCTCCAGCTCCGACAATGAGCACACGGGCGTTGATAAGTCTTTTTTGTCCTTCTATTCCGACCTCCGGGAGAAGGATATTTCTGCTATAACGCTGGAGTTGAGTTGGGGTAAAATCGCCATCTGCAGTAACCTCATATCCCAAGGCTTGCCATGCGTTAAATCCTCCTTGCAAGGAAAACACAGATGTGTAACCCATTCCCTTCAGCGTCCTGACCGCGCCAGGCGATATGATACCAGAGGCACAGTAGACAAGGAGTGTGGAATCCTTTTTAGCGGGCAGCATCTCCTTCTGGTTATCCAGTTCTTCCAATGGGATAAACTGCGCCCCTTTGATATGCCCCAGCACACTGCCAGCGCCTCTTACATCGAGTATGGTGAGTGGCTTTTCGTCCTGGAGCAGGGAATGGGCGTCATGGACTGTTAATTGATCTCCTGCTAAGTGACTCTTGACGTTGTTATCCATTATCTCTCCCTTCTGATACGTATGAGGACACCGGACTGCTTGCGCCCGAAATGATAAAGATACCGGTTTGGGCGAATAAGTTCGGAAACATCGTTACTTTTCCTCGGGAACCTATGAAATATGCCTTTTCGACGGCTATGTTGCGCCCCTTGCAGTAGTTCACGAAGTCGAGGATGCTCAGGAAATGGAGATTGGGGGTATCATGCCATTCGTAGGGGAGGGCGCCTGTCACCGGTGTCCGTCCTCTGAAGAATATCTGAAACCGGGCATTGATGTGGGCGAAATTAGGTATCCCGATAATTACCTTTTTCCCTACTCTCAAAGCTTCCTTCAAAACCGCTTCGGGCTTTTTCACTTGCTGGAAGCTTTGGTTCAGGATGACAAAATCGAAGGATTTATCCTCGTAATCAGAGAGGCCGCTATCAATGTCGTCCTGGAAGACGCTCAGCCCCCGTTTCACGCATTCGAAAATGGCCTTATCATCAATTTCAATCCCCTGGGCTTTAACGTTTTTTTCACGTACCAGGGTTGCGAGCAGTTCCCCCTCGCCGCACCCAAGATCAAGTACGGATGATGATTTACCGATGATGTCAGTTATTATTTTATGATCAAGGCTGATCCCGTTAGACTCTGTGCTCATCGATCACCTTGAGGCTGCCAGCAACCCTTTTCAGGAAATACTTGATGAGATGTGCCTGCTCATCAACTTCCAGAAGGAACGCGTCATGTCCGTAATTGGAGTTTAATTCGCAATAGATTGCATCGATGCCTGCAAGCTTACAGGCCCGGGCTATCTCCTGGGACTGATATGCCGGATACAGCCAATCCGATTTAAACGCAATGATGAGAAAAGGAGCGGTAATTCCCTTGAAGACATCCCGCAGTCCTGTTCCATTGGCAAGGTCAAAGTAATCGATTGCCTTTGTTATGTAAAGATAGGAGTTGGGATCGAACCGCTTAATGAAGCTGTCACCCCTATACTGGAGATATCCCTCTACCTCAAATTCGGGGCTGAATTTAAAGGGCTGCTTGATATTCTTGAATTTTCTGCCGAATTTCTCGCTCATGGAAACGTCACTCATGTAAGTGATATGTCCCACCATGCGGGCCACGCTTAAACCCTTCGCAGGGAGGTCCCTGCCATAGTAATCCCCTTCATTCCAATTGGGATCGGCCATGATTGCCTGCCTGCCCACTTCATTAAAGGCAATCTGTTGAGGAGAATGGTTCGCTGTCGTTGCCACAGGTATTACAGACTCCACCCTGTCAGGATATGACACTACCCACTGCAAGGCCTGCATTCCGCCCATTGACCCACCGACCACAGCCAGGAGCTTCTGAATGCCCAGATAGTCAATGAGATGGCGTTGGGCGGTCACCATGTCTTTAATGGTAATGACAGGGAATTGAAGCCCATATGGTCTGCCGGTGATTGGATTGATAGACGAAGGTCCCGTTGAGCCTTTACAGCCACCAAGAATATTAGAACAGATGACGAAGTATTGTTCCGTGTCGAAGGCCTTTCCAGGACCGATCATGTTGTTCCACCATCCAGGATCTTTCTCGCCAGGATGGAAGCCTGCGGCATGGGCGTCTCCTGTGAGCGCATGGAGGATGAGTATAGCGTTGGACTTTTCGCTGTTTAGCCTTCCGTAAGTCTCGTAGGCGAGGGTAATGGGACCGAACTTTTCACCGCTCTCCAGTTCCAGCTCAGAGGATGGATAGGCAAAGTTGTAGCATTGAGTCTCCACGATGCCAAGGTTTTTGTCTCGTTTCACCATTTTTGTCCGGTCCTGGAGGTGGTTGTCTCTATTCTTTCTTACCCCTTAATCCCTAATCCTTACCCCAAGTAGTCATTTTGCTGCTTTCCTCAGTGCCTGATCGATATCTTCCTTGATATCCTCCACATCCTCAAGGCCTATTGAAAGACGGATGTAGTCTTCTGTTACTCCCGTCTCCTCCTGTTCTTCTCGCGTCAACTGCTGATGGGTTGTTGATGCAGGATGAATGACAAGGCTTTTTGCATCACCGATGTTTGCAAGGTGGGAAAGGAGTTCCACGGCATTGATAAATCTTTTGCCTGCCTCCAGCCCTCCCTTTATACCAAAGCCAACAAGGGCTCCATAGTTACCACTAAGATACTTCGATGCAAGCGTGTGGCTCGGATGGTCCGTAAGACCCGGATAGCTCACCCATGAAACCAGGGGATGAGATTTCAGAAATGTGGACACCGCGAGGGCATTCTCGGAATGCTTCTTCTGACGCAAGGGCAGGGTTTCCAGTCCCTGGAGGAAAAGGAAAGAGTTGAAAGGACTGAGTGCCGGCCCAAGATCTCTGAGCAATTGTACTCTGGCCTTTATGATAAAGGCTACATTGCCCATGCCGGGAAAATTACCGAAGACATCCCAAAACTTGAGGCCATGATAACTGGGGTCGGGTTCTGTGAATTCAGGGAATTTGCCGTTTCCCCAGTTGAATTTCCCGGCGTCGACGATAATTCCACCAATAGATGTTCCATGTCCACCAACGAATTTTGTTGCTGACGTTGCTATAATATCTGCGCCGTAGTCAATAGGTCTTACAAGCCCGACACCAACTGTATTGTCTACCACCAGGGGTATGCCGGCATCATGGGCTATCTTCGCAATTGTCTCAAAATCCGGCACATCGAGCTTGGGATTGCCAATGGTCTCGGCGTATATTGCCCTTGTTCTGTCAGTGATTGCGTCCTTAAACTGTTCTGGTTTCGTAGAATCGACAAACTTTACGAAACGGCCAAGTTTTGGGAAGGTATAGTGAAAAAGCTGATAAGTACCACCGTAAAGGTTGTTTGCAGAAACTATCTCATCGCCTACTTGTGTAATGTTAAGAAGCGCCAGCGTCTCTGCTGCCTGTCCGGAAGAGACGGCAAGGGCTCCGGTGCCACCCTCGAGGGCTGCAATTCGTTTCTCGAAAACATCATTCGTGGGGTTCATTATGCGGCTGTAAATGTTACCGAATTCTCTCAGGGCAAAAAGGTTTGCTGCATGTTCGGTATCCTTGAACACATAGGATGTAGTTTGGTAAATGGGAACAGCCCGTGATCCGGTTGTTGGCTCAGGAGTCTCCTGGCCTGCATGGATTGCCAATGTGTCGAGCCTTCTTGAAGTCATTGTGTCCTCCTCATATAAGCGAACAGTATTCCTCTTCTCGCGTTTATCATTTTCACCGGTACGTCCAACGATATTCCGGGAAAATATCAGATATGGTACATGGGCATGTTCTGCTGAGTTTTCTGTGTCTGGCGTTCTGCCAGTGATGCAAGGGTAAAACCGGTCAGTACTTCCTCTATCTTGTTGCCGAGTAGAGACCAGACTTCTCTTGTTACACACGTGGCTGTCTTTGGGCAGGATTTTACATCGGTTACGCAGTCTACAAGGCTACAAGGGCCTTCCAAAACTGTGACAATCTCGTTTATAGTAATTTCATCAGGTTGCTTCGTCAAAAGATAACCGCCTTTTCTGCCCCGGAGGGCTTTGACGAGACCCGCCTTATGCAAGGAACCGAAAATGTGTTCAAGATATTTCTCGGATAACCCTTGCCTTTTTGCGATATCAGAAAGATATACCGGAGCGCCATCAGTGCCGTGTGTTGCAAGATCAAGCATTGCCCTGAGACCATATCTTCCTTTTGTCGATATCTTCATTTAAATCTCCTACAACGTTGATGGGAATAATATACTATCTTAATCCATACCCGTCAAGTAGTCAAGTATTTATTAACTACTATATGATTTATTCATGTTCTGCCCTTGAGTAATGTTTAAATTATTGTGAATCGCTCTTTGTACTGGGCGGCAAGTGTCTTTGCCTCCATACCATGTATATTGCAGGGTAGATGATTAACTCGAGGATCAACGATGTAACTATGCCCCCGATCATGGGTGCTGCGATCCTCTTCATCACATCAGCCCCGGCCCCAGTGCTGAACATTATAGGGGTGAGACCGGCGAGGGTGGTGCCTACTGTCATTAACTTGGGTCGAATTCTCTTCACTGCACCATACATGATTGCATCTTTCAGGTCCTCAACAGTCACAAGCTTGCCCTCTTTTTTCCACCGTTCGTAGGCAAGATCGAGGTAGAGGAGCATCACAACCCCTGTTTCCGCATCAAGGCCCGCAAGGGCGATGATGCCCACCCATACGGCAATGCTCATGTTGTAGTTCAGAAGGTAAAGAAGCCAGAAGGAGCCCACGAGAGAAAAAGGGACTGCAAGAAGAACGATGCCCGTTTTTATCACGGATCGGGTGTTGAGATAGATGAGCACAAAGATTATGAGAAGTGTGAGGGGTATAACTATTTTAAGGCGTTCCAGGGTTTTCACCAGGAACTCATATTCGCCGCTCCACTCGAGTCGATAACCTTCGGGAAGCTTTACAGAGGCTACTTTCTCTTTGGCTTCCTCAACATATCCACCCATATCCCTGCCGCTGAAGTCTATATAGACGTATGAAGTGAGGAGTCCCTGTTCACTCTTGATGGATGTTGGACCCTTGACAACGTTGATGTCTGCTAATTGGCCCAGGGGAAGCTGGAGAAGTTGTGAGTTTTGAGTTTTGAGTGATGAGTTAAAACCCTGAGAAGCCGAACCAGAACCCATGGCAGAAGTCGTAGGGGCGGGTGCCATCCCGACAGGCACGAGGATCCTCTTCATCCTTTCCACGTCGCCCCTGAGCTCACGGGCATATCGGACATTGACAGGATAACGTTCTCGACCTTCAATGGTTGTGGTCAGGTTCATACCCCCCAGGGCGGACTGTATAACCTCCTGCACATCCTCGACGCTCAGCCCGTATCGGGCTACCTCCTTCCGCCTGATGTCAAAATCGAGGAAATACCCCGTGGTGACTCTCTCAGCATAGGCGCTTCTTGTGCCTGGAATATCCTTGATATAGTGCTCGAGTTCAAGGCCGATCTTCTCAACCTCTTCAATCTTCGGTCCAAGCACCTTGATGCCGACTGGCGTCCTGATGCCGGTGGCAAGCATGTCGATCCGGGCCTTGATGGGCATGGTAAAGGAATTGGCCACACCAGGAATTGACAGGGCATCATTCATCTCATCTTTCAGCTTTTCCACCGTCATCCCTGGTCTCCACTGCGATTCCGGCTTCAAATTGATGACGGTCTCGAACATCTCAAGGGGGGCCGGGTCGGTGGCTGTTTCCGCTCTTCCTGCCTTCCCAAAAACAGAATCCACCTCGGGAATCTCTTTCAGTATCTTGTTCTGTAACTGGAGAAGGTCGGTTGCTACAGTGATTGATGCCGCAGGAGCCGTGACGGGCATATAGAAGAGGGTTCCCTCATAAAGCGGTGGCATGAACTCCTTGCCGAGTTTCATGAAGGGGATGATTGTAAGGGCAACGATAACGATGCCAGCGAGGATGACGAAGAGCTTAAACCGCAATGCAAATCGCACGACGGGCTCGTAAAGCCAATGGAGGAAACGGCTTATGGGATTTTTTTCTTCAGACCTGATCTTTCCACGGATAAAGACCGTCATGAGCACCGGCGTGAGGGTTATGGCCAGAAATGACGAAAAGAGCATGGCAAAGGTCTTGGTATAGGCAAGGGGAGTGAAAAGCCTTCCTGCCTGGGCTTGCAGGGTGAAGACAGGGAGAAATCCCACAGTAACCACAAGGAGGGAAAAGAACAGTGAAGGCCCTACTTCCTTTGCAGCCTCAATGATTATATCCACCCTGGTTTGAGGTTTAAGGTTCAAGGCACCAGGTTCAAGGTCTGACCTCTGTCCTCTGACCTCTGACCTCGCCTTTTCCCATTCTTCCAGCTTCTTATGTGCATTCTCCACCATGATAATGGATGCGTCAACCATTACCCCTATGGCGATGGCAATACCCGAGAGGCTCATAATATTTGATGTAACCTTCAGGTAATACATGCAGATAAAGGACATGAGGATGGCCACGGGCAGCACAAGGATAACCACGAGGGCGCTCGGCAGGTGAAAGAGAAAGACGATACAGACGACACTCACGGCTATGGAAAGTTTAATGATCTCGTTCTTCAGTGTACCTATGGCGCGGCGGATAAGGTCTGAACGGTCGTAGGTCGTGACAACCTTCACCCCCTTTGGTAAAGAGGGCTCGATATCTTTGGCGATCTTTGCCTTGACCCGGTCAATTACATTGAGTACGTTCTCACCAAACCTCACAATTACGATGCCACCGGTAACCTCTCCTTTTCCATCCAACTCTGCCACGCCCCGCCTAATCTCCGGGCCGAGCTGGATCCGGGCGATATCTTTAAGGTAGATAGGTGTTCCGGACGCGTTGGTTCCGACGGCAATGTCCTCGAGATCCCCGATAGTCTTTACATAGCCCCGGCCCCTCACCATATACTCAATGCCGGAAAACTCGATCACTCGTCCTTCCACATCGAGGTTGCTTCTCCTCACCCCTTCCATAACCTTTGTTATGGGGATGTTGTAGGCAAGGAGACGATTCGGATCGAGGGTGATCTGGTACTGTTTCACGAAGCCGCCAATACTGGCGACCTGGGAGACACCGGGCACGCTTTCGATGGCAAGCTTCAGGTTCCAGTCCTGGAGGGAGCGGAGTTGGGCCAGATCATATTTCCCTGTTTCATCAACAATGGCATAGGAGAAGCCCCAGCCCAGGCTCGTGGCATCAGGTCCGAGCACGGGATTGATGCCCTGGGGGAGCTTGTTTCTCACTGCCTGCAGGTATTCGAGGATTCTGCTCCTTGCCCAGTAGATATCTGTACCTTCTTCGAAGATTACATATATAAAAGAGCTGCCAAAAAAGGAAAAGCCACGGACTGCCTGTACCTGGGGTGCAGCAAGGAGGGTCGAGGTAATGGGATATGTGATCTGATCCTCTACAAGGTCGGGGCTCCTTCCGGCCCATTCGGTATAGACGATTACCTGGGTGTCGCTCAGATCAGGGATTGCGTCAAGAGGGGTGCGGAGGAGTGACCAGTAACCCCAGCCGATGGAAAAGAACACGACCAGGAAGACGATGAACTTGTTTCGTGCGCTCAGCTCGATAATTTTTGCAATCATAAAAAACCTTAGGGTTCGAGGGGTCTAGGGTTTAAGAGGCCAGGGGAAAATCAAAACCACTCGAATCCTGGAATCCTCGACCCCTGTATTTCTAATGCTTATGTACCCCTGGGGAAGGCGTTGCCTCCTGTTTCTTGCCAGGGGCGCTGTCCCTGACCTCAATCCCTTTCAGCTTTGCCTCTGAATCTATGAGGAAATTGGCTGCCGAAGCCACCGTTTCACCTGCCTTAAGCCCTGCAAGCACCTCAACGAACTTTTCTGCTCTGAGGCCCGCTGTAATGGCCCTGGGCTCGAAATAGCCATCCCCCTTATCCACATAAACGATCTGCCTCAAACCTGTGTCTATAACCGCTTCGTCGGGCACAGCAAGCCTGCTGCCAAGATTAATCTTCAGTTCAACATCGGTAAACATCCCGGGTTTCAACTTCCCCCCGGTATTGGGGATGCTGAATCTAACCTGGACCGTCCGCGTCTCAGGGGATAGGGTAGGGGAGATGAACTCTATTTTTGATGTCAGTTCTTTTCCAGGGAAATAACTGAGCTGTATCTTTGCAGTATCACCAACTTTTATAACAGGGAGTTCGTACTCGTATACATCAGCAATGACCCAGACGTTTGAAAGATCGGATACATCAAAAAGCTTCTCTCCGGACATAACCCTCATACCCTGGACTGCATATTTCTGCAGAACATAGCCACTTACAGGGCTATAGACGGTGAGGGTCCTGATGGGCTTTTCGCTTTCTTCAATTCTTTTTATCTGATCATCAGAGATATCCCACAGTTTGAGCCTCTGTCTTGCTGACTCAAGGATTGTCTCAGCATCCCTTGAGAGCATGGTCGACAAATTCAACGAGTGTTCTCCTTGAGCACTCGTTCCTGTTTTCGCTGCGTTCGCATCATTCTTGCCGGTTTTCTTTGCCCATCTCACAAGGTTGATGAATTCCTGCTGCGTTGCCCACAGTTCTGGGCTGTAAATATCGGCGAGGGGTTCGCCTTTTTTTACGTAGATACCGGTAAAATTTACATACAGTTTTTCAATCCACCCTTCGACCTTGGTATTGATGGTTGTCAACTTACGTTCATCGTATTCTACTTTCCCTGTTGTCCTGATGATCTTTTGGAGAGGTTGGATGGATGCCGCAATAGTTCTAACCCC
>Ga0351917_1094_pt1 | contig 36845 bp, 35 predicted proteins | sample TotcelHT113001N4_FD_206834 | JGI IMG/M metagenome (GOLD analysis project Ga0351917, IMG submission 206834) | Enriched cells from coal bed in the Powder River Basin, Montana, United States - Total cells T11 rep1 HSBNCT.T11.300.1.N4 ...
AACGAACATGTTTCCGTCGATCACGGACACTACAAGCATGATCTCCTGATTTGTCTCAGGATCTTAAGAGGTAAAAGGGAATTTCCGCAGTATACTCTTTATGAGATCATATCTTTCCTGCACAGATAAGGTGAAGTAGAACTTACTCCCCATCAAAATACGGACTACTTCTCTTACTTTATTCTCATGTCTCACAGTACCAACCTCCATTTTATAGTAGCAACCATGCTAATTGGATGATGAAATTTCCTTGCTGTTGAACATCACCCTGCCCATCGGGTCGATTACGATATGAATTTTCTCTTCAAACTTCTTAAGACTCCGGAGTTTCGTAAACTCGATCTCTGCGGCCAGAAAAAAGAACCAAAAAACCGGAACTAAGCCCTTCTCGAACACTACTTCTTCTGATCTTTCAACCATCATTAGCTCCATAAGATCCTCCTGAGTTTAGAATTATCTTTTTAATACCTCCCTTTGAGCATATCTTGTGCCACTAATACTGAGAGAATAATAATGAGTGCAAATAGATAATAATATCAAGCTATTATGACATTATAGTCTTATAGTGAGAAACTACTGGCAACCCTGAGTATGACTACAAGATGCATGACCCAGTCTACACATTTTGTGGCTTCCCCTCTGATTATCCTGAAGGAAGGTTAGAGAGACGACCCATGATATTAAATCTGCTGCTCAATTTGGGTTTAGGAATGTGCAGAAGATGCTCAACGAAAAGGGTATTGTCCGTTAACAGGGAATACCTCCAAGATTCTGTTTCAAATCAAATATCTTAATGAATAATTGAGAAAGGGCGAAAATAAGAGTGCTGACCTCAAAAGCTCTAGGCACCAGGCTCTACCAACCATACTAAAACACCAAAGGTGCCTGGGGTCATTTGACGGATATGCTATTCTTATATTGAAGGTGGTGCAGTATGATTCTATCCTACACCGATCTTTTTGATAAGAAGAGAATGCAGCATCGTGTCAAGGCAACTGTTATCACCAACCATCCCGCAAGCCGTTACGGACAGCCTGTCATCCTCCTGGAAGATGGTGGAACACTGGATTCATCCTCGTGGTTTTCACACAGATACCGTGTACTGAAGGCAAGCAAGAAGGAGATTTCAGCACTTCTGAGTATGGGTCTGGTCTGAAACATTATTGCCTGCAGCGTATCTCCTACACAAAGGAAGCATCAATGGCATAGAGATATTCGCCAAAGGAAGCGGATAACCCTTCCCCTCTTTATACGGCCCGATCTTCGATAATCCAAACATTGTTGTCACGTATTCCCTCTGTGTAGCCTCTATTGATGTGTAGCACTCGTTGAGGTGAAGATTTTGAGGCCAAGAGGATATTCTCCTTCCCCCTTTAAACCGGTCACTTCTCTTTATTTGGTGTGGGGCAGACGGCCTTATGCATTGAATCGCCTATGGAGCCTGGAGTTAGTGGAGACCATCCTTCTGAGGGTCGGAGTTTGATAGTATATGAGGCAAGTATTACCCCGTCAGCAGCATAGTGTTTGCCAAACGTGGTCAATCGCCTCTCTCTCCTTGTGCAGTTAATTTCCCACAAGAGCAAAGAGTGGCTCAGCAAATCGTAACGGTCAACAGGTAACTTATCGCTAATCCTCGTTTGTATTTTTCTCTTTCTCCCTTCATCGAAAAATACCTGCTTTGTCCACGCCTTAATTATATCCTTTGAAGGTTTTGTCAAGGTTGCCCGGTCATAGAACCATTCGGTATCTAACATGCTTTCACCTATAGATACCCACTCCGCAGCATTTGCATGAGATACAAGAAAAATCATTGTGACGGCAAAGAGTAAATAACATATCGTTTTCATCATAAGATGCCTATTATTCAGTATTTTATATCTTGACGATTGTCTGGTGGAACTTGACTTCTTCATTCTGTTATAATTCTCGGTCAATCCTGCATTTCCTTTAGAGGACATGGTTCTATCCGGTGATGTAGGCGTTATAATTTTGTTTCAATAGTAATTTTTACCCTGAGATCAGACGCCCTATACAACATTGGTAGGCGCAACATTTTTTTTATTACCACGGCAAATATACATAGCAATATAGTTCGTTCTGTGATAGACTTTATGCATGGAAAAGATCGACGCTCGCACGCACAGTCCGGAAGTACAATACGAGATCAGAAAACAGGTGATTCGCCTCAGAAAGCAAGGGCTTCCCAATAAGATGGTGGCACAAGGAGTCGGCATCAGCGTGTACCATGCAAGCAGACTATGGCAGAACTACCAGAAAGGAGGCAGCAAGGCCATCGAGCCGGGCACACGGGGGCGCCGTCACAAAGAGAACCCACCACGTGAAGAAATACTTTGAACATCAGGCGGTGGCCTATGCAGCATGAAGTTGGTTGATATGTTTAAATGCCGGAGTAATAACTCATAGAAAATTCCCCAAGAAAACAATAATATGTAGTATCAAATTCAAGAAAATTAGACATTGGTATCTGAAGATATATAGACTATCAAGAAGACAGGGAGATGAAGAATCATTGTAAATACTTTGCAGATAGCAGCAAATCTTTTGAATATAAAACGGGGCAGACAAAAGGATCGGGACTGACGATTACTTCTGACAGAGCGTTCCGGATTGTAACCTCCACCGATCTCTTGTTGACAAGGTAATCATAGATACACTATGCTTACATACGGCAATTATTGCCGTAGGCTGAAAATACATCGAAGGGACACAGATCATTGAAGCTTAGTGAAAAGCTGGAACAGAAAGAGCAGGAACTGAAAATACTCCACGAGGTTGCCAAGGACATCAGCAGCAATCTTGATTTAAAAGAGCTTCTTAACCGAATCGTTGCAATGATCATGAACTTTGTTACGGCTGATTCCTGCCTTATCTATCTCTATGACCGGCAAAACGATGAGCTTATTCTTACTGCATCAAGCAAGCCTAAAGAGAAGTCCATAGGAAGGGTTAAGCTGAAAATCGGAGAAGGTGTCACTGGTTGGGCTGCCAAAGAAAAACGGCCAGTGGTTTTACCGAAAGAGGCATATAAGGATCAGCGATTCAAGACCTTCTTGTCTCTTGAAGAAGACAAATACCAGGCGTTCATGTCCATACCCATTCTCTCTAAGGATGAGGTTATCGGGGTCATGAATATTCGTAATATGGAGGCGCACACCTATCCCGAACACCAGGTTAACCTCCTTTTTACCGTAAACCGTTATCTTGGAAGTGCCATCCAAAATGCTATTATTTACGAAGATGTCATCAGAAAGGCAAAACAGTTGGACCTTCTCTCGGAAGTTTCGAGGACCATTGTGTCGGATCACTACCTGAAGGAGATACTCCAATTAATAGTTGCCATGACAGCAAAGGTCATGGATTCACAAATCTGTTCAATCATGCTTCTGGATGAAAAGAGAAACGAACTATTTATTGCTGCAACCCAGAGCCTGAGCCAAGAATATCTCAACAAGCCGAACCTTAGGGTGGGCCAGTCGATAAGCGGCAGAGTCGTTCTGGAAAAGCGGCCAATCACAGTCCTTGATGTGACAGAGGAATCCGGGTATATGTACCCTGAAGTAGCTCGGCAAGAAGGGATCATTTCACTTCTCTCTGTCCCCATGATGCTCAAGGATAGGGCTATTGGAGTTATAAACAGCTATACAAAAAGTGAGCATAAATTTAGGCAGGAAGAAATAAGCATCCTCCAGGCCGTGGCTAACCAGGCGGCCGTTGCCATCGAGAACACCCATCTTAGCGAGGAGATACTGACAGCGAAAGAGGCTCTTGAATCGCGGAAGATCATTGAACGGGCAAAGGGTATTTTAATGAAGGAGCTTGGTGTCACAGAAGACGAGGCCTATAAAAAGATCCATAAGAAGAGCATGGATCTGCGAAAGACCATGAAGGAGATTGCAGAAGCAATTATCCTCTCGTCTGAGCTGAGGAAAAAACCTTGACAAAAGCAACTCAAAATATGTATATTATTTGTGTTTAAAGAAAAGAATCTTTTAGCAACGTATGCTAAAAGGATACACAAAACGGACTACGGCGTCCAAATCACACATGGTGGTTTGAGGCGCTTTTTTTTTAACATTTGGCTATGGTGATGGATATGGCAGAAAACTGGCGTATTGCGATTGCCCAAATTAATTGCACTGTAGGGGATCTCAAGGGGAACTCTGCAAAGATTGTTGAATTTGCTGGAAGGGCAAAGGACTCAGGGGCAGATATCGTGACCTTTCCAGAGCTTGCAATTACGGGTTATCCCCCGGAAGACCTCTTGTTGAAACCAAAGTTTATTGAAGATAATGTAACGGCACTCAGAAATATTGCACAGTCAATAAAGGATATTGTGGCGGTTGTAGGTTTTGTGGACAGGACGAATGACAAGCTTTACAATGCAGCTTCGGTCTTATACGGTGGCGAGATAATAGGGACCTACCACAAGACCCTTTTACCTAACTATGGCGTATTTGACGAGAAGCGTTATTTTTCCCCGGGCGAGAAGTCGCTGGTCTTCAAGTTTGGAGAACTCATTTTTGGGGTCAATATTTGTGAGGATATATGGTTTGATGAGGGACCCACCGCATCACAGGCCAGCGCAGGCGCTGTCTTGATTCTTAATATCAATGCTTCCCCATACCATGCCGGCAAGATAAAGGTCAGAGAGGAGATTGTGAGACGACAGGCCTCAATGAATAATGTTTACATCTTCTATACGAACATGGTCGGCGGCCAGGATGAGCTTGTCTTTGATGGCCAGAGCATGGTTAATGACAGTGGCGGCAACATCATTGCCAGAGCTGCAGCATTCAGAGAAGACCTTCTGATCATTGATATCCCAAGGGATAGACATGCAAGAGGGCAGACACTGGAAACAAGTAATGCTCCAGCCAAGAAACACGAGGTGATTGTTGTAGCTGATAATTTAGAGTACGCGGACAAACCGAATATTGCCTGGCGCCAGGAAGAGATGCTGGATCCTGTTGCTGAGGTCTATGAAGCACTTGTGCTCGGTGTCCGGGACTATGTTGTAAAAAATTGTTTTGGCAATGTCACCATTGGTCTAAGCGGTGGAATAGACTCGGCCATCGTTGCTGCTCTTGCAGTGGATGCCCTGGGGAAAGATCGTGTTGTTGGTGTTTTTATGCCATCTCGCTACACATCCAGAGAATCAGGGGAAGATGCGCGGGAACTTGCCAAAAACCTCGGTATTAAGATACTTGAAGTACCGATTGATGAGATATACAAGGTTTATATAGAGACATTTAAGCCTCTATTCAAGGGCCGCTCAGAAGATATTACAGAAGAGAATATTCAGGCCAGGATTCGTGGCAATATTCTGATGGGCTTGTCTAATAAGTTCGGATGGCTTGTGCTGACCACAGGTAACAAGTCTGAAATGAGCGTAGGATACGCAACGCTTTATGGAGATATGGCAGGTGGTTTTGCAGTCATCAAAGATGTGCCAAAGACACTTGTCTATATGTTGGCTGCCTACAGGAACTCATCAGGGCCGGTTATTCCCCTGCGGATTATCGAAAAGGAACCGACTGCCGAACTCAAACCTGACCAAAAAGATCGCGACGCCCTTCCTCCTTACGACACGCTTGATCCTATTCTCAAGGCTTATGTAGAGGAGGACAAGCATCCCGAGGAGATCATCTCTTCCTCTCTGGAAAAGGAAGTTGTCAATAGGGTATCGAGAATGGTGGACGGAAGCGAGTATAAGAGGAGGCAATCTCCTCCAGGAATCAAAATTACCCCTAAAGCGTTTGGCAAGGATCGGAGAATGCCCATAACGAACAGGTACAGAGGGTGAGTTATGTCCTTCGAACATCTCATAACGCGAATATCGCCCACCTTAAAGAGAATCACCCATAGACTCAATGGGCATCACTCATTCTTTGATGATGAAGACCTCTATCAGGAAGCCTTGATTCATTTGTGGCTTCACTATAATGATGGCTCCCTTTCCGACAAAACGGATAGTTATATCCTACAGGGCTGCTATTTTCACCTCAGGAACTACTTGAGGAAGGTACAGGAAAAGGTGCCCATCCTCAGCATCAATACAGGGGTTGGAGAAGACGGAACAAAGCTCGAAGATATCCTCACCATAGATGGCGCGGCAACCTTTGATTATCTGGAAAGTAAGATCGATGTCGAGGCGAAGGAAGAAAAATACCTTACGGACAGGGAAAAGAAAATTCTGTCTCTTATTATGGAAGGCATGTCCATGCGGGAGGTTGGGGCAAAGATTGGTATTTCCCACGTAATGGTCTTGAAAATACGAAATAAAATAAAAGAAAAGTATCTTCATCTCAACAATGAAACTCTAAACTAGGTTACCAGCATATAAAGCATTTTACTTGTAGTAACATATTAGTCCGATATGAGGGCAAACACAGTGATGTGTAATTGACAATGGCGTTCTGAGCATCAGAACGCTTTTTTATTTTGGAGACGAAGGCGTCTTTAAGCCGCGATAGGCTTAGAGACGCCTTTTTTGTTTCAAATCTAAATCATTTGGAGGTGCATTGTGGCAAAAATTGGAATTGTTGTTCGGTTAATGTTGGTGATTGGAATGTTTTTATTGTTTGTGGGTGGCCTCTGGGCTGAAGAGGCGAAAAAAGCAGATGATCCATCTCTTGCGAAGCCTGCAGAAGAGACAAAGAAGGTCGAAGAGCCAAAGGTGACAGGTACAGGGTCGATAGGTTTTTATAACAGGTATATTTTCCGGGGATATGAAATAGGTACGGAGAACTTTGTTGCTCAACCTTCATTGAGCGCATCCTATAAAGGTTTCACGGCAGCGTTCTGGGGAAATTATGACAGTAATCAGCGGAATAGCACATCAGCTGGTTTTACCAACCAGGGAAGAAGTGGTATAGATGAGGTTGATGTTACCCTAAGCTACACTTACGCAATTCAGAAGTTATCGTTAACCGGTGGGTACATTTACTATAATCTGAAATATGCCGAGGACACTGAAGAGTTTTTTTTCACCCTTGCCTATGACATGATTGGAAAACCTGCAATAACTGTCTTTCAAGACATCAACTCTTACACGGGTACGTATATTAACCTCGCTCTGGCCCATTCTTTTTCTCTCCCGAAGGATATTAGCCTTGATCTTGGCGCGTCCTTTGGATATTTCGCCGGACAGGGTAAATATTGGAAGACCTATGAGCCAGCAACGGGCAGTTATACAGGAGGCAAGTACAAAGGATTCCACGATGGCATGGTGAAAGCCGGCCTAACCATACCAGTTACAACGGCTTTTTCCATACAGCCTGTGATTCAATACTGGTTTCCGCTTTCGAGCGATGCAAAGAAGACCTATGGCTATAATCCGGAGACTGGCCTTAAAGTGGCTTATAATCCGAATGGGTATGTAAAAAATAATTTTGTCTACGGAGTTGGCTTTAGTTACAGTTTCTAATTAGTATTTCAAAACCCGCGACGGCGCGGCCCAAAGCCTGACCGACCAGGCAATAGATCCAAACCCAAGACATTGAAGTCATGGTGGTTTTACCCCAGGATGTTCGGGGTACATCCCGTGAAGGGGAAAAAATAATTCGAAGGAGGTTTGTTGTGAAGAAGGGTTTAGCTTTGTTGTCTCTGTGTTTTGAGGTCAATTGGTATGACGGGATTGCTGGAAAAATCCGGAGCAAGATCATGCGATATCGAGCCCAGGAGGTTAGAAGACAAGGAGCTAGCCGGACATGGTGATTCAAATAGAATTCTTCAAGAATGCTAATCCAAGGAGGAGCAAATGGATCCAAAAATCGTTTTAGATACATTATGGGTATTGATTACTGCAATGTTGGTTTTTTTCATGAATCTTGGTTTTGCCATGGTGGAGTCAGGCTTTGCGCGTGCTAAAAACTGTGTGAATATCCTCTCAAAGAACTTTATCGTATTTGCGGCGTCATCACTTGGGTTTCTGGCGTTGGGCTGGGGTCTGATGTTCGGAGATGGCAACCCCTTTATCGGATTGGATGGACTCTTTTTCTTGAACGGCGCTGACAATTCACCGGCAACCGGAGACGCTTATAAAGGGGTATACTCAGCACTTAACTGGACAGGCGTGCCATTACTCGCAAAGTTCTTCTTCCAGCTGGTCTTCTGTGGAACAGCCGCCACTATAGTCTCAGGGGCTGTGGCCGAACGGATCAAATATAAATCCTTTATCGTCTTCACATTCATAATGGCTATATTCATCTACCCAGTGGTAGGTCATTGGATCTGGGGTGGCGGTTGGTTATCAAAAATGGGGATGTTTGATTTTGCAGGTTCGACTGTAGTTCATTCTGTAGGCGGATGGGCAGCACTCGCAGGTATCTTGATCTTGGGGCCTCGTTTTGGGAAATATACGAAAGACGGAAAAATCAACCCCATTCCTGGCCACAACCTGAGCATTGCTACAATCGGGGTCTTTGTGCTGTGGCTCGGCTGGTTCGGATTCAACCCCGGATCGACTATGGCCGCTGATCCCAACGCTATTGCTCACGTAGTCATGACCACAAACACTGCAGCTATAGCTGCAGTGTTGAGTTCAACTGTTATAGCGTGGATAATACTGGGTAAGCCTGACCTTGGTATGACGTTGAATGGTTGTCTGGCAGGCCTGGTGGCGATAACTGCCCCATGCGCTTTCGTCAGCATCAGCAGTTCGCTGATTATAGGTTTCGTTGCCGGAATACTTGTTGTATTAGCAGTTATCTTCTTTGATCGTGCCAAAATCGATGATCCCGTAGGTGCTTTATCAGTGCACTTGGTGAATGGAGTCTTTGGAACGCTTGCAGTCGGACTTTTTGCACAAAATAAAATTACTGGTACTGAGACAGGCAATGGTTTGTTTTATGGAGGCGGTATGAAGCTATTGGGCAGTCAGTTTGCTGGAGTTGCCGCTACAGCAGTCTTTGTTTTTGCTGTTGCTCTCATTGCTTGGGTATTGATTAAAACAACGGTAGGCCTGAGAGTATCGCTTCAAGAAGAGATTGAAGGTCTGGATATTGGCGAGCACGGTAACAGCGCATATCCGGAATTCCTCACGCGGAAGCCGGCGTATTCTTATGTGGGGACGGGTGACCTAACACCCGTAAGAGAGACATCCTTGGTGAATGAAAGATCCTTGGTAAAGGAGGGTAGATAGATGAAACACATAATCGCAATAATCCGTCCGGAAAAACTGGATGATGTAAGACATGCTCTGGAGAAGGCAGGATGCTCCGGCCTGATGATCTCTGAGATTTCAGGCCACGGAAAACAAAAGGGAGTCGTACAACAATGGCGTGGCGAAAAATACAAAGTAGATTTGATCCCGAAAATAAAGTTGGAAGTGATGATCAAGGACAGTGAATTAGGCATCATCAAAAAAACCATCATGGAAAACGCGAGAACCGGTGAGATAGGTGATGGTAAGATGTTCATTTCTACCGTGGACGAAGTTGTTAGAATTAGGACCGGTGAAGAGGGTGAAATTGCACTATAACCAATTTTTGCAGAGTGAGAAAAATGGGGAAATCTCTGTTTCATGTAATGAAATAGAGATTTAATTGCATTTAGATGAGAAGAAGTTGCAACAGTCTAATGTCAAGTATCCCCCGGTCATCGGTGCCAAAGAGCCCATAAGGCTCAGGACTTCGCACCTCCGTGCGCCAGTGGCCGGGGGCACAAACAAGCCCTTAGCAGTATTCCCATTATACGTTTCAACCAAGTCGTAGTTTTCTACGAGCCGCTCGACCCTCGGCCCTATATCATGAAGGGAGGATATATTTTCCAGGCGAAGCATGATAAATGCATTGCTTTTTTGAATCGTATTGGATACATTCTTCGGGGATTTGAGATCTCATAAAAGTTAATATCTTTGTGGTTTCTATATATCGCTATGAAAAATTTTTTTGTTTTATTCCTGATTTTTGTTATCAGTCTGTTGGGTTTTTTAAGGTGTGCCTTTGGAAACGGCTTTGACATTTATGAGCAAAGCGCAAAAGCAGTGGGAATGGCAGGGGCCATTATTGCACAGGCCGATGATCCTTCAGCAATATTTTTTAACCCGGCTGGAATAACACACCTTGATGGGACCCAGGTTTCCATGGGTGCATGTCTGGTTATGCCGACCATGCAATTCAAAAGTAACGGCAATGTGCTCATGGGAACATACCCAGGAGAGACAGCAAAAATCAAAGATCACACATGGGCCATTCCCAATGCCTATGTTACCCACAAGATAAACGACAAGGTCAGCGTGGGTATCGGAGCCTTTGCCCACTTTGGGCTTGGCGTGGAATGGCCACATTACTGGGAGGGTCGTTTCACGCCTGGAACAACGAAGACTATCCTCAAAACAACCTCGATTAGCCCGGTTATTGCATTCAAACCTTTAGAAGATTTATCCATCGGCCTAGGACCTTATATTCAGTATTTCGACATTCAGCTCAACAATCTTGTTTTTATTGCCCCTCCTACTCCGCCGATAACACCAAACAACAACAGAGCCCAGACAGCAGATGCCAACCTTACGGCAAACAACTGGGACTGGGGGTGGCAGGCAGGATTTCAACTCAATATTATGGAAGGTCTTACCTTTGGCGCCGCCTATTTGAGTGAGGTTCGCCACAAGATTAACGACGGAGATCAGAAGATAACAAGCCTTGCAAATGGAGCCGTAATACTTAAACAAGGATTCTCGGGAGAGTTTACCCTACCTGCTACATTACGCCTGGGATTGGCGTGGCAAAAAGATCCGTGGACTGTCGAGGCAGGGGGCCAATGGACAGAATGGACCAGCTATAAAACGTTGCAGGCAATCTTTGAAAACGGGACTTCTCTTACAAGCCCTAAGAACTGGCATAACGCCTGGCTGTGGCGCATAGGGGCCCAATACAGGGTGAATAAGTATCTTGACCTCAGGGCCGGTTTTTTTTACGATGAAACGCCCATACCCAGTTCAACCATGGATCCACTTGTGCCGTCGGGAGACCGGATGGGGTATTGTGGTGGTTTAGGAATTCACTTAGACCGATTAACCTTTGATGTTGCTTACAATTTTATTCAGGATGAAAGCCGCGCCTGGAACAATCCCTCAGGAGACGTCAAGGTGGGTCCCGGGACGATCACCCGCGTTACAGGCAAATTCGAAAAGGCTTATGCCCATATATTCGCAGTGAATGTAACGTATCGCTTCTAGGAGCCTCAACTTACTTTGGTTCAGCGAGGATCTTTGTTTTCATCCGGTCGATAATGTCCTTCAGAAATTTTTCTCGATTTTTCAAGGCATCTCGAAACTCTCGCTTGTCGGTATGCATAATCTCAACTTGCAGGTGATAGAGATAGCGTTCGATGACATTCTGAACAATGTTTGCTTCGTCCTTTGACATTTCGAAATTGATCATATTTACCCCCTTGATTTTTTTGCCTTACTAATAAATATAGCCGTGATTTTTAAAATAGCAATAAAATGAAAATTATTTCACTTTTTTCTTTTGCCCCCTTAACAGGTTACCAATCAACAAATAAGTTTACTTTTATAATAAGAACGTAACAAAACACATTGATGTGTAACGAAACATAGGCGTTCCAATTTATTGGAGCGCTTTTTTTGTTTCTGTTTTAGACAGAGGTGTCTAAATCCAGATGATTGGTTTAGACACCTTTTTTTCATTAAATCGGAGGTGCATTATGAAACGATGGATGGTTGTAGTTGTGTTATTACTCAGTATAGCTTTGGTAGGAGTGGCAATTGCCGAGGAAGCAAAAGCCCCTCTTGAATCGGCAACAGAGACTCAAGCTGCCCCTATTGCACAGGGCGCCCAGACGCCTGAGGCTCCACTGAAAATTGATCCGGGTGACACGGCATGGCTTCTAATTTCTACAGCGCTCGTTATGCTCATGACCCCGGGGCTTGCCTTCTTCTATGGTGGCATGGTGGGCCGTAAAAATGTATTAGGAATCCTCATGCAGTGTTTTATCTTACTCTGTGCAATAAGCGTTCAATGGGTTCTCTACGGATACAGCCTTTCATTTGCACCGGGAAAGGGATTTTGGGGTAGTCTTGAGTGGGCAGGATTGAAAGGGGTTGGCTTTGCGCCCTATAAAGATTATGCAGCCACCATTCCTCATCAGCTTTTTATGATGTTCCAGGCTATGTTTGCAATTATTACACCTGCCCTTATGATCGGAGCCTTTGCTGAGAGGATGAAATTCTCTGCGTTCATGGTGTTCATGATTCTCTGGGCGACCTTTGTGTATGACCCTGTTGCCCACTGGGTGTGGGGGGTAGGCGGCTGGCTGAAAGACCTTGGCGCTCTGGATTTTGCCGGTGGAACAGTAGTTCATATTAATGCTGGCATCGCAGCTTTTATGGCAGCCATATTCATAGGAAAGAGAAAAGGGGCAGAAAACAAGTCCATTCTTCCCCACAACCTTCCTTTCACCATACTTGGCACAGCGCTTCTCTGGTTTGGATGGTTTGGGTTTAATGCAGGAAGCGCCCTAGGCGCTAATGAAGTGGCGGTCAATGCCTTCGTGGTGACAAACACAGCAGCAGCAGCAGCCGGTTTAGCGTGGGCGATTCTTGACTGGATTTTTCATGAAAAGCCAACTGTTCTTGGTACAGCAACGGGTGCTGTTGCAGGGCTTGTTGCGATCACCCCGGCAGCAGGATTCGTAAGTGCCATGTCTGCCATTGTAATTGGTATATTCGTGAGCATTTTCAGCTACATTGCTGTGACAGTAGTGAAACCAAAGTTTGGCTATGACGATGCCCTCGATGTCTTTGGCGTCCACTGCATAGGTGGTATTTGGGGCGCCCTTGCAACAGGTCTCTTTGCATCAAAGGCAATTAATCCCGCAGGAACTGACGGGTTATTTTTCGGAAATCCAAAACTATTACTCATCCAGGCGATAGCAGTGGGGGTCACCATAGTGTACAGTTTTGTGGTTAGCCTGATCATTTACAAAATCGTCGATGTCATTATGAAGGCCCGTGTTCCCGAAAAGGATGAGAACTTAGGGCTCGACCTAACCCAACACCACGAAAATGCCTATACAATGATTGAATAGGGAGGAAACTACCATGAAATTAATTATAGCGATTATCAAACCAGACAGGCTTGAGGCTGTCAAAAAAGAACTATACAAGGCTGATGTCAACCTTATCACGGTGAGCGAGGTCCTGGGACACGGTAGGCAGATGGGTGTCACCGAGGTATACCGAGGCGTTAAAGAGATGGGAAATCTCTTAAGAAAGATACGTTTGGAGATTGCCGTTAATGAAAGTTTTGTTGAATCCACAATCAATGCGATCCTGAAGGGCGCCCAGACCGGTCAGATTGGTGATGGAAAGATCTTCATCCTTGATCTTGCAGAGTGTATCCGGATCAGGACTGAGGAGAGGGGCGGGGGAGCAATAGGCTAAAACCCCGAGGGATGATGGACGAAGCACGAGGAACGATAAATTCTTATCGTCCAGGCGGAGCGATCGTCCTAATCCAGGTATGGGTGGGCTGATTATACACCGAGAGCTGCAGGTTGAGGTGGCAAAACCCAGGAATGTGCCGGGTGCTATGGAAGAACGATTATTGGGGCATGGAAAGCATGAAAAGGAGATGGATAATGAATGGCAAGATCCTTGTAATTAAGCACGTCAGCAATGAAGGTCCAGGCCTTATAAAAACATTTTTTGAGGGCAAGGGTTGGCCGGTGGAACTTGTCGATTTCAGTAATGGCGATCTACTCCCCGGCAATCTTGATGGCATTGCAGCCGCGGTGTTGCTCGGGGGACCAATGAATGTATATGAGGAGAAAGAGTATCCATTTCTTAAGAAGGAGGATGATTTCATTGCAAGGTTGATAATAGAAGAGATACCATTTCTAGGTATCTGTCTCGGCGCACAACTTCTTGCCAAGGCCTGTCAGGGAAGAGTATTCAAATCGAATACTGCAGAAATTGGTTGGTACACGGTGAATGTGACAAAGGAGGGCAGACATGACACGCTTTTTTATGGTTTGTCTGCAGGTCTGACCGTTTTTCAATGGCACGAGGATACATTTGAAGTTCCTGAAGGAGGTACGTTGCTCGTTCGGGGCAGAGCATGCAGGAACCAGGCTTTCAAAGTGGGTAATTATGCATATGGTCTACAATTCCATATTGAAGCAACACCTGCTATGGTGAGTGAATGGATGAAGGATCAAACAGGTAAGGTTGATGTCAATAAGATTTTCAAGGGATCGATTGAGAAGCGGGATCTCCTGGAGAACCAGGCAAATACCATTTTATCAAACTTCCAGAGGATTATTGAATCTTCTCTAAGGCTTAAAAAAATCATGAAACAATACATTGAAGACAGGACGTGGTCCGAGAAGAAGGCTATATGCTGGTGGGAGGTGAACTGACCACCGTTAACCAGCTGGGCTTGAAAGGTGGTCCTGAATACTGTATTTCCTCTATTATTGGCGAAAGATCACCCTTAGCTCAACAAGGTCCGTATTTTCCATGAAACATGGGTAAGGACGCCGGTGTAGACAAAAGTCTTGACAGTTACACCTGAAATTGCTATATTTTTCCAGGCACATGGGAGTGTCGTAGAGCTGACAAGGACGTCCATAAGGCGACGTCCTTTTTTTATCTTGCGGTTCCATGAAGGAAACTTCAGAACAAGAGGATTGGTAAAATGGATCAAAAAAGTGCAGGACTTAAGCTATCGATATTTTTCTGTCAACAGATTGATGCAAACCAAGATGCGCACCGGCGAGCCCTCGAAAAAGAACTTGGTTCCAAGATCTCCTTTTTTCCATTGCCGTGCAGCGGAAGAATAGAGCCTCTTCATTTTTTGCGTTCCTTGGAAGGGGGAGCCGACAAAGTGTATCTCCTGGCTTGCGCCGAAGGATCCTGCCGTTATCAGGAGGGAAATATACGTGCAAGGAAACGTCTATCGTATGCACAAACATTGATTGAAGAGATTGGCCTTGAGGCAAGACGCCTTGAGCTCATAAATATGGTGTCCGGGAATTCCAAGACTATAGAAGAAATTGTAAGGGAATTGCTTGCACGAGAAGCGGACGTGGAGCCTTCACCCTTGCGAACACAGATACATAAGGAGTAAAACATGATAACTGGAGAAAGAAAGCCTTTACCGGAAATCAAGGAGATGATTCAGCCATTCCGAAAAATACTTGTTGTTGGATGTGGAAGTTGTGTTGCTGAATGTGCCTCAGGGGGAGAGAAAGAAGTGGGCGAGCTTTCCTCTGCACTTCGTATGGATGCCAAGATGGCTGGTCAGGAAAAAGAGATTGAGGAGCTGACCCTTGACAGGCAGTGCGTATACCAGTTCATTGACCAACTTACGAATCGTATCGATAAGTATGATGCAATACTCTCGCTTGGATGTGGGGCCGGTGTTCAGGCAGTTGCCGAAGTATTTCCGGAGAGCGTTGTTCTGCCGGCTCTTAATACTACGTTTATAGGAGAGACAAGGGAGGCAGGGTTCTGGGTTGAGAATTGTCGTGCCTGTGGGGATTGTAAACTCGCTTTTTTTGCCGCAGTCTGCCCAGTCACTCGATGCGCAAAAGGACTTTTCAACGGTCCCTGCGGGGGCTCAAAGGATGGGAAGTGCGAAGTTGACCAGGAGAGCCCGTGCGCATGGCAGCTCATTGTTGAACGTCTTGATAAAAGTGGACGGATTGATCAGCTAAATGAAGTGTATCCACCTGCAGACTGGTCGCGGCAACAAGGGAAAGGACCAAGGAAAATCCACAGGGAGGACCAGAATATATGAAAAACGAGAGTCGTCTCAAGAAGGTTCTGAGTGCTGGTCATTTTGCAGTTACTGCTGAATGTGGACCTCCAAAGGGGGCTGAGACCTCTGTTATCAGAAAAAAGGCAAAGTTTTTGAAAGAAGTTGTGGACAGTGTGAATGTTACCGATAACCAGACAGGGGTTGTGAGGCTCAGCAGTCTTGCCTCCTGCATGCTCTTGAAGAAGGAGGGGCTTGATCCGGTCCTCCAGATGGTTACCCGTGACCGGAACAGGATTGCCCTTCAATCCGATGTCCTGGGCGCATCGGTTCTTGGCATACGGAACATTCTCTGTCTCTCTGGTGATCACCAGTCGTTTGGTAATCAACCTCAGGCAAAAGGTGTATTCGATATCGATTCAATCCAATTCATCCAAGTCGTCCACCAGATGAGGGACCAAGGAAAGATTTTAGGAGGAGAGCAGCTTTCAGAGCCTCCTCATCTTTTTATCGGTGCCGTAGCAAATCCGTTTGCTGATCCCTTTGTGTATCGTGTTATCCGTCTCGCTAAAAAGGTGCATGCAGGGGCTGAATTTGTTCAGACTCAATGTATCTACAACCTTAACCGTTTTAAGGAATGGATGAAAGGGGTGAGGGACCGGGGTCTTGATAAAAAGGTCTATATTCTTGGGGGTATTACACCACTCAAGTCAGTCCGCATGGCAGAGTATATGGGTAAGAACGTAGCGGGAATGGATGTGCCCGAGGAAATCATCGCCAGGCTCAAAGGCGTGCCGCCCAAGGATCAGCGACAGGAAGGTATCAAAATAGCCGTTGAGACAATCCGGGCGTTGAAGGAGATAGAGGGGGTTCATGGGGTTCACATTATGGCCATTGAGTGGGAGGATGTTGTCTCTCAGTTGGTTGAAGAGGCCGGGTTGCACCCGCGGCCCGAGGTGTAGGAGGAATTCGCAATGCCCCTTAAATATCATATTCACTCGGCACCGGTATCCAACAGATTTCCCAAAATCACGAAGTCAGGCGTTATTGCATGGGAGGAGGGATGCCTTAAATGCGCTCGTTGTGTAAAGAAAGACTGTGTTTACAAGGTCTACGAAAAAAGAGACCTTGATGGAAGACAGATGCTTGATTCCCTCGACAGCGTTTGTATGGATTGTTTTCGATGCGTGCAAGGCTGCCCGAACAGACTAATACAAAAAGGCATGAACCCGACGTACAAAACTTTGGGAGATCGTTACTGGACACCAGAGATAATTACCGACCTGTGGTTTCAGGCAGAGACTGGCCGTATTCCAGTTTCAGGGGCAGGGTATGGGGGACCGTTTTCTGGCATTGGTTTCGATGCCATGTGGACGGATATGTCAGAGATTGTCAGACCCACCCGCGATGGGATACATGGACGTGAGTATATCAGTACAACCGTCGATCTCGGCCGTAAACTTATGATGCTCGACTTTGATGGAACCGGTGAGATGATTTCCGTCCCGCCGCCTCTCGTTGAAATCCCGCTGCCAATTATTTTCGACCTTTTACCGTGGTCTCCTCCAAGGGAAAGAATTATCCGATCAATGCTCAAAGCGGCAAAAATACTCGGAACGTTCCTCATAGTTCGTGCAAGCGACCTTGAGCCTGACCTGATACCTTATGTATCGAATATCATGCTCCATCTCGACCGTCAACTTGATAGCGTAGACAGGAATCTGATCGGAACGTCACGCATGATTGAGGTACCTTACAACGAAGATGTTTTGTCTTTACAGCGGGCGATAAAGGAGATAAACCCATCGGTAGTTACTGTAATTCGTGTATCATTAGATCCAGGTTCGTCAGCACGCGTACTTGACCTTACCAGGGCGGGGGCTGAAGTTATTCATCTTTGCGCAGATGAACAGGGCCTTGAAAAAGCCAAGGAACCGCTATTCATTAAAGATCGAATGAAAGAAATACACCTTCGGCTTGTTGAAAACGGGGTACGAGATCAAATCACCCTTCTTGCTGGTGGAGGTATTGCCATGGCTGAACATATGGCGAAGCTTATCATTTGCGGAGCAGATGCGTTGACGATCGATATTCCACTCCTGGTGGCTATGGAATGCAGGGTCTGTCGACGATGCAAGACCGGAATTGCATGCCCTGTCGAACTCGAGAAGATTGATCCTGTCTGGGGTAGTGAGCGAATTATGAACCTCATGGCTGGGTGGCATAACCAGCTCCTTGAGATTCTGGGGGCTATGGGCATGCGGGAAGTACGACGTTTACGGGGAGAAATGGGACGAGCAATGTTTTTCGAGGATCTTGAAAGGGAAGTCTTTGCCGCCATGGGTAAGAGGAGCTAAGAAGATGGCAAACGAAATACATAATTTTGCGTTTCCGGAAGTACAGATGTCACCAAGTCGTTTCCGCCACGCCCTGAGCAGACACCGAATAACCATAAGTAAGTCATGTACCAATTGCGGTCAATGTATTACCCTGTGCCCCTATCATGTCTATGAAACAGGCAGTAAACATCCGCAGGTAACGTTTGAACATCTTTGTATTGGTTTCGCTTGCAGCCGCAATGACTTCTTCTGCGTGAGAAGATGCCCTGAGAAAGCTATCAAGGTAGGTCTCAATCCATCTTTTGAAATTCTGGGCGATAAGCGCTGGCCCGCAGATCTTCTTTCAAGCACATGGCATATGGCTGAGACCGGAAATATTCCTCATTCAAGCCTCAACTATAAGACAGGCGACTCAGGTGGTGGTTTTGACAGGATTCGGTTTATTTTTCCACCAGACGGTGCCTCCAAGATTTCCAAGAGTGAGATATCCACGGCAATAGAGCTGAACCGTTCTGACGATTCACGCCCGAGGGTCACTATACCCATTCCTCTCTACCTGGGTGGTATGTCTTTTGGTTCTGTGAGCATCGTAACGATGCTTTCGCGGGTGAGAGCGGCAGCCGCCCTGGGGACATTTTGCTGTACAGGGGAAGGCGGGTATCCTGAGGAGTTGATGCCCTATGATGACAACATCATTACACAGGTAGCAACGGGATTATTCGGAGTCCGCGAAGAGACGATCAAGAGGGTCAGGATAGTCGAGTTTAAATATGCACAGGGGGCAAAGCCGGGCCTAGGAGGTCACCTCCTTGGCGACAAGGTAACTCCAAGGGTAGCGGCCATGCGTGAGGCGGTACCCGGGAGCGCTCTCTTTTCGCCTTTTCCCTTTCATAGCGTCTATTCAGTAGAAGACCACAAGAAACACGTGGACTGGATAAAAGAGACAAACCGTCGCGCCCTTGTATCGGTCAAGGTGTCAACGCCAACCGACGTCGACATGGTGGCAGTCGGGAGTTATTTTGCCGGAGCCCATATTGTTCAGCTTGACGGCAGTTATGGAGGAACAGGAGCGGCCCCTGATATTGCAAAGAAAAATATTGCCATGCCCATCGAGTACGCTGTGCCGAAGGTACACAAGTTTCTTGTTGAAGAAGGGATCAGGGACAACATTACGATCATCGCAAGCGGGGGTATTCGGACAGCCTATGATATGGCGAAGATTATCGCCATGGGAGCGAATGGGGTTTGCCTTGGAACGGCCGATCTCGTTGCCCTTGAGTGCATCCGATGCCATCATTGTGAGTCCGGCCGGGGATGTGCAAGAGGCATTGCGACGACCGATGAGGAACTGACAGGGCTCATGGGGCTTGAATGGGGCACCCAGCGTATCATTAATATGTACCTTGCCTGGAGAAGCCAGCTTATCAATATTCTTTCGCGTCTTGGTATGAAGAACGTCAACGAGTTGGTCGGCCGCTTTGATGTCATTGCTCACCTTGACCACTTGAAAGGAAGAGATATTCACGGAGAATTGGTGTAATGAGAGAGAAGAATCAAGACGAGGTTTTCAATGAATCAAAGATCTAGAGCACAAGCCATAATAGACGGAAGATATCATTTACGGGACGCTGAAAGACTCGTTCGACACGACAGTATAGAGGCCGAAGAGGGCGGTTGTGGAGTCACTGGGTTTGCATGCAGCATTCCTGTGAGTGGCAGACACATCTTTGAGCCCTCTGTTCAGATGCATAACCGCGGAAACGGAAAAGGCGGTGGGCTTGCAGCGGTAGGACTAACACCCGATAAGCTGGGCGTTGATCAGACCATTCTCGACGAGGATTTTTTGCTACAAATTGCACTTCTCGATGAGTCAGTCCTCAAGGAGGTGGAGGAACGATTTGTTAAGCCTTACTTCCGTATAGACCACGAGGCATTCATAGAGACAGTGGATGATTATCGGGACATTCCAGGGCTTGAGGTAAAGCCGCCCGCAGTTAAGCGTTACTTCGTTCGGGTAAAGCCAGAACCACTCGCTCATTTTCAGAAGGAGCGTGGTCTGGAGATGCTTTCCCCCGATAAGGTGGAAGAGGAGCTTATCTATCAGAATACCTATCAGCTTAATCTTGCCATGTACAGTTCCCTCGGGGAGAAACGCGCTTTTGTGCTTTCCCATGGACGGAATATGATGATACTCAAGATTGTGGGTTACGCAGAACAGGTCGCCCAGTATTACAAACTTGAGAATTTTGATGCCCATATCTGGATTGCCCATCAGCGTTACCCCACCAAGGGACGTGTATGGCACCCGGGTGGAGCCCACCCCTTCATAGGCCTTGATGAAGCACTTGTACACAATGGAGATTTCGCGAACTACTACTCGGTTTCCGAGTACCTCAAGCAAAGGAATGTCTATCCTCTTTTCCTCACCGATACCGAGGTGTCTGTGCAGGTTTTTGATCTCCTGAACAGGGTCTACGGATATCCCCTTGAATATATTATCGAGGCCCTTGCCCCCACGGCTGAGATGGATTTTGATTATCTCCCTGAGGAAAAGCAACGCATTTACCGTCAGATCCAGGCAGCCCACATTCATGGATCGCCTGATGGACCGTGGTTTTTCATCATTGCCCGGACCATAGCGCACAAGAAGGAATTTCAGCTTATAGGCATTACAGATACTGCGATGCTCAGGCCCCAGGTCTTTGCCCTGCAGAAGGGAGAGGTGGAGATAGGGCTTATCTGTTCGGAGAAGCAGGCTATTGATGCAACCCTGGAAAGCCTGGCAAAAGAGGATCTTCGTTTTGGCACGGTGGCTGACAAGTATTGGAATGCACGAGGAGGGAGTCACACTGACGGAGGTGCATTCATTTTTACCGTCAAGGAATCCCCCCCTGGTCGCATGACCCTTGACTGCGCTGACAAGTTTGGACGAAAGATTGATGTACCTCGTCACCAGACGCCGTTGAACTTCAGGGAAAAGACTGTCCCCCCAACCCTCGATCGCTCCCTGGTCAATGAACTGGTCGCTGAATTAGCCGCAGGCAGAATCCAAGAATCTTTTGCACGTTTGAAGGGTGATTTTTTTCAATGGGACTATGGGAAGATTGAGGCTTTGCTTACGGAACTCAACCTTCTTGCAAATGACAAGAAATTAAAAGGATCTGTCATTGAGCTTCTGACGATTCTTCTTGATCGTCGTTATTCAACTGGCAACAAGCGACGTCGTTCCCTATTGCAGATGTTGTCGAATAGCCTCGATTCCATCTTTCGAGGAATCGATCTCCTTGATCAAAATCAAAACGAGGAATATGGCAGAATCGATTTCATATCCCGAGGGAAGCTTAGATCACCCAACGTAAACGAAAAGATTCTCGTTGCTGATGCAAGTCAATTCCCTCCAGAAGGTGATGAGTCTTTTGCCCATTTGATTTCGGAGGCTTATCGACTTGGCTGGAGGCGATTTATCTGCTTCGGCCATCGAGGTCAACGTTTTCTTGGCTGCAGTTTTGGTCCCAAGACCGGTGGGGTAAGGATCGATGCGTATGGTTCAACAGGAGATTACCTGGCGTCCGGCATAGATGGGATGGAAATGTATGTCCATGGCAATGCCCAGGACCAGCTTGGCCAGATATTGAAGAGCGGCAAGCTCGTGGTATACGGAGACGTCGGCCAGACCTTTATGTATGGTGCCAAAGGCGGAGAGGTCTATGTCCTGGGAAATGCAGCAGGTCGTCCCCTCATTAATGCCGCCGGAAGACCGCGGGTTGTCATTAACGGAACTGCACTGGACTTTCTTGCCGAGTCATTTATGGCTGGGGATCCCTACAATGGAGGAGGTTTTGTAATTCTCAACGGGATGACCTTCGATGAGGACGGCCAGGTGGTACCTCTTGATATACCATACCCGGGATCAAACCTGTTTTCCCTTGCCTCAGGAGGGGCTATATTCGTTCGCGATCCTTATGAAAAGATTGTACCTGAACAGTTGAATGGCGGCCAGATATCACAATTCAGCGAACGAGATTGGAACCTTATCCTTCCATACTTACAGGAGAACGAACGGCTCTTTGGCATTTCGATAGAAGATCACCTTCTCGCCGTTGATGGAAAAAGGCGAAATCCGGATGAAGTCTATCGCACCATCGGGGCGATTAAGCTTTCGGTTCTTGCAGGTAATGCTTTGGAAATGAATGAGGAGTGGGAAGCCGAAGCGTAAAACCGTGAACACTTCGATTCTCATCTGATTATTTAATCGGCAGATTGTTGTGCATCCCCATGCGATGATGGGGCCGACACTTTTGTTTTCCAGCCAAGTATGATATCTTTCGATTAATGCAAGAAATGTTGTATGAATAATCACAATCAATCGATAGAGAGGCTCAGGGAAGAGCTGGCGGGACTCAAGAGCGAGGTCAGAAGGCTTCGCGCTTCAGAGAAAAAGCTCAAAGAGATGAAGGAGGCGATGCAGAGGAAGACCCACGCCCTTGGCGAGCGTGTCAAAGAACTGCGATGCCTCTATGCCATGTCGAACCTCGTAGAGAAACATGGAAGCTCGCTGGATAAGGCCTTAAGTGATATCGTTGAGGTAATTCCCCCGGCATGGCAGTATCCAGAGATTACCTGTGCCAGGATTAAGATAGGCGACCAGGTCTTTGTTAGTGAACGATTTAAGGAAACACGGTGGAGGCAATCCTCAAGAATTACCGTAAAGGACAAGAAGACGGGTTCTTTGGATGTCTTCTATCTTGAAAAACGACCTGAATGTGGAGAAGGTCCATTCCTGAAAGAAGAACGTAGCCTTATAAACTCTCTGGCTGAACACATAGGAGAGATTGTTGAACGAAAAGTCGCTGAAGACACCCTTAAAGAAACAATGACCCGTAACAGGGCCCTCCTGAATGCCATTCCAGACCTTATCTTCAGGGTTCATAAGGACGGTACAATCCTCGACTTCAAGAAGGGCAAGACCTTGGGGCAGGAACTGAGTTCCCGCAAGATAATTGGCACGAAGATTTCGCAGCTCCCTGAGCGCTATCACTTTATACCCAAGGAACTGGTCAGGCAGGGGATGAAGAATGGCCTCCATGTATTTCGGACAGGTGGAACCCATATCTTTGAACACAGAATTGCCCGGGACAGCACAATCTTCTATTACGAGGTCCTTTTGACGGTGAGCGGTGAAGACGAAGTGCTTGGTATCATGCGCGACATAACAGAAAGGCGTCGACTCGAGAACCAGGTCCTTGAGATTAGCGAATGGGAACAGCAAAGGATCGGCCAGGACCTCCATGACAGTCTTTCCCAACAGCTTGCCGGTATTGCTTATCTTGGAAAGGTTCTGGAACAGAGGTTGACAGCAAAATCTATGGCAGAGGCAAAAGATGCCACGGAGATCATATCCCTAATCGATGATGCAATTACGCAAACAAAAGGAATTGCCCGGGGTCTCTATCCGATCCGCATTGAAGAAATTGGTTTGATGAATGCCCTGGGTGAGCTAGCACACACAGTAGAGAAGCTTTTTACTGTTTCGTGCCGCTTTGAATACGACAGGCCTGTCCTTATTCACGATACCATCAATGCCATCCACCTCTACCGCATAACGCAGGAGGCTGTCAATAATGCCATAAAACATGGCAGGGCGACGGATATTCTCATCAGTTTCACTTCAGACAACGGGATGACAAGCCTTGCTATCAAGGATAACGGCACCGGTTTCCGGAAAGCACACAAAGGTATGAAAGGGATGGGGATCAGCACGATGAAGCATCGGGCGAATATGGTAGAGGCAAACATTGACATACACAGCGATAGGAACGGCACTGTCGTGAACTGTTCCTTTCAGACGGAAGAGGATGAAAAAGGAAGGAGGAAGATGTGACACGGAAGCAAACCGTTACGGCAAAACAAAAGAACAGGATTTTTATCGTCGATGACCACCCCATTGTTCGAAAGGGTCTTGCCCAGCTTATTAATCAAGAGGAAGACCTTGTCATATGTGGAGAGGCGGATAATGCCGAGACAGCTCTTGAGGCCCTCAAGAAGGTGAAACCGGACATTGCCATCGTGGACATTTCATTGAGGGGTATTGACGGTTTTGAACTTACCAGGCTTATCAGGGCTCGCTTTGACAACATCCCTGTTCTTGTCATTTCCATGCACGACGAATCCCTCTTTGCAGAAAGAGCACTAAGGGTTGGCGCCAGGGGTTACATCATGAAGCAGGAAGCCATAGAAAAGATGATGGAGGCGATTCGCAAGGTGTTGCGTGGAGAGCTTTACGTCAGTGAGCGCGTGAGCGCAAATATTGTTAAACGATTTGTGGATGGTAAGGCTGAGGGCGTATCTTCCCCTGAAGAGCTTTTAAGCGACCGAGAAATGGAGGTTTTTCAGTTAATAGGCCAGGGTTTTGGAACGCGCCAGATTGCAGACCAACTTCATGTGAGTGTTAAGACGGTCGAGACTTACCGTGCAAACATAAAGGAAAAGTTAAATTTAAAAAATGCAACAGAACTCATGAAACATGCTGTTCACTGGATAGAAAGCCGATAATAAGCAGCTCACAACGCCATAAGGAATTCCCTTAAGACATCTATAGTACATTCACCTATAGCATTATTAGTTTTACCCTGATTGTCAGCCTGTACCGAGTTGGGTTTTACTAAATCCATGATATCATCAAGCTCAGCGCGAGGTGAAATATGGAAGCCTACTGCAAGGTAATACCCCTAAAGACGGCAATGACTGCCGCATATGATGTATTATCAAACGAGCAGAATGCTAATCCCATTGACAGCAAAGAAGAGGCGAGTCTGATTAACAAAGCCTTGTGTGTTCTCAGAGAGATGGAGGAAGAGCGGGAGGTTGACCATTATTCCATTGGTATCAGGGATAAGATACATCTACTCGCCTATTATCTGGGAAGCTTGGCAAGGACTTAGGAAAAAAGGAAGTTTAAAATTTAATATCTAGAAGGAGGAGTAATACTATGTCATTGGTAAAAGAAATAATTGCAAAAGTGAAACAGCGCGACCCAAATGAGCCGGAATTTCGCCAGGCAGTTATTGAAGTCATGGAGAGTTTGGAGACCACAGCAGATAAGCACCCTGAGTTTTTGAAAGCGGGTATTTTTGAACGTATCGTTGAGCCGGATAGGACGATCATTTTCAGGGTGCCTTGGGTAGATGATAAGGGAGAGGTACGGATCAACAGAGGCTTTAGGATCCAGTTCAATAATGCCATAGGACCATATAAAGGAGGCATTCGTTTTCATCCATCTGTGAATCTCAGCATCATGAAATTTTTGGGCTTTGAGCAAATTTTCAAGAACTCACTTACCACGCTTCCCATGGGTGGTGCAAAGGGTGGCTCAGACTTTGATCCAAAAGGCAAATCAGAGGAAGAGGTGATGCGATTCTGTCATGCGTTCATGAGTGAACTCTTCAGGCACATAGGCCCTGACACCGATGTACCGGCGGGTGACATTGGTGTTGGTGGTCGGGAGATTGGCTACATGTTCGGCTACTATAAGAAGATCATGAACGAGCATACCGGCGTTCTCACAGGCAAAGGGTTTGACTATGGAGGAAGCCTTATCCGGCCGGAGGCAACAGGATACGGTGCAGTCTATTTTGCTGCCGAAATGCTGGCAACAAGGGGATTGGATTTTACCGGCAAAACAGTGGCTATTAGTGGTTCCGGAAATGTTGCCCAGTTTGCGATGGAAAAGGCGAACCAGTTGGGCGGCAAGGTCGTAACGCTCTGCGATTCCCATGCAACAATTGTTGATGAAGAGGGAATATGCGGGGACAAATGTGACTTTGTTATGGAGCTAAAGAATGTAAGGCGGGGAAGAATAAAAGAATATGCTGACAAATTCGGTTCTGTCTGTTATTTGGGAGACAGTGTCTGGGATGTCATCAGGCAGCAGGGACTTAGGGTGGATGTTGCAATACCATGTGCAACACAGAATGAAATTGATGGGAAAAACGCAGAAGCCCTCGTTAAGAATGGTTGTTTCTGCGTTGCCGAGGGAGCCAATATGCCCTCAACCCCAGAGGCAGTGAGAGTCTTCCAGGAAAACAATCTGCTCTTTGGCCCGGGTAAGGCTGCAAATGCAGGCGGTGTTGCGGTTTCCGGACTTGAAATGAGTCAGAATAGCCTGAAAATGTCATGGACCCGCGAGGAAGTAGACGGACTCCTCCTTAAAATCATGAAAGGCATTCACAAGGCTTCCCTTGAGGCAAGTGAGGCTTATGGCAAGAAGGGAGACTATGTAGCAGGGGCAAATATTGCAGGATTCATGAAGGTAGCAAAGGCAATGCTCGCTTACGGAATTGTGTAATGAACAGAACCATGTTTACAATCCTTCGGGTCCTCGATAAATACGAGGACATTGTGGGATCAATTGAACTGTCCAGAGAGCTCTTAAACCACGGGATTGAGCTCTCTGAGAGGACGGTACGTCATTATTTAAAACTCCTGGACCACATGGGCATGACCAGAGTTCAGGGGAAGAGGGGCAGAGTAATTACGGAAAAAGGAAAAGGAGAGCTAAATAAAGCCTTCGTATCGGAAAGGATCAATTTTATCATCAGCAAGATAGACAGTCTTTCCTATCTCACTGATTTTAATATTGATACCCTCAAGGGGAACATTATCCTCAACATATCTTTTTTCTCAGAGAAAAAACTGAGAGATGTGGTAAAAATTGCAGCAGGAGTATTCGCCTCCCCCTACGTGATGAGTAACAGGATTATTCTTGCGAAGGGGGGGGAAAGGATAGGCGACGTGCAGGTTCCGATCGGATACGTGGGCCTTGGGACCGTGTGCAGCATTACCCTGAACGGTATCTTCCTCAAGTCAGGGATACCCGTGACCTCACGGTACGGAGGTGTTGTTGAGATTGAAGATGGAATCCCCAGAAGATTTACCTCGCTTATCAGCTATGAGGGCTCCTCAATGGATCCCTTAGAGATTCTCATCAAAAGCAGAACAACTGACGTAACAAGCGCTATAGCGGAGAACAACGGAAAGATACTCGCAAGTTTTCGGGAGATACCTGTGGTGAGTATGAGAGAGGCCGAAATCCTCACGGAGAAAATGGCTAATAAAGGATTGGGGGGCAATATTCTCTTTGGCAAGCCAAATCAACCGATGCTTGATGTTCCTGTAGGAGTTGACAAGGTTGGCACGCTTGTCGTTGGTGGCCTGAACCCCATCGCTGCAGCGGAAGAAGCAGGTATTTCCACAGAGAGCAAGGCGATGTCGACGCTCTATGAATATTCACGGCTGCTCACCTTTAACGATGCGGTGAGTAGTCTGCTCTATCATTAACCGGGGTTTGCATAACCCCCTCCACTAGTCAAACTTATGGAACCCTGCCCCACGTAAAGAATGGGCTGGCTGTTTTGAACTTTGAACTCCGAACTACTAACTGTTGTTCAAGAAACAGATGAGTTTCTGTGACACAATGTCTGCCATGATGCGGAGATTTCGTTCACCCACGTCATAGACCTTCACAACATCTTCCAATTTTGAACTTTCCGGCACCAGGGATTCACGTATATTTTCAAACTGATTAAGGATAGACTGATGAAATGTCACCTCGGGGTATTCAGGGAAAATGGCGAGGTAAAAAATATTGGTCTCGACGAGGTCCTGAAAGAAGTGGGTGCCGAAAGAAAGCTCTGGCATAAGGTTTCCATCCGTGTACGCAATCTCTCCAAGAAAGCTCACATTGTTGATCTCTGAAAATCGTACGGGTACCCCGAGAGAAGGAGTCGTAGTTCCCCATCTGCCAGGCCCCAATAGCATAGTTGGCATTGCCTCACGACTCTTAATGAGCTTATTAAGCTTGCCGATAAGACGGGCAACACTGTATTTATCGGATATGGAGAGTTTGCTATAGGCCAAAGGATCAACAAGAATGACCCGTCCAATATTCTGAACAACGCTTCCACCCATGAAATGTCCTTCAAGCAATACAAATATACTATCCTGCCCTATATCGGCAGGTATCTTTACCCGTTGTACCTGACCCTTTGTCTGAACAGGCCTGCACTGAAGAAGATTGATTTTGTAAGTATTGGACTGCGTAAAATTGACGGTGAATTCAGTTTCCACGGGATAGTCATATATCTCCTCGAGCTTCTTCAACATGCGGTGCATCACCCCGGTCAAGGATGAACGGGTGAGGAGGTTGTCGAAGGTGAGAATCCATGCCTCACGATCATGGTGGCCCAATTCCCTGAGTCTCTGTGTTGTTTCCTGGTCTTTTATTCCAAAGAGGTCAAGCTTGATGTTCAACCCCTCGTGGGCTTTTTCGAGGAGTGAAATGGTCTCAAGTGCATTGCTCTCAATATTGAGAACATCAAGGTCATGCTGGGAAAAACGGCGTGCTTCATCGAGGCTGGCATGAGGACGATACTGGGGGTTATCAAGGGCAACAATACGGGGGTAATCATTTTCGACGCGGTTCACAGCCCTTGTTCCAAGGCCTGCAACAAGCCGCAACATCCCTGCCTTCGGGTCCATCCCCTCTTTCCAGACAAAATTATTGTATGATATGCCGACACCGGCAAGGTCAGGAAAGAAATAGTGCTTTCTGTAAGACCCCGAGACCCTCTGAACAAGGAGTGCCATCTGCTCGTCATGCTGATCGAGACCCCTCTGAAGCCGGTAGGTAAGGGCATCTTCGTTCATAGTGCTTGCGAAGATTTTTCGCACTGATTCAACAAAATTAGCGTAACGCTGCTCGGGGTTGCCTTGATTTACCGAAAAGATGCTGTCATATTTGCCTGCAAAGGCGTTGCCGAAGGCATCTTCGAGAAGGCTGCTTGACCGGATGATAATGGGAGACTGACCGAAGTACTCGATGAGCTGTTGAAACTGTTCTTTTATCTCATACGGAAAGGTACCGCTCAGCATCTTCTCTTTGAGGGGGAGCGCTGCATCAAAGTATCCTTCCTTTGTTTTTTGCTCCATGCGGAGTTTCCAGAGCCCGTTTTGAACGATATACGTATAAAAAATATCTGAGCCTACGTAAAAAGAGTCGTGATGTTCCAAGTAGTTTTGCCAGGGAATCCATGTGTCAAGCTCAAGGATTTTGCGGGCAAGGAGCATTCCTACTGTTTTTCCTCCCACAAAACCTGTTCCAATAACCCGCGCCTTGATGTTGAGAAGATCCTCCAGGGTGAATATTTTTCTGGCAAGGGCGAGCATCCTGCTTTCCCTGCCGATCATGATCCGGCAAAGCTCATCAATCATTTCCTGGCGCTCTTCCGGTTTGCAGGGTCTCCTGGAAAGGTCTTCCGCCTTCATGAAAAGTCGGTCCCAATAATCAAGGTATCTTCGAGGACTTTGTGCCTCCCGTCTTGATATATCAGAGAAAAGCTGAGTTGCATCGACGCTATTGATGATGGGCGTGAACTCCTTGCCCTCTTCAAGATGGGGAAAGAACATGGTCGGTGAATACCGGTTCCATGCCTTCAGGGGATGGACGCAGTAATCACCCCCTGGGTGATAGACCTCAAGCAACAGCTGGGTCGTCTCTCGAATACGGGCGACAGTTTTAAAAGAGTGACTGTGTCTCATGATGGAGAAATAGGCGATGGTGTCCAACTCAAAAAGATATGGACACATGACCACGAAAAAGTTGCCTGTCATGAGATCGGTGGCCCACGCTGATTGCAGGAAAGACAGACAGTCAAAGATGTAGAAGACCTCTTTGACTTCGGCGGTTGCAATGTTGTAGACCTGGGTCGTGAAGGATTCAAAACCTGTGTGGGCGTCCAAGGTGTAAACCTTGATATGCTCAGAAGGTTCAAGGAGAGGTTCATGATCAGCGAATTGCATATACACGACTCTTCTTCCTTCTGTAATGGCATTGTGGACAAAGGGAAGGACAAAGTGACGGTAGTCTTCGATCTCGTCAACCTGCCAGACTACGTTGTCCCCGAGACGGAGACCGTTGAGTATTTCATCGAGGCCTGTCAGGCCTGTGCTTGCCGGAAAAGATGATTTCATAATAGATTTTTTACTCTCCTAGTATAACGATAATTCAGGTTGAAATAAAAGGTTTAATCCAAACAAATAATGAGAGCATGGTGTCAGTTATTCCTTAAGCAAACCGTTGAGAAGCAAGGGAGCCTGGTCTTTTGCATACGCAGAGGCTTTGAAGCCAGCCCACACAGTGGGCGAGAAGGGGAGTCTCTCACGGCTTGGCCGTGACAGGGGACGACGTGAGCCCCTTTAATATGTTCCGCAGCCGAACGCGAGCGAAGGTCGTCGCTGGAACGCAAGAGAGTGTTTGCGGGGAATGGCCGACGCTATGCTCATCTGAATGGAGAATTCTGCTTTAATGAATGAATTGCCGTATGCGATCATCCATTTCATCATATCGAAAGAGCCTGTTGAAATCAATGAGCCCACCCAGGGCCTTTGAATAAGCCCTGACGCCATTCTCCTCGAGGATGGAAACAGGATTGAGTCCCCCGATGACAATTGCCCCGATCCTGCAGGTTCATACGGCATGGAAGCCCTTGCAATGGCCATCAAGTATGCAAGCGATGCAGAACTTGACCTTCTTGCTGTTGATGGCTCTGGTGGTGGCACAGGTATGAGCCCATGGAACATGATGGAGTCATGAGGCGTACCGTCAATCCTTCTCCACTCTAAGACCTATGAATATGCCTCCATGCTCGCCGCAAGAGGAGTGAAGGTTGTCGACATTACCTTTGCAGGTGGTTTGGCCCGCGAAGACCATATCTTTAAGGCCCTTGCTCTTGGTGCTCCGTTCACGAAACTGATCTGTATGGGTAGAGGAGCCATGATCCCTGGCTTTGTTGGTTCAAATATTGAAGGCGAACTGAATCCTGACAGGAAGGCTAAGGTAAACGGCAACTGGGACGAGCTGCCACCGGCGGTCAAAGAACTCGGCGTTACCGCTGACGAAATCTTTGCGGGATACTATGATGTTCAGAAGAAAGTCGGTGAAGACGAGATGAAAAATGTTCCATACGGCGACATCGCAATGTGGACCCTGGTCGATAAGCTTGCTGCCGGTCTCCAGCAGTTAATGGCAGGCGCGCGCCGCTTCAGGCTGCCTGAGATATCAAGGAGCGATATCTTCTCGGCCAACAGAGAAACGGAAATAGAGACAAACATCCCCTTCATTACTGATGTGCTTGATGAGAGTGCGAAAAGGATACTAAGCTCTGAGTCGAAGGTTGCCGCTCGAAAGGCTGCCAATCGTTAAAGTAAAGGCTTTATATCTGGCCCACAAAGGGTCGGGTCTGGACTAAAGTATTTGTTTCAAATGGGGGCGACAAACACTGTCTGCCGACCCCATGTAGTGTAATCTTTTCTGTTTAAACTGATTGATTAAGCAAAATAATACCACTTCTCCGTCAACTACTAAATAATAGACCAGTAGAAGCCTACAATACTTCGGATCGTCTCGGCACATTCCATAATGGTCTTAGCGTTTCTTTCTGGTAAAGGATGGACGGCTTAAACTCAAGATGCCCAGGATACGATTAGGAGGCTGCGAAGGTCAAGTTGCCCCCCCGCTACATGCAGAGGATGCTGGAAGTAGACCAAGCCTTGCAAAAGATCTTCCTCTTCGGTGTCTCAGCGAGACGTTGTGCAGAGGCCCTTTCTCCCCTGTTGGGAGATTCCGTGATTGCCCAGACCATCTCAACCATTGCAAAGAGCAAAGATGCAGAGGTGAAGGCATTCCATGCCCGATCTCTTGCTGACCGGTATATCTATCTCTTCATTGACGGTATTATTGTAAAGACCAGAATCGGCTTTGGGGCACACAAGAAAGCAATCCTCAAGGCGTATGGGATTACCGGGCAAGGCAAGCGGGAGCTCATCGACTTTACCGTGGTCAACCATGAGAGCGAACATGTCTGAGAAGGTTTTCTACTCAACCTCTGGAACAGGGGCCTTAGGAGTAAACGTCTCTCCCTTATCATTACCGACGGCAACCAGGGGCTTGCCAATGCCGTGGACCTTACCTATCCGGGGATACCCCGACAGCGGTGCTGGGCTCATAAAATGAGGAACGTAGCTACGTATCTCACAAAAAGAGATAGGGATGAATGCGTTTGGCACGCCCGAACCATCTATGATATTAACTCCCGACATGAAGCCATTGAACACTACTTCCTCTGGGCAAAGAATATGGAGGCTGCGAAGACCTAAAGTAGTTGCCTGTATTGAAAAAGATCTGGAAGAACTCCTCGCCTTCTATAAATGCCCGAAGCCCCTCTCAAAGAAGTTAAGGACTACCAATGTGATAGAACGTGCCTTCCGGGAAGTGAGAAGAAGAACAAGGCCCATGAGTTGCTTTAACAGCACCCAGAGCATTGAAAGGTTTGTCTATGCAGTAATGAGTCACCTGAACGACCAGTGGGGGAAGAAACCCTTAAAAGAATTTACACATAATAATTGACGGTACCACGACCCCATTCTGCTTGTAAGTTCAAGGGTTTTCGTTTATAATATTTTGAATTAAGCAAATTAACTAAGTTCTCGCATATGGACTTGTAAGTAAGAGAAAAACTCGGGATATCACATGAACAATCTCATATTTCTAAAGGAACTTGAAGAACTATCAGGGGAAAACATATCATCATGTTACCAGTGCTACCGGTGCACGGTAGGTTGCCCGGTTGTCAACCAAATGGACATCTATCCCCATAGGATCATACGATACATAGTCCTCGGAGAGCGAGAAAAAGTGCTCAGAGCTAAGTCGATATGGACCTGTCTCCAGTGCATCACGTGCAGTGTGAGATGTCCGAACGATATAGACATTGCCCACGTCTTTGACACCTTACGAAAGATTGCAATAAAGGAACAGAAAGCAGCTGAGCAAGACACGTGGACGTTCGATAAGGCTTTCCTTGATAGCGTTGAGAGACACGGCAGGCTCCATGAAATCGAGGCCATTCTCCGTTACAAGATAGAGAAGAAGAATTTCTTTGAAGATGCCAAGATGGGTATGGGAATGTTCCTGAAAGGACGAATGGGCATTCTTCCTCACAATGTGAAAGATCGAAAGCAGTTGAAGGAGATATTCAAGAAATGCGGCCAGTGATTTCAGCCTATCAGTCGGGGATTATAGGGGTATGAGGATATTTAGGCCATGACAGCCCTCACCTACTACCCGGGATGCTCACTCAAGACATCGAGCAAGTTCTACGAGACATCCATAAAACAGATTTTTTCCTCTTACGGGATAGAAATTCAGGAACTTCCCGACTGGTCATGCTGTGGGGCTTCGGCAGCCCATACGGTAGACGACAGACTTGCCCACGCATTGGTAGCAAGGAATCTGGCCCTTGCAGAGATAAAGGACCATCACTTATTCGCACCGTGTTCTGCCTGTTACATTCGGTCAAAGGTTACAAATGAACGCATGAGGCAGGATAAGGAGTTCAGGAAAGACATCAACAATGTTATTTCACCGCTTAAATGTTTGGGCACAGGAGAGGTCAAGAATATCATTGAAGTGCTCCATGATCACGTGGGAATCGAACTCATCGCCAGAAGACTTAAGTATAATCTCTCCGCCCTCAAGGTTGTTCCGTACTACGGCTGTGTCCTGACAAGAGTCATGGGTATGGAGGCCTTTGATGACAAAGAGAATCCAACGAGCATGGATTCGCTGCTCTGGGCCCTGGGAGCTGAACTGATAAGCTGGCCATACAAAATGGAATGTTGCGGTGCGAGCAAAACATTGACGAATAAGGATGTTACCTACACCCTTTCGGGCAAGATCATGGACAGGGCAGTATTGCTGGGTGCAGATGCCATTGTAACGCCATGCCCTCTCTGTCAGTTAAACCTTGACCTTCTGCCCTATCTTGGCCGGAACGAGAAGGCCCTTCCCATTCTCTTTCTATCTGAGGTATTTGAGCTTGCCCTCTTTGGAAGGCTGATAGGCAGCAACTCTCATGTGATAGTGGTAGACGAGATAATAAAAAAGGTGAAAGAGATTGACTAGATGACATTTGGTGATAATAGTTGGGCATAGAGCGAAATTTCGTTGAAGTTTTGAAATAGTGATTGAACAAAGACCATGGAAGTTGAAGAGAAACTCGATTACATAAAAACACACTACCTGGAAGGGGCTGAAAAGCTTATAAGGCTTCTCGGAAAAAAGGATGCCCTGAAAGCAGGGAATGTGTATGGTGAAAAAATGACTGATCGGCAGTTCTCTCTTGTATTCGGTCCTCTCCTTGAAGCTGCATTCGAGAGGGCGCGTATTCTTGAGGCACTCGCAGGAGATGACAGCACAATCGGGAACCTCTAGGCGGCAACAGGGCTGAAGCCGCAGCAGGTCTTCGATCACATGAAAGATCTGTTGAAAAGGAATACTGTAGAAATAGGCTCACATGAAGGACGGGATGCTGTGTTCAGAAAGATCAGACGGTAAAACGCAGCTACAATGCACCAGCGATACGAACAGGATAGGTCATGGAAAAGACAGATAAAATAGGTAAGGTCCTTGTCATCGGCGGGGGAATCGGGGGCATGGAAGCCTCCTTAAACCTCGTCGAGGCTGGTTTCAGGGTATACCTTGCTGATGAAAAACCGAACATCGGCGGGCGGATGGCCCAGCTTGATAAAACTTTTCCTACCAATGACTGTTCCATGTGTATCATGGCGCCAAAGCTTGTGGAGGTTGGCAGGAACCCCAACATTGAGCTCATGATGAATACCGATGTAATCGATCTGACCGGTGAACCGGGCAATTTTACGGTTACGCTCCGGAGAAGACCCCGGAGGGTATTGTCGGAAAAATGCACCTCCTGCGCACTGTGTGCCCCTAATTGCCCCTTGGAGGTGAATAGCGATTATAACGTCGGTATGTCCCAGCGAAGTGCTGCTTTCATCAATTTTCCCCAGGCTATTCCTTCGACGTATATGATTGACAGAGAGATTGCGCCCTGTGTCGACCGATGCCCTGTAAACCTGAACGCCCGCGATTACGTGGGGCTCATTGCTGAAGGTAAGTTTCTTGAAGCCCTGGATCTCATACGGGAAAGGCTCCCCTTTCCCTCAATCATCGGGCGGATATGTGCCCATCCCTGCGAGGAAGAGTGTTTACGCGGCAGGAAGGTGGAGCAACCCATCGCCATCTGTGCCCTCAAACGTTTTGTTGCTGATTATGAAGTTGGGAAAAGAGAGATCCCTGTCCCCGAAGTCGGCCCTGATAAGGGAAAGAGTATTGCTATCATTGGAGGAGGACCTGCAGGGCTCGCATGCGCAATCGAGATGCGGAAAGCAGGATACAAGGTAACCATTTTTGAGGCCCACGACAAGCTTGGCGGCATGTTGTACGTTGGCATACCATCCTACCGACTGCCAAAGGAAGAACTGGCGAGAGAGTTTGCCATCGTAGAAAAGATGGGTATTGAGGTAAGATTCAATACAAAAGTCGGTCGAGACATCTCAATAAAGGATATTCAGAATTCTTTTGACGCAGTTTTTGTGGCAGTTGGCGCCCACCTGGGGAGAAGCCTCGGTATATCGAATGAGGACGCCAAGGGCGTGCTCAGTGGCTTGGATTTCCTGAGGTCTGTTGTTATTGGCTCACCTGCTGACATAGGTAAGAGGGTTTTTGTGATTGGAGGGGGTAATGTTGCTATTGATGTTGCCCTCACTGCCCGAAGGCTCGGGGCGAGGGAAGTTCACATGGTCTGCCTGGAAAAGTGGGACGAAATGCCTGCTCACAAGTGGGAGATTGAACAGGCCATTGAAGAAGGGGTGATTATTCACCCATCATGGGGACCACTCCGTATTGATGCCCCCACAGGTTCTGTCAGGGGCATAGAATTCAAACGGTGCACAGCGGTGTTTGATGACCAGGGGCGGTTCAACCCTCGTTATGATGAGGATACAACAATCTACTATGAAGCTGACACAGTAATCCTTGCTATAGGACAGTCTATGGATACAGCTTTTCTCAATGAGTTAGGTACTATCGAGGTATTTCGGGACGGGCGCATCAAAGCTGATTCCGTCACAGGAGAAACAACAGCAAAGGGAATTTTTTCCGGCGGCGATGTGGTTACCGGTCCAAAGATGGCTATTGACGCTATTGCCCAGGGGAAAGAGGCCTCAGAGTCGATTATCAGGTATCTTGAAGGACGGGATCTCAAGGAGGGAAGAAGGGCAAGCGAGGCCAAGCTTGTGGAAGATGTCCCCCCCTTCATGCAAAAAAGGGCCAGGGTGGCAATTCAAGCCTTGCCGGTTGCTGAAAGGACAGGCTTTCAGGAAGTCTACCAGACCCTTACGGAGGAGGAGCGTTGCCTGAATTGCCGGAGATGCCTCGGGTGCAAGATTTGCGAAGAGTTCTGTAAGCCTGAGGCGATAGATTATTTTGAAGCGCCGAAAGAAGAGACGATCCAGGTGGGGAGCATCATTGTGGCGAGTGGTTTTGACCAGTATGATGCATCCCAGAAAAAAGAGCTTGGGTATGGCGTGTATCCGAATGTAGTAACGAGCGTTGAGTTTGAAAGGATTCTTTCTGCTACGGGCCCTACGGCAAGTATAGTCATGAGACCGTCCGATGGAAAGATACCGAAGAAGATAGCCTTTATCCAATGTGTTGGAAGCAGGGACAAGGTTCATGAATACTGTTCTTCTGTATGTTGCATGTACGCGACCAAGGAAGCGATCATCGCGAAAGAGCATCAGAACGATATTGAGGCCACCATCTTCTACCTTGACATCCGTGCTT
>Ga0351917_1100_pt1 | contig 33943 bp, 13 predicted proteins | sample TotcelHT113001N4_FD_206834 | JGI IMG/M metagenome (GOLD analysis project Ga0351917, IMG submission 206834) | Enriched cells from coal bed in the Powder River Basin, Montana, United States - Total cells T11 rep1 HSBNCT.T11.300.1.N4 ...
GCCTGCGGCTCTGGTTCCCAGGGCATACGTTCCCATGCCCGCCTTGCCGCTGACGCCCAGCGGCAAAGTCGACCGCCGCTCGCTGCCCGAACCGGCGACCGCTGGCCTGGTTTCCCGTCAGCCTTACGTCGCTCCGCGAACGCCGACCGAAGACTTTCTGGCAGAGATCTGGTCGGAACTGCTGAATGTGGATCAGGTGGGCATGCACGACAACTTCTTCGCTCTTGGCGGGCATTCGCTATTGGCCGTGCGAGTCGTCTCACGGGTGCGCAGTCTGTTCAACGTGGAACTGCCGTTGCGGGAGTTGTTCGAAGCACCCACGATCGATGAGCTGGCCGAACGGATACAAGCAGCTCGGGAGCGGGGCACTGTGGTGCGGCCGCCCATCGTTCCGATTCCGCGGGATGGCGAACTGCCATTGTCGCTGACGCAGGAGTCACTCTGGTTTCTTGACCAATTGGAGATCGAGCGTGCGACCTATACTCGCTACCGGGGATTACGTCTCATCGGCCCGTTGGACGTGCCCGCTCTGGAGCGCACACTGCATGAGATCCTTCGGCGGCACGAAGCACTGCGGACTCGATTTCCGGAAATCGACGGCCGGCCGGTGCAAGTGATCGAACCGCCGGATCCGCGGCCACTGCGATTTGTCGATCTGAGCCTGCTTCCCGAAGCGGAGCGGGAATCCGGACTAAGAAACCAGGTCTCGCAGGAGGTCCAGCAAACGATCGATCTCCAAAACGGACCTCTCATCCGCCTCACCCTGTTCCGATTGGCAGAGGAAGAACACGCCGTGCTCCTGACCACGCACCACATCATCTACGACGGCTGGTCCGTGGCAGTCTTGGCGCGGGAATTGTCCGTCCTTTATCAAGCCTACTCCTCAGGGCAGCCGTCGCCGTTGCCGGAATTGCCGATCCAATACGCCGACTTTGCGGCGTGGCAGCGACAGATGTTGCAGGGCGAAACGTTCGAGCGGTTGCACGGCTATTGGTCCAAACAGCTCGCAAATGTGCCGCCTCTGGAACTGCCCACGGACTATCCGCGCCCGGCTATCCGCACGACACGCGGCGCCCGCGCCGCCTGCGATTTTTCCCCCGAATTGAGCGCAGCCCTGTCGGAGTTCTGTCGCCAGGAAAGCGTCACGCCCTATATGGCCCTGTTGGCCGGACTGCAAATTCTACTTGCTCGCTACAGCGGCCAGGGCGACTTCGCAATCGGCTCCCCATCCGCCAATCGCACCCAGCGGGAAACGGAAGGGTTAATCGGCTACTTCATCAACGTGCTCGTAATGCGGTCCGACCTCTCCGGCGGTCCCAACTTCCGTGAGCTCGTGCGCCGCGTCCGGCAGACGGTGCTGGACGCTTTCGACCATCAGGACATGACTTTGGACCATGTGGTGGACGCGGTCAAACCGCAACGCGACCTGAGCCGGCACCCGCTGTTCCAGGTGATGTTCGTACTCCAAAACACGGAACGGGCGGTATTGCAGGGTGGAAGTGATGAGAGACTGCGACTTGCCTCGCTTGGGATTCGAGATCCGGATGCCCTGGAACGCTCCTCCTATTTTGATCTCATGCTGGGGCTTTACGAGACCGAGCAGGGATTCCAGGGGGGAATCAACTACAACACCGATTTGTTCCGCTCGGATACGATCGATCGGATGGTGCAACACTTCCGGGTGCTGTTGGCCGAAGCGATTGCAGATCCCGATCGTCCGGTTTCCTCGTTGTCGCTTCTCACGGACGAAGAGCGGCGGCAATTGGTCGTCCAATGGAACGACACGGAAACCGATTTCCCGCTCGACGTGTGCATCCACACACTGTTCGACGAACAGGTCGAGCGGTCTCCGAATGCTGTGGCCTTGATCGACGGTTCGACGCAGTGGACCTACCGCGAACTGAACGAGCGGGCAAACCAATTGGCCCATTGGTTACAGCACCATGGCGTAGTCCCGGACCAGGTGGTCGGCGTGAGGCTGCCACGCTCAGCAGACTTCGTCGTGGCAATCCTCGGCGTGCTGAAAGCGGGTGGCGCGTACCTGCCGCTCGACACCCTGCTGCCTGCTGAGCGGCTGCACTTCGTTCTGGAAGACGCAGAAGTCGATCTCGTGGTGACCCGGCAACAGTTGCGGGGTGACTTGCCGGATGGTCTGGAACACGTCGTTTGCGTGGACGCGGACCGGGAGCAGATCGGATCATGCCTTGTGGATAATCCGGTGGGGCAGGCCGCGTGTGAGAATTTGGCCTACGTGATCTACACGTCCGGTTCGACCGGGCGTCCCAAAGGCGTCATGATCGAGCACCGGGCGCTGGTCAACTACACACAAGCGGCGGCGACGGAATACAGCATCACGTCGGCCGACCGCGTGCTTCAGTTCGCCTCGGTCAGCTACGATGCCCACGTGGAGGAGATCTATCCGTGTTTGACTCGCGGCGGCACCCTGGTGCTTCGCAGCGAGGACATGCTGGATTCGTACGAGAGGTTTTTGAGCCTGTGCCATCAGTGGGAACTGACGGTACTCACGCTCCCGACAGGTTTCTGGCGCGAATTGACGGCCGCCCTGGACACGGAGGGGCTGACGTTGCCCGGCGCGGTGCGCGTGATGATTATTGGCGGCGAACAGGCGCTGGCCAGTGATGTGACGAAGTGGTTTGACTGCGTCGGGGATGGCGTGCGGCTGCTGAACACGTACGGGCCGACGGAAACCACGGTGGTGGCCAGCTCAGCGGAATTGGGCTCGGCCGACGGCCAAGCGGATCGAGTGCCCATCGGCCGGCCCCTGGCGAACATGCGAACGTACGTCCTGGACGGCGCGCTTCAGCCGGTTCCGATAGGAGTCCACGGCGAACTGTACATCGGCGGCGAAAGTGTCGCCCGCGGCTATCTGAAGCGGCCGGAGCTTACCGAGCAGTGCTTCCTGCCGGATCCATTCGTGGAGTCGCGTGGCGCCAGGATGTACAAGACGGGGGACCTGGTCCGTTGGCGTGCTGACGGTCGTTTGGAGTTTGTCGGTCGCGTGGACCATCAGGTGAAGATCCGTGGTTTTCGCATCGAACCAGGTGAGGTAGAGCAGGTTCTGAGCGAACACCCGTTGCTGGCAGAGGCGGTCGTCGTCGCCCGCGAGCGTGCCCTTGGCGATCTGCAGTTGGTGGCCTACTTGGTCGGGAAAGACGACGCGGCGCCGACGATTCCGGAAATGCGTCGATTCCTGGCCGATCGGATCCCCGACTTCATGATCCCGGCGGCCTTCGTGCCGCTCGATTCACTCCCCACCACCACCAGCGGCAAGGTGAACCGCCGGGCGTTGCCGGAACCCGACTGGAGTCGCTCGACACTGCATGGTGACTTCGTCGCGCCCCGGACGCCCACCGAGAAATCCCTGGCCGAGATTTGGTCGGACGTGCTGAACATCGACCAGGTGGGAGTCCACGACAACTTCTTCGATTTGGGTGGGAACTCGCTCTCGGCAATTCGCTTGACCTCGCGCGTGCGAGACCGGCTATCAGCCGAATTGCCGCTGATCGCAATATTCACCGCACCCACGGTAGCCGAGCTGGCCGAACGAATTGAAGCGGCGCGACAAGCCGGGCACGCGGCACACCTGCCGCCCGTCCAACCGACTTCTCGAGACGGACATCTGCCCCTGTCGTACGGCCAAGAAGCGCTATGGTTGACGAGCAAGATCCAGCAAGGCCCTTCGCCCTACGTCATGCATCCGGCTCTCCGCATCAACGGTCCGCTCGATGTGCCGGCCTTGGAACGGACGGTGAACGAGTTGCTTCGACGTCACGAGGCTTTGCGCACCACATTCTCTGAAGTTGACGGCCAACCGGTGCAGGTCATTGCACCCTGCACCCACTACGAACTGCCCCTGATCGATCTGAGCCATCTGCCAGCCGAGGAGCGTGAAAACCAAGTGCGGCGTTACGCACGACAACAGTCTCAACGCCCGATCGATCTGGCCCGAGGCCCCTTGGCGCGGATAGAACTAGTCAAGCTGCATGAAAATGAACACGCGGTTCTAATTGGCCTGCACCATATCATCTACGACGGCTGGTCGCTGGCGGTGTTGCGTCGCGAGTTGTTGGCGCTCTACCAGGCATTCGCTGCTGGTTCGCCATCGCCGCTGGGCGAATTGTCGATCCAGTACGCCGATTTCGCGGTCTGGCAACGCAAACGCTTAGAAGGAGAAGTCTACCAGAACTTACGCAGTTACTGGCTCCAGCAGTTGGAGGGCCTGCCTCCGCTGGAATTGCCCGCCGATTTCCCCCGGCCTCGGATGCGCACCACGCGCGGCGGCGGCTGGCAGGGCACGTTGTCCCGCGAACTCAGCCGAGGGCTGAACGAGTTGGCCCAGGACGAACAGGCGACGCTCTTTGTGGCTTTGATGGCCGCGTTCCAGGCGATTCTGGGCCGTTACAGCGGCCAGGAAGATTTCGCGGTGGGCACCCCGGTGGCCGGTAGACTTCGGCCGGAAACGGAGAACGTGATCGGGTTCTTTGTGAACACGCTGGTTCTTCGCGCGGACTGTTCGGACGACCCCACGTTCCGGGAAATGGTGGGTCGGGTCCGCGAAACGGCTCTGGAAGCCTTTGACCATCAGGAGATGCCCTTCGAGTGGCTGGTTCAGGAACTGAGCCCCCGACGCGACCCGAGTCGGCATCCTGTGTTCCAGGCGATGTTGGTGCTTCAGAACGCTCCGTCGCAGTTGCCGGGGATGAAGTCACGTGACTTGGAAGAGTTGGCTCAGTTCAGGTTGCGCGGTCTGGACACAGGGTCGACGGAAGGAGCCGCGGATTTCGACCTCCTCGTCTCGGCGGTTGAAACGGACCAGGGTATCCGACTCTCGGTCGGTTATCGGAAAGATCTGTTTGAGGATGCGACGATCGAACGGATGATGGAGCATTTCCAAGTTCTGCTGCAGGCCGTTGTGGACGACCCGGACGAACCGATATCTCAGTTGTCGTTGATGACCGAACGGGAACGACAACAAGTGCTTCTCGACTGGGGCCGATCCGAAGCTCCGCAATCACCCTGTGTGCATAGCCTGTTCCAGGAGCAAGTGGAGCGGACGCCGGACGCAGAGGCCGCAGTCTTTGGCAGTCAAGCCGTCACCTATCAGGATCTGAACGCCCGCGCCAATCAGCTGGCTCATTACTTGCACGAGTTGGGAGTCGGTCCAGATGCGCTGGTGGGAATATGCCTGGAACGATCCTTGGACCTACCCGTGGCCGTTCTCGCCGTGTTGAAAGCGGGAGGCGCTTACGTGCCGCTGGATCCTGCGTATCCGCAAAAGCGGCTACAAACGATCGTTGAAGACTCCCAGGCCTCAGTGATCCTGACACAGCGGGCCTTGGTTGGTCGTTTACCGGAGTGCCCGGCCCGACTGATTTGCGTGGACGAGGACGAATCGATCACCCAGCGGTCTCCCGATAATCCCACTTGGCCCGTGACGGATGCGAATCTGACATACGTGCTTTACACCTCGGGCTCAACTGGAAAACCTAAGGGAGTGGCCATGGAGCACCGCCCACTGGTGAACCTGATCAATTGGCAGGTTCAAGCATCGTCGCTCAGTGTGGGAGCCAGAACGCTGGCATTCACCTCGATCAACTTTGACGTGTCCTTCCAGGAGATGTTCGCCACGTGGTGCTCCGGCGGCTCGTTGGTGCTGGTCGACGAAGCAACCCGCCTCGATCCGTTCCAACTGCTGAAGTTCCTGGAGGAACAGCAAATCCAGCGTCTCTTTGCGCCCTTCGTGGCATTACGGCAATTGGCCGAGGCGGATGGAAGCTCCGATCCGTGCAAAGCGCCCCTCGAGGAGATCATCACTGCCGGGGAACAACTCCAAATCACGCCCCAAATCGTCAAGTTTTTCGAGCGACACGGCGGCTGCAAACTGCACAATCAATACGGACCGACCGAAGGACACGTGGTGACGTCGTTCACGCTGAGCGGACCGCCCAGCCAGTGGCCACCGCTACCCCCTATCGGCCGTCCCATCGCCAATGCGCGAATCTACATCCTGGATGCACGGCGCCAGCCCGTTCCGATGGGACTGCGGGGCGAATTGTACATCGGCGGCGCCCCCGTGGCGCGAGGCTACCTTGGTCGTCCCGATCTTACCGAAGAGCGGTTCGTTGCCGATCCCTTCTCGGAGAATCCGTCCAACCGTATGTACAAGACCGGCGATATGGCCCGCTGGTTGCCGGACGGGAACATCGAGTTCATCGGCCGTTCCGACGCGCAAGTCAAGATCCGCGGTTTCCGCGTCGAACTGGGCGAAATTGAAGCGGTCCTGAGCCAACACCCAGCCGTCCAACAGGCAGTCGTGACGGATTGGGAGGCAGGTCCGGGGGATACTCGCTTGGTAGCGTACGTGGTCGTCAGCGACGAACCTATCGATGCCGCGGACAGTACAGACCGCATCCACGAGTTGAGGGAGTTTCTGAAAGCCACACTGCCTGACTACATGATTCCGCAGGCTTTTACCTTGATGAACACTTTGCCACTGACGCCGAGCGGCAAAGTCAATCGCCGCGCACTGCCCGAGCCGGATATCTCGCGTGCGAGTTCCGGAACGGAGTACGTCGCGCCGACGACGGAAACGGGCAAGAAGATCGCGGCAATTTGGCAGGAAGTACTCAAGTTCGAGCCCATTGGCGTCCACGACGATTTCTTCAACCTGGGAGGCCACTCGCTGCTGGCCAGCCAAGTCCTCTCGCGGATCAACCAGACGCTCGACACGCGTTTGACGCTACGCGATCTTTTCGAGAAGCCCACCATTGCAGGACTCGAAGAGCAGATTCTCTCCGCCGCTCAGGAAGGTCCGGGAATCAGTTTGCCACCCATCCGGCCGGTTCCGCGAAACGCGGGCCTGCCCCTGTCCTACAACCAAGAAGGGTTGTGGCTGATCAGCAAGTTCCAGCGAGGCCGGTCGCCCTACGTCATGCATCCGGCCCTCCACATCAACGGCCCACTCAACGTACCGGCCCTGGAACAGACGGTCAACGAATTGCTGCGACGTCACGAGTCGCTGCGCACGACGTTCGCCGAAGTGGATGGCGAGCCGGTGCAGGTCATCGCTCCCTACAGTCACCGCGAACTGCCCCTGATCGATCTGAGCGAATTGCCCCTCGCAGAGCGGGAAGAGGAAGTGCAACGCTATGCACGACAAGAGTCTCAACGCCCCGTCGATCTGGCCCAAGGTCCCTTGGCGCGGATGGAAGTGGTCCGACTGCAGGAGGATGAGCACGTGGTGTTGGTGGGGATGCACCACATCATCTACGACGGCTGGTCGCTGGCGGTTTTGCGTCGCGAGCTGTTGTCGCTCTACCAGGCCTTCGCGGCGGGTTTGCCATCGCCGTTAAGCGAGTTGCCGATTCAGTACGCCGACTTCGCCGTCTGGCAACGCGAGCGATTGGAGGGAGCAGTTTACGAAGCCCTGCGCCGTTACTGGCTCCAGCAGTTGGAGGACCTTCCTCCGCTGGAATTGCCCACCGATTTTCCCCGGCCCAAGATGCGCACCACGCGTAGCGGGAGGCATCTTTGCGCGTTATCCAGCGAGCTGAGCCGAGGGCTGACAGAGTTGGCCCAGGATCAGCAGGCCACGCTGTTCATGGCGCTGATGGCGGCGTTTCAGACGATTCTGAGCCGTTATAGCGGTCAGGAGGATTTCGCCGTGGGCGCTCCCGTGGCCGGTCGGCTTCGGCCGGAGACGGAGAACCTGATTGGTCTCTTCGTGAACACGCTGGTTCTGCGAGCGGATTTAACGGACGACCCCACGTTCCGGGAGTTGGTTGGCCGGGTGCGCGAAACGTCGCTGGCGGCCTTCGACCGTCAGGAAATGCCTTTTGAACGACTGGTTCAGGAACTGCGTCCGCGACGGGACCCAAGTCGGCATCCTGTGTTTCAGGCGATGTTGGTACTTCAGAATATCCCACAGCAGTCGTCAGCGTTGAAGTCATCTGAGGTGGAGGACTTATCTCAGTTCAGGCTGAGCGGTCTGGACACGGGCGCGACGGAGGGAGCCACGGATTTCGACCTCCTCGTCTGTGCCTACGAGAGCGACCAAGGTGTGCAATTGTCTATGGACTATCGGAAGGATCTGTTTGAGCATGCGACGATCGAGCGGATGCTGGAGCATTTCCAGGTTCTGTTAGCGGAAGCCGTTGCTGATCCGGATCGCCCGGTCTCCGCCCTGCCGCTTATCTCGGAAGAAGAACGGCGACAAATGGTCGTCCAGTGGAATGACACGGCGACAGACTTTCCGCGCGATGTGTGCATCCACGAACTGTTCGCCGACCGGGCCGCAGATCAACCCGATGCAACCGCTGTGGTCTTTGGAGACGATCGGCTCAGCTATCGCCAGCTCAACGAACAGTCTAATCAACTTGCCCACCATCTCCGCAGCTTAGGCGTAGGCCCCGACGTATTGGTCGGGATCTACGCGGAGCGATCCATGGAGATGGTGGTCGGGCTGTTGGGAGTTCTCAAGGCGGGCGGGGCGTACGTCCCCCTGGATCCCAGTTTCCCCCAACAGCGGATCCAGCTGATGCTGGAAGACACGCAGGCACCCGCACTGCTGGTCCAGGAACATCTGCTTGAGAGACTATCGGCGTATCCAGGCAAAGTGGTCCGTCTGGATGCGGACAAGGAGACGATTGCCCGGCAGCCCACGCACCGGCTCGAGACGAGTGCCGGTTCGGAGCAGTTGGCCTACGTGATGTACACGTCTGGTTCGACCGGGCGCCCCAAGGGCGTCATGATCTCCCACCGGGCCTTGGTCAACTTACTCACCTCGATGCAGCGGGAGCCGGGCCTTGAGCCGAGCGATGTGCTTCTGAGTGTGAGCACCTTCTCGTTCGATATTTTCGGCCTGGAACTGTACTTGCCCCTGTTAGTGGGCGCTACGGTGGTGATGACCGACGAACGTACGGCGTCTGACGCAATCCTACTCCAGCAGGAGTTGGAACGGAGCCAGGCGACGGTGATGCAGGCGACACCTGCCACCTGGCGGATGCTTCTCCAGACGCATTGGCCCGGGCGTCCCGGCCTGAAGATGCTCGTGGGAGGCGAGGTCCTGGATGCTCAACTGGCCCGTGAGCTCCTCAAGCGAGGCGATAGGTTGTGGAACCTCTACGGTCCCACGGAAACCACCGTCTATTCCACCAGCTGCCAGATTTCACGCGGTTTCGAGAAGATCACCGTCGGTCGTCCCATCAACAACACGCAGATCTACATTCTCGACGAGCGAATGGCACCGTCACCCGTGGGGGTATGTGGAGAGATCTACATTGGCGGCGATGGTCTGGCGCGAGGATACTTGAATCAACCGGAACTGACGGACGAGAAATTCGTCGTCAACCCCCTTCCTTCAACGCCAGGCACGCGGCTGTACAAGACGGGTGACCAGGCGCGGTGGCTTGCGAATGGCGAGATCGATTTCTTGGGCCGCGTGGACCATCAAGTAAAAGTCCGAGGATTTCGGGTCGAACTGGGAGAGATCGAGTCGGTCTTGTTGGAACACGAGGCGGTCCATCAGGCAGTCGTTGTGGCACGGGCTGATTCCACGGGCGAGCAGCGCCTGGTGGCCTACGTGGTATACGCGGACGGCCAGCGAGCCTCCGTGGAATCGCTCCGGGAATCGCTAAGTGGGCGTCTCCCCCACTACATGATTCCCTCGGTCTTCGAGACCCTACAGGCGTTTCCATTGACTCCCAACGGCAAGGTAGATCGAAAGGGATTGCCGGAGCCGAGCAGCTTACGGCCGGATTTGGAGAGGCAATACGTACCACCTCGGACGGCGACGGAAGAAACGCTGGCCGGTATTTGGTCCGAGATGCTTGGCATAGAGCAAGTTGGCGTGCACGATGAATTCTTCGACTTGGGAGGCCACTCGCTGCTGGCCAACCAAGTCCTCTTGCGGATCAACCAGACGCTCGACACTCGCTTGACGCTACGCGATCTTTTCGAGAAGCCCACCATTGCAGGACTCGAAGAGCAGATTCTTTCCGCCGCGCAGGAAGGTCCGGGAATCAGTTTGCCGCCCATCCGGCCGGCTCTTCCAGACGGACAAATGGGTCCCGTGGGGGGGGGTGCGGTGTTGCGACGCGAGGGGGTTCACGGGTTCCTCGCACGCGGTTCAAGACGGGGCCGCTTTGCTGACATCAGCGGACGAGAGAGAAGGACAATCTCTCGTGCTGCTCGGTTCCAATGGAACAGGTGCGCCGCTCTTCTGTATCCACGGGATGGGCGGACATGTCGCCACCTTCGTTCCCTTGGCGCGCCAGTTGACGCCCAAGCGGCCGGTCTACGGGCTACAAGCACAAGGGCTGGCCCCAGGCCAACAAGCGCACGATCGCATCGAAGACATGGCATCCTATTACGTGGACCAGATTCGAGGCGTCCGGCCGCAGGGTCCCTATCTCCTGGCAGGCTGGTCCATGGGAGGATTGATTGCCATCGAGGTCGCGCATCGACTGAATGAGCTTGGGCAGCGAGTTGAGCTGATAGCCATGTTGGACACGTACCTGCGGACTCTGGATCACGATGATCAAGCCCCGAACGAGGCGAAAGTGACCCGCTACGTCGCCCAGTTCTTGAAGATCCCGCTGAAAGCCCTGGACAAGATACCCGTCGAGCAGCGGTTGGAGTTCATGTCCGAGAGGGCGAGCTCGACCTTGGGTACGGACGCCGCGGAGATTGGTCGTTTGGCCGACGTTTGCAGAGCACACTTGGCAGCCCTGTCGCGTCACATGCCGACTCCGTACAACGATGCCGCCGTACTGTTCCTGAGCAGCCAGCGGAAAAAAGTAGATGACCGCTGGAGTACGTTCTGTCCGCATCTGATCGTCGAACAGGTCTCTGGAGACCATTACACCATGCTCCGCAAACCGGCGGTAGACGTGTTGGCCGAGCGTCTTGGACGCTACCTGCAAAACGGAGCGACTTGCGACAGCAAGGAAGGTTCGCCATGAAACTGATCAAATTTATGCTCCTTTCTTCCTGGCGGATCGTCTTGTTGGCGACGTTGGTCGGCGGCATTAGCGGTGCCGCCAGCGTGGGCATGATTGCGCTGGTGCACGCCGCCCTACGCAGGCCCGATCCCTCCGTGCCCACGCTGGCCTGGGCATTCGCAGGACTCTGTGTTCTCGTGCTTACCACGCAGATTGCCTCGCAGTGGTTACTGATCCGCCTGTCGCTGGGGGCCACGAAACGCCTCAGTCAACACCTCTGCGAACGGATTCTCGACGCGCCGCTCCGACAGCTCGAAGAAGTCGGAGGCCACCGCCTATTGGCGACGCTTACCTCGGATGTGGGGGCGATCGCGTCAGCGATCAGCGGGATTCCCACCCTCTGCATAAGCCTGGTCACGCTCTTGTGCGGAGCGGTCTACCTGGGCTGGCTCTCACCGGAACTGCTCGGCGCTGTGTTCGTCTTCATGATCTTGGGCGTGATCAGCTACTGGACAGCCAACGCGCGAGCCAGCCACTACCTGGAGATCGCCCGCGAACACGGCGATACTCGGTGGCGCCACTTGCGAGCCATGATCGACGGCTCGAAGGAACTGAAGATCCACCGTCGCCGGCGAGACGTATTCCTCAACGAAGTTCTCGAAGAGGCTCAAGCGAAGGTGCGCGACCTGCAAATCATTGGGTCCTCCATCCAAGCCGCTGCCGTGGCCTGGGGCCGGCTGCTGTTCTTTGTCGGCATTGGGTTGGTACTGTTTGCCTGGCCGCTGTTCCGACCCATCGATACGCCCGCGCTGACCGGATATACCTTGACGATTCTCTACATGATGACGCCCTTGGGGCAGATCTTGGGGTGGGTACCAAGCATTACGTGGGCCAACGTGTCGCTGCGGAAGATCGAGTCGTTGGGACTGTCTATCGGCGACGGTGAGGGAACCGAGCGGGCCATAGAGCCAATCGCTCAGTGGAGTCATTTGGAAATGATCGGTGCGACACATACTTACTACCGCGAGCGGGAAGGAGAAGGGTTCCGACTTGGGCCGATCGACCTGACGCTTGAACCCGGCGAACTCGTTTTCCTGGTTGGCGGCAACGGTAGTGGAAAGACCACCCTGGCCAAGCTGCTGACCGGCCTCTACGTACCGGAACAAGGCGAGATTCGTCTGGACGGAGAGGTCATCACCGCGAAAAACCGGGAAAGCTATCGACAGTTGTTTACGGCCACATTTGCCGAGGTGGTTCTCTTCGAGAGTCTGTTGGGACTGGAAGGCGCAACGCTGGATGAGCGGGCGCAAAAGCACCTAGCGGAGCTTCATTTGGACCGTGCCGTGACCGTCCAAGGCGGTGTGTTTTCGACGACGGATCTTTCCAAAGGCCAGCGGAAGCGACTTTCGCTGCTGACCGCTTACTTGGAAGACCGGCCGATCTTTGTGTTCGACGAGTGGGCGGCCGACCAGGATCCGATCTTCAAGGAGGTCTTCTACCGAAAGATCCTGCCGGATTTGAAAGCGCAGGGCAAAGCAGTCCTCGTGATCACACACGACGACCGGTACTTCTCCGAGGCGGATCGCGTGATCGCTCTCTGCGATGGCGAAATGGTCCACGACGACTGGGAACTCGCTCAGACGTTGGCGGAAGTCGGCCAGGCCACCCATCGGTCGTCAAGGTCAGCGGATCCAACGTCAACGAAATAGACGCGAAGCGGGTGTCATGAAGCCCCGTCAGTCAGGGAGGTTCTTCAGGGATTTTCTATGGCGGTCTACCATGAGTCTGACAATCTCCCCCCCGTCAAAATCGGCGGTCAGCAGCCGCTCACCCAGCCCGTGAGATCCGTGATTCGTTACATTGTGCTTGGACGAGGAAACCTCCATGATTTGCCGTAACCGGTTGCAGCAAAACGAGTTATATATATCTGTGGCCTCGCGCCGGCCGCGTCATGAGAAATGTGGGCTAGCGTCCGGTTTGTGTGACGATCACAGACAATGTGGGCGAAGGCCCGGCATCTGACGAATAAATCGGGGCAAATGACAAGCCGCAGAAATGTCAAAGAAGATGCTTCAGGAAGTTTGCACAATTCAGGAGCTTAGTTTAGAATGCACCGATTATGCAGATTATGGAGGATGTTTGTTTGCCGACCGGAGGCCGCTTCGACGGTTACGGTGAGCGCCGATTGACGTTGGGATGCTCCTCAATGCCCAGAGCGTCGGACTGCATTCCATTGGTGATCACGAAACGAGTTCAAGACGCGGCACGATTCAACCTGCCCGCTATCGACCTTGTTCGACTTACGCAGGATCCCATGTCGCGCATCCCAGTTGAAAGGAAAAAGTCATGAAGCGAAAGAAACGCCATCTTGCTCGGCGACGGCTTTGTCTCGAAACTCTCGAAGCGAGGAATCTGCTTAGCGGCGCAGCCCCGATGCAGGGACTCGTGGTGCCCCCCTCGACGCTGGCTGCAGAGGGAGAGGCTCCGAGCGGTAATATCGTCGAAGAAAGGTGGCGTAGACCGGCCGGCGCCACGTGTCCCCCAAGCTCCTCGTGGTCCACCTCACGCGACATCGATGGCGACGGAAGGGGAGACTATTACTTCGGAAACGTCGTGACAGACGATTTCGGCAACAAGGTAGACGTCTATTGCATCAATAGGGGTATCGGATTTTACGCAACCGTCTTCAACGACAAGTATCACATCGGCAAATGCCCATATGAGTCAGGCATTAACACTTGGACTGCAAGGTATCTCGAGGATTCCAATGGCAGTGGCAAGCCCGATTCATTGCTCGGCTTTAAACACACCGTCAGCGACGGAAATGATGATGATGTTGGCAATTGGCTTTGGTGGGGTGGCTTCTATGCAATATCTGGGCCAGACAAGATGCAGTGGGACTTCGATGTCGCGAGCAACAAGCTGACTGTCACGCAATTCACAGGTTCGGGTTCGGTGTACAAGCAGTCAACTCAGTGTCCGCCGAACATCCGGGGCAACCAAGCCCCCGTCCCAGACGCAGGACCCGAGCAGTGGCACCGTGACCTCGACGGGAACGGCTTCGAAACCATCACCTTGGACGGATCGGGATCCGTAGATCCTGACGGCTTCATTAGTAGGTACGAATGGTCTGAAAACGGAAGAGTTTTGGGAAGCGGGCCTGTTCTGGACGTGAACTTGAGCGTGGGATGGCACGAGGTGACCCTCACGGTGATGGACTGTGCGCTCAAAGAAGTGAGCGACACGGTAATCATCAACGTCCTCCCGCCACCGCCTGCGCCCCAGGCGGTACGTCTGGTTCAGCCCTACCTGGAGGACTTTTCCCTGGGCGTGCCTGGAAGCTTGCGAGGCTGGGAATCATATTCAACCCACGAAGGTCGTATTGCGGTGGTCGACGGCCGGCTGCGGATGGATGACCGGGTCCGCAACAGTACCTACTCGCAGAACTGGGCGATTCTGCACTTGGATCTCCTCAACCAGAGCAACGTGCAGCTGAGCGGGGAACATTGGAATCTTTACGACGAAGTCCACCCTGGCGACGGGATCGCCATCAGTGACGATGGGATGACCTGGCATACCGTGCCCGGATTCGATGTGACCTCAACAAGTCCGTTCCGGGTGGACTTGGATGCAGCCGCAGCCGCAGCAGGAATCGCTTACACGTCGGACTTCAGTATCATGTTCCGGCAGTACGACAATCACCCGGCCTCGAGCGACGGGCGCGAATGGGACAATATCCGCGTGGAGATCGTGCCGCCGCCAACAGCCCAGCCGGTGCGTTTGGGTCAACCATACGTGGAAGACTTCTCGGCCGGCAGACCTGGAAGCTCGCGAGGCTGGGAGTACGACTCGACCAACGAAGGCCGGATCGCCGTGGTCGATGGCCGGCTGCGCATGGATGACCTGACGGGCAACAGCACCTACTCCCAAAACGAGGCGATTCTGCACCTGAATCTCCAGGGCCAGAGCAACGTACAGCTGAGCGGCTATCACGGGAACCTGGCGGACGAAGTTCATCCTGGAGACGGCATCGCCATCAGTGCGAACGGCGTGACTTGGCATAACGTGGCTGCATTCAACGTATCCTCCACAGGTCCGTTCGTGGTGAATTTGGACGCGGCCATCGCGGCGGCGGGGATCAATTACACGTCGGATTTCCGTATCAAGTTTCAGCAGTACGACAACTACCCGGCTCCGAGCGACGGACGCGAATGGGACAATATCCGGGTAGAGGTCCTGACGCCGCCTGCGCCCCAACTGGTTCGATCAGGTCAGCCTTACGTGCAGGACTTCTCGCTGGGCATGCCTGGGCGCCCCCAGGGCTGGGAGTACAACTCGACCAACGAAGGTCGGATCGAGGTCGTGGCTGGCCGACTGCGGATGGATGACCACACCGGCAACAGCACCTACTCGCAAAACGAGGCGATTCTGCATCTGGATCTCTCGAACCAGAGCAACGTACAGCTGAGCGGCTATCACGGGAACCTAACGGACGAAGTCCATCCTGGAGACGGCATCGCCATTAGTGAGAACGGCGTGACTTGGCATAACGTGGCTGCATTCAACGTATCCTCCACAGGTCCGTTCGTGGTGAATTTGGACGCGGCCATCGCGGCGGCGGGGATCAATTACACGTCGGATTTCCGTATCAAGTTTCAGCAGTACGACAACTACCCGGCTCCGAGCGACGGACGCGAATGGGACAATATCCGGGTAGAGGTCCTGACGCCGCCTGCGCCCCAACTGGTTCGATCAGGTCAGCCTTACGTGCAGGACTTCTCGCTGGGCATGCCTGGGCGCCCCCAGGGCTGGGAGTACAACTCGACCAACGAAGGTCGGATCGAGGTCGTGGCTGGCCGACTGCGGATGGATGACCACACCGGCAACAGCACCTACTCGCAAAACGAGGCGATTCTGCATCTGGATCTCTCGAACCAGAGCAACGTACAGCTGAGCGGCTATCACGGGAACCTGGCGGACGAAGTCCATCCTGGAGACGGCATCGCCATTAGTGCGGACGGCGTGACTTGGCATAACGTGGCTGCATTCAACGTATCCTCCACAGGTCCGTTCGCGGTGAATTTGGACGCGGCCATCGCGGCGGCGGGGATCCATTACACGGCAGACTTCCAGATTAAATTCCAGCAGTACGACAACTACCCGGCTCCGAGCGACGGACGCGAGTGGGACAATATCCGGGTGGAGGTTTTGACGCCGCCTGCGCCCCAGCTGGTTCGATCAGGTCAGCCTTACGTGCAGGACTTTTCGCTGGGCATGCCTGGGCGTGCCCAGGGGTGGGAGTACAACTCGACCCACGAAGGCCGGATCGAGGTCGTGGCTGGCCGCTTGCGGATGGATGACCACACCGGCAACAGCACCTACTCCCAAAACGAGGCAATTCTGCACCTGAATCTCCTGGGCCAGAGCAACGTCCAGCTGAGCGGCTATCACGGGAACCTGGCGGACGAAGTCCATCCCGGAGACGGCATCGCCATCAGTGCCAACGGCGCGACTTGGCATAACGTGGCTGCGTTCAACGTATCCTCCACAGGTCCGTTCGCGGTGAGTTTGGACGCGGCCATCGCGGCGGCGGGGATCCATTACACGGCAGACTTCCAGATTAAATTCCAGCAGTACGATAACTACCCGGCTCCGAGCGACGGACGCGAGTGGGACGATATCAAGGTGGAACTCGTGCCGCCGCAGCTAGTGAGAGCGGGTCAGCCGTACTTCCAGGACTTCTCGAATGGCATGCCCGGAAGTTCGCAAGGCTGGGAGTACCGGTCCACCAACGAAGGCCGGATCGCGGTGGTCGATGGCCGGCTGCGGATGGACGATCGAGTGAACAACCGCACGTACTCGCAAAACGAGGCGATTCTGCACTTAGATCTCCTCGGCCAGAGCAACGTGCGGCTGAGCGGCTATCACGGGAACCTACGGGACAGAGCCGACTCTGGCGACGGGATCGCCATCAGCGCCGACGGCGTGAGGTGGTATCGTGTGGCTGCGTTTAACAGAACCTTCACAGGCACCTTCCAGGTGGATTTAGACGCGGCCATCGCGGCGGCCGGGATCATTTACGCGTCGGACTTCCGCATCAAGTTCCAGCAGTACGGCAATGCCCCAGCTCCGACGAACGGGCGCGAATGGGACGACATCCTGGTGGAGCTGTTGTAGGGAGCGTTGAGTACTGATTTCTTTGTTACGGAGGAACGCGCGCCGTGAATGCAGAATCAGGCACTCCTCCTTGTGATGGCGATCTGCTATCCACGGACCGACATCGTCGGGACCACCTGGCGTGGAAACGCGTGATCGGAATTGTCGGCGGTCTCGGTCCGCACGCACATATCGAACTCGAGCGACTGATGCTCCAAGCTGCAAGCGATCGATTGGATCGACCAGCGAACGACCAAGATTACCCGGAATGGGTGCTTTCATCCGTTCCTGGCACTCCCGATCGGACTCGGGCTATCATCGGCGAGGGCCCATCGCCCTTCGCGGAACTGGCACGCAGCCTGTCCCGCCTCTCTGGCAGTGCGCCCCCCTGGCGAGCAGATTTTGCGGTCATTGCCTGCAACACGGCTCATCATTATCTCGACGCGCTTCGTCAGATCTCTCCGATCCCGATTCTCGATATGGTCGGTGAGACCATCGCTACCGCCGGCAAGCGAATCAGTAAAGGGGCAAGACTCGGGATCCTCGCCACCAGCGGTACGCTCCAGGCGGGGCTATATCCGTCCGCTGCGAAGCGACTTGGACTGCACGTCGAGATCATTTCGCTTCTCAATTGCACCCACGCCGGTTGCTGTGGCGATGAGTTGCAGGAGCGACTGGTGATGGAGCCGATCTATGGGCCAATCGCAGGCGACCGCCGAACCGGCGGGGGCATCAAATCGGGATTGTTATCTTCGACCCAATCGAACGATGCCAAAGCGCGACTGGTGGAAGCAGTGCAGATCCTGACACGAGCAGGTGCCGAGATGGTTGTGCTGGGATGTACTGAGCTACCGCTCGCCCTGGGCCGGCAAGCGGTGCAAGGCACGCCGGTTCTGGATCCTTTGGAGGTCGCCGCAAATGCCGCAGTCGAGATCGCACTCGACGAGCGCCCCCTACCCTGAGAGACGTGCTGACGATCCAGGGTCTGAGCGTGGCGGAGGTCGCCCAGGCATTGCCCAGCAGCAAGGGCTGGGTTTCGATGCGGCGGCGACTGCTGGACGAGCTGAGTCCGGCGATTCAAGCGGTGCTCTTCCGCGGGACGTTAACCCACTCCGCCGCACACCCCTGGTCCCGGTGCATGGTCGCGGACTGGTGGCGGACGCCAAGTCGCATCCCTGTCAAGAAAAAATAGCTAGGGGTTGCGTAGTCTAAGAAGTTGAATGAAAATGTAGAAGCAATGCCAGTCTCTATGCACGCCCAGTCGCCAACGGCCGATTGGGCCTTTCCTGTGGCACAGGAAATCGGAGGCCACGCCTCGATCCCGGATAAGAGACGGATAAGAGAATGAAACAACCTGCGTTCTCGTGTGACACGTTGATTGACGTGCTGAAGCTGCGAGCTGCCTGTCAGGCGGAGGAAACGGCATACTACTTTCTCCGAGACGACGGGCGGCGTGATACGATCACGTACGCACAACTGGATTGCGCGGCGCGGTCCACGGGAAGCAATTTGGCGAACCGTGGCTTTGCCGGACAACCTGTCGTACTTCTCTATCCTCCTGGTCTGGACTACGTATCGGCTTTTTGGGGTTGTCTGTACGCTGGAGCCATCGCCGTACCTGCCTTTCCACCGCGTCCGAGGCGGCCGATGACGCAGCTGAAGGCCATACTTGCCGACTCGGAGGCGCCCGTGGCGTTGACGACAACGACGATGATGGCGAGCCTCCAAGAGCGGATTGAGCAAGATACGGATTTGAGCGCTTTGACCTGGATCGAATCCAATCAGATCCCAGCGGACACGGCAGATTCCTGGACGTATCCAGCGGTTTCTGCCGACTCGCTGGCTTTCCTGCAATACACATCTGGTTCGACGGGGGCGCCGAAAGGCGTAATGGTCTCCCACGGAAACCTGATGCATAACCTCAAGGTTATCCATCGCGGATTTGACATCGACTCGGATGGCATGGGTGTGAGCTGGCTGCCAATCTACCATGACATGGGGCTTGTGGGAGGGGTTCTGGAGCCGCTCTTTGCAGGAGGCCCGGCCGCGTTGATTTCACCCGTCTCTTTCCTGCAACGCCCTTTTATCTGGCTTCAGGCCATCAGCGAGTATGGTGGCACGATCAGCGGCGGACCGAACTTTGCCTACCAATTATGCGTCGACCGCATCACTCCGAAGCAACGTGATGAACTGAATCTAAGCACGTGGCGGACGGCTTACTGCGGCGCCGAGCCGCTTCGCTGGGATACCTTGAAGCGCTTCGCGGACACCTTCGCGCCATGCGGATTTCGTCTGGAGTCCTTTTACCCTTGTTACGGGCTGGCCGAATCGACCTTGATGGTAACGGGCGGAGATGCCGACTCCGCGCCGCGCGTGCTCTCGGTGGGTAAGTCGGACTTGAGGAACCACAAGATCAGGATCTTGTCCGAGGCGAACCCCGAATCGGCCGTCACCCTCGTTGGGTGTGGTGCTTCTTCGCTGGACCAGCAGGTGACGATCGTGGATCCGGACTCGCGAAAGCGGCGAAACGAACTGCAGGTCGGGGAGATCTGGGTCCGCGGTCCAAGCGTGGCGAAAGGATACTGGGGCCACGATGCCGCGACCGAGGAGACGTTCAAAGCGGTTCCAGCAGATGCGACGGAAGAACCCTACCTGCGTACCGGCGATCTGGGATTCGTACACGACGGCGAATTGTACGTCACCGGGCGGCTGAAGGACTTGATCATCATCCGAGGTCGCAATCACTACCCCCAGGACATCGAACAGACCGTCGAGACCTGCGACGCAGCGCTGCGACCAACGGGATGTGCCGCATTTGCCGTAGAGATCGACGGCCAGGATCGACTGGTCGTCGTCCAGGAAGTCGAGCGAGGCACGGCCAAAGAGAATCTCGACTCCGTGCTTCAGACCATTCGTCAGGTCGTCGTCCGGGAGCATGACGTCGAGCCGTATGTGATCCTCCTTGTCAAGATGCTCTCCGTACCCAAGACATCGAGCGGAAAGGTCCAGCGTCACGTCTGCCGTCAGCAGTTTTTGGACGATACCTTGTCTGTCGTTGGACGGTGGGGCCGGGATTCCGCACCTCCTGAGCAACAGCCGGCTCGCAGTAGTCGTTCCAGCAGCGCACCGTCCACGAACGTCACGAAGGCGCAGATCGAAGCCTGGCTCGTGACGGCGATTGCCAAACGGCTCAAGCTGGGCACGGGCGAAATCGACGCGCGCAGGCCGTTCGATACTCTGGGCCTCGACTCCATGGCCGTTGTCCAGCTGTGTTCAGACCTGGAAACCTGGCTCGGCCGCAGGTTGTCGCCAACGTTGATTTACGAGTTTCCGGATATCGACTCGCTGGCTCGACACTTGGCCAAGGGACGAGCAGAAGATGGCCGGCACCGAAGTGACGAGATGCCACAGCCTTATGCCGAACCGATAGCCATCGTCGGCATAGGCTGCCGTTTTCCCGGAGATGCGAAGGCCCCCGAAACGTACTGGCGGTTATTGGCGAACGGCGTGGATGCCATTCGCGAAGTGCCGCCCGATCGTTGGGATATCGATGCGTACTACGATCCCGATCCCGATGCACCGAGTAAGATGTCGACTCGTTGGGGCGGATTTCTGAACGGCGTTGATCTCTTTGACCCGTATTTTTTTGGGATCGCGCCCCGCGAAGCGCAAAGCATGGATCCGCAACAACGTCTGTTGCTTGAAGTCGGTTGGCAGGCCCTGGAGGATGCCGGAATCTCGCCGGAACAGCTTGCCGGAACGTTGACGGGCGTGTTCGTGGGACTCTGCAACAATGACTATTCGCGGCTCCTGCAGGCCACCGGACGCCCATCCCAGATCGACGCCTACTATGGCACTGGCACCGCCTTCAGTATCGCGGCCGGCAGGTTGTCGTACGTCTTCGGCCTTCAGGGCCCCAGTCTTTCGGTCGACACGGCGTGTTCGTCGTCGCTGGTGGCAGTTCACCTCGCGTGTCAGAGCTTGTTGCGGAACGAATGCCACGTTGCCCTGGCGGGCGGCGTCAATCTGTTGTTGTCACCGGATGCCATGATCTACTTCTCCAAGGTCCGCGCGATGGCGGCGGACGGGCGTTGCAAGACGTTTGACGCTGCCGCCGACGGATATGTTCGCGGGGAAGGCTGTGGCATCGTGGTTCTGAAGAGACTCAGTCAGGCCGTTGCGGATGGGGATCGAATCCAGGCCCTCATTCGCGGTTCGGCGATCAATCACGACGGCAGCAGCAATGGACTGACCGCGCCCAATCCGGCGGCGCAGGAAAGAGTGATTCGCCAAGCGCTGGCGGCAGCCGGTGTCGACGGCAACGAGGTCGGCTACGTCGAGGCACACGGGACCGGAACGGCGCTGGGAGATCCGATTGAGGTCCGTGCGCTGCACGCGGCACTGTCGACGGATCGTCCTCGCGATCAGCGGCTGATGGTTGGCTCGGTCAAAACCAACATCGGACATCTCGAGGCAGCAGCGGGCGTTGCCGGTCTCATCAAGACGGTCTTGGTCCTTCAGCATGGTGTCGTTCCTCCGCACTTGCATTTTCGGCAACCCAACCCGCAGATCGCGATGGACACCATCCCGATTTCCATCCCGACGTGCCTTACCCCTTGGGCATCCAACGGTTCGGGCCGGCTTGCCGGCGTGAGCTCCTTTGGATTCAGTGGCACCAATGCCCACATCATCCTGGAAGAGACTCCGTCTTTCGCACCCCGCCACGCGCCCGCCGAACGCTCGGCTCATCTGTTCTCGTTGTCGGCGAAGTCCAGCGAAGCGCTGGAGGATTTGAGGGACGCCTATGTCGGCCGTTTGGGCGAAGTAAACGACATGCCTGTGGCCGACGTTTGCCACACCGCAGGCATAGGGCGATCCCATTTCTTACATCGTTTGGCGGTCACTACCACGTCGACCGAGGAACTGCGAGACAAACTGGCTTCCTGGACCAGCGGCCGGCCGGCTGCCGGAGTCGACCTCGGCCAGACGCCGCGCCGCCCACCGCAAATCGCTTTCGTGTTCGCGGGCTGGAGCTGCCTGCAGCACGGGGTGGGAAGACAGCTGTGTCAGACGCAGCCCACCTTTCGCCGTTCCGTTGAAAAGTGCGACCAACTGGTCAGGCCGCACCTCAATACGTCCCTCTTGGAAATCATGATCGGGCGTCGTGCCGATCCGTCGGTGATGGGCCGAGTCGCTGTTGTGCAGCCTCTGCTCTTCGCCTTCGAGTACGCCTTGGCCGAGCTGTGGCGTAGTTGGGGTATTGAACCTGCGATCGTCATGGGGCACAGTCTTGGCGAATACGTGGCCGCGTGCGTGGCGGGAGTCTTCAGCCTGGAGGATGGCCTGAAACTGATGACGCGACAGGGGCGACTGATCGACGAACGGTGTTCCGCCGGATGTATGGCGGCGGTCGAGGCGGATGCCGACGAGATCGCCGCAGACGTGGCTCCGTTTGCGGAATCGGTATCGATCGCGGCGGTCAATGGTCCGGCGAATATCGTGATCTCAGGCGACGCTGTTGCAGTGACTCACGTACTGCAACGGTTGGCACGTCGTGGGATCGTCGGAAAGCGACTGAACGAGTCCTACGGGTTTCATTCACCCCAGATGAGCCCGCTACTTGAGGAGTGGGAAAAGGAGGTCGCCGCCACCCACCTTCGGGCTCCGGCCATGCCGATCATCTCAAACGTCACCGGCGAACTGGTTCAGCCGCGAGAAATTGTCGCCGCTGGCTACTGGCGACGGCAACTGCGTGAGACGGTTCAGTTTGCCTCAGGCGTTGATGCTATCGCCCGAGAGGGCTGTGAGTTCGCCGTGGAAATCGGTCCGGCGCCAACGGCGTGCGCGATGAGCACTATGGGTGCTGAATCCGGGAACCTGGTGTGGCTCCCCTCGGTACGCCCGGGCCATGATGCTTGGCAATCGCTGTTTGACGCGCTCGGCAGGTTGTATGTGGCAGGTGTCGACGTGGATTGGGCCGGCGTCGATCGAGACTATCCCCGGCGCCGGGTTTCCCTGCCAACGTACCCGTTTCGCGGCAGACGCTATTGGTTGACGCCCGCAGCAGCCGAGACGGAACCGGAAAGACCACCGCGGCTCCTTCGCGGAAGCGACACGCGTCGACCGTCCAGCGAAGCAGGGGCCGATGACGTCCTGTACGAGGTCCGATGGGTGGAAGCGTCAGCGGAAACGCCAGCCGTTGAACACCACGCGGCACGTGCCGCGCGTTCTGACCCGGCTGGCGGCTCGGAACCCGGCGAGAACAGCCCCCACTGGCTTATCTTTGCCGATGCGGGAGGTGTGGGCGACCTGCTTGCGGCCCGCCTCACCGCACAAGGAGCGCTCTGTACAAAGGTCTTTGCAGGCGGCGACTACGAGGAGCATCCACGGCAGACGGTGATTGTCCGCCCGGCAGCCAAAGAAGACGTGCTGCGGCTACTCGAGATGGCATCATGCCAGCCAAAGGTGGACGGAATCGTCTACCTGTGGGGCCTCAACCGGGGGCTCGCTGTCGGCCAAAGAGACGAAGACGTGACGACCGCAATCCGGAACCGGTGCGGCGCTGTCCTGTACCTGGTCCAATGTCTGGCGGAGCGGCACGCCACCTTGCAAAGCGGATTCTGGCTGATCACCACTGGTTCGGAGGTTGACTCCCTTACCCCCTGCGAGATGCCGGCACGCATCGCACAATCTGCATTATGGGGCCTGGGTAATGCCATCTGCCAGGAACATCCTGAACTGCGTTGCACACGTGTCGACGTTGAAGCGGCGGATGCAGAAGGTTCCGCCGACGCGATCTTCAACGCGGTGACGACGACTCAAAATGGCAGCGGTCACGCATCCGAACTCGCCTACCGTAACGGGAAACGCCACGTCAAGCTCCTTGCGCGCGCGGCGTTCGCTTCTTCCCCTGACGGGACGGGCCGTTTCGAGGAGCATGGCTTCTCCCGCGCCGGAGAACGCTGCGAATTCACCATCCGTCCCGACGGGACCTATCTGGTAACGGGCGGCACGGGCGCTCTCGGACAACTGACGGCCGAATGGCTCGTTCAACAGGGCGCTCGGTATCTGGTGTTGGCGTCGCGGAGTGATCCCGGCGACGCCGCGCGAACCGCCATGCAGAAATGGGAGCAGGCCGGAGTCGCAGTATCCCATCGCCAGGTGGACGTGGGCTGCCGCCAACGATTGGCAGCACTCTTCCGTGAGATGAACGACCGCTTGCCACCGCTGGCTGGAGTCATTCATTGTGCGGGGGTTCGTGACGATTGCGAGATCTTGGCGCAAGACTGGCCCCGATTTGAGGAAGCCCTGCGGGCCAAAGCAATCGGCGCCTGGTATCTGCACGAGATGACGAAGGACTGTCCCTTGGATTTCTTTGTCACCTATTCCTCCGTAGCATCGTTACTGGCCCTGCCGGGCGCAGCCGGTTACGCCGCCGCCAACGCGTGCCTCGATGCCCTGGCACACCATCGTCGCCAAGCGGGCCTGCCTGCGTTGAGCATCAACTGGGGACCGTGGAAACAGACGGGGATGGCCGCCAACGGCCACCTGGAGAAAGCATGGGCGGCGCTGGGAGTCAGAGCCCTCGAACCCGAACGGTGCTTGACGCTTCTCGGGCGATTGCTGGCATCCCCTGCCGTCCAGGTGGTTGTGCTGGATATCGATTGGAGCCGATTCGTCGCACGTTCAGGGTCCCAGGTGCCGCCGGTGCTGGACGAACTTGTCACGGCGCGCGTCCCCCCCAGCCAGGCCGTGGATCGGTCTCTGGATGGGAATGGCCGTTTGCCGCAACAAATCCGCTCCGCACCGCGCATCTTGCGGCCGGGCCTGCTTTCGATCTACCTTCGCCGCCAGTTCGCGGATGCCATGGAGCTGGAAGCGGACGCGATCGCGCTGGACGGCAACCTTGCTGAGTTGGGACTCGATTCCTTGATGACGATGGGCGTCATCGCCAACATCAAGCGTGATTTCCAATTGAGCTTTTACCCTCGCGAGATCTATCAACGACCAAGCATCACCGCGTTGGCGGCGTACCTGGCCGACGAACTGGATGAACCCCGCGGCAAGCCAGCTAAATCGGGAGCAAACTCGGCCGAGCGAATAACGGCGTCCGTGAACGTACTGAACCATCGCCCGCAACCGCGGCCTCCGTTGACCGGACCGCGCGTTCGAGACGGGGTGTTTATCCTGTCGGCGCCTCGCAGCGGATCAACACTGCTTCGTGTCATGCTGGCGGGGCACGCCCAGGTGTTTGCGCCTCCGGAACTGCACCTGCTGCCGTTTGACACCATGGCCGAACGACAGCGGATCCTGAACACGAGCCATCTCGGCGAAGGCTTGACGCGCGCCGTGATGGAACTGCAAAAGACCAACCCGGAAACCGCGCGTGGCAAGGTCCAGCAATGGATCGACGAAGACCGGCCCATCGACGAGGTCTATCGACTTCTTCAAGCATTGGCATGGCCTCGTCGACTGGTAGACAAATCGCCCAGCTACTCCGGCAGCCTGGAGACGTTGCAGCGGTCCGAGGTGTGGTTCGAGGATGCGAAGTACGTGTTTCTGGCGAGACATCCGTTATCCGTGATCGAGTCGCTCGTCCGCATGCGGATGGACAAGTTGATTGCCGACGGCGATCATGATTCGTACTGGTTGGCCGAGACAATCTGGCGGGTTGCCAATCAGAACGTGATTCGGTTCTTGGAGACCATCGCTCCGGATCGAAGATTGGCCTTGAGTTACGAATCGCTGGTGAGCACTCCCGAACGAGAGATGCGGCGCGTGGCTGCTTTTTTGGACATACGCTATGACCCGACCCTGGTGACTCCCTATGACGGCCGCCGCATGACGGAGGCGGTCGTGGCGGGTGCGGCGCCGATTGATGACCCGAATTTTCTCCACCATGATCGGATTGATGCTGCGCTGGCCGATGCGTGGCGGGACGTACGTCTGCCCCGGCCGCTGGTGCCCGAGACCGTCGAGCTGGCAAACCAACTTGGATACAGAATGGGCGGTGCTGCCACTCGCCAAGCCACCACAGAAGATCAGACACGGCGACCATCGCGGCCTTCCACCTGCGGCAGATCGCAAACGAGCCTGCATGTCAGCCGCGACGCACTGCGGAACGGCGCCCCGATGCGCGAAGAGTTTCTTCGAGCCAACGGACTTTCTCTTTGCCTCTGCCAGTGGGGCCGATCGGATGGTCCGGTCGTCCTTTGCCTGCATGGCATCCTGGATCAAGGAGCCCACTGGCAGCATGTCGCGGCGCGTTTGATCGAGTCAGGGTTCCGGGTAATCGCGCCTGACTTCCGGGGCCACGGTCGCTCCGACCACATCGCTGCAGGTTGTGCCTACCACCTTGTCGATTTTGTGAGCGATGCGGATGCGGTCCTCCGCCATTTGGGCGACCAACAAGTGCTCCTTGCGGCGCACTCTCTGGGGGCCGCTGTAGCGTCCCTGCTGGCCATCGCCCGGCCGGAGCGAATTTCTCGAGTGATTGCTGTTGAGCCGCCGCTGGGAGACGCGGATTTCCACGATCATAAACAGCGCTTGACCGGCTTTCTGGACCATCTGGCCGCGCCCCCGGTTCATCCGACGCTCAGCGACGTAAGCGAAGCAGCGGAACGCTTGCGACGAGTCGCTCCTGCGATGTCCCAGGAATTCGCCGAAGCACTGGCCCGCCGGTCGACAAAGGTAACCGCGGACGGCTTGACCTGGGCCTGGGATGCCCGATTGCGCACACGCGGTGTCTGGGAGTTTGCCCGCGACTACCTCGCCTCGAATATCCTCGCGGATCTGGCGATGCCGGTGACGTTGATCTTTGGAAAACACAGTCAACGGGCACACCCCGAGCAATGGGCACGGATGGCTTCACAGGTGTCCGAGTGTCTTGTGATTGAGGGTGGCCACCATCTGACGATCGAGGCTGCCGACGAAGTGGCTGCGGCGATCGCGAACGCTGCCACTCGCCACTCGATAATCGGTGCAACATAACGTTTCTGTCGGGTTCACCGTACGGAGAAGGCGTGGCAGCACATGACCGCGACGTCCCTTGTCTGGGAAATACCATTGGCGATCGCCTCCCGATTACTGTTTTTATGTGCACGATTCTTTTTGCGCAGAATCGCCCGTCTGCATTTTCGCCTTGCGAAACAGGACGCATCACGCTGGCAATTGCTTGGCGAGGACCTGTTTCGGCACTCGCTGGCGCTGCCCGTCATCATGACCGAAGGGCCACGCTGGAACACGCATGCGGTGATCGGCCGTGTGGGGCCGCTGAGCGTCCGGCAATCGCTCGCTGTGCAGACCTCACTGGCCGACGCATCGGCACAAGCCTGGACGATTGTCGTGTATTCGTTTCCCGATCACCGAACGGTTGCCACACTGCGACCGGGGAGTCCCGCAGCCGGAGACGGCTGGACCAGCCCGCCGTTGTTCGAGGGACGCTATTGCCTGATCCTGCGCTACTACGAGCCGTCACCCGCGGCCAGCTTGCCGGCGGTCACGGTCGATGGTCAACCGCATGTCTCGTCGCTCTCGGTCCCGGACAACACCAATGAGTTCTACCAGAGATTGAGCGGGCGCCGCAGTTTCTTCTACACATTGCTGCATTATCATGCCTTTGTCGCGCTCAAGTATCGGCGGTGGCTGCCTCGAGAGTTCATCGAACGAATGTACCTGCCGGTGGGCAATCCGGAGACGCAATTCCGGTTCGGTGCGCTGGCCGAGTCCGAGGGAATGCAAATCAGCATTGCGAGAGGCTGTCTGGACGCTTTCGATGTGTACATCACCATCTATGACCTTGCCAGTTTTCCTCTCGTCTGGAAACGCCTTGAGGCAGACCGGAGCGAGCTGGGACCTTTTTTACGGCGATGTACGTTTCTGATCCGCTTCCACCCGAAGACGCCGGATGCCCCCACGCTCAGGGACCGTGACGTGCAGGTGACACTTCGTACCGCCCATCGTGGATCGTCGTGCTGCAAGTGAGCCCTGGACGACCAACGGGAGCCCGGCGTACGCCGGCTTCCGCATCGTGTCCGGCGGGGCCATTCGCCGCGCAGGCTTGGTTAGGCCCCGTTTGCCAGATGCCGGCGCTCGTATCTCCAGAGCCGCCATGGTCGGGATTCAAGAGCCCGACCCAACGGTCCTGCGACAAGCGCCGGAAGGAGAAAGAGCGAACCGCAGAGAGCGGCCAGCAGAAGCAGGGCAATCATCCAGGCAAACCGGCTGGCCGGCGTATAGCTGCTGAAAGCAAACACGAGCATCCCTAGCCCGCAGATCAGGGTCGTCTGTATCATCGCGGCCGAACAGCGTTGGTACGCGTTACGAACGGCCGCAATGCGGCTAAAGCCTTCACGCAAGCTGCGAGAGTACCAGGTAAGGAAGTGGAGTGTGTTGTCCACGCCAATCCCCAACGCAATGCTGGCGGTCAACATCGAGCCAATGTCGATCGAGATTCCCATCCAACCGAGCGCACCGAAAACGCACACGATCGGGAAGACATTGGGAACCATGGCCAACAGTCCGCCCCAGAAACTGCGAAGGACCATCATCATGATCGGACAAATGAGCAGACAGGCCAGGAGAAAGCTGCTCGCCAGATCGCTCAGCAACTGCTGTTGTGCCTTGTCGATCAAGGGCGAAAAACCCGTGTACGATACATCGATATCCGTAGCGGCTTCACGATAATCGTCCATCACCGATTGAACGGGCCGACGCAACTGCTGGACAAACAAACCGTAGTTTAGGTCGTCCATGGCCGGGGCCCGAACGCTCAACCGCCAGACTTCGTCACCGCCGTCGTCGGCAATCAGGCCCCGGTCGACAAACGCGGCTCGCTGGTCGCTCAGTTTGCGTGCCACCACGGTTCGTTGCACCGTGCCCCGCAGACCCCTGGGACGGGGTATGACGGGTGAGAATGTGGCCGGACTCAAGACGCCGCCGCCATTCACCGAGCGGCTAATCCTGGCATGCAGCGAAGCCATCAATTCCATGCGTTCGAGCATAGACAGCCGGCACGTCTGCTTGAACCGAATCAGGGTTTCCACGGAAATCAAGGGACCGATGTGCTCTTCGATCCAACGATAGTCGCGCACGAAACGGCTCGTTTGCCGAAAGGACCGTTCCAGTTTGACCGACGTCGTCACGCGGACAAGGCCCGCTCCCAACAGGATGAATACGATCAGGCTCGCCAGTGTCAACACTCCTTGATACCGGCACAACCACGTGCCGACTCGACGAGCGCGGCGTTGGGCCAGCACGTGGCGATCGACCGAGATGCCCTGAATCTCCCGGAAGGTCTTTCGCGACGGCCATATCCGCAGGGCCGCGGGCAGGTACGTGAGCAGCACAACCAGCGAGGCGAGCAAGGCGATCCCCGAGTAGACACCAAACATCCTCACCGGCGCAATGGCGCTCACTCCCAGCGATATCAGCCCAAGGGCGGTCGTTACGGCGGCCAACGTGCAAGGCAACCATCCCAATTCCACGGCACGGTGGGCCGCACATGGAACGTTGGCTTCCCGAACCGCATCGCGATAGTAGTTGATCAGGTGAACCGAACCCGACACCGTCAGCACGAATACCAAAGGGGGCATCACGATCATGACCGCGTTCAGTTGAACGCCCGTGTAGTAAACGATGGCCAGGCTCAGCAGCTCGGAAAACACGGCACCTACCAGAATGATGGTGGTCAGGCGGACGTCGCGCAAACAGCACCAGGCAACCACCAGGGCAACCAGACAGGAGGGCACCGAGTAACGTCGCAACGACCGTTCGCTCTCGCGTTCGATCATCACAGCCGTGTACGCTGTTCCGCCGACGCGTATCGCGTCCGGGGCAACCCCACATCGCGGTGCAACGTCATAAACCATGTCGATCACCGCATGCTGATCCGGACGAGCGGAACTGGCTAGTTGGATCAGCACGCTGCCGGTCGCAGAATCCGGACCGACGAGAGTGCCCTGCAGGCGTCGAATCGCGACGTCGCGAGACAATCGCAACGGTTCGCCCGTCAGCTGCTGCAGGGCTCTCCGTGCAGAGAATATTCTGCGGATGAGCGGGTAATCGGGAGCCGAACCGTTGGCGTGCCGCTCCAACCTGTCGGCAAAATCGTCGATTCGTTGATCCTCGAGAGTGCAACCGGGCCAGGAGACCAACACGGAATTATCGGCGCCAAAGGTCTCCACAAAACGACAGTACTGTTGCTTTTCGTCATTTCCGTCTGGCAGCCACTGGGTAATGTCCGCCGTGTTGCTCGAAACGGATAAGGCTCCCCAGATTACGAACGGAGCGGAACCGAGCATCAGCAGGATCGGACCGCAAGTACGAAGGCCGGTTGAGAAGGGCTTCATTTCGCAGACGCCGCCAATGGAGTTGTGGACGACCCAATCTTTGATTTCGCGCCCTCGAGGAGTGCATCCTGCAAAAGAAAGTAGAAGTCGTCCACATCAAGCCTCACCGGTCCCGCCCCGACAAATGGAAACCGACTCGTTTGGCCAGCGCGTCGACATTCGGCGGACGCAACATGCTGTAGTGATCGCCCGGCGTTTGCTCCGCGTGGAATCGCGGGCAGAGAGATTTCCATTGCCCTTCGAGCTTGAGATCTGGTATGGCCGCCTGGAAAAGGACCGACTCTCCGCGATACGGCTTGGGTTCGTGCCGCGAGATCGCGGCCCAATGTGATTTACACACATTGGCCAGTCGGCAAACCTCGACGGCATCGATTCCCTCGGACCGACTGGCCTGCTCCGCGATCACTTCCCATTGCTGCTTCTGCGGCAACGCTCGGAGCTGGTCGGGAGGGATTTCCACGTGCGGGGCGATCCAGTTCATCACGGACGCGTCGTCCAACGCACACACGGACCGTTGTGCGTCGGACAGATGTGTATCAAAGAGGATCAGCATGGCGACCCGTTGCCCCAGCTCCTCCAGACGCCGTACCAACTCCATGGCAATCAGGCCGCCCATCGACCACCCGGCCAACAAGTAGGGTCCCCTTTGCTGAACGCCGCGCATCTCCTCCAGGTAACATGTGGCCATGGCTTCAATGGAGTCGTGAGGTCGTTGATTCGCTTCCAAACCCCGCCCCTGAAACGCGTAGACGGTTCGTCCAATGACCGGATGCACGGCCAGTGGCAAGAAGGCAGCTACATGTCCACCGAGACCATGGACACAGAACAGCGGCGGTTTTGCATCGGCCGTGTGCAGTTTCACCAGCGACTTGGCAGCTTCGATACCGGGCTGGATGCAATCCGGACTCCTCAGCCGCTGCTGTGCAGAAGGCGATGGGAAGGACTGCGACAGCTCGGCCTTCTTCCGCACGATCTGTTCCGGAAAGCGACGACGCTGGTCCGGGCTGAGTTCATTCGCCACGTCTGAACGGTTACTCATTGAAGGTCTCATTGTCAGCAAGCGTTTCAGCCGTTGGCTCCACGCTGGCAAACAGCGTGGTGGCCGCTTGAGGCCGCGCAGCCGCCCGACGATTGGCTGATACTGCCCGTCACTCGGGCCGCGCGGGTGCGGTGTCAGACGTGCCAAACCGCGGATCCGCATGCACGACGGCTAGACCGGGAGAAGCACCACCCGTTCCCAACCCTTGAAAACTGTTCCATCCAACGGCTGCGGGAACACCGGATTGCTCTGCAACGTGTCAGTTCCTGCGCCGCCATCGATGAGCCGCTTGGCCGGCAGGCTTGCCAGGAAGACATCGGGGGCAACTTCGATCCGCAACGTGTCATTCTGGCCGCCCAGCCTTAGGTCGAATTCCTGGGTTACGACGACATTACTCCGGATCGTCACTCGGTCGTTTCCCAAACCGGTATCTACACGCAGCACGAGTGCTGTCAGGTCACCGATCAGGACCCCATCACCGAATTGATTGGTTAACCCGTCGCTGTTCGTGGTGATTCTGACGGTGCCATTCACAGAGACCGTGCCCATCTCCACCTGGATCGGGTTACCGAACGGATCCTTCAATTCGTCAAATGCGTCTTCCAATTCGTTGTGATCGCCGATCACGACCCAGTCCGCGGCATGCCCTTGACGGATCGTTAAATCCCCCGTGAATGTGCTCTTGGTCACACCGATGCTGGACGCCCCCCATGGCCCCCGCGTGCCCGTGTTTCCACCGTTCAAGACTGCATTCCTGGCTTCAACACCGGCGAGCCCGATCACGTCGAGTCCATTGTTGCCGTTGCCCGTATTCACGGTGATCGTACGATGAAGAGCGATCACATTAAACAGACCAACTTGGTCGTTGTCGCTTCCGGTGGCAATGTTGATATCACCCTGGAATATCGAATCCACGACGCCAACCCGGTCGTCGCCATTGCCCGTGTTGACGGTCAACCGCGCCACGTTTGTCAAGTTCTCCAACCATACCTCGTCGTCGCCATTGCCCGTGTTGACGTTCAACCGCGCCACGTCCTTCACGTTCTGCAACCATACCTCGTCATCTCCGTTGTTGGTCGCGATATTGAGGGTGTTCGTAACCTTTACTTCGCCCGTCGGCACTTCGAGATCGAGACCCAATTCCTCCAACACCTGCTCGATCTGACCGCCAAGATCCGGGTGGTCTCCGATGGCGACGGTATCATCCCCGATGCCCGTCCTGATTGTCAGATTCCCCGTGATCACGCTGGCGGTCACGCCGATCGTCGAATCCCCGGGCCGAGACCGCCGACCAGCGTTGCCGCCGTCCAGGGTCATATTCCCGGACGTGACACCGGCGATGCCGATCAAGTCTTCGGCGCCCTCGCCGGCATTGACGGCGATGCTGCCCGACGTGTCCACCCGCACCAAACCGACGAGATCGTTCCCGTTGCCCGTCGAGATGGAAAGGTTGCGTTGAATCGTCGAGTCCACGACTCCCACCGAATCATTCCCATACCCCGTGTTGATGGAGACTCGACCGTTACGAACCGGCGGTGCGGTCAATCCCGTAACCAACACTTGATCACTCCCGCTGCCCGTGGTGATGGACACATTGCCGCGGACCTCGGCATCGCTGATGATGATGACGGCCCCTCCCGAGCCGGATCTGACGGTCAAGCCCCCGAGTACCAGAAATGGCGAGCCGCCCTCCGCGTCGCCCCGGATCTCCACTTCGTTGGCGCCGCTCTTTAGATCCACCGTGATGTTCTTGTTAACCTCCGTAATTATCTTGGCCGGCTGCCCCTCCACCGTCGTGCCTTTCAATCCCGTCACGACGTACGCATTATTTTCATAAGCAATCTCGATTTGATTCCCGGCCGGAAGGGAATCGCCCGTCAACGTCAAGTTGCCACGGCTTACGGCGACTTTGACGTTACCCGCCAACAACAAGCGCTGCTCTAACCGCTCAAACCTCAAATGCCGCCGCGTCATACCCCACCTCCCCAAAAGAATCGACTTGCGCATCTTACCAGAACACAAGAACTTTATGCTAACAGAAGTAATCGCCACTTCAATCCATACTACCCATAATTTCAAGAAATCCAGGAAAACCCCGAGATGAACCGATGAATCCCCCAAGAGCCTCAAAGAAATGGGTTTTCGAATCCCCGGCTTCCGTCGTTCCCCCGGTTCTGACTCTTTTAGTCTCGGCGGGTGGGTTCACGATCCTCAGTTCATGGACCAGATGGATTCGCCTTTCGTGCTGGCTCACGGGCGGGGTGTGCCGGTCGAGGAGGCCTCGACGACGGTCGAGTTTCCTGCCGTTGGCACGTATCGTGTGTAGGTCCGCACGCGGGATTGGGTGGCGACTTGGAACGTAACCACTTCGCTGGCTGAGCCATGCCCGGCCGACGAATGCCGTCCGTTTTCAATTCGTACAAGGGGAGATTCAGTTG
>Ga0351917_1109_pt1 | contig 31967 bp, 28 predicted proteins | sample TotcelHT113001N4_FD_206834 | JGI IMG/M metagenome (GOLD analysis project Ga0351917, IMG submission 206834) | Enriched cells from coal bed in the Powder River Basin, Montana, United States - Total cells T11 rep1 HSBNCT.T11.300.1.N4 ...
CCTTAAATTAAGCGAAGATATTCTTCTGCATGGTTTTGTTCGATCCACGCCAGAAGGGCTACCCTGGTCTTTTCAAAATCAATATTGAGCAGTTTTGCATGGAATCGTACTTCTGTGTCCAGGAATTTGTCAAAATTGTATCTCGAAGCGAACATTTCCGGACCGTTCTCATAATGAGATTGAAAATCCCGTATGATAGACTCGAATGCTGTGCGTTCATTGTCGGGGATCACCCTTTTTGCCTCCCATGAGCAACGATTATCATGAATATTCGCTAACAGGTCACAGGCCTGCTGCGCGTTCTGAGGGGTAAGCTGCGGGTAGCCGGCACGCAGCGCCATGAGGCCCATGGAGTCGTCTATCTCTGTTGGAGATAATCGGCCACGAGGAAGAAACCTTAAATGAAAGTGAAAAAGGAAGCCTCCGGGCTGTACTGATGAGCCGGGGTAGGCATCTTTGTGCCCGGAGGTGGATAAGGATATACATGTTTTCGGCTATTCTGGCCATGACTTAACGGTGGAGAGAAAGGTCGAGAACCTCCAAATAGATTGACAACTATTGTGCAGGGTGATACAAGGAAGGTATCCGTGAAGACAGTTTCCGTAGTCCTCATCCTGTACTAACAGGTGTTTGGACGAGTCAGAAACAGTCTTGTTTACTCTTGCATGATGTTCCTCTGTTATTTTAGGCTTAATACTGAAAAATAGGGCCGAAAACAGCCTCTAAATGGTATACTATCAATGATCTACGCTATCAAAAACTCAAGAGGCTGAGAAATGGGTGAACAAATAAGGCTTAATATCAATTTTCAGGGCCTAAATTTGCCTCTAAATGCAATACTGACGCTGGTTTGCACTATCGAAAATAAAAGAGGCCGAGAAATGGGTGAACAAATAACAGCATGCGTTTTATTCAATCAGACGTGAAAGCCTATAAATGCTGAAGCGTAAAATTATTGAGGGGCCATTAAGGAGATAAAAAAAGCCCTAAAAAACCGTATTAAGCCTTATTTTACAATGATGTAAAGGCATCAAAATGAGTCTCTCCCCTAAACAACGAGCAGTTGCCCTTATGAATCTTGAAAAGGCCAGGGCGGAGGCGAGAATAGCAAAACAGAAACGTTTGGTAGATTGCATTTGTGAAAATTGCGGTAAGCAGTTTACCAGAAGATTAAGCGAAGTGAAACATGGTATGGGAAAGTACTGTTCCCTCCCTTGCTTATATGCGGGCAGAAAGAGGGAGACGGCTACTAAATTCGGTTCCAAAAAAAAATTGAATCATTAATCACGCATGCTGCCATCTATGGGGCTTGTATAGGGCATCGTAAAATATGCACCTCTGCTGAAAGGGGGGGTTGGGTTTTTGGTTTACTGTGCCGATAACTGAACATTGACAAAAGTCGACAAGGGCTACAACATGATGACACACCAGAGGTAAGGAGGTCCTTATAAAGGATTCAGCAAAGGCGGCGGCCCAGAACCAATTCCTGGACCAAGGAACTGCAGCAGCGCAATCAGCGACGCATCAGAAATCACATTCCGCCAACACCGACACCGTAGAGAGAAGCGACGAGGCAAGGGTTGCCGCGCGTGAGTCCCCTGGCGAGATGACCATAAAGGACAAGATTGAGGAATTTCGAGCCCAAAGATTGATGGCGCAAAAGGCTGCCGAGCGAAAACTTCTGGGAGTGGATTGTGCAACCTAAACCAACCCTGGAAATGAGAGTCGGGGAGCTTCTCGTTAAGCTCGGGTTTCTTGATGAAAGGCAGCTCGAACAGGCACTCACGGTCCAAAGGGAACAGACGAAATACAAACCGCTCGGTGAAATCTGCAAGGAATTGGGTTTCATCTCAGGGGGTGTACTCCATGATATTCTTTTCCGATACCGGAAACAGCTTCTCCTCGGTGAGCTTCTGCGCAAGATGGGGGCCATATCAGAGGATGAACTCAATGAAGCCCTCCAGGAACAAAAGAAAAGCGGGGACAAATTGGGGCAAATCCTCGTGAGGAATGGAGTTTTATCTGTGGCAGCCCTGACAGATTTGATTCATTATGTGTCCAACTGGGAATTAAAAGGATAAATCCAAAGAAGCACCATGTCGATCAATCCTTAATCAATAAAGCAAATAACAACTATTTTCGAAAGAGGCGCGTTCTCCCAATTCTTCTCGATAAGGACAAACGAATCCTTACGGTTGCCATGGAAGACCCGACTGACGACGAGACGATCAGCAACTTGCAGAAGATGTTCGGCGTAGCAATCGAACCGGCCATTTGCTCATCCGGGGAGGTTGAGCTTCTTCTGTCTGAAATCCTTGACGTGTGGCACGATTCCCGTTAATTGCCGCATGGGTTCAAGACCATCAAATACCTGCCGGGGTACTATTCCCTGGGTATAGATTAACAAGAGTAAGCCGGTATCCTATCCGGAAGACCAGTTTAGCGTGTTTCAGGAAGTACATTAGCGTCGTTTCCAGGGGCAATGGCATTTGGGGATGTCAATTATTCAATAACTCCGTCTTATCTTATGAAAATAATGCGCTCTATTTTGATTTTACCACACATTCCCTGGGACACAGGACGTAAGCTTAAAGATTAAACTGTAGACGATTTAAGAATCATATCAGGGGATATTTTTCCTTGAATTGAAATAATGAAGGTCGTCCCGTTCCGCGGCCTACTTTACCATTTCCCCCTCTTTAGTTTATCCGGCAAGAGCAAAGTCAGCCCATGTTCCACATCGATCTTTGTAATCAAAATGCCTTCCATGGTCGGCAAAGTTCCAAAAGAAAGAGTGACAAGCCTTTACATTAGATAAGAAAGGTAGGGACTGATTTTCGAGACGGACCGGGCCCCCGTCAGGCCCCGTGGTAAGTTCTTGTTTCATTTCTCCGAATGGCATCTTAACATGGGCAGTCTTTCCATCTTCTTCGATGTCCACTTTTACATACTTGATGCCAAATACCTTTTTCATCAGTAGACCGCCAATTGAATTGACTGCCAATACGTCCAGAATTTCTCGCTGTTCCGGGGTTGCATTATCGCTTATGTAAATTCCGCCTTCCGATCCCATTTCCATCAGCTCTTTAAACGATGGGTGCGGTATATCTCCCATATACAGAATGGTAATTCCAGAGACGTCTATATCGTTCACACGCCCTTCCTTAATTCTAAACACCATGAAATACCGGCATCCATCCACCCGATCTCTGCCAAAGTAATACGGACAATACCCCTCTGAAGCGCATGCCTCATTGTAAATTCCCTTTACCTGCCATCCTGATTTCAATTCCATAAAAACACCTCCTTTGATTGAGAAAATAATTTGTTTAGTTAGTTTGCAAGAACTCGCAAAGCAACTCCCCCCTTGCGCTACCCCTCGTCTACCAATCTACAGTGTATATATATCTGAATTATATCAGCGAATATAATCCTGTCAAGCTGAATCTTTTGTTCAAGGGGTCAGGCTTCAGTCATCCGGAGTTACCACTTGTAAGTGTTTATGAATGTTGGAGATACGGGTTTTGTGAATTTCAGGAAGAAGTGCTTCAACAGTATAGCCTCTTTTTCAAGTACATGAATTCACATGGGGTTTGCTACGGCACGATTAATGCCTGGTATGAGAATCGAACGGGTACTGAGGCGATCTCCGAGGGATTTTAAGAGCGAAACATGGGATTTTTCGCGTATCCCGTAAGCCCTAATAAATACTAGTTATATCAATAATATTAAAAATTAAATGTCATGAACAAGTTGGCAACAATTGGTAGGAATTTGATGTTTAGCTGACCTTATGGACACAATTTAAGCACATCTCTGAATTTAGTAGTCAGCCAGTTCCAGTTAGGAGGGTTCCTGAGTCTCCATTTTCCCTCAGAGAGGCGGACGTTGCCACCCGCCACAGGTCATCTCAATATATTGTGCTACCGACAATGCCACATCTTCACGCCAAGGACTGGCTACCACCTGCACACCGATTGGCAGACCTTCCGCCGATGTCCCAGCCCGCACAACCACGCTTGGCCATCCTGTCAGATTATAGGTTCTGGTGTAACTGAAAGAGTTGTAGATCGCATCATCCAGACTCGCACCATGGAAAAAGGCCGGGTATGAGCTAACAGGACAAAGAATGACGTCGTGCTCCTGGAAAAAAGAAAGCATGACACTCCGAAAACGGTCCCATCTCTCCAATACAAGCTCAAACTCCGCGGCAGACAACATCTTAGAACGAAACCTTGTCTGCCGACGCTGCAGCAGGGGGTGCATTTCCTTTATGCCAACCATCTCGGCCAAATCTTGTATTCGTGAGCCACCATCTGCTCCGAGGAGAGCACTCCGAAGTTCGTTTGTCTGTTCTATGCCCTCAGGGCGGGCTTCCGTTACAGTCATGACGGCCTCCGAGACAGCTCTGGCTGCGCTCACGACCACAGCTATGGTCTCTGAGTTCGGAGAATTGATACCGTTATCTGTGTGGAAAGCAACCCGCAGCCTTTTGAGATCTACTGCCTTGGGCTCGCGCCATGGCATAGGAACAACAGAAGGGTCCTGCCAGTCCACTCCCGCAATAATTTTCAGAATTAGCCCGAGATCTTCTACAAAACGTGCCATGGGCCCAATCTGATACAGTGCGCTCAGCACCCCGTCCAACCTGGGAAAATGACCTGTCCTCGGCACACGATCGGTTGTCGGCTTGATGCCTGCAATGCCACAGAAATGAGAGGGAACACGAATGCTACCTGCCAAGTCGGCCCCAAGTCCGAAGGGTGACCCTCCCGCGGCGATAATTGACCCTTCGCCACCGCTGCTCCCCCCTGGGCTGCGGGAAAGGTCGTAGGGGTTGTTTGTCCGCCCATAGACTGCATTGTCGGTTTCATACGCAAGACTCAATTCCGGGAGATTGGTTTTGCCTAGCAAAATCGCCCCTGAAGCTCGAAGCCGCGCAACAACAGTTGCATCCTGTGCCGGAACGAAACCAGCCCTACCTTTGACGCCTCCAGTACAGACCACTCCCGTCGTCTCAATACTGTCCTTAATTGTCATCGGTACCCCGTGGAGTGGTCCGATAACCTCGCCTCGATGTAGGGCCGCGTCAGCACCGCGAGCCTGAGCAAGCGCTGTTGACGCGGTAAGTTGGACGATCGCATTTAGTAAAGGATTAACCTCTTCAATACGCTTCAGATGCGCGTTAACCACCTCCTCAGAAGAGACCTCCTTATTCTGAATGGCTCGCGCCAGATCTGCCACTGAGGCATATATAAGTTCTTTCATATCTTTCCTCCTAAAGGTTGTATGGGAAGGAACATCCCAATACAATCACATGTATGCTCTGGGAAAATCAACTGGTTATTCACTCTTTAAGTATGTTCCTGTCTATCCAAAATCTTGCCTCATTGATTTACCGGGTCATCTCCTTCGCCCTGAAAGAGGATATTACAAAATTTATTGCCGTTTCTTGTCAAGGATTGTAATGTTTAAGAAAGGCGCATTAGAATAGTAATCGTAATGATGCTGATATGGAGGAATGGAGATGAGAAACAGATCACGGGATAGCGAGCGACTGAAAAACAACAGGATTATGGATCAGTTTTCTCTCGAAGACAAAATAGCTATTGTGACAGGTGCTGGACAAGGGATAGGCAAAGCAATAGCTTTGACATTCGCCAAAGCCGGCGCTGATTTGGTGATTGTCGATATTGATGCAGTCTCTGCCAACTCGACCACCCAAGAAATACACGATATGGGAAGAGATGCCCTTGCGCTTTCAGTGAATGCGTGCAACAAGGATCAGGTAGATGGTATGGTCAGAAAAACGCTCAAAAGATTCAAACGAATTGACATTTCTGTACACAATGCCGGAGGAGGATACCCTACAAAGCCAATACTTGAAATGTTGGAAGAAGATTGGGACAAATCAGTCACCCTTAACTTGAAGAGTGCATTTCTTTGCTGCAAATCCGTTGGCAAAATCATGGCGAAACAGAAGAGAGGGAGTATTGTTAATATGTCCTCAATGGCAGGTTTTGGACCCTATCCATTGGGTGCCAATTACGCCGCTGCCAAGGCGGGGGTAAAAAACCTCACCGAGAATTTAGCTGTGGAACTCGGACCCTACAATGTAAGGGTAAACGCCCTTGCTCCAGGGCCGGTTGAGACTCCGACGATTGCTGAATACTATAAAGAACACCCCGAAATGAAAGAACAAAGACTGAGAGCTATTCCGCTGAAGAGAATAGCTGTGCCTGAAGACATAGCCAATGTTGCTCTTTTTTTGGCAAGTGATGCTTCAGGGTATGTCAGCGGACAGACAATCCTCATAAATGGTGCCCTGGCTACGTTTGTAACACCAGAATTAATCGCAGAGCTTGGGAAACGTTTTTGATGCCTAAAAAAAAGTTGCGGTTGGTTGTGAAAATCATCTAACTTTTGCTGGCATTGAAATAGTTTTGAAACCGTATGCCTCAATTATGAATTGAAAACTTCATGCAGGATAGATGGATGGAAGCAGGCGATGCGTTACTCCGATTCATTTTCGGAAGAAAACTCATTAAGCTACTTTAATCAATTCCCCTTTACCGTGCAGCGGATTCCCTCGCCTTTGAGAGCCGGGTTGAAACAGCCATTATCCGATATACAGGTAGACTTTGCTGTATACCCGGACTCCCATCTTCTGATAAGCCCTGGCTCCCTTATTAGGGGTCTGCAAAGGGAGATATAGTCTGCAATACCTTGGGACACGATCTTCCTCGCCCATTCGAGGGTGCGGATGCCTCCTACAAGCATGAGGGGTATATGGATTCTTTCCTTGAAACGTTTAGCCTCATCAAGATAGTAGGGTGTGTCATCATTTATGGACTTTGTCTTTCTCGCGGGGAAGAATTCTCCGAATATGCCTTCGACGTGGTTGCCGCCGCTCATTTCTATTGCATCGACGGTTGATTGCAGGAGGAGAGAAGCTACTTCAAGCATGTCCTCTGCGGTAAATCCCCCTTCGAGGTAGTCCTGAGAGTTGAGTTTTACAAGGAGCGGAAATCCGTTCCCAACTTTCTGCCTGACTGCCTGTGCAACCTCCAGAAGAAACCTTGCCCGTTTTTCCACAGTTCCCCCATAAGCATCGGTGCGCCTGTTGAAGAATGGTGAGAGGAACTCGCTGAGAAGGTACCCGTGGCCTGCATGGATCTGAACGGCGTCACTTCCTGCGGTCTTCGCCCTGCCCGCTGCCTCCGCAAACTGGGAAACTAACTTCCGAATGTCCGTTTCGGTCATTTCTTTGCACTGGATCTCTCCTTTGCTCTGTATCATGGAAGGGCCAAGGCGGAGAACGTTGGGAAGTTTCAGAGCATAACGGCCCCCATGAGAGATCTGCACTGCTATCCTGCCCCCGACGTCGTGAACCTTACCAATCATTTTCCCGAGAGAACGTGTATGTCCATCAGAAGAAAGACCGAGCTGTCTCGGTGCTGCAATGCCTTCGGGGCTAACGTAAGCGTGGCCCGTGATGATAAGACCGACTTTTCCTTGTGCCAGCTCTATCCATAGCTTCGCAAGATCCTCCGTCCCGAACCCTTCCGGGGAAGCAAGCCCCTCCCAGGTAGCAGACCTAACGAACCGATTGCTCAGCGTCATGGCATTGAGGACTGTTGACTCGAATAACTCTTTCATAATTCTCCGCCTCCGGGATAGTAGTAATTGTCCGTTGTGTTGATCAAAGATTGGATGTTATTTCTGAAAAGATATGGAATCATCGAGGGAATGAGCAAGTTCGGGCGACAGAAGCCTGATAAATTCCTGCGCGCCTGGAACAAGATACTTATCCTTCATAAGGAGAATTCCATATCGAGAATAACCAAGTCTTTTCTCTGATTCAGACAGGCTTCGGTAAAACAAACGCTCCTTGTCTTTGGGCTGCAGCATTATCTCTGGAACTATAGAGACTCCGATTCCCATTTCAACATATTTTATAATGACCTCCCAGTTGATCGCTTCCATAACAACCTTGAGGTCAGGATTGCAGGACCGAAGTAAGGACTCCTGCCGGATTCCTCCAGCGCCACCCCTATCAGCTAATATGAATGGATACTTTGCAAGATCCTCAAGTGTGATACGCTTAAGCTTGGTGAGAGGATGACCCAATGGGGTAATACAACACCTCTTAAAGCGCCAAAGCTCCCGACCCATGATTTCGGGTGGGAGTTTCTCCATGGAGCCAATCCCTACGTCCGCCTCGCCGGTGAGCATCATTGATAAGATTTCCTTGTTTGAGACATTGTATAGGATGATGTCACATTCAGGATAAGCGGCTTTGAATTGCTTCACATACTCGGGCAGGATATGGAGCACCATACCTGTCCATGATGCAATCCTGACCTCCCCCCTCAGAGTTCCCGCTATTCGTTCGAATTCCAGTCCGATGTTCTCACATCTTTCCACAAGGGGCGTGACAAGCTTCAGTAAGTTTATGCCATCAGAAGTGAGAGTAGTTTTCCGCTGTAGTCTCACAAAAAGCCTTTTTTGCAAACGCCGCTCCAAGTCTGCTATTTGCTGGCTTATAGCACCTTCCGTGACGAAGAGGGCTTGAGCTGCCTTGCGGGCGCTGCAATATCTAGCAACATAGTAAAATGCTCTAAGTTTTGGATAGGAAATATCAGGCTTCATTATCGTTCGATCTGAACCTGGCAGTTAGGCTTCCGTGTTTTAGATGCAACATCAATGAATAGTATTATTGGATTTGCTGTTCAAAGTCAATGGAAACACTATCACATGGCCGCAATCATCGCCTGAGCTGGAGTTTCGCAAAGATGAATGTTTCATAGACAGCTATAGTTTTGCTAAAGTTTCACTGAAGATTATTTAGCTTTACAGGGATTTGTCAAAGGCGTACGCTTTGTCTACGATTGTATACATGCCAACTAAACATAGAGTGGTGGATGATATGAATATATGTCTAAGTCCGAGTGGCTGCATATAAGGAGGAAATTGTGCACGATAAAAAACTGACTTTTGTCGACCAAACATTCAGAGATGCCCAACAGAGTCTCTGGGGTTTTACCATGAGGACGGATCACATTTTGCCCATCGCGAAGATAATGGATAAGGTAGGATTCAGTGCTGTAGGCACAGTGGGAGGTAACGGTATTACAGTTCAGGTGCGTGTTCTCAACGAGGATCCATGGGCGAGGATACGGCTTCTCTCTCAAATGATGCCGAATACACCTCTGGAAACATCATTCATGATCGGGAGTCTTGCTTCCTTCGATATTGATACGCCACGCGATATCATTGCTCTCTGGATAAAGCGATGTGTGGCCAATGGAATAAGAAGCTTCTGGAATTGCGATTATCAGACGGATATGGAAGCCGTCCGCTACTTTTCGGAAATAGTTAAAAACGAAGGCGCTAAAAACGTAGGTGGCTTGATGTATACGTTTAGCCCTGTCCACGACAGTGAGCATTGGGCGCGCAAGACCCGTATGATTGCGGAAATGAAGGATGTCGTGGACAGCATCAGGATCGAAGATGCGGGCGGCGTGCTTACCCCAGAACGGACCCGGGAATTACTGGCCGTTGTTCTTAAGAACTGCAATGGTATCCCCATTGAATTCCACTCTCACTGCAACGTGGGTCTGGCACCTCTTTGTTATCTGGAGGCCATTGAGGCAGGGGTGACAATTCTGCACACTGCAGTGGCTCCCCTTGCGAACGGCACTTCTTTGCCAGCGGTGGAGTCGATTTTGCGTAATGCTAAAAGGATGGGATATACATCGGACCTTGATGAGGAAGCCCTTGCTCAGGTTTCCGAACATTTTCGCGCAGTCGCGGAGCAAGAGGGACTCCCCATCGGCGTTCCCATGGAGTATGATCTGTATTATTTCGAGCACCAGGTGCCGGGCGGCATGATGACGAACCTGACCCGCCAGCTCAAGGAAGTGGGAAAGGGAGAACTTCTGCCCCAAGTGCTGGAAGAGATAATCCATGTTCGCAAAGACCTTGGGTATCCTGTCATGGCAACACCCTACTCACAAATGGTTGGAGCCCAGTCCGTTGAGAACGTTATATCAGGGGAGCGTTATCAGCACGTAACCGACGAAGTGATCAAGTACGTTCTAGGCTTCTATGGAGAATCCGCTGGCCCCGTCGATCAGAACATGAAGGATAAAATAATGGCCACGCCTAGGGGTAAGCAATTAGCCAACTGGCAACCTCAGGGTCGATTTAAACCTCTGGAGGAGATTAGAAAAGAAGTCGGCCCCGATTTGTCTGATGACGAACTTCTTCTCAAGATTATGGTTCCCGGCCAGCCCCTGAAACGTACTGAGCAGAAAAAACCAGCCAGACGTCCTGCAGGGAAACCCATCGCCCCCGTGAGCGTCCCTGCACAATTCCCCTCAGAGTTCAGTGTTGATGTGGACGGGGAGGTCTTCAACGTCAAGATCTCCCCGGTCTGGAATGGAACGGGAGAAGCAGAGACCACCATCCAGGCAGAGTCCTCACCCACAAAAGCGAAGAAGGCTGCCCGGGAAGGCTCTGTCCTTGCCGGCATGGCAGGCCTTGTTCTCTCCTTTGAGGTGAAGGTAGGGGATACGGTCAATGCCGGTGATCTTGTGGTAATGATCGAGGCCATGAAGATGAGAAGACATCTCAATTGTCCCCACGGCGGGGTCGTCAAAGAGATCTGCGCCCAGATAGGGGAGATCGTGGAGCCCCAGGACGTCCTCATGGTGGTGGCGTAACATGCTGAAGAAGATCCTTGTAGCCAATCGTGGAGAAATCGCCGTCCGCATCATGCGGGCCTGCCGGGAAATGGGCATCCCGTCCGTTGCGGTCTATTCGGACGCGGATAAGGACGCCCTCTTTGCGAAGTACGCCGATGAGGCGTATCACATCGGCCCTGCTCCGGCAACGATGAGCTACCTCAAGATGGAAAAGCTGATTGACGTGGCAAAAGAGAGCGGAGCGGATGGAATCCATCCCGGGTACGGCTTCCTCGCGGAGAACCCGAAATTTGCCGCCATGTGTGAAGATGAGGGCATAAAGTTCATCGGACCGTCGAGCAGGGTTCTTGCCCTCCTGGGCGACAAGGTAGCAGCTCGGAAAGAGATGATCAAGGCAGGTGTCCCTGTGGTACCGGGGACCGATGAATGTGTTACAGAATTCAAGCAGGCACGGGACATAGCGAAAGAGACCGGATATCCGGTGATCATCAAGCCCTCCGGTGGTGGAGGGGGAATAGGGATGACTATCGTGGACAGTGAAGGGGAACTGGAAAAGGCTCTGGAGTCGACGCAGGCCATCGCCGCGACCACCTTCGGCATACCCGATGTCTACCTTGAGAAATACCTGACCAATCCCCGCCATATAGAGTTTCAGTTACTCGGTGACTCCCACGGAAATGCCATTCACCTGGGCGAGAGAGAGTGTTCCATCCAAAGAAGACATCAGAAGTTGATCGAGGAATCCCCTTCTCCGGCTGTTGGCGCGAAACTCCGGAAAGAGATGGGAGAAAAGGCCGCCAACGCCGCACGCCTTGTCGGGTACGAAGGCGCAGGGACCATGGAGTTCCTCTACTCCGACGGAAAGTTGTATTTTATGGAGGTGAACGCCCGGGTCCAGGTCGAGCATCCCGTCACCGAGATGGTTACCGGGGTTGACATCGTGAAAGAGGGGATACGAATCGCTTCGGGACTTCCCTTAAGCCTCACGCAGAAGGATGTGAAGGTGCGGGGGAGTGCTATTGAATGTCGTATCAACGCGGAAGATCCCTTTGAAGACTTTGTCCCCACACCGGGGAAGATCAGAAGCTATAACGCTCCGGGAGGGACGGGTGTTCGCGTTGATAGCGGCGTGTACAGCGGTTATACCATACCGCCCTTCTATGATCCCATGATCGCGAAGCTCATTGTCTGGGGAAGAGACCGGTCCGAGGCAATACAGAGAATGCGGCGGGCACTCTACGAATACATTATTACCGGGATGAAGAACAATATCCCCTTCCACCTGGCAGTCATGGAAAACCCGCGCTTTGTGAAAGGCGACCTCGGCACCCACTTTATCGAAACTGAAACCACGCTGCCGGATGACATGGCTGCCATCGCAGAGCGGGAGATACCCCTTGAAGCAAAGCTGCCCCATGGAACGGATGATAAGAAAAGGATTGCTGCTATTGCTGCAGTGGCGGCAGTGGCGCAGAGGTATGAGCAGAGGTAAACATCAGATTTAATGATACTCAAGGAGAATAGACAATGAAGAAGAACATCGTCCTTGTGGGAACTCTGGACACGAAAGGAGAAGAGTATCTTTACGTCAAGGACTTGATTGAAAAGAATGGTTATATGGTCACTACCATAGATGTGGGCACAGGATATCGAGGTAAGTTGATGTTTTCGCCTGACTACTCGCGGGAAGATGTAGCAGAACGTGGCAAAAGCACCGTGCAGGAACTCCTTAAAATGGGAACTGGTGGACAGGAAAACCGTATGATGGAAGTGATGTCGGACGGGGCCATTCGTATTTGTGAAGAACTTTATACAGCGAACAGATTGCATGGTGTGATCTCCCTCGGAGGGACGATGGGTACAACCCTGGGAACGAGAATCATGAGGGCTTTGCCATTTGGTCTTCCTAAGGTAATGCTTTCCACCATAGCCTCCGGTGATACTCGCCCATATGTGGATACTAAGGATGTTGTGATGATTTCGTCTATTGCCGACATAGCCGGCATAAACTCCGTAACTGAGGTAACGCTCATGCAGGCCGCAGGGGCAGTAATGGGAATGGCTTCGACGGTTGAAATTAAAGCTTCAGAAAAGCCGGCCATCGGAATGACGACGCTGGGAGGGACGACCAATTGCTGCCTCGACGTCAAAAAAGAACTTGAAAAAAAAGGTTATGAAACAATTATCTTCCATTCCAATGGATGCGGAGGGAAGGCTATGGAAGAAATGATTGAACAGGGTCTTATCCAGGGAGTTTTCGACCTGTCCACGAATGAGGTAGTCGATAACGTGTATCAGGGATGGGCAGATGCCGGCCCAACAAGGCTCGAAACAGCGGGCAGAAAAGGGATACCCCAGCTCATTGCTCCGGGGAATATCGACCACATAATTTACGGATCTCCGGATAAAATTCCAGAGCGATTTAGAGGCCAACACGTCCATGTCCATGGCACCGGCATATACGTTTTGAGAACACAGAAGAAAGAAATGATTGAGATAGCAAAGGTAATGGCTCAAAAGATAAATAATGCAAAAGGGAAGACAGGTGTCATCTTTCCACTGCGAGGCCTCTCCATATTGGACATATGGGTTAAAGAGTACTTCGACGATCCAGATGCGAACTATGCCTTTTTTAATACCTTGAAGCAGGAACTAAAAAGCGGGATTAAGGTGAAAGAAGTAGACGCACACATAACTGACCCTGTATTTGCCGCTGAAGCAGCTAAGATGCTCCATGAAATTATGGGTACGGAACAGGGCAATCAAACGGAGTCTTACGGTAGGAAAAAGTGACTGTGTCATGAGGCACATGAGCGCCCTACTATAACTTAAGGAAGGAGATACACAATGGCAGACAGCAAAACACCCTACGTTCTCGGTGAACTGATTGAGGACAGGGCGAAACGAAACAGCGACAGGATTTTCCTTCGCTTCAAAGACAAGTCATACACATATCAAGAGATGAATCGCTACGCAAACCGGTGTGCAAACGCCTTCCTGTATCATGGCGTGGCAAAGGGCGACAAAATTAGCATCATGCTTCCCAACTGCCCTGAGTACCTATTTATATGGTGGGGCTCGGCAAAAATGGGAGCCGTTGAAGTGCCTATCAACACCGCATACAAGGGTGAGTTCCTACGCCACATCGTTGACCAGTCCGACTCAAATATCCTGTTTATTGATCACGAATGGCTGGACCGGGTCAAACTAATCGAAGGCAATCTGAAGAAAGTGCGGAAGGTGGTAGTGCTGGGGGGCCTTACCAAAGATGAGGCTGCAGGCTACAAAATCCCGCTGATGAGTTTTGAGGAATTTTTCGATGCCCCTGAGACACCGGTTGACATCAAGATCTATCCCCATGATCCGCAGAACATCATTTATACGTCCGGCACCACGGGTCTCTCCAAAGGCGCTCTCGGACCTCACAAGTTCTGGATTGTGACGGCGGAACAATTGCTCCCCCTCCGTGAAGGAGGCAGAGATGATATATTTTATACCTTCATGCCCCTCTATCATATGAACGGACAGTGCCTCACCGTCATCTCGGCCCTTCTTGCGGAAGGCCAGGTAGTCCTCTCGGACAGGTTCAGCGCGAGCCGATTCTGGGAGGAAATCCGCAAATACAAGGCAACCCAGTTCAATTCACTAGGTGCTGTGATCCCTATCCTCGAAAAGCAGCCGGTGAAGGCTGATGATATGGACAACACGGTCAAAGTTGTCCTTAGCGGAGGATGTCCCCAGGATGTCATTGAACGATTTGAGAAGAGATTCGAAGTGAAATGTCTGGAAGGGTGGGGGATGACTGAGGTTGGCATTCCCGTCCATACGACAATCCATGACAGAAAACCGGGCTCCTGTGGACAGTCCCTGCCTATCTACGAGATCAAGCTCCTTGATGACGAAGACCAGGAGGTGCCTGTTGGTGTGCCTGGAGAAATTGCCTTCCGCCCGAAAGAGCCCTTTACCATGATGCTTGAATACTACAATATGCCCGACAAAACTCTCGAAACGTTCCGTAACCTTTGGTTTCATTCAGGAGACCTGGCAAAGCGGGACGAAGAAGGGTTCCTTTATTTCGAAGACCGGAAGAAGGACTCCCTGCGAAGGAGAGGGGAGAATATCTCCTCCTTTGAAGTTGAACGGGCCATCAATTCGCACCCCAAGGTCCTCGAATCAGCAGCTGTCGCAGTGAAGGCCGAGATGCCGGAAGATGAAGTGAAAATATGCGTGGTCCTCAAAGCAGGGGAGAAACTCACACCCGAAGAACTGATCGCTTACGCAGTCGATAGAATGCCCTACTTTGCGGTACCCCGTTTCGTAGAATTCATGGAAAGCCTGCCCAAGACGCCCACAGAGAGGGTGCAGAAGTACCTCCTGAAACAGGCAGGCATTACCCCCAATACATGGGACAGGGAGAAGGTTGGAGTTGAAGTGAAGAGGTAGGGAGGAGACAAGCATATAGTTTAGGAATCAACAAAAATAAAAAGTTGGGTCAGAATAAAAAGAGTTATCGTGACCCGTTTTTGGTTCAAAGAGATTTGCTTATGAAGCAACTTAACAAAATCTAAACAAAAGAAGGGGGTAGGTACTATGACTTCACAAACAAGCAGTAAGGACAGATTTCCTTTTCCTAAGGAGGTACAAATACCTTCAGAGTTAAATGGGTGGGAGGAAATGTACCCAAAGTATTTTTTATTTGGCACAACCCCGGAAAGGGAAAAGTTTGAAAACGGAACGCTTTGGCTTCAAGATAAACTACATGCTGCTGAGCCAATATATCCTCTTGACTTACTTCTTCAGGATGCTTGGCAGACCGCTATCTCTGCCTCAACAACAAGATTTTGGTGCATACCAATGGCACAAGGATGGTATCACCGGGTTCTTGGTTGCTCATTTTATGCTACCCCTGCCTTCTATCTGCCTCCTGAAGACGTTATGAAGGAAAAAGCAGAGATTTTTGCAAAACGGGTCATGGGATTCTTCTTTAAAGAATATGGTCCCGAGATGTTTGAATCATGGCGTAACAATATTAAAAAAGTTGGCGAGAAAATAAAGAGCCTAGAAATACCCGGGGAGTTACCAAAATTTGAACCTGATGAGATGGTATTTCCAGACCCATCCTCCTGGGTCTCTTCAGGTTATAAGGTATTGGACGCCTTTTACAGGTTGGTCAGTCTGATGTACGAGGCATGGCACTTCCACAGAGAATTGGGTCCTGCCTACCTTGCTTCCATCGTTTTTAGTGATTTTTGTAAGAAACTATTTCCAAATATTACCGGTACCATCATAACAAAAATGATTGCAGGGGTGAAAGTAGAGATGTTTAGACCGCAGGAAGAGCTGGCGAGACTGGCAAAGTTAGCTCTGAGTTCACCTGATGTTGCCAAAATATTGAAAAACGATTTGTCCGTCCAACAAAAATTGGAAGAACTTGACAAAAGCGGTACCGGAAAAAAATGGTTGGATGAGTATAATAAAGCACAAGACCCATGGTTTTACGTTTCATGCGGTAGTGGATGGTTCCACCACGAAGGATGCTGGTTAACGAATCCAGACGTGCCATTTGAGTATCTAAAAGGCTATATAAAAACACTGGAAGAAGGGAAGGAGATTGAAAGGCCCTTTGATGAACTCGATAAAGCCCGGAAAGAACTTGTCGAAGGATATCGCAAGCTCATAACAAACGAAGAAGACAGAAAGGGTTTCGACGAACTTTACGATATAGTAAGAAGGGTTTATCCATATACTGAGAACCATATATTTTGGTGTGAACATTACATTCACAGCTTATGGTTCATGAAAATGAAAGAGATTGCTAATGTGATCGTAAAGTATGGGGTACTTGAAGAACCAAATGACTTGTTTCTTTTTAATTGGTACGAAATCCCCATACTTATATATGACTTATACATGATCTGGTCGCAGGGCGAAGGGATTCCCTTGTCTGAAAACTGGAAAGAAAAGGCAAAGAAACGGAGACAAATTATGGAGGCTGCAAAAAAATGGTCATCACCGCCCATGTTAGGAGTGCCACCAAAAGTTATCCCGGACCCATTCGTAATAATGAACTATGGTGTTACAGATGAAACCGTACAAGGATGGTTAAAGGGAAGTACAGTTGTGCTTGAAGATATTACTGAGCTTAAAGGACATCCTGCCTCTCCTGGTGTTGTGGAAGGTTATGCAAAGGTTGTAACGTCTTTGGACGAAATAACTCAGGTTCAAATGGATGACATTTTGGTTTGTAGATATACCAATCCTGCATGGGCACCGGTTTTTACCAAGATAAAGGCGGCAGTGAGTGACCTTGGCGGACTTCTTACCCATGCAGCCATAGTGAGCAGAGAGTATGGCATAACAGCAGTTGTCGGCACTGGGAATGCGACTGCGGTAATTAAAACAGGGGATCTCATAAAAGTGGATGGAGATAGAGGGATAGTTACTATAATAAAAAAAGCGGCGTAGGCATTCAGGAAGGGGCAAGCTTTTTGCCCCTTCCAACTCTTATAATTTCGCAAGTTAGCAGGGAGGTTAATCATGGAAGATAAGGATAAAAAAAAGTGGATCTATCGGCTGGAAGAATTGACTAAGGAATACAATGATATTGTTGGAAAAAAATGTGCAAATCTCGGGGAATTAACAAGAGCTGGTTTTCGCGTGCCTTACGGATTTGCCCTAGGCCTTGATGCATATGAAATGTTTATGAAAGAAACAGGGGCCCTTGAAGAAGTTAAAAAATATTTTCTTTCATTTAAGGGAGACCCTGAAAATACTGCCGATCTCTCCAAATGGCAGGAAGCTTCCGAAGTGACCCGAGGGATTATAGAATCAAAATCAATGCCACCTTCTATGGCTGACACGATACTTTCATACTATGAAGAACTTTGCGGTAAAGCAAGAATTCAGGATTGCCCTGTTGCCACAAGATCTGCCGGAGCCGCAAGCCACCCAGGTCAATATGAATCGTTCCTCTATGTGAGGGGTGGGGAAGAAGTTTTACGAAATATCATTAAGGTATGGGGAAGCACCCTTAACCAACGTTCATTAGTTAATCGTGCAAAGGGAAATTATAGCGTTGAGTATGATCCAATCGGTGTCGTTGTATTGCAAATGATAAACTCGAAATCTGCGGGTGTCATTTTGACACTTAATCCTTCAAACGGTGATCGTTCTGTCATTACGATTGAGGGAAGTTTTGGGCTTGGTGAAGCTGTCGTTTCGGGAAAAGTTACCCCAGATAGATGGATGGTTAATAAAGTGCTCTTAGAAATAATGGAAAAATATATATCCAACGATAAGCATTTCCAGTATACCTGCGATTCCGAAAAGAAACTCGTAACTATAGAATTACCTTCCGAGCTTCGAAATACTCCTTGTTTAAACGAAGGAGAAATAAAAGAATTAGTAAAAATAGCAAATAAGATTGAGGAACATTATGGATGCCCACAAGATATAGAGTGGGCTATAGATAAGGAGATCCCCTTTCCGGAAAATTTATTTATTGTTCAAACAAGGCCCGAGACCATTTGGAGTAAGAAACAACAAAAGTCTGTATTAGATAAGAAAAGTAGCCTTGATCTTTTAATGGAAAGGGCAACTACGCCCATAAAGGTTAAATGACAGAAATATTTTTGTCGACACGCGGCTAATAGAATTCTCAGATGGTTAACAGTGGCGCTCGGTTGGCCTAAGGGGCTAGTTGCGCAGCAACACAATTTGCCGTACAAAGATTAACATACTGATTTCACATTATCGGGGTTATGTGATTGCCGATTCGCCTTATTATTTTTGATCTTGATGGCACTTTGGTCGATTCAATACTTGATACGACGAATGCTGTTAATTATGCAGTTAGAACATACGGACTGAAGGATCTTACCCCTCCAATGGTAGCTAAAATGCTGAGCGTAACAAATAGCGCCATAGGGGTCATTCATAAAGTTCTTGAACAATATAATATTCATGAGGACACAAACGTACCCGTTGAGAGATACCTAGAATACTATTCATCGCATCTGACAGACACGACGGTAATGTATCCAGGGACAATAGACACCCTAGAAGCCTTGAATGGCTACTGCAAGGCAATTGTCACGAACAAACCTGAGCGGTTTGCTGTAAAGATACTCAATTCGCTAAGGTTATATGAGCATTTTAAAATAATTGTAGGCGGGGATACGGTACCGGAAAGAAAACCATCACCCGCACCGGTTATTTACCTCCTTAAAAACTTGAACGTGAAATCTGAGGACGCAATTTTAGTCGGCGATTGTAAAGCAGATATCGATTCAGGTAAGGCCTCCGGCCTAAGAACGGTTGCAGCAACTTACGGTTACGGTGAGGCAGGATTTGAAGAAGAAGCGGATTTTGTTATCGAAACAATGCCTAATCTCTTGGAGATTGTGCCGAATATCCTGTAATATAATCCCAATATCAGAAATCTGTGAAATAGACGCTTACCCTTGTCATGCTCGCTTGACATGAAGCAATTGGAACACGTGGAGCCGTTGTTTTCTTACTGGTTGTAGCTTATGATATTGGAATAGACGAGAGCCGAAAATCATTTGCCGATCCTTGGTTTTCAGAGAACACTATTCTGGGATCGCCCGTCATAACCGGCACGTCACACAACATACCAGAGAGACTACATGGATGATAGAAAGAACAATTGGCAGAAATGGATTCCTTTGCTCGAAAAAGAACTTGAAGTCGAGATACAGAAAGCTCCCAGCCCTTCCGAAGCACACGGGAAGGATCATATTTTTCGCGTACTGAGGCGATGTATCGTTCTTGGAAAAAAACTGGATGCCGATCTTGAGGTACTGTTTGCAGCAGCCTATCTGCACGACCTGGGGTGGCATTACCTTGAAGAAGCAGGTTTGCATGGAGAGCTGGGTGCCCAAAAGGCAGAGCCGGTTTTAGAAAGGATCAGTTTTCCAATCGGAAAAAGAAGTGCTGTTCTTCGTGCAATCGCGGTACACGACACCGGGATACCTCCTGAAGATAGGACTACTCTGGAGTCGAAGATACTCTACGATGCTGATAAACTTGATATGTTCGGGGTCATAGGTATATTCCGTTATCTGAGACGAGTGTATGGGAAATGGTCTATAGACGACATACTCAACAATCTTAAGACCCGGTGGGAAGGACTTTCCTTCGCAGAAACCCGGGAACTGGCCCTCAAAGATTTTGAGTACGTCAGAGATTATTTCATGCGATTAAAAAATGAGTTAGAGGAAGATGGGTTAAGGTAAACAATGAAACAGTATGACATTGTGTTTATCGGTCAGATGGGTATGGGTAAAGTTGTTCCTTTTGAAGGATCCCCTTACATGGAACGGGGCAGTCCTTTACTCCAGGCTACAATGGCAGCCTCCTGTCTGGGAAAAAAGATTGCCGCTGTGACGACAGTTTCCGAGAGCGAAGAATACCTTCTGGAACCGCTAAAGACCGCCGGTGTTGATTTTTTTGTGAAACCTGGGGAGACCCTTGAAATGCGCATAGTTTTCCCGACCGCAAATGTCGATGAAAGGCAGACGTTTGTCATAAACCGTGGAGCAAGCCTTAGTATTGATGAGATGCCCCCGATTAAACCTTGCCTGGTGGTCCTTTGCTGGCTATTCTTCCCCGAGTTTCAGCTGGACTTGATGCGAGTACTGAAGGCACGCGGATTCCGTTTATCGGTCGACATGCAGAGCTTTGTGTTACAGGCGGACCATATGACGGGAGTCGTCCATCTTAAAGATGTTCCGGAGAAAAAAGAAATCCTGAGGATGGCTGATTTCGTAAAGCTTGATGCCATGGAGGCACAAACCCTGACGGGCGCCGATGTCCTGCAAGACCAGGCTGAAATACTGGAACACTGGGGGAGTCCGGAAACCATAATAACATCCTCGGAGGGTGTGTTGGCCCGAAGTAAGAAAAAAACCACTTTTGAGAAATTTACGAACAGGAATATTCAGGGCAGGATGGGTCGAGGCGACACTGTTATAGGATCGTACCTGGCGCACAGGCTGGATCATTCCGTTGAAGACTCCCTTATGTTCGCGGCAGCACTCACATCCATCAAGATGGAATCCGCCGGTCCGTTCAGTGGCTCTCTGGATGATGTTATTCAGAGAATGCATGCGCCTGTTTCTTGTTGATCATTTGAGGTGGTAATTTTCAATTCTTCCATTTGCTTCGAGCCATTTAGTTGTAAGTGACATCCACGATTTTTGCCATCAGCAATCTGCTAAAAATTATCCGAGGTTTGTATCAGAATATTCGTTGAAGGGTAGGGCAGGGATATTACCGAGTCTGGGCGATTGGTCTTGACAAATATTGTTGAATTATTGATGGAAGAGCAAAAAAACTCTTGCAACTTTTCTTGCAACCCCAAAAAACGATGTAGCAATACCAACGGTCTACAGGTTGCTATACGGAAAGCATTGCATAGACAAGTATTTAATATCATTGCATATTTGCTCACGGAAAACAGATTCCTAATCCATGTGCCGTGTGTTCGAGTCACGCCGGGGGCATTTTACTTTTTACTAAAGACTGATACAAACATTCAGGATTACTTACTCATCTGAGGATCAAACGGAAGGTCTAACGGATCAATCATCTTGGCCCGTAATTTACAAGTACCGCCAAAATTATTTCCATCTATTGAACCCATGGGTGACTCACAACCCATGGATGAGAATTTGGCATGTTCTATGGCACCTAATCTATTAAGTCTTAACTTCACACGAGCGACTGCATAAACCCATATCCAGTTATTATTTTTCTGCAGCCGGGTATAAATATCGCGCCACAACACCTCATTATTACCGACTGGTTGCGGGAATGTACTGAAAAAAGAAATCCATTGACCATCATTATCTTGTACCCAATGTCTGAGATCATAACGGATATTGTCTGAGTCCCAACGAAAAAAAACATAACTTTGACCTTTAAAGCGAGCCCTGATGAGTTTTCCAGCATCATTCACAATATAGCCATGTGCTTTTCCCTTAAATGTAAACCATTTATTGTCCCAAGTCTGCGAGAAAGCATTGGGTATCGATAGAAAACACAATAATAGTAAAATTATTGCTGCTCCGAAGAGTGTCATTTCTCGTTTCATAATTACAGTATAACCATTTGAGATTATTTTCGATTGTAGCATCTTGCAAAAGATGTTGCAATCGAAAATAATTAGCTTTTTAAAAATATTTCTACTTAAGTTTCCTCATACAGGAGCGATGATAAACATACAGAACATTCCACGGGCCTCAAGGCAATGCTCGTCCTACCGTAGCTTACCCCTCGGAGAGCAGCTTTGGGGCCTTCTGTTATTGGGGCTCACGTCGCTCCCTTCATCCCGCCTGAGCGGGACCGAGCCTCCCCCTCTCGCTCTCTGTGCGAGCTATGTGACTTAATTGTTTCGTTAAATGCATTTTTTCTTCCCTCTCCATTCTTCCATCTTCTATCATGTCTTATATTGGGGCTCACGCCCCCTCCGCCAGCAAAGCTGTCAGAGCCTTCCCTCGCGCGAACTGTGTTCGCTAAATTCATCCTCCCTGGTTTTTGTGTATCTGATTTATACCCTCTATCCCTCGAACCCTGTTTTATTGTTTTTTTGATTTTGCTTGATTTGCTACTGCAGCCATTGTTTCCTTTACCTTTTCAGGATCGCCAAGGTAGTAGCTTTTTAAGGGCTTCAATGTGTCGTCCAACTCATAAATGAGGGGCATGCCTGTTGGAATGTTCACTTCCGGTATTATATCGTCAGGAATGTTGTCGAGATATTTGATGAGGGCTCGCAGGCTATTGCCATGGGCAGCGATCAGGACTTTTTTGCCTGACTGTGCGAGAGGAACGATCCGCTCGTTCCAGCATGGAAGAAAACGGGCAACCGTGTCCTTGAGACATTCTGTCAAGGGAATCTGGTCCTTTGTCAGGTTCTTGTAACGGGGGTCGTGGCCTGGATAACGGGGGTCCTTTTCATCAAGGGGTCGAGGTTGGATGTCATAGCTTCGTCGCCAGATCTTTACTTGCGACTCACCATATTTCTCTGCAGTCTGGGCTTTGTTGAGCCCCTGGAGAGCTCCATAATGGCGCTCATTCAATCTCCAATCGTTGAGAACAGGTATCCACATGAGGTCCATCTCATCAAGGACGATCCAGAGAGTACGGATAGCCCGTTTTAATACGGAAGTGAAGGCTATATCGAATGTATAGCCCTGCTCTTTGAGGACGCGACCTGCATCATGAGCTTCTTGAAAACCTTTTTCTGAAAGATCGACATCTGTCCAACCCGTGAAAATGTTCTCTTTATTCCAGGTACTCTCACCATGGCGAAGCAATACAATCTTTATCATATGCTATCTCCTTGTCATTTTATGTTCTTTACATCAACAATTTCAAGCTTATGGTTTGCCTTGGGATTGCGGGGAGATGGTCCTTCAATGAGTATTGCAAAATCTCCTGATAAGCCATGATGTTTGACCCACTCCCTGACATAGACAGTCCATTCAACAGGCTCTTCCGGCTCAAATACGGGGTAAACCCCATAAGAAAATCGGAGGGATTGACAAGTGGCTTCTTTTGAAGCTACCGCTGCAATCCACACAGGTAACCGGAAACGGGCAAGTCGGTGGGCTGTACCTCCACTATGACTAGGTATTACAACGGCACTAACAGGCATTTGCTCCAGTGCGCTCTCTACCGATAAAGAGATGAGGTCACCACTCGTAACTTCTTTGCCTGCAACGATTGACTTCAAGGCCCTCCTTACGCGATATCCTGGTCTGAAAGGTTCAATTGTCATAGCAATTTTAACCAACATTGCCACTGACTCTATAGGATATTTTCCTATGGCGGATTCGCCAGAAAGCATGACGCAATCCGTACCATCAAGAATAGCGTTTGCGACATCCGTTGCTTCTGCTCTGGTAGGTCGTCGGTTCTCTGTCATGGATTCCAGCATTTGTGTGGCGGTAATCACTGGTTTACCTATCATATTCGCTTTTCTCATGAGTTGTTTCTGTACCACAGCAATCTGTTCAATAGGTATCTCAACACCAAGATCTCCACGGGCGATCATGATGCCGTCAGCAGCCTCCAGAATTTCCTCAATGTTAGTCAAAGCGCATGTTCGTTCGATCTTTGCAATAATGAAAGGAACACGGCCATATGTTTTGGCAGCCTCGCGCACAGTGATGATATCAGCCTTTGATTCCACGAAAGATTGGCTAATTGCATCTACTCCGTTTTCAATAGCGAATTTGAGGCACTTATGGTCGTAGTCAGTAAAAGCACTTATACCAAGGTCAATATTGGGAAGATTAAGGCCTTTACGGGATCGCAACTCACCGCCGACGATAACCTTACACGTGATATCAGTTCCAGATACTTTCATGACCTCAAGTTGAATGATTCCGTCATTCAAGAAGAGAATATTGCCTGATTTTACAGCCTCTGGAAGCCGCTCAAAGGTCACCGAAGCAAGACTGGCATTTCCCATGACTTTGCGTGTTGTCAGGGTAAATATATCGCCTGTTTTGAGATAAACTGGCTCATCAGAAATCTGACCAATGCGCATCTTGGGACCAGGGAGATCTGCCATGATGGTAATGCGCTTACCAACAACGCCGGAGGCGATCCTGAGTCGCTCTAGAGCCTTTTTGTGACCATCGAAATCGCCATGGGAGAAGTTCAATCGGGCTATATTCATGCCTGCCTCAATCATCTGTTCCATGACCTCAACAGAGTTTGAGGCAGGACCGATAGTACACACTATTTTTGTTTTATTGCTCGGAAGTTTCATGGTTTGTTAACCTCCTCATGATAAAAAGTTCTATCACTTTCTGTTTTTAAAGACAACGGTTACAATTTTAAAAGTGAATCCTGCTTCATGAACATGGCATCTCCACTCTATTGTATGATACACTTTTTCATAAATAGAGTTGTTGCACGATTAAAAAATAGAAAGGAGTAAAAAAGATGGGCAACTCCCCTCTTGCAGGAAAACCGGCACCCCAAGAGATGCTGGTGGATTTGGCTAAGCTTGAAAAAGACTATTACGAGCGAAAACCAGACGTAAGTGATTCAACCCAACTTGTAAGCTTTGGGACAAGCGGGCATAGAGGGTCCTCGTTTTCCGGTACGTTTAACGAAGCCCATATCCTGGCAACAACCCAGGCCATTTGTGATTATCGAAAAAACAAGGGGATCAATGGCCCTCTATACATGGGAAAGGATACTCACGGATTATCCGGGCCAGCACAACGTACGGCACTCGAAGTACTTGCGGCTAATGGTATAGAAACAATGATCCAGCGTGATGACGGATTCACGCCTACCCCTGTCATTTCCCATGCGATTCTCATACACAACAAAAATCGGAATCAGGGTTTAGCTGATGGTATCGTGGTCACTCCCTCGCATAACCCTCCAGAAGATGGCGGATTCAAGTACAACCCACCCAATGGCGGCCCAGCTGACACTCAGGTGACACGATGGATACAGGATCGCGCAAATCTTCTTTTACGTGCTGACAACATCGAAGTGAAAAGGGTATCTTACGAATCTGCCCTCAAAGCCGCAACAACTCATTTCTACGACTTCACGATGCCCTATGTAAAAGACCTCGCTAACGTTATCGATATGGACTGTATCCATTCCTCAGGTATCAATATGGGCGCTGATCCTCTTGGTGGGTCCTCAATATATTATTGGGAACCGATCAAAGCTATATACAAACTAAATATCACAGTCGTAAACACTGTGGTGGACCCAAGGTTCAGCTTCATGCCTGTCGATCATGATGGAAAAATCAGAATGGATTGTTCAAGCCCTTATGCGATGGCAGGCCTTGTAAGTCTTAAAGACAAGTACCAAATTTCCTTCGCCAATGATACTGATGCTGACCGGCACGGCATTGTCACACGTTCTATGGGTCTGATGAATCCCAACCATTATCTTGCTGTTGCAATCCATTATCTCCTGACCCATCGACTTGGATGGCCGAAGAAAGCTGCTGTTGGCAAAACCCTTGTCAGCAGTGGTCTCATTGACCGTGTTGTTGCCAGCCTGGGACGAAGATTATCAGAAGTCCCGGTTGGTTTCAAGTGGTTTGTCGATGGATTTTTTGATGGATCATACTGTTTTGGTGGAGAGGAAAGTGCCGGCGCTAGTTTTCTGAGGAAGGATGGGACTGTGTGGACAACCGACAAGGATGGTCTCATTATGGATTTACTCGCGGCAGAGATTACTGCTCGTGTGGATAAGGATCCCGGTGAGGTGTACAAGGAACTGGCAGAACAATTAGGGACTCCCTGGTATACAAGAATTGATGAACCTGCAACGCCGGACGAGAAGGCTGCCATGGCAAGTCTTTCACCTGAAGCAATTACCGCGAAAGAGATTGCAGGTGAACCAATCATTGGTAAGCTAACCAATGCACCGGGTAATGGAGCGCCAATCGGCGGGTTGAAAGTTGTAGCAATGAACGGTTGGTTTGCTGTGAGGCCCTCAGGAACAGAAAGCATCTATAAGATTTATGCAGAGAGTTTCAAGGATGAAAACCACCTCAACGCTATTGTAAAAGATGCCCGCCAGATTGTTGCAAATGCTTTAACCGGTGCAGCGAAAGGAGCGTGAGCATGAAAATACCTTTGAACAAAAGGCCCATATGGAAGACCCTAAAAGCACACTATCTTGAAGTACGGAAGATGCATCTCCGGGAACTTTTCGCTGATGATCAGAATCGAGGCAAACATATGTGCGCTGAAGCGGTTGGGATCTATCTTGATTACTCAAAAAATCGTATAACTGACGAAACTCTAAAACTCCTCGTTCAACTGGCTATAGAATCAGGACTGCATACCCGGATCGAAGACATGTTTAGAGGGGAAAAAATAAATGTCACAGAAAACCGATCTGTTCTCCATATTGCATTGCGTGCCCCGAAAGGGGCATCAATTATTGTAGACGGGAAAAACGTGGTTCCAGAGGTCTATGCTGTGTTGGACAAGATGGCTGATTTTTCCAATAAAATACGCAGTGGCTCTTGGAAGGGACACACGGGCAAGCATATCAAAAACGTCATCAACATCGGTATTGGCGGTTCTGACCTGGGCCCTGTCATGGCTTATGAGGCGCTTAAATATTATAGCGATCGCAATGTGCAGTTCCGGTTCGTTTCAAATATTGACGGTACCGATTTTGCTGAGGCAGTCAATGGTCTCAATCCAGCAGAAACTCTTTTTATCATTTCTTCGAAGACATTCACCACTCTTGAGACAATGACAAATGCACATTCAGCACGAACCTGGCTTTTGAAAGGACTCGGGGGCAACGAAAAATCGGTGGCAAAACATTTTGTAGCTGTGTCGACGAACAAGACAGAAGTGGAAAGATTCGGCATCGATACCGCCAACATGTTTGGTTTTTGGGATTGGGTTGGTGGCCGTTACTCCATGGACTCGGCTATCGGTCTCTCGACGATGATTGCCATCGGTCCGGAAAATTTCCGTTCCCTACTCAATGGTTTTCATAGGATGGATGAGCACTTTCGGACGACTCCGTTTGAGCGCAATCTTCCGGTACTATTGGGACTTCTGACAGTCTGGTATAACAACTTTTTCAATGCACAAACTATTGCTGTCCTTCCGTACGAACAATACCTGAAACGGTTCCCGGCCTATCTTCAACAGTTGACCATGGAAAGTAATGGCAAACAGGTCACTTCTTACGGGACTAGGGTCGCTTACCAGACTGGTCCGATTTATTGGGGCGAACCAGGAACAAATGGTCAGCACTCTTTTTATCAGCTCATTCACCAGGGCACAAAGCTTATTCCCTGCGATTTCATTGCATTCAGCCAGACCCTCAACCCCATCGGCCACCACCATGACATGCTCATTGCTAATGTTTTTGCCCAGAGCGCAGCATTGGCCTTTGGCAAGACGTCGGAAGAACTGAAGGCAAACGGCACGCAGAAATGGCTTGTACCACACAAGGTCTTCAAAGGTAACAGGCCTTCAAACACTATTTTAGCTGAACGACTTACGGCTGAAACGCTTGGCACACTTATTGCCCTCTATGAGCACAATGTTTTTACACAAGCCGCAATCTGGAATATAAATGCATTCGATCAGTGGGGAGTGGAGCTCGGGAAGGCATTGGCTCAACGCATTATTCCGGAACTTGGAGACAAGAATAAGCCAAAACTAGCCCATGATAGTTCAACAAATAGCCTGATTCGTCGCTACCGCAAGCATAAGAATGTATAATAATTCTCTGGCTCATACATTTATTGACTTGTGTCATATTTTGCCCTATCATTCATCATTGGCCGATGCAAATGGATGAGGCAAGCGATCTCGGAAATCACGAAACCCCGGGCTTGAAGATTGATTTCGTCAGGCCTTACAATGGCTCGCTGATTGTTAGGCTGTTTGGAGATTGGAAAGTTGGCAGCCAACTTCCTATTTTTGATAAATTTAACAAAGAATTAGAAAAAGATCCTTCAATTAAAAAAATTAGCTTTGATTCCGTAGAACTCGGTAACTGGGACAGCGGGCTCATTGTCTATCTTTCAAAAGCTGTCAACTATTGCGAACAGAAACAAATTGAGCTGGTAATGGATGGTTTACCCGAGGGCGTTATAAATCTTTTGAATCTTGCATCGGCTGCCCCGGAAAGGATAGAGACTCAAAAAGGTCTGGCTCATCCATCAATAACGACGAGGATGGGGGGCCATATAATAAAAATATGGAACTCAACAAATGAAATTCTTTCTTTTGTTGGCGAGATACTTATTGCATTTCTTAAGTTGTTTACAGGTAAAGCAAGGTTTCGATGGTCAGATCTTTTGCTTATCATACAGGAATCCGGTGCAAAGGCCCTTCCTATAGTGTCGCTTATCAGTCTTCTTGTTGGGTTAATTCTTGCTTTCGTAGGGTCAATTCAATTGAAGATGTTTGGAGCCCAAATCTACATCGCAAATCTGGTGGCGATTGCTATGGCAAGAGCGATGGGGGCAATTATGACAGGCATTATTATGGCTGGCCGGACGGGTGCTTCCTTTGCCGCCGGGATAGGTTCTATGCAGGTAAATGAGGAGATCGATGCACTGAAAACCGCAGGACTGCCACCCATAGAATTTCTTGTTCTTCCAAGAATTATCGCCCTTGCCATCATGATGCCCCTTCTTACTTTATACGCTGACCTCATGGGTATACTTGGTGGGATGATTGTTGGTGTGGGAGGGTTTGATATTGGAATTCGGGAGTATTTCAACGCAACGAAAGGCGCTTTAACGCTTACCACAATCGGCATAGGGCTGTTCAGCAGCTTTATTTTTGGTATTCTTGTGGCTACCGCAGGATGTTTGAGAGGAATGCAGTGCGGCAGAAGCGCATCTGCAGTGGGAGATGCGACTACATCGGCGGTTGTAACAAGCATTGTGAGCATCATTGTAGCCACGGCAATCATTACTATAGGCTGTAATATATTGGGGATATAAAGACGGTGAACAGTAATCGCTAATCATTGATTAGTAAAGTTCAAACTTTTGAGTAATGCAAAAGGAGTTTATTTCGTGATTGAACACAACGTCAAGGCTTCGCGATCTGAACCTATAATAGTAGCGGAAGACCTTACTATGGCATTTGGTGACAATGTTATACAGCGGGATCTTACGTTTACCATAAACAGAGGCGATGTTTTTATTGTAATGGGAGCAAGCGGTTGCGGCAAAAGTACGTTAATGAAAAATCTCATAGGCCTTCAACGACCGGCTAAGGGTAATGTTTTTTACGGAGACACCAACTTCTGGGACATTGATGATACTGAGAAGCAGCGTGTTCTTAGACGTATCGGTGTGATGTACCAGGGTGGGGCCCTTTGGAGCTCCATGACCCTTGCCGAGAATATAATGTTAATTATTCAGGAATATCTGGCAATTGATACAGATCAGGCGCTGGAACTTGCTTCATTGAAACTCGCGTTAGTTGGGCTTGCTGGATTCGAGCAGTACTATCCGTCAGAAATTAGTGGTGGAATGAAGAAAAGAGCGAGTATAGCCCGTGCTATGGCATTGGATCCGGAAATTCTTTTTCTTGATGAACCGTCAGGGGGGTTGGATCCTATAAGCGCCCGTATGCTTGACGATCTTATTCTACAACTCAAGAGTAGCCTGGGAACGACGGTAGTTGTTATTACCCATGAGCTCGCAAGCATTTTTACCATCGGAAATAATTCAGTTTTTCTTGACACGGAGACAAAAACCATGATTGCATCCGGCAATCCCAAAAAACTGCTTGAAGAATGTGATAATCCGACTGTACGAAGGTTTCTAACACGAGGAGCGGCAGAGCCTCTAATAAAAACCATTGACCTGAGCTGATGGTAGCTGATGGGTTAAGGAGAGATTAGTATGAGTAAGGCTGCGAGTAAAACATTGATTGGGGCCTTTGTTCTTGGAGCGATAGCCTTAGCTGTAGTTGCTGTGATGATATTCGGTTCGGGAAAGTTTTTCAGTAAAAGACCTGTTTACGTTATGTTTTTTGAAGGATCAGTTAAGGGATTGACTGAGGGATCGCCGGTCAACTTTCGGGGGGTTAAAATAGGTTCCGTAAAAAATATTGAGCTAAAATTTGATGCCAAGGATTTAGCTTTTTTGATACCAGTGTATGTCGAAATAGATCCTGCTAAAGTGACTGGATCTAAGAGCACTATTGGCGGTGCAGAAGTTTGGGAGGAACTCATTCAAAAGGGATTGAGGGCACAACTTGAGTTACAGAGCTTTGTAACCGGACAGCTTATGATAAATGTTGACTTCTTTCCAGACAAGCCGGCACGATATGTTCATATGGATAAAAGATATCCAGAAATTCCTACAGTGCCGACTCAACTTGACGAACTTCTAAAAACAGCCGAGCAACTTCCCCTGAAGGAACTCTTCGACAAATTGTTGAAATCCATAGAAGGGATAGAGAAGGTTGCCAACTCACCCCAGATAGCATCAAGTCTTGAATCTCTTTCCGAAGGCCTTAAAGAGTCACGTAAAATTCTCGCGAAGATTGATAGGGAAATTGGTCCAACGATGGCAAACCTCAGGGAAACCTCTGATTCAATCAAAGCCTTTGCTGATAAGTCTCAAAATGTCCCCGTTACGCTGGAGAAGACCCTTAATACAGCACAGTCTTCTTTAATACAGGCAGAGAAGACGTTTATTTCCGTTCAAAAAATTGTATCCGACAATTCACTTCTTGTGTATCAGATAGATACTGCCTTAGATGAGGTCGCAAAGGCATCACGATCGGTCCGATCCTTGTCTGATTATATTTACCGGCACCCTGAATCCCTTATTAAAGGCAAAAGAACTCTAAAAGGAGAATGAGCATGAAGCAAAACGTCGCTCTCAGGATTCTTGCACTGGGAAACATTGTTGTAGCTCTTCTTTTAACTGCCTGCGGGACTTCTCCTCCTGCAAAATTTTATACCTTAACGCCGTTGCCCACCCAGATACAAACTGAAAAAGTAGGGATGGATGAAAAAATCAAGTTCATCGCTATAGGGCCTGTTGAGATTCCAGAGTACCTCGACAGAGTTGAGATTGTTACACGTGCTGAGGCGAACCGACTCGTGATTTCAGAGTTTGACCTATGGGGTGGCTCTATTAAAACGGATATTTCGCGAGTACTTGTTGAAAACATTGGTTCCTTTCTTGCCGGAGATGGCATAGCGGTGTTCGACTGGAAGACAAACATGACAGAATCCTATAGGGTCCCCGTTATTTTCAGCCGATTCGATGCTATTGCAGGTGGCAACCTGATCCTTAAGGCTCAGTGGGCGGTGCTTGACAAGGAAGGGAAAACTTTTCTGTCTATTAAAGAGATAAATGTTACAAAGCCCGTAAAAGGAAGTAGTTACAACTCCATAGTTGCTGCAATGAGTGATTCTCTTGAAGATTTGAGCAAAGCAATAGCCGAGAGTATTACTTCTATTAGGGATAGCATTATTTATTAAAAAATTTTAAGAAAATATTGCAATTATCGATTAGTTAGATATAATGTAATATAAAGTTTTTTTTATAAAGTAAACCAGGCCATATCAAAGGAGAGGTAAAAGGCCTGGAACAAAATTAAAAGAAGGAGGATGTATGAAGAAAAGATCTTTAATTGCTTTCCTGTTGCTCGTTGCTGTCGGTTTATTGTTTTCCGGATGCTGCCAGATAATGGGTTCTTTAAAACCAGGTCCGGCAGACCCATGCGT
>Ga0351917_1124_pt1 | contig 28877 bp, 27 predicted proteins | sample TotcelHT113001N4_FD_206834 | JGI IMG/M metagenome (GOLD analysis project Ga0351917, IMG submission 206834) | Enriched cells from coal bed in the Powder River Basin, Montana, United States - Total cells T11 rep1 HSBNCT.T11.300.1.N4 ...
GCTCTTCCCACTACTGCGCCCGTCGGCGACATAGCCATACTCCTCGGGCTTGTGTCGAAACAACAGGGAGAGCGGCAAGATCAGGACCAGCGCCCCTATCGCAAGGAACTCGAAAGCGTCGCGCCAACCGTACCGCGCGATGAGCGCAACCATGACTGGCAGAACAAGGCCGCCCAACCCAAACCCGGACAAAGCAAGGCCCGTTGCGAAGGCCAACCTTGCACGGAACCAGTTGGCTACAGAGGTGACGAGCACCGTGGTCCCGCACGAGCTCATGCCAACCGCGAGGAGGACAAATGCGCCGTAGAACATGGCGAGCGACGTCGTCTTCGACAGCAGGAGCAGTCCTGCCGCGGTGAACAGTCCCCCGGCAAAGACCACCCGCCTCGGCCCCCATCGGTCGACCAGTCTGCCCACCACAGGCTCGAGCAGCCCCGACTCTGCTCCTCTCAACGACGCGGCAACCGACACGGCGGCGTAGCTCCAGCCAAACTCGAGCACTATCGGTTCGAAGATGGCCGTGAAGCCGTACACGACGATGCCGCCGACGTACAATCCAACGAGGACAGCCGCCCCGACAATCCACCAGCCGTAGAAGATTCCGGTCCGCCTCATTTCGTGAATCTTGATGGGGTGTCATCACCCATCCACATACGCCGGACGCCGCCAATCGCGGATGCGGCTATGTCTGCTGTCCCGGACCTGCTATTTCGGGGTCTCATCTCGGCGACTTCGTTCAAGTTTGCTCCGCGCGCCGGATAGTGTATCGCATTCGCAGAGACAGTCGCCCCTTCAGTGCCGATTGCCACATGGCGGCATGGCCGAGCTTCCTCAACAATGGGTCTTGAGCAGGACCCGTGATGGCTGAGTTCTTTCGGCGAGTGGGCGTACCTTGCCCCCATTCTCGTGCGGCCCTTCTCGATGTTCGCGCGGATTCCGAGCACCCGCGTCGCCCCGGCAATCCGTGGAAGTTGTCCTTAGCTGCCTGCCCATGGCACACAGAAAAGGGACCCGATACCATGTACAAGGAGTCCAAATCGAAGAGGAGTTCACATGATAGTACGCATCTGGCTCGCCACGGCGACCGCCGAAGGCGCAAAGAGGTACAGACAGCACTTCGAGGGGAACGTACTGCCCGAACTCAAGAGTCTCGCCGGATTCCTGAAGGCGTACCTGCTCACGCGACAGCATGACGGTGTGGTGGAGATTGAAGTGCACACGCTGTGGCAATCGCTTGAAGCCATCCGCGCCTTCGCCGGCCCCGACCCGGAGTCCGCGGTCGTTGAGCCGCAGGCACAGGCAGTGCTGACGAGCTACGACAGGACCGTCACCCACTTCGCGGCAATCGAATACCTGGCACACCCGAAGGGCGCGTAAGGTCGCTGACTCAGACGTTCGGGTTCGGATCTTCGGTATTCGTTCCGCCTTGCTGGATTACTATCCGGCCGGTCGAGGCCGCATACCTGTACTGTGCCGCTGCGACGTACTCAGGGTCGCTCATCCATGCCCTGATGTGCGCCTCATCCGGAAACTCCATGATGACCATCCGGTCTTTGAATTGCTCACCTTCAACGGTCACCACCTGCTCGCCCCGCGTCAGGAAACGCCCACCGTGGCGCTTGACCGTGGGCGGTGTAAGAGCAGTGTACTTGCGGTAGGTTTCCGGGTCGTGGATGGACATGGTCGAGATCAGGTAGATGCTCATACTTATCTCCTCTGATTCGGACAGTAGCCGGTGCATCCTCCGCCCGGCGAACCTGCCTTGCTCTGAGCGCCGGAGGCGCCGCACGCATTCCCCACCGTCAACTCCCGGCGCACTCCAGAACGGCATTGAGCAGGACATTCGCGCCGGCCGTGACGTGCTCGGGCTTCACGTTCTCCGCCTCATTGTGGCTCACGCCGTGCTCGCACGGGATGAAAATCATCGCGGTCGGCGCAACGCGGGCGACCTGCAGCGCATCATGGCCCGGTCCGGTCACGATGTCCATGTGGTTGTAGCCAAGCTTTTCCGCTGCATTGCGGACCGCTGCCACGCACTTCGAGTCGAAGTCCATGGGCTCCACGGTCCAGAACTTCTTCAGTTCCACGGAGGTCTCGCTGCCGCCCGCTATCTTATCCACCAGGGCGACCAGCTCCGAGTCCATCCGGTGCAGGAGTGACTTGTCCGAGTGACGCAGGTCGATGGTGAATGACACGGCCCCGGGAATCACGTTGCGGGAGTTCGGAATCACCTCCACGTGGCCGATGGTGGCAAGTCCCTCGGGGGAGTAGGTCCACGCGAGGTCGAATGCACTCTGCGCTATTCTGGCGAACGTGGCCATCGGGTCCTTGCGCATCGCCATGGGGGTGGTGCCCGCATGCCCCTGCAGACCTGCTACCACGACGTCGTACCAGAGCTGACCGCGCGCCCCGACCACAACGCCGATGGTCTTGTCTTCAACTTCGAGTATCGGCCCCTGCTCGATGTGAATCTCGAAATACGCCCCGAGTTTATGTCCGGGCGTTCCCAGGCTGCCTCGATAGCCGACACGCTCAAGTTCGTCCAGAAAGCGTATCCCCTCCGGGTCCTGCGAGTTGTAGGCCCAGTCACGTTCGTAGGCGCCGGCGAACACACCGGCCCCAAGCAGAGGCGGGAATCTGGCGCCCTCTTCCGCAGTCCAGTTGACCAGCTCCAGCGGCGCGCGCGTCCGATAGCCGGCCTCATGGAGAGTGCGCAGTATCTCCAACCCGGACAGGACACCGGTAGTCCCATCGAACTTGCCACCCGCATGCTGCGTGTCGAGGTGGCTACCAAAGCTTATCGGCGGCAGAGACGCATCCAGTCCCTCGCGCCGCGCGAACATGTTGCCCATCTCATCAACCGCAACGCTGCACCCGATGGCCTTGCACGCTGCCACCAACCAGTCTCGAACCTCACGGTCAGCATCCGTAACAGGAAGACGGGTTATGCCCCCACCCGGGGTACCACCGAAACGCGCGGTCTCCATGAGGGTGCCCCAGAGTCGGTTCCCGTTCACACTCAAACGCTGCATCGTATCCTCCTACGGTCTGGGCAGGTGACTGATGACCTCGGAAGCTGCTGCGCGCGGGCTGATTCTGCGCCGCACAAGGTCTTCTACAAGCTCCTCCTGAGAAGCCTTATCGACACTGGAACTGATGTAGTCCCTCAGGGCACTCTCGATGGCTTCCGCCAGTTCCAGGCGGGCTCTCTCTCGTTCGCGTTTCTGGAGTCCGCCGTGCGACGCAAGGAACTCCCTGTGCTTCAGAATCTCCATGGCCAACGCTTCAACGCCGCTGCCATTCACTGCTTCGGTCAGGACTATGGGAGGCTTCAACTCATCAGGTGTGCTGCCGTTCATGTTGAGCATCGCCTGCAGGTCCGTCTTCACGCGCAGTGCGCCCTCCTGGTCCGCCTTGTTGATGACGAAGATATCCGCCACTTCCAGAATGCCGGCCTTCATCATCTGGATGGCGTCCCCGGAGTCCGGAGTCAGGACAAATATGGAAGTGCCGGCCAGATGTGTTATGTCCACTTCCTGCTGTCCGATACCCACCGTCTCAACCAGCACGACATCTTTTCCCATCGCATCCAGGACATGGATGATACCCATCGCCGCCCGCGCCAGCCCACCAAGCCAACCTCGAGTAGCCACGCTGCGGATGAATACTCCTGAGTCGGCGCAGTGCTCCTGCATGCGCACACGGTCGCCCAGTATCGCGCCCCCGGTCAATGGACTGGTTGGGTCGATGGCCACCACGCCGACCGTCATGTCACGCCGGCGGAATGCGCCTATCAGTGCATCGACGAGAGTGCTCTTGCCGCCGCCGGGAGCGCCTGTGACGCCCACTATGTACGCATGGCCCGTGTGGGGATAGAGCTTCTCCAGCGTATCGAAGGCGACAGGGTCGCTGTCCTCGATACCCCTCATCAACCGTGCCGCCGACCGAACATCACCCGCGAGTATCCTGTCGACCAGGTCCACGGTCACTGCATGGACTCCTCACGCATCCCCGCAGGAGTCACATTCTCTTCCGTCCACTTCATAATCTCGTCGAGAGACGTCCCGGGCAGAAATACCTGCTTGATACCAGCTTCTTTGAGCTTCGGGATGTCTTCATCCGGTATGATGCCACCACCAACCACAGTTATGTCACCTGCGCCCTTCTCTCTGAGTTGCCTGACAACCTCGCCGAAGAGGAACAAATGGGCACCGGAGAGACAGCTCAGGCCGACCAGGTCAACGTCTTCCTGGATGGCAGTGCTGACTATCTGCTCAGGAGTCTGATGGACGCCGGTATAGATGACCTCATAGCCGGCATCACGGAAACCTCGGGCAATCACCCTGACCCCACGGTCATGACCGTCCAGCCCGGGTTTGGCCACAAGTACTCTCAACTTCGTCGTTGGTACCATTGCTCACTGCCCCCTGCGTCAGAATGCTAGTTGTCCCGTCTCCGGCCGCCTAGAAGAAGCCGGGGTCTCGATACTCTCCAAAGACTTCCCGGTAGACATCGCATATCTCCTGCTCGGTCGCATAGGCCTTGACCGCCTCGATTACGTGCGGCATCACATTCTCCCCGCCCTTGCACGCCCGCCGGACATCGCCAAGCGCCTGTGAGACCATCCGGTTGTCCCTCGTTCGCTTCACCTCGTTCACACGCTTGACCTGCTCTTCCTCCAGCTTCTCGTTTATCTTGAGCAACTCGATCGGCGCCTTTGCCTCAGTCACATACTTGTTGACGCCCACCAGCGTTTTCGTGTTCGAATCAAGTTGCCGCTGGTAGCGGTAAGCAGCATCGGCAATTTCAAGCTGGGGGAAACCCTGGTCGATCGCCGCCAGCATGCCACCCATCTTGTCTATCTTCTCGATGTAGTCCAGAGCCTTCTCTTCCATCTCCCTGGTCAACGCTTCAACGAAATAGGAACCGGCCAACGGGTCTATGGTGTTGGTCACGCCGGTCTCCTCAGCGATTATCTGCTGGGTGCGAAGAGCCACCGTGACCGCCTGATCTGAGGGCAGAGCCAGAGTCTCATCGTAAGAGTTGGTGTGGAGCGACTGCGTCCCGCCCAGTGCCGCGGCCAGCGCCTCGGTGGCCGTCCGGACGACATTATTCAGAGGTTGCTGGGCAGTGAGAGAGCAACCAGCCGTCTGGGTGTGGAACCGCATCCACAACGAGCGGGGGTTCTTCGCCTTGAACCGCTCCTTCATCACCCTGGCCCATATCCGCCGGGCCGCCCGGAACTTGGCAATCTCCTCAAAGAAATCGATATGGGAATCGAAGAAGAAGGAGAGCCGCGGGGCGAAGACGTCGACCTCCATCCCCGTGTGGTCGAGAACATCCTGCACATAGGTGATGCCATCAGCCAGCGTGAAGGCCAACTCCTGGACCGCTGTAGCGCCCGCCTCCCGCATGTGGTAGCCGCTGATACTCACCGTATTCCACCGCGGAACGTGCTTTGAGCCGAACTCGATGGTGTCCCGGACAAGCCTGACCGACGGCTCGATTGGGCACATGAACGTCTTCTGAGCGATGAACTCCTTCAGCATGTCATTCTGGATGGTACCACCCAACCTGTTCCAGCCAACCCCCTGTTTCTCGGCCAACGCGAGGTTCATGGCCCACATGATGGTGGCCGGGGGATTGATAGTGTGGGACACGGTCACATCGCCCAGGGGGATTCCATCCATGAGGACTTCGAAGTCGGCCAAGGAATCGATGGCCACGCCACACTTGCCGATCTCTGCGTGGGAACGTGGCGAATCGCTGTCATATCCCATCAGGGAGGGATAGTCATAGGCGATGCTCAGACCGGTCTCACCGTGGGTGAGCAGGTGATGATACCGGCGATTGGTGTCCTCAGCACTGCCGAAGCCTGAGAACATCCGAAAGGTCCACACGCGCCCCCGGTACATATCAGGCTGACATCCCCGGGTGAACGGGAATGAGCCGGGATGACCGATGGTCTCAGCGAAGTCCAGGTCTTTGGTGTCATCAGGGGTGTACAGGGGTTTGATCTCGAGGTCAGAGACAGTTGAGAAGCGCCTCGGTTCTTGAGCGCCGCCGGCGCCCCCCTTCACCTTCTCCGACCACTCGGCCGTCCCATCGCAAACCTGCTTCAGCGTCTTCGCATCGAACATGCTGCCTCCCCGGTAAGAATTCGCAGGCTATCGCAAGAGTTGTTGCAGCGTCGCCACGTCACCACACAACCGCGCGGTCGACGTCTCGCTCGATTGTACCTGAAGCAAATCGCACCCCGTCAATACCTCGTGCAGGTCACCCGCGACATCAGCCAGACCGCATACCAGTTGCAGCTCGCGCTGTCCCCCAGAAGTGTGCACTATTGTAGACGCAAACTGCACGTTGGTGCCCATTCAGTGTCACCCTGCCTACGCCATTGCATCAGTTGCCGAACCCTTGGGATGCCATTTACCGGATTAGTTGATTCACTCCAATATCCCAGCACCATACCCGCCGCAGAGGCTTGTGGTGCCCACGAACAAAGCACACCCTTAGGTTAGCAGCCGCAGTTTTCTATGGGCGAGTGCAGCCCATATTCGGAGTGACTTCAGGGGATGTGTAAGGAGGAGAACACCATGTTGAAATCATCAAGGGGAATCATAACTGCCATAGCCTTGGCACTTGTAGCAGGCGTACTGGCGCTTGCCGGCTGCCAGGCGAAGCCTGCAACATCGCCGGCTTCGATTACCATCAGCCCAAGTGAGGCCTACAACCCGATTCGAACGCAGCACACCCTTGTCGCTCAAGTGAAGAACGACGACGGGTCGCTGGTGAAGGGAACCGCGGTTGAGTGGATACTCAACCGCGCACCTGACGCTGTCGGGGATATCGTCTCCCTGGACGGAAGCGGAGCGAACAAAGTCGACAACACCTATGGTGTCGTCAAGACAGGTAGCGAAGGAGAGTCCGGGCTGACGATCACCTCCGCGTACGAAGGCGACACCTATATCACCGCCTACGTACCCGGCATCAGTGACGCTGCCGTTCACAAGCAGTACGCCGTGAAACACTGGCTGGACCTTACTGCGCGTTTCCCAAACAACGCCATCAATGCAGTCGGTACCAGCCACCTGTTCGTGGTACAGACGGTCAAGGTGAGCGATGGCTCATCGGTCGGCAATGTGCCGGTACGGTTCACTATTGTCGGAAACGACCCGAAGGCCGTCTTTGAGGAAACGGTTCCACCATCGACCACTCATACAACCAGCACCGATGCGTATGGCTTCGCATCTGCAACACTCAAGCAATCCACCGCGACGCAGGGCACCAACACTGTCAGGATCGATGTGCTGGCTCCGCCCAACCGTGACTTCGTACTGGTGACCAAAGACGTTACCAAGCAATGGCAGGCGACCAAGCTTGGCATAACCAAGGTCGGGCCTGCGCAAATCATTCTTCTCGGACAGGCGACCTATGACATCAATGTGGAGAACACAGGCGACCTGACAGCTACCGGAGTTGTCCTGACCGATCAGATTCCGATGGGCATGACCTACGTGAGTTCAAGCCCAACTGGAACCGTGTCAGGTAAGTCTATTACCTGGAACATCGGCTCCTTGAACAAGTCCGAATCCCGCACATTCAAGGTAGTGCTTGAAGGAACCGAGGTCGGGCTGTGGACCAATACGGTGGTGGTTGCATCCGAGGAAGTCGGTACAGCCACGGCGCAGGCAACTACTCGCGTGGTCCCGACTCCCGAGGTAACCATTACGAAGACCGGTCCATCCGGCATCTTCACCGGCTTCACGAGGAGCTATATCCTAGCCGTGACCAATATCGGCGCAGTTGCACTCACTGACGTCGTGATTACGGACTCTCTCCCTGCTCTTCTGAGCTACGAAAGCTCGGTGCCATCAGGCAGTGTCGCCGGCAACCAGATTTCCTGGAACCTCGGCACTCTGAATATCGGGGAGACCAAACAAGTCGTGGTTATCCTCGGTGGCATAAAGTCAGGCACGGCGATCAATTCCGCCACGGTGACCAGCAACGAAGGCGCCACCGCAACCGACACTCTTCCCATCACGGTGCTTGGCGCACCCGGAGCACACATGTCGCTTATCGATAGCAGCGACCCGGTGGCGGTTAATGAGGAGTTGACCTACACCATGAAGGTGCTCAACCAGAGTGAAGGCAACAGTCTTCACAACATGACCGTCGTCGGCCTGATACCCCCAGAGATGATTTACATCGGCGCCGACGGAGCCACCACATTCACGGTGGTAGGCAAGGAGGTTCGATTCGCGCCAGTGGCGGAGTTGCAGCCAGGAGCTACAGTTGAGTTCCACATCAAAGTGAAGGCAATTGCAGCAGGTCCCGCAGTCTTCAATGCCACCATGCGCTGGGACGAATTCGGAGAGCCGATCGTCGACCAGGAAGGCACCACAGTCTTCAAGCCCGCGAGCTAGAAGTAGAACGCGGATTCTGAAGGAAAGGGTGTGCTGCATTCGGGCAGCACACCCTTTCCCGTTGTCCCACCCGCTCTTCATGCAGTTCAGATGCGGGCACGGCAACAGCCGTGTCAGGATTGGCACAGGGGAATTGAACGAGCCCCGCGGACATGAAGATAGCCATGCGCTTGTCCCACCCCTCCAATGCCCGGATAGCTGCTGTTCCATTCGGGCAACGCTACGATTGCAGACGAAGCGAGCAGCCTGACACCAGACTACTGGACGAGTATACGAACTTGCAGAAACGACGAGGGTAGTACATACTCGGAATAGAATCTGTAGACGTGTTGGGGGGGGGATGGGAAGTGGATGGCTGCTGCGTCATCGTCATCGGGAGCGGAACACACGCTGCGGTGAAGATGATGAGAGTCCCGACGGGGAGTGCGGATCTTTCGGGGCGGTCGCATACGCGAAGGGGCCACATAACCCGGGTGTCTTGACCGCCACTGCCGCCTTGAGCCTGGCCCTCGTCATGGTCCTCTCCATGGGAGTCTCGGGAACTCTCGCCTACGTCACCGACACACAGCCCTCGACCGGCAACCTGCTGACAGCGGGCACTCTGAACCTCACGACTGACGACGCCGATGGTGTGACCCAGACGCTCTATGCCCTGTCCATGTCGCCCGGTGACACCGCCGGTCCTACTGCCATCACGCTGAAGAACACCGGCACCACGGACGGCGCCACACTGGATATCGTCTTCTCCTACGCAGAGAGTGATGGGAACCCCAACACCGTTGGCAAGACCGCCGATGAGGTGGCTGAGATGATGGAGATGGTTACCCTCAGCTACGACGGCGATAGCCTTCTAGCCGGCATCAGCGACACGAACAGCAACGGTTACAAGGATGTCGAGGAACTGGCGCTCACCAGCTTCACCGGACTGAGTGGCTTGACTGCCTCAGCCAGCACGGACTTCGAGATTGCCGTCCGGTTGAGAAGCGAGACGCCGAATGACTTCCAGTCAGATGGCATCACTGTCACCATGACGTTCACCCTGAAACAGTGAGATTGAGACCTCATGAGAGAACGTTCAGATGCCGCTCGAAGCACAGACTCCCACCGGCTTGTCCCCGGGAATCTGCACGACACGACGATGGGCGGTGAGGTGGTGAGAAGCAAGACACCGCTCCTGTTGTTGGTGTGCGCCGTGGTGCTCCTCCTGGCGTACGGCGGGACGGTCACGAGCGGCTACTTCAGCGATGGCGAAACCTCAACCGACAATGTTCTGCGCGTGAAGAATGCCCCCCTCTTCGGGGCGGCCGACAGCTTCGCAGTTCTGGCTTATTCCACAGTGACCAACGCCAACAACGCCGGCGGCACCGTGGTCACCGGGGACCTCGGAGTCAGCCCCGGTACCAGCGTGACAGGATTTCCACCGGGAACGGTGACAGGAACGATACACGCGGGCGATGCCATCGCAGCACAGGCGCAAGTTGACTTGACCACCGCGTACGCCGATGCCGCTGCACGAACACCATTCACCACTGTGACCGGAGACACGCTCGGAGGGCTGGAGCTTGATCCCGGCATCTACCACGGGGGCGCGCTTGACCTCACTGGGACGCTGACGCTGTCGGGCGACGAGAACGATGTCTGGATCTTCGTGGCCGCCTCTACGCTCGACACGGCAGCCGACAGCGAGGTTATCCTGCACGGCGCCAGGGCCGCCAACGTCTACTGGGTGGTCGGCAGTTCAGCGACTCTTGGAGCGAACTCCATCTTCAAGGGAAACATCATGGCCTACGCATCCATCACGTTGTATGCGGGCGCGGACGTCGAGGGCAGAGCGCTGGCAAGGACAGCCGCGGTCACACTCAACGGCAATACCATCACGAGACCTGCCTGAGGCATGCGGCTTCGGATGTGGAAGCATCACAAGTCACGTACACCGAAGGTCTCCCAGCCTCATCCTACGCGAGCCTGCTCGCCGGCGGCGCTCCGGCAAGGGCGACCGGAGCGTTGAACCCTGAGGGCGCGCCATACACGGCGCTCGCTGAGTCCGCAATTTCGCTCTGCCCGGCACTGCCTCCAACGGGAGTATCACCGTCCCCGCTGCACTCTCGTGCCGGCAGTTGCGACTATGGTGCGACCCGACCCCCCCGTTTCCCCCCGTTTGCAGTTTGCCACCTGTCATGTCGCTCCCATCGATGCGGTCAGTACATCAGCACTGGAATGCCGCCCCGAACCGCGCTAAAGGCGCTTGTGGCCTCACGATACAGCGCCTAGACTGACCTCAGGTGGTGGCTCCGCACGTCCACGCCTCGACGCAGAGTCGGACCCACCACAACGGAGGTTCTCGATGAAGAAGACAAGCTTGTTCTGGCTCGCTGCATCACTTACCACGATACTTGCCCTTGTGGCGGCGGCAGGCTGCTCGCTGGTACTTGCGCCGGACACCACCGCCCCCGCGGTGGCTTCCACCGTCCCGGCTGACAACTCCGCCGGCATAGCCGTCACCAGTGCGATGACCGCTCGATTCAGTGAGGCGATGGACCAATTGACGATAAACACGACCACCTTCACCTTGAAGCGCGGGGCCACGCCCATTTCCGGAGTGGTCACCTACACCGGCAACACGGCTACCTTTGCGCCGGAAGTCCCTCTCGACCCCGGCACCAAGTACACTGCCACAATCACCACCGGCGTCAAAGACGTGGCCGGAAATCCCAGGGCGGTTGACCACACGTGGACCTTCACCACACAGGGTGCCCCGGACACCATTGCGCCCACGGTGACCTCGACCATGCCGTCCATTGCTGCCACCGGTGTTACCACAAACAGTGCAATGACCGCCCACTTCAGTGAGGCAATGGACCCCTTGACCGTAACCGCCGCAACCTTCACTCTGAAGCGCGGAACCACGTCTGTTCCCGGAGTGGTGACCTATGCCGGCAACACAGCCACATTCACGCCGGCAGCCGCACTCGCACCGGGTACGGAATACACGGCCACCATCACCACCGGCGCCAGAGACAAAGCCGGCAACGCCCTTGCAGCCAGCAAGGCGTGGACCTTCTCCACGTCCAGCGATGACGCCATTGAGGATGGCGTCGGTGACGATGATACCGATGATGGCACCGACGACGGCACCGATGACGGAACCTCAGGAGACACCACCGCCCCTATGGTGACCTCCATCTTCCCTGCCGATTCCGCCACCGGTGTGTCCGTCAACAGTGACATGACCGCCCGCTTCAGTGAGGCGATGGCCCCACTGACGATAACCACAACCACCTTCACTCTGAAGCGTGGAACCACGCCTGTGTCGGGAGCCGTGAACTATGACGGCGTTACGGCGACCTTCACACCTGCAGCCGAACTCGAACCAGACACGGAGTACACCGCCACGATTACCACCGGCGTCGAGGATCTGGAAGGAAACCCCTTGACCGGTAACGCAGTGTGGACCTTCAGGACGCTGGCCTCCACGGCAGAACCTGCGAGGGCTCCCGTGAACCTCAATTCGGCTGGCGACTACGTGATTCTGGCGAAAACGGGAATCTCAACTACCGGAACCACCTCAGTCGTTGGTGACCTTGCGGTCAGTCCGGCGGCTGCGACCTACATAACCGGATTCGGGTTGATTCTGCACAGCTCGACTCAATACTCGACATCATCCCTTGTTACTGGAAGGGTGTATGCAGCCGACTACTCGGCGCCAACTCCTGCTGACTTGACCGCAGCCATCGCCGACATGGAGACTGCGTACACCGACGCCGCAAATCGGACCTTGCCCGATGCCACAGAGCTGGGCGCCGGAAATATCGGTGGCATGACGCTCGCCCCCGGACTCTACAAGTGGGGAACTGGAGTCACCATACCCGCTGAGCTCACTCTCTCGGGCGGCGCCAATGATGTCTGGATCTTCCAGATAGCGCAGACACTTAACGTGGGCAACGGAGTCCATGTCACTCTGACCGGCGGCGCGCAAGCCGAGAACATCTTCTGGCAGGTCGCCGGCCAAACGACCCTTGGAACGACGTCTGTGCTGAATGGGAATGTCTTGTGTAAGACAGCGATTGTGATGAACAGCGGCGCCAGGTTGAACGGCAGAGCGCTGGCACAAACAGCCGTGACAATGATCGCCAATACCGTCACAATGCCCTGACCTGGAAACTCAAGGCGTATCAGAGAGTATCAGTCGGAAGGCGGGTGCAGCAGACCCTGGGTCCGCTGCACCCGCACCTGCATGAGGGCCCGGGGACATCTTCCTGGACACAGCCGCATCGTGCAACTACGGACCATCCAGGAGAGGACTATCAACGGAGAACCGGCCTGTGTCTGTGTGGGGATGACGCCACGGCGCCTGGTGACAGTGCGCCCGGCAATTCCGCAAGTGCCGGGCATTCCCACCAGCTGATGGTGATGAGGGCGTCACTCGTGAGGAGAGGATTGCTCCCGGCTACTGTCCTGAGGTCTCGCTCAGTTCGATGCTCATATTCAACGTGGCGCTGTCGCCCATGATGGTATTCCCCACCAGTATATCTACGCTCCAGGTCAGACTGATGTAGGTGGTCCCTCCGACAGCCAGCGGCAGATTCAGGTCATAGGACACTGCAATGTCATCCAGCTTGCCCGCGTATATCACCGTCTCACCGGCATCGGCCACGCCGTCGTTGCTGGTGTCTACGAACAGGACCACATCCAGGTTGTCCCCCAGTTCGCCTCCGCCGGTGGCGTCAGAGGTGTCGTCATCACCTGCGGCTTCAGCCTCGTCGGTGGCGGCATCGTAGTTCTCGGAGTTGGTGACGCTGATGCTCTCAAGGTCGATGTACCCGTCCGTGGTTCCCGAGTTGACCAGTGTCCAGGTGCCTGCTCCGCTTTGCCCCGGGTTGGCGCCGATCACGGTGAACTTCACCGTGTTCACCCCGTCATTCCCGTCCACCTCGAGATTGAGCGTTCCGGGGATGAAGGGAACGTCATCGTCGCCGCCATAGCCGTAATCGGAGTCGTCAGAGCCTCCGCCTGTCCCCGTTCCCGGCGGAGGCACAACCATCCATGAGTTGCTGGAGATGATGTAGGAATAGTAGGTGGCAACACCACCCCGCGAAAGGAAGATCTGCTCAAGGGCCGGGCAATAGCTCAGGCAACTGCCGGCAACCATGCCGACCGGCATGGCGGTCATTTCCGACCAGTAACCAGTACTGATGCTGTAACATAGGAACTTCGTTGCTCCAGTCTCCTGCGCGACAAATATGCAGTCCCCAACCAACACACTGGAACTGCCGGCATCTATGTTCGCACTGACGTCCGCCAGTTTATCCCATGAGTCGGCTCCGATATCGTACCTCAGGAAGCTGTTCGTACCCCCGCCGCAGATGACGTGGATGTAGTGTCCGGGTGCGGCAGCATCGTAGTGGTAGCACATGCTGCCACCGGCCCCGATACCAACGCCGGGCTGGGCCAGCGTGATGGTCCACGTCTTGCCGGCGATGTCGTACCGCCAGAAACCGTGCGCGCCGCCGCCTTGCGTGGCATAGATGGCGCAGGTGACGCCATCGTAGCCGAAGGTGAGCGAGGCCCCATCGCCCGTGACTCCCGGCGCGGCCGCCAGAACGAACCAGGTATTGGCTTCGATGTCGTAGCGCCAGAAGGCCGTTGTGCCGCCCTGGAAGGCGTAGACATACTTGCCCCCGTCGTAGCACAACGACGAACCGGGAGCGGTGGTCCCGCTGGATGGCGTGCCGGCAAGGGACACCCAGGCATGGTCTCCGTAGTTATGCATCCAGAAGGCACTGGCGCCATCCTGGAAGGCATAGACGTCGCACGTCGCCAGGGCGCCGCATGGCGCTCCGGAACTTACCTCGATCGAGCCTCCAGAGGTCTCCTCCTGCTCAGGGTCTTCGGCTTCAGAAGCCGAAACAGGAGTCGGTTCCGGCAGACTGGGAGTCCGGGTGTCGGACTGGTCAACCATTGATGTGTCGCCATCACCGACCAGGACGACAACCGCCAGGGCGACCAGCGCTACCACAGCGACCAACACTATGATTCTCCTGGCCATAGTGCGATCCCTACCGTGTCAGCACAGAACTGATGTCTATCTCCACTGCATCTCTCCGAACGATATTCCTGTTCGCATCGTCGCCACTCCGGCTCCACGCAGGCCGCGAAGTCCGGACATCCTTGCCATTCCCGGCGGCCGGCACTAGCCATAGAATCAAGGACAGGCTGGACCTCTGACAGTCGCTCTCTTCCTCCCACGCATCCACCTCTCCCGCATTGGGGAGCCATAGCCTATACGGCAATCGCCTCTTGCTCCACCCCACCTGGCCCTCTGGTATCCGGCACGGGCCGACACCAGTTGCGGCACCATGAGGTGGCAGGGCAAGGGCACACCCCGCAACTCATCCATCGAACTAGGACTGGGTTAGCGTGAATGTGATATCGAGTTCAGCAGTGTCGCCCTGGATCTCGTTGCCTACAGTAGTCGGCACTTCCCAATGAAGTACGTAGACCAGGGAGGCACCACCCGCCATGGACTGGCTTTCTGCGCTCAAGGCCGCCGCCAAACCGCTCATGGCAACATACGTTCCAGTTGTGCCCAGGATGTCAGTGCCGCCACGGGTCACCCAGACCATCAGGCTCTGTCCCAACCCAATGAGATTGGTAGGGTCGGCTGTCAGTTCTGGTTCCTCGGGATCCCCACCTTCAGTGAAGGTGGTAGCGGCAACCATCGTAAGGGTGCCGGCAACATTGCCCGTATTGCTGAGCGTCCAGGTGATGGTGCCCGAAGACCCGGGGACAACTGAGCTGAACACCACCTTGTCATTCAGGCCGTCATCTTGTTCGGTGACAACCGTGCTCGCGGCTTCTGGCGTTCCGCTGATGACGTTCACGAGGTTCAGTGTTCCCGCAGTCCAGGTATTGTCCTCGCTCGTCTCGGTGTCGCTGAAGTAGGCCAGGGTATAACCACCAACCAGTCCGACAGCAAGCAGGGCTACTAGTATCAAACCAAGAGTCTTCTTCATCTTCTTCCTCCTCTAAGGTCCTATTGCTCTGCATTCCTTGCAGTATGTTGCCTCACATCAACTGTGCCCACGTACTTCTAGTCACATGCGTCTACCTCCCCACATCACACTGAGCACCGTGACGCGATTCCCGGACAATCTCTCGTATGATGGAAGCAACAAGAACCCCAGCCAGTATGAACAGCAGTAGCAGGCCCGGCCTGGTATGCATGAAGGCGTGCACGTACCCCAGTCTGGGGATCCGGAACAGGTACACCCCCACCACCTGGCTCGTTTCAACCGTGTGAGAATCAGGGTCCTCCACCGCATCCCCTTTGGTGGTCAGGATGCCGCCATCAACCGACAGCACTCTATGCGTAACCAGGATATCTCCCATCTGGTAGGTGACTATCGCGCCGGGCCCGATTTCCGGGCTTAGAACTCCGCCTGCCGGGCCAGTTACTACCATGTCCCCCATCTCTATGGTGGGCTTCATGCTCTCGCTTCTCACCATGTAGACGCCGTAGTCGGGTGAGAAGAAAACAAACAGCAAAGCCGCCACAAACACGGCAACCAGTGCCGGCACAACACGGAAGAACGTCTTCATGGCCGAACTCCACAGGAGCCCCAACGGAGCCCCTGCATGTCAGCGACTCCCTCATACGCCCACGCGTCATCGTCGGGACAAGCGCGATGCTGCCCATGTGCAGACAACGTGAAGTTGCTGCCACAACGCATGGACTGTGCGACGTGAGCCACCCGGGTGCACGCCGCATCGAATGGAGAGGACGCGTGCGAGGCTGAGTGTCGCGAGAAAGGCCGAACGGCGTCCCGGCCAGCTCGAACGCGTGCCAGCGGGATGCCGCGAATTGGCCGAGGGACTTTGACAGAGGTGAGTCCAGCCGGACTCCGTCCAAACGAAGACGCGTGCAGGCTATCTTCCACCCATCCCAATCCCCACGACACCTTGTCCTCCCAACCTTCCCCCGCGTCACCCAACCCACAACGGAATCAAGCTGCAAGACCGACGACGGCGCGCAGCACCGCTACGGCGTCTCGTCCACAGGACACGCTACGTTCCAGAAATGCAACCTGCAGCCCCCGTGGCATGCTGGCGGTACGGGCAGCGTGCGTTGCGTACACACTCAAGGACCAAGACGACCATTCGCTCACGCCCCGTGCACGCGCATGGCGCCCGCCCGCCATGCGGAACTCATTACTCTTCCTCCTGCTCCTGCTTCGGCTGTCCCGCAACTCTCCTGGCGCCCGGCCCCACCACGCCTTGCACGCTCAGGATTCGTTCCGCGCGATAGTAGTGCTTGTCGTGGCTGCCGTCGGGTTCTCCCTCTCGTTGCCAGATTGCGTAAGCCAACCCTTTCTTCTGTTCCTCTGAGGAAAGAGTAGTATCCCAGTAGGGAGCCAGACCGTAGTGGATGTAGCATTTGGCCAGCCAGTCGTAGTTGAGCTCTTCCGTCCAGTTGTCCTTGTCCATCCCGGGGGCCGTCTTGAGTACCTTCTCCGGCATGTCGACCACGAACTTCTTCGCCTCAGGTGACCACACCATGATCTCCCATGGCACAGCGAACCACTTGTCCGAGATGCCAAAGAAGCCGCCAAATGCGACGATGGCGAAGGCAATCCGCCCGGTCAGCATGTCGGCCACGAAAGTCGTTACCTGACCAAGGTCCTTTCCTTCTTCGTTTACCAGATCATACCGCTCAAGCCTGTTGGTTGGGATGAATCGTGCTGAAGCTTCTTCTGTCATGTTCTTCCTCCGTGATAGAAACGAGAATATGGGCCGGCGGCCGCCTGTCCTGAATTGCGGACAACCTGACCGCCGGACCCTCTTGGAGATGCGAAATCTGGGACTTCCGCCGTCGAGTCTCCTTACTGCTGGCCGGAGGCCACAGGCGGCGCTGCCTCGACACCTAGGCTGCTACCTTCTGAACGTACCTCGCTGCACCAGCCAGATGATGAGAAGGATGATGCCGATGACAAGCAAGACATGAAGGAACGGTCCCGCAATGAAACCGAAGACGAGGCTCAGAAGCCACAGAACCAACAGAATGACGGCAACCAACCAGAGAAAACTCAACATAGTACCCCCCTTCCTACTAATTCAAGACTACCGACTTATTCGAACCACGCGCCCTTGCAGCCGTTGAGCATCCCGGGAGACGCCCTAACGCTGTTTTCGAAGATGACGCTCAATACTGGCCTCCATGGAGGACTCAATCTCGACGAGTTGAAGATCGCAGGTATGCCTGTATCACCTCCATCCCATCACTACCGCCAGCGCCTGCCGTCGGGCAGATGCGAGATAGAGCCTCTCACTGTGAGTATGCACCGCTCTTCACGACCGCACAAACCTCCAGACGCGTGTTGCACACGCATTCTGGTGCCGGTCGACTACCCCGCTGCACCATCCCCACAAGATTTGACAGAACGCACCCTAAGGGGAGTATCATGGTAACCATAAGGCGCACCAAAGTGGCACGTCATGGTCTCCTGTAGTGTGCCAATTGGGGATGAGGTATCGTGCGATGGCTGACAAACAGGGCGAGACGAAGAAGTTGAGGGTTCTGATTATCGATTTCAGTCCGGTGGTCCGTGAGGGTCTGCAGGCGATACTGGCACAAGACGATACCATCGACCTGATCGGATACGTCGCCGATGGGGATGAAGCTCTGGCGCAGGTCAGACAGGGGTGTGCGCGGGGGCGCCCGGTGGACGTGGTGTTAACCGAGACACGGAATGGCCACATGGATGGCGTCCAGGCCACCAGGCTCATCAAGGATGAGTTTCCGGAAACTGCAGTGCTGGTGCTCACGGAGAACATCAACGACGTCTATGTTATCGATGCCATTCACGCGGGTGCGGGGGGCTACATCTTCCTCAAGGATATGACTTCGGCGCTGCTGCTGCAGAGCGTCCATCGTGTGGTGGAGGGCGGCACGCAGATGACAACGGCGCTCCTGAGAACGGCTGTGGAGAACCTCCTTCAGAACGGCCGCAAGACTCTGGCCGAGCGCACCACTGAGGCGGCTCACCTGACCGAGCGGGAAGTCGACGTCCTCAGACTCATGGGGAACGGAGACTCCAACAAGGTGATTGCAGACACCCTTGGCATCACACTGGATACCACCAAGAAGCACGTTCGCAACGTCATCGACAAGATGCAGGCACGCAGTCGCACCCATGCGGCCATCATCGCAGCTCAGGCAGGCATTGTGGGCAATTCCTCCATTCCTGTGGGTGGACTCACAGGTGAGCTTGAGTCAGTCGCCTGAAGTAGGGGCCACACCTCACGCACTACCACGTTAAACCGTGCCGGTTTGTGCGTCATCTGGCCTACTCCCACCAGGAGAACCCAGCCTGACTGTGAAACTCGATGAACCTTTGCCTCCAAGCCCGAGCACCATGAGCGCACTCAGCGCTAGTACCACAGACAACGTAGCGAACGTGAACGTATAGGAGCTTCCGAGGTCAAAGAGGTAGCCCACCACGTACGGACCTGGAGCACTCAGCAGCTGTGATAGGGCCACTGTGACGCCTATCAGCTCACCCAGCGATGCGGTTCCGAACACGCGCCCCAGCACTCCCATAACCGCAACGGCGCGGATGCCGTGGAAGACCCCGTACAACGCCACGACGGAGAGAAGAGCCCAGTTCTGGCGTATCACCATGAGTCCCGCCACTGCCACGGCGGAGCCGACAAGCGCCCCAATAAGGGTCGTCTTCCACCCCCATCGTTCGGAGATTGCGCCGGACAAGAAACGACCGGGCACTGAAGCGCCACCAATCAGTCCGAGGGCCACCGCGGCCACCCCGGCCGACAGGCCGACGTCACTCGCGTACGGGATCAGGTGAACCGACAGAACCTGGAAGGCCAACGACGCGGCAAGTGTCACGGACATGAGCACGCCGAACTGCTTTGTAAAGACGAGGTCGCGTGTCCGCACAACCCGCGAAGGCGGTCGCGACCGGGGAGTCCCGAGGTCCGATATGTCCGCGCCATGGTACGGACGCTTCAGCAGCCCCGCGCCTCCAACCAGCACCAGGAATACGGCACCGGCGAAAACAAACGTCGGCTGCCACCCCTGAGTCGCTATGAGATACCGGAAAAGCGGCGCAAAGACGAGGCTCCCCATTCCCACTCCGGCCATCACCGCAGCCAGTGCCATGCCGGAGTGAGGCCTGTTCTCGAACCAGCGCACCACTGTCGACGTGGGTACCGACACAGTGGCGCCCGTACCAAGACCGGCCAGGAAGAAGAGAACATAGAATTGGGCCATGCTGTGTATCTGGCTACAGAGTGCAATCGAGACGCCCGCCAGAATCGCGCTGGACAGCAGAACGGGGCGCGCCGCATTCTTGTCGGAGAGCTTCCCGGCTACAATCGCGGAGACACTGTGCCCCAGAATGAGGAGCGTGTAGCCACCGGACACCACACTTCTGCTCCACATGAACTCCTGTTCGAGGGAAGTGAAGAATATCCCGAAGGACCACATCACCTCTCCGACGCAGAAGCTCACGGCGAAGCAGACCCCAACCACAACCCAGCCATAGAAGACGGGCGACCTGCGAGTCACTGCGTCACCCCAACAGAATCTATTGCGCACATGCCCCCAGGAATGGCAACGGTGTTCACCAGCCGCCATGGCAGGCCGCATTCACCTTTATGGTCGTATTTCTCGGTCATCACAATGTGTCTCGGTCAAGGTACGGAGATGGCGTCCGTGGAGCACACCCGGAACACGCCACACAAGTATGCCATCAAGAGACAGCGCCTGCGCGCAACCGAAGGTCATCTCACCCGCGACAGATATGAACCTCAATGCAGACAGCAAACACCGGAGTGCCTCCCCCATTCACCTCGGGGGAAACACTCCGGTGCCGGTCAACATCACACGGCGGGCATGCGCGAAGAACTCCGCGGAAACGAGCCGGTAGACGCGCCGACGTGGCCAGCGTTCCTTCTACTTGGCGGCCATCTCCCTGAGCAGCTTGGCCGTCCTGACCGGATTGAACACGCCGCATGCACAAGCCGGCGCCAGCAGTGCAGCGGCCTCCTCGGGGGTCCAGACTCCGGCCTTGACGTCACTGACCATTCTCCTGACCCGGTTGGCGGAGATCATGCCATGACCACACATGGTGGTGACCTCCAGGATGTCATCAGGAGGCAACTTCTCGGTTCTTCCCCAGATGCCCAACGAGAAGTTCGCGGTGTGGTGCTTCAGGCCTGCTTGAGCCAAACACGCGTCCACTTTGTCGAAGATACCACCCACCGTGACTGAGATTCCGAGATCCGCCTCTTTCAGTTCCTTCAGTACGGCGGTGACGTCTTCCTGAGTGGCGAACGCCGCCTGCCCGGCCTGCCCGGCGTTGGCGATGACTTCGTCAGCCCTGTCCAGGCCGATTCCACCCCCGGTGACACTGCCTATGTTGACGGCGTTGTGTCTCAGGGCGATTCGCAGGAACTCGCGAATCTTGCGGACGTGATCTTCCTCGTTGTATCCAACCGCCCTCAGCATGATCATGGTGTAGTCACCGCTGAGGCTTTCACGGCTTCCACGACGATGCAATGTATGTGTCATCGGTTCTCTCCTTTACACGTCCGCTCGTGGGCGTCCCAGGCCGATATTCTGTTTCCCATTGATGTAGTAAGGAATGCCCATCTCATCGAGTTTCTTGCGCAGCGGATATGACCCGTCCGGGTCGGCGCGGCTGATGACCTCGCAACTGAATACGGTGTCGATCTCCTTGGACACCTCTTTGAGGGCGCCCATAATCTCTTCGAACTTCTCGATGGGGTAGAGACATTCGATGATGGCCGAAAGCACCTTCTCATCGAGCACGTCCTTCTTGATCCTACCTGTCTTGGGATCCTCCATCAGTCCGGTCACCGGATTCCTGGACTCAAACTCCACACCGTGCCTGGCCAGCACCTGGGCCACTTTGCTCAAGTCGCGGAAACGCGCACCGATGCCCGGCCGGCCGAACTCGCAACCCATGCCGACCCATCCCCGCTTGAAGCGACCAGTCACATCGTTGGTCTTCATCTCTTCGGTGCCGCGGCCGGCGATCCTGGTCTCTGGGTGCTCCTTGGTTGGGTCTGAGAAAACGTTCCGTACGGAGCGAGGCCAAGGGGCCGCTTCGAATATGAAGGCATCAACGGGACAGACTCTCGACCTGTAGCAGACGCCGCAGTCAACGCATTCGTCCTGATCGATGACGGACACGTCCGGCCCAAGCTTGATTGCTTCCATAGGGCAATACTCTATACACGCCCCACACGCGATACATAGTTCCGAATCGATTCTCATAGACTCCCTCCAATCAAGTGTTGATCACCATGCATGCTGAATCGTGGTCCCGCATATCTCACCTGTCTGGCTCCCGTCGTGTTCACCGTGGCCCCTGCTCCGGTGGCGCCACGAGCCGAGTCTGCAAGACAGAGGCGATGTACTCGCAGGGACACCACACAGCAGGCATGTCGAACGCTGAGCTATACCTCCGAGCCGGACTCCTGCGGCAGGTCCTGGTTCTAGGTCAGCTGGCCACCGTCAATGCTGAGTGTAGCCCCGGTAATGAAAGCGGCGACGTCAGAGCATAGCCAGACCGCGGCTTCAGCGACCTCCTCAGGTTCCCCGAGTCGGCCCAGCGGGAACTCGTTCTTGACCCATTGCTTGAAGGCATCACTTCCATCATCCTTGCCTTTGAGCATCTCGGTACGGATGTTGGACGGGCATACTACGTTGACCCGGATACCGTTGGCGCCATACTGACGGGCTGCCGCCTTCGTCAGTCCCATCACGCCATGCTTGCTGGCGCCATATACCGCGCCCGACCTTGCGGCACGCAACCCTGCGATGGATGAGGTGTTGACAATGGCGCCACCGCCCTGCTTCAACATCTCCAGTATCTCGTACTTCATGCACAGCCAGACGCCTTTCAGGTTAACATTCATCACCTGGTCCCAGGTCTCTTCACTCTCTTCCACCAGCACGGCCCTCGGCGGTGTGATGCCCGCGTTGTTGAAGGCGCAGTCAAGTCGGCCATACTTCTCAACGGCCTTCTTTACCATGGCCTCAACCTGGGCCGCCTTCGAGACGTCGGTCTGCACAAAGATGGCATCGCCACCTTTGTCCTTAATCATCTTCACTACCTCGTCGCCACGGTCAGCACGCATATCCACGACAACAACACGAGCCCCTTCCCGGGCAAATGCCAGCGAAGTTGCCCGACCGATTCCCGAACCACCACCAGTTACCAGACTGATCTTTCCGTCACATAGAGCCATAACCATCTCCTCCTATCAGTAGATCGGTATTGCACGTCAACACCAGCGCACCTGCCTTCGCTTACACGGACACAACGACCCGTGTCTGAAGGCACACGCGCAGTGCAAACGGTCACCATATCCATCAAGACACCGCCACGCGCGGATGCCGCGGGCACCTCTTCAGGCTTCCAGCCCGCAGTTGAACGAAGTCGCTGCCGAATCTCCAAACAAGTGCGTACAGCAACTCTCCCATCAGCATCACGATTCTCCCGCATCATCCGTCGCTTGTGACACAACCCCTTCCTTAACTCACTCGCCTGAACCACGAGTCGCTTCGGCCCTGCGGGCACTGTTGCGGACAGCCTCAGACCCCAGTAGCACCGGCAAAGGCACATCGCCATCGATGAAGTAGTCCATCAAGGCGGGGTTTGCCTCACGCTCTCCTGCGAACGAGTAGTACTACGGCAGCCACAACAGCCACGAACAGGCCCACAGCAATCGGCGAAGCAAACCAATACGAAATGCTGCCACCGGAAAGAATGAGACCCCTCCTGAAATGCGTCTCGAATAAGGGGCCAATGAGGAAGGCTACCAAGGTCGGGGCCACAGGAATCCTGAAGTGCCGCATACCTAGCCCCAGGAGACCGGACGCCACCAACACCACAATATCGAACGGACGGATTGACAGGGCATACATTCCGATTACCATCATTGGGACGAGCACAGGCACGAGTATTCTGGGGCTGACCAATCCCAAGCGCGCAAATAGTGGTATCAACCACAGCCGGCAAATGACAAGAACGAAGAAAGTACCAAACAGCATCATGATGAACACCGCAATCATCGTCGTCGCGTGCTCGGTGAACAAAGCCGGTCCTGGCGTAATCCCCTGCATCATGAGCGCGCCCATGAAGAGACCTGCCGTGCCGCTACCTGGTATGCCGAAGGCGAATAGTGGAATCAGCGTGGGTCCGACTGTTGCGCTGTTTCCCACCTCCGCAGACGCGACTCCCTCGGGCACTCCAGTTCCGTACTTTCCTTTGTTCTTGCGTAGACGACTGCCGAGCGCATGAGACGTGAAGGCACTCATCGTGCCTCCGGGACCAGGTAAGATGCCAAGAACAACACCTAGAGCCGCCCCAATCGACAGTTCTCTCCAGAACGAGAAGAACTGCCTCAGAGTCAGACGGTCGTCGGGCGAGCGATGCCTGATGAACTCCCGCGTATCACCGCTGTCGGCTTGCTTCGGCTCTTGTTTGTAAGGAAAGCATCTTCTGTACTGTACGAGCATCTCCGTGAAGGCGAACAATCCCACGGCAAATGGAACAAGTGGGATTCCCGCCGCCAACTGCTGTACTCCAAAAGCCAATCGCGGGATATTGGTTATCGGATCCGTGCCAACGCTGGCAAGAAAGAAGCCAATCATGCATCCCACCACCGCTTTGTAGATGCCGCCTTCGGCGAATATCAGCAGCGTGGTCATCGCGAGACACATCAGGGCGAACAGTTCGCGAGGTCCGAACTTGAGCGCTATGAGTCCCAATGGGACAAAGGTGAAGATGACTACCAGGTCGGCCACAAGATTTCCTGTGACTGAGGAGTAGAGAGCTGTATGCATCGCCTGGTAGGGTTTATGGTGTTTGGCCGAAAGCGGGAACCCATCGATGAGCGTGGCCATAGCAGGAGAATCGCCTGGAACCCCAAACGTGATGGCGGAAATGGACCCACCGAACATGGTTCCTTTGTAGCACCCAAGAAGGAGTCCCATTGCTGCCACGGGGGACATGTAGTAAGTGAACGGCAGAAGCAGCGTTATAGCAACAGGGCCCGTCAAGCCCGGAATCGCAGCGAATGAAACGCCAACGACGACTCCGAGTGCTATGAGAGGAAAATTGCCCCATACAAGAGCCAGGTCCAGCCCACCAAGTAATGAGTCAGCCATCTCCGCTTGTCTCCTCTAAGGCAACCATACCGTCGGGAAATACACACCGAGGACCCGAACAAACAGAACATACAACAGCACCAACGTGCCAATAGTCGCACCAGAAAGCAGACGCCAATCGGTGATACGGGCCACACGCATCAGCAACAGAACCAACAGTGCGCACATGACAACAGGGTCGACCAGCCATATCACCTGTGCCGCCAGGAGAATCACGGCGCTCAGTAGCACTATGGGCCAGACAGGACATGATTCTTCTTCTGGTCCTGGCACTTGCGACTCAGAACTCTCCTGTTCCCTCGTCCTGATGGCGGCCACGATACGAAGCGCGGAAGCGAAGCCAGCAATCGCAAGATAGGCTATCGGCATGGCCGCCATCCCCAATTTGTCGTCCGCGACCCTGTGAGCCCATGGCTGTGACCATATGTACGCTATCAGCCCGACGGCCAGCACAATCACAACGGAACAGAACACGTACACAGTGCGCTTTCGCTCCGTACCGTTCGTTTGAAGCTCATTTCCAGCCGAAGCTACCACGGATCCTCCCCTTCCTCGTGTGTATTTCGTGAACTAGAAGCTCCCAAGTGAGTGGCCTTCGCCAGCAGCGTGTCTGAGTGACTCACGATTGGCTGCGACAGCACATGGCAAGTCACCCAGGCACACTCAGACCTTTCTGGACCAGCCGTGAGGTCTCAACTGGCACGCTACTACGCCAGGCTGGCTATAACAGGCACAACGCTGTCTCTCATGGCGTACGCGTAGTCTCTGTATTCGTCGCCAGCCATGAAGGTAGGCTTCTCACCGAGCGCCGTAATCATGCTTGTGAGGCCCGGGTCCTCCATGCATTTCCGACCGATCTCTATCAGAATCTCGGCTCTTTCGTCGGACAAGTCGGCTGGGGCCGCGATGCCCCGCCATGACGCCCACTGAAAGTCTATGCCCAACTCGACGGTGGTAGGCACGTCGGGCAACGCGGTGCTCCTCTCGGTATCAATCATGACCAGGCATTTGAGTGCGCCAGACTCAATCTGAGGCAACATGGACCCAAGACTGCCGAGGCTGGCATCAATATGACCGCCCAGTAGCATCGCCAACGCCTCTGCCCCTCCTTCCAGAGGAACATGAGTCAGCTTGATTCCGACCATATTGCAGAACGCTTCCATGCCGACATGCTGGTCCCCTCCAGTTCCCGACGAGCCATAGCTCAATTTGCCAGGATTCGCCTTCGCATAGTCGATGAACTCCTGCAAAGTGTTGAATGGCGAATTCCCGGGCACGACGATTATCGTGGGTGCAGTAGTGAGATTGAAGAGCATCCGGAACTTCTCCAGGCCGATGTTGAGCTCCGGACGTGTCAGAGGCGTGGTAACCATGAATGAGCTGATACCGAGTAGCGTGTATCCATCCGGGTCTGCGTCACGTACGAATATCGCACCCTCAGTACTGCCCCCGGCAGGCATATTGATTATGCGCATAGGTACATCTGCGTACGTAGGCCAGTTTCCCGCAAGCGCCCGTATCATGCGGTCAGTGCCTCCGCCAGCCGTGTGATAGACCACAACGTCTATTGTTCGTGACGGAAACTCACCTTCATCACGCGGTGCGCAACCGGCTCCCAAACCAGCCACGAGAACCATTGCCATAGCTAACGCCAACAACACTTTCCTAGCCATCCTTACCTCCATTGACTTCGAATTCGACTCCACCGAAAGCGCTTATCGTGTCCACACCTCCTCATACGTATTCAGCACAGAGATACTGAGATTCCGTCCAACCCAGGACGAGCGTGCAAGCACTAACGCGGCGTTCTCCCCCCGGAGTCACCGTCTGTTGATGCCAGCACGGAGGGGCTCTTCTCTCGCGGGAGTCCGGAATGGACTGCGCTGTCAACCTGGTCCTTCGCGTCACCGGCGCTCTTGCCGTCGGACGAGTTGGCCTCAATGTGTCTGGTAAGCACCGCAATCTGCTGACGCAGGTGGTTGCGCATGAGGCTGGCCGCCAGTGTCGGCTTCCTGTCCTCACAAGCTGTCAGGATGGCCAGGTGTTGACGCTGCGATCTGTTGACCCGCTTCATGTGATATCTGTTGATAACCGGGAAATACGTCGTGACCTGACCTCTCAGAAGCTGAATCATCTGCAGAAGGTACTTGTTGCCACAGGGTGCGTAGAGGCTCAGGTGAAAATCGTCGTGAAGACGTTGCAGCGAGACGATGTATTCTGATCGCGCTGTTTCGGCGGTATTGCCATTGAGAGCTGCCACAACCGTATCAAGTTCCTTGTAGACCCGCTTCAAGTGCAGGAGTTCCTTGTGGGTCATGTGCTCTACCGCCTGTTGTGTAGCCAGGCCTTCCAGCAGTGCCCGCATCGCATACAGTTCACCAACCTGGTCATCGGTGAGGAATGTGACCAGTGCTGTCCGATGGGGAGTTATCGTAACAAGGCCCTGGGCCTCCAGGGCCTTCATCGCCTCCCGCACAGGGGTGATGCTCACGTTCATTTCCCTGGCGATTTCTGAATAGACCAGCTTCCTCCCAGGAAGCAGAAGCCCTTGACGAATGCCCTGCTGCAGTCTGTCGACAACAATCTGCTGCATGGTGCGGTGTTCAAAGTTGTTCCCGGGAAGGTTCATCTGTTCCATTGACATATCAGCACTCCCAGCGAATGATATACAATATACCAATCAACAAATGATATACAATATACCGATAGATATATAGGGGCATTCATACTTTGTCAAGCGCGGCCATCAGTGTCTCAGGAGAATCCAGCCGGCAAAACGGCAATGGCGGACGCAAGTCACCTGCGATACAGTACCCGTTACACGGCAGTGCTCCAGATGGTGTTCTTGTACTACCGTTGAAATGACTGAATCGGATGACCGGTGTCACAGGGACGAGAGAGACTGAGAAGAAAGGGGAAAGAGAAATGAAGATCGTGCGTTATCGTATCGGCGGAAAGACGGAGTACGGGATATGGCAAGGCGAGAACATTCAGGCTCTTGCGGAGTCTCCATTCCCTCGAATCAAGAAGGCGGAGCGCTACCACAAGATGACCGACGTGCGCCTTCTCGCACCGTGCAAACCGAGCAAGATCATCGCTCTCGGCTCCAATTATCGCAGCCACTGCGAAGAGACCAACCTGCCCGTGCCGACCGTGCCGATCATGTTCTTCAAGCCCTCTACCTCAGTCATCGGACCCGAAGATAAGATAATCTACCCGCAGGGAGTGAAGCGATTCGATTACGAAGCCGAAGTGGCGGTAGTGATCAGCCGCCGAGCTTTCAAGGTGGCCAGGGAGAAGGCACTGAACTACGTCCTTGGTTACACCTGCCTGAATGACGTCTCTGCCCGGGACTGGCAAACCAATGACAACCAGTGGGCCAGGCCCAAGGGTTCAGACACGTACGCCCCGATTGGGCCTTGCATCGAGACCGAGGCTGATCCGAACAATCTCCGCGTGGAGTCCTACCTCAACGGCGAGCGCAAGCAACAGGGCAACACGAGCGACCTGGTCTTCAAGATTCCCGAACTCATCAGCTATATCACCGAGACGATAACGCTGCTGCCAGGTGACATCATCGCAACCGGTACCCCCGGCGGCATCGGACCGATGAAGGTGGGCGACGTGATCGAGATAAGGATGGACGCTGTCGGCACACTCAGGAACTACGTCGCGTAGTCCTCGCCCTTAGCCGCAGTCAGTGCCAGGGCCACATTTTCTTACGGGTTGTCCGACAACAGGCAGACAGCCGCGCATGAATCGTGTGACTTGAGGGTTGCACGATTCATGCGCCCCGTATCATTGCGACCCTGAGCATCCAGAGCACAGGACTCAATTTGCCTTGCGTCGGCACCGACGGTCGGCGCGGCAGTTCGCCACAACTCGCCGAACCTGAGCCACAACATCCCCCACTCACGGACATGTCGTCGAGCACATCATCCACACCCTGCAGCAGTCGCTGGAAGCTGCCACTTCCTGAGTCTTCGTCACGTCACCAATCAACCACGGCAGAACCTCTGTCGCGGCGGCGACCCTCACGCGCGGAGCATGGCGACACGCACGCAACCAAGAGAACCGTTATGTCATCTGACACGCAATCAGGTGAGGACTGCCGGCCGCGGTCAAGCTCACTACGTGAACCGTTTCTTTGCCCAACCCTCATCATAGGGCGTTCTGAACAGCCCCCTGACGTTGACGGTCTTGAACAGCCATTCGCCGCCAGATTTCACCAG